>Ga0335070_10000930_pt1 | contig 33587 bp, 30 predicted proteins | sample Lox_Sample_13_FD_206722 | JGI IMG/M metagenome (GOLD analysis project Ga0335070, IMG submission 206722) | Soil microbial communities from Loxahatchee National Wildlife Refuge, Florida, United States - Lox_Sample_1.3 | ecosystem: Environmental > Terrestrial > Soil > Wetlands | place: USA... | reverse complement strand
GAGAGTTGGCGCTCATGGCCCGAACCTAGCACAGGCAAGCCCTGACAACCGCGGCGATTTCAGCAGCACGTATCTAGTTTATAACACAGTAGTACTAGCCTTCCTGGAGACACGCTCACGCCACCGACTTGTCGGCAAGAGAGCCTCGACGCCGAAGCCACTCCGAACGGGTGGGGCTGTGCCCGGGAGCACCGCCAGATCAGGCGAACAGGTTGTAAAGCCAGGCAAACACCGCGCCCCCGATGAGGCCGTCCACCCCTCCGTAGAGCGCGCCGACGATCACATCGCCCAGACTGCGGGTCGCATGGTAGCCGGGATACACCGACGCCATGAATTGGAGAAATTGCTGGCCGTAGCTCCCCCCGATCAGGTAGCACAGCCCTAGGAGCAACATCACCAGCCCCCACAGAATTCCCCACGCCAGGGCCATCGCTTTCAGGTTGAGCTTCATGGTTTGCTCCTTCGGCTTCGATTCTAGAACAGCAGGGGCGGTCTTTGCGCACGCCGGTTGACTTTCCCTCTCCCCCCGGGTGTATAAATGCCCTCGTCACGCCCGAATTGTGGGGTCGGGCGCACACTCACTTCCTGCTCCCTCACAAGGCCCCGTCCGCTTCGTCGAGAAATCGAGGTGGGGCATGGACGAGCGCGAACTCGCCAATCACGTCCTGGAGATCGTGGACCAGACGGCGTACCGGATGTCCGCCCGCCGCATCCTGGCGGTGCACCTGGCGGTGGGCGGCCGGCGGATCTTTGATCTCAACCGCCTGCGCGACACCTTCCGCAAGTGCGCTCTCGGCACCGTAGCCGAAGGCGCAGCGCTGTTCGTCAAGGTGCTCCCCGTGCGCCATCACTGCCAGGGCTGTGGCGCCAATTTCGAAGCGTTCAACCGCGAGTGCCCCTGCCCGGAGTGCGGCCATCCCCATACCGAAATGATCGGCGGTGAGGAATTGCGCCTGCTCGACATGGAACTCGACGACGCGGCCTGAGCCGCGGCCTCCGTTGACCTTGGTGGTCCTTTGTGGGGATTTCTTACGCGGTTTTCTTCTGCTGCTGGGCCAGTTGCGCGAAGAAGGCCTTGGAGCGCTCCTTGAACTCGGGCTCGGTGAGGTCTTCCACGCGGGTGCTCATGCCCCAGTTGTGCCCGAAGGGGTCGGTGAAGCTGCCGAAACGATCGCCCCAGAACATGTCGGCCACGGGCATGGTGACTTTGCCGCCGGCATCAATGGCACGTTGAAACGACTTGTCCACATCCTGGACGTACAGGTAGAGACTGCTGGGTGAGCCGCCGAGGGTCTGCGGCGCTTTGCAGCCCATCTCCAGATTTTCGTCGGTCACGAAGATGATGGAGTCGCCGATCTTGAGCTCAGCGTGCATGATCTTGCCGTCAGGACCGGCCATTCGCATGCGCTCTTCCGCGCCGAGTGCCTTCTTGTAAAACTCAATGGCCTGGGTGGCACCACGGCAGATCAGGGATGGAGTGATGGTATGGAATTCGGGAGGGATCGCTTGAGAAGCTTTCATGGGATTTCTCCTCTAAGGCCGGATGGCCGGGGTATGGTTTCTTCGAAGGAACTGAGCTCAGTCTACCGATTGGCGGACTGCGAAAGAATGAAAAGATTGTAAAAAGATGTAACAAGGCAGGTCTGAAGCACCAGTGTCGGGACAAGTACTGAGGACTACGGCGCCCCATAGAGCTGCCGGTACACATTCTCATTGCGCAGAATGGCTTGCACATACTCGCGCGTCTCTGTGAAGGGTATGGATTCCACAAACTCCTGGGGATCGCGATACTTGCCCTGCGCCAGCCATTCCTGCACGCGATCCGAGCCTGCATTGTAGGCGGCCAGGGCGTATTCGAAAGCGCCGAATTTGTCCACCATGCTGCGGAAGTATCGCGTGCCCAGCTGCATATTCACCGCCGGGGTGAATAACTGCTGGGGAGAAAAATGCCTCAACTTCTCCTGCCGGGCGACACTCTTGCCCACTTTGGGCAGAAGCTGCATCAGGCCCACGGCGTTGGCGTGCGATACTGCGGCGGGGTTGAACTCCGATTCCTGCCGGATCAGCGCCGCCACCAAATAGGGATCGAGCGCATTGCTGGTGGAGTACTTCTTGAGATCGTCCCAATAAGGCCTGGGGAAGAGCGCTTCCCAATACGGCCGCGGCAGGCTGGGCAGGTCCACCGCGAAATAATTGGGGACTGCGCGCTTCAGCACGCGAATTGCCATGTCATAACGTCCCGCGTCCTTGTACATGCGTGCGGTTTCGGCGGGAAGCCAGTTGCCTTTGTCTTCGGCAGCTGCCGCCTCCAGTTCGTCCCCGGCAAAGTCGAGCAGAGCGCCATTCTCCAGCAACTCGGCTTTCTGCACCCGCAAGTCGTCGGTGGGGACTTCGTCCTCCGTGGCCTTCACGCCGGCATTCATGGGCGGGATGCGGTCCAGGAGCGCGTAATGCGCGGGATCGCCATCGTCCTTGAGTTTGCGCAGTCGCTGCCGCGCCAACTCCCCGTAGTAGTAATTCCGAAAGCGGTCGGAGAGCTTCTTGTAGTACGCGCTGGCTTCGGCGGGTTCGCCGTCTTCTTCCGCCAGGCGGCCTCGCCAATACAAAGCTGCAGGAATCTCCGCCGAAGATGGATATAAGGCAATCTGCTGCTCAAACCTATTCTTGGCCTCGGCCTCCCTGCCTTGGCGCAGGCTCAACCACGCTACTTTCCAGTGCGCATACGACGCCCGGCTGCCGTGCGGAAACCGCTCCTGCAACTCCTGATAGGCATCGATGGCCCGGTCATAGTCGGGTTTCAGCAGGTAGAGGTTGCCCTCGGACAGCAATGCCTGTTCCAGCCAGGGACTGGTGGGATCGGCTTGCCGAAGCTGGCCGAGATAGCGCAGGAAGCCCTCCTCGTCATCCGAGGCGCGCGCAATCTCTCCCAGGTTGAACAGGCGCTCCGCATCCATCATGGGTGGCAGATCTGTGAGGGACTCCAACGCCCTTTTTGCGTCCTTGTTCTGTCCGGCACGGCGCAGCGCCACTCCCATAGCCAACTGTACCTCCGGACGTTCGCTGGACCTCACGGCCTCCACCAGATCGTGATACTCGCCGGCAGCCTCGCTGAAGCGCTTCCCTCGCATCAGCAGATCGGCACGGGTGCGGCGTGCATTCAAGCCCGGCGGCGGGAGCGGTGCCGCCGCAGCCATGCGCTTCAGGTCGCTCTCCGCCTCATCGGCTTCTGCACTGAGCGGCATGGTGTAGTACAGATTGCGCAGGACCGTGAGTGCTTCGCTGCTCTGCCCCGCAGACGCCAAGGCACGGCCCAGTGCCAGTTCCACATCGGCGCGGGCGGGCCGCCGCTCCTTCTCCAGCAGCGCGAGGGCGTCCTTCGGCCTGCCCTCCCCCAGCAAGGCGTTGGCATACAAGACGTGCGCATTGCGAATCAGCAGCGATGCCGGGTAGTTCTGGTCGAAGGCGCTCAGCGCCGCTACCGCCTCCGCCGTGCGCCCTGTCTGCAAATAGGAAGTCCCCAGATAGTAGTCGACGTAGTCGCCCAGCTCTCCCGCTTGTGGCCGGGCCCGGCTCAGGGGATCGATGGCTTTGGCGTAGTCGTGATCGAGTACGTGCGCGTAGCCCACCACCAGCCAGGCCAAAGCACCAGCGTCTTCTTTGGCATGGCGCCTGGCATAGGCTTCCACCCCGGCGTAAGCCGCGGGGCTGCGGTCCTGCAGCAGTTGCCGCGCCATCGGCTTCAGGTTGGCCGAAGCCACAAACGCCTGGCGCATCCGCCGCAGCCGCGGAGAACTGCGTTTCCTTCGCAGCTTCTTGGCGGCCGGCTTAGATGTTTTCTTCTTGGGAGAGACAGAACCGGTGTTGGTTTTCCCGCTGGGAGTGGACTGCGCAGACGCAGGGAAAGCAACCAGGCCGCCGTACCCGATTGCCACGACCAACACCAGCCTCAATTGACAACGATGAAGACCCACCCGATTAATTATCGCCGAAAATTTGCGCCCATGAGAGTGCTGTCATCCTCAGCCAGGCTGCGTACGACTTCCTGGCTGAAATAATCCGCCTGGGCCGCGGCTGTATTGCCGTAGCGCTTCTGATAAGTGGCCCGGCTCTTCTCGATGTCCTCTTTTAAGCGATCGTACAAATCCCGGTTCTTACGGCCTTCGGCTACTTTGGCCTGGTTGTACAACTTGATCTCGTCCACCAGCAAGCGGGCAAAGCGCTGCGCCTTGCGGTGTACTTCGGCATCTTCGGCAGCCATTTGCGCCACCGGATCCGCGGCTACGGCTTCGCCGGCCTCAGGAACTGGTTGAGCCGCCCCGCCCTCCGCTGCGGGAGACTCAGCCACAGGCGGGGCTACACTGTGAATCGGCGCATGGGCAGCAAATGGGTCGGAATACGAAGTGACGGTCTGCGCCACCGGCGCCGCCTCCGATTTCTCCGCCTCGGCCACGCCCTCCTTCTGGGCTTGCTTGCGCAGCGAAACCACTTCCAGCCAGGCGCTGGTCGCGGTCACTAACAATTCCAGCGCTTCGGTATCCATCTTGGCGCCGCCTTCGGCGCCCCCGTCCGCATAAACCAGCGCCGCCACCTTGTCCTTCAGCCGCAGCGGGATCAGCAGTACTTGATCGTCACCCGGCGCGCCAAACTGGGAAACGAAGCGCGTGTCCAACTCGCTCGGCGTGCCTTTGAATGCCATGCGTGATTCCATGGCCCGCGCCGCCACCCCGCTGGTCACATCCAGGGCAAAGTCCTTGATAGCGTCGTCGTTCTTCCCGAAGCCTCGTCCCTGCCAGCCGCTCGCAGCACCGGCTTTCATGACGAACAAGGCGGTGCGCCCGCTGTAACGCACCATGTTGTCCAGCAGGGCGCGCAGAATTTCGCGTTGTGTGCTGCCGCCATGAATGGCAGAAATCGCCTTGAGCAGGTCGCCGGCGCCGCTCCCAACCGGCGCGGCTCCCGGTTGCTGCGGTATCTCTTGCAGGATCCGGGAGACCAACTCCTCGCGCACTCGCGGAACATGGCTCTCCAGCACCTGCGATACCACCTTCTCGACGATTTGCTCAATCCAAGTTCTCTCAGCCATTCTCCCTCGACTAGGCGCACACTTCTTCTTGGGTTAGGTTCTCCTAACCTCTGATTATATGGCACTTGGCCATGTCGTACGGATTACTCCCAGAACTTGCCTTGCCTCGGCGCCCCAAAGGGAAATTCTACGCAAACCAGCCAGCGCTGCCTACGTCAAAAGAGTTGAAGCCAAAGTTCGGGTTACCAAGTAAAATAACACTTTCGTCTTCCGGCCGCTGGCTTGAAAATTGTTGCATCGAAAGCAAGATGAGTGCCATCCAACCCAAATTAGGCGAGCCCGTCAGCAATGAGCTGGCGCTGGTTCAGGCTGCCAAGGGCGGCGACGTCGGGGCCTTCGAAGAGTTGGTCCGACGCTATGACCGGAACGTATTCCGCATCGCCCAGCACATCACGCAGAACCGCGAAGACGCGGAGGACGTGGTGCAGGATGCGTTTCTGAAAGCCTACAGCAACCTGGAACAGTTCCAGGGCCAGTCGAAGTTTTATACCTGGCTGGTGCGGATCGCGGTGAACGAGGCGCTGATGAAACTGCGCCGCCGTCGCCCCGAACGCATGGTTTCGCTGGACGAAGAGGTCAAGACGGAAGAAGATTCGCTGCCCCGCGAGGTAGCGGACTGGAGCCCCAATCCCGAACAGCAATACAGCCAGGCGGAGTTGCGGGACATCTTGACCCGTACCATTCAAGGTTTGCCCCCCAGTTTTCGGACAGTATTTGTCCTGAGGGACGTGGAAGGTCTCTCGACCGAGGAGACGGCGGAGGCGCTGGAGCTCAGCATTCCGGCGGTCAAGTCGCGGCTGCTGCGCGCGCGCCTGCAGCTGCGCGAACGGCTCAGCCGGTTCTTCCAGAAACGTGATGGCGGAGATGGCACAAAGTGAAATGCTCTGAGTTTTTGCAAGAGCTGACCAATTACCTCGACGGCGTCCTGGACGCTCGCACAAAGGCCGAACTGGAAGATCATCTCGCCTGGTGCCACAACTGCTACGTCGTCTGCGATACCACTAAGAAGACCATTGAGATCTATCGCGACTCTCAGCTTTACCCCCTTCCTGAAGATCTCCGCACTCGCCTCCGCTCCGCCATCATGGCGAAGTGTTCATCCCGCAAGAAAGCCGGCAGCGAGAGTACATGATCCGATAAAGTCGCGGTCCCGGTCAGCATTCCCGCGCTAGGTCCTGGCGTGTTGCGTCCCGGATTTATACGCTCGAACCTCTGCAAACCTTTGCGCAGCAATTCTCCTCAGCCGCATAACCCCAATCCCCGCAAGCGCTTCTCCACATTGAATCTGGAACCTCGCCTGCTCCGTACATCTGTCGAACCTTTTTGGGCAAAGCTGAATCTAAAGAGATGGATTGGCGTAGAAGTTCTTTTTCGGGAAATGACAGGTAAGGGCCGGAGAGCCCAGGGTCTGGGGAGGGAATTATGATAGCGAAATTATTGGATGCGTGCTTTGGCTGTTGGCACAACCACTACAGTTTTCCCATCACCGTGCGCCCCGGTTCTCGGCGCAACACCGCAGCCTCCCTCACCGGCACGTACGTGGTGTGTCTGGACTGTGGCAAGGAGTTTCCCTACGACTGGCAGCAGATGAAGGTCATCACCTCGCGCGCTGAAGCACACCGCCGTGTGCATGCGCTGGCCACCAAGCACGCAGCCTGACCGTGGAATCAACCTCACAGAAAAGCCGCGAGCTACTCGCGGCTTTTTTCTTCTCCTAGATCTCGGCGGTCGTGGGGTCAATCCTGGTCTTGATGCGCGAAATCTTGTTGGCCGGGAACCCGCCCTGCTCCGCATGCTTTCGGATGGCCTGCTCGTTCTCCGCAATGTACACGCAATAGATCTTGTTGTCCGTGACGTAGCTCTCCACCCACTGAATGCTGGGTCCCATGCTCCGCAACACGGAGCAGGATTTCTGCGATACCGCCTGCAGTTCTTGCGGCGACAGCTTGCCCGCGTTCGGGATTTCGCGTTCGATCAGAAATTTTGGCATTGCCCCCCCTCATGTGCCCGGCAAGGTTACCACTAAGGGCGGGATCTTTGCAGCATTCGCCGAGCCGCAGCGCAACGGCTCACCGCTCCTTCCGCCTCGATCCGCTCCGCTCCGATCCCCGGTTTCAGCAACTCCTGCACCGGGTGGGATTCCAGGAAGCGCGAGTCGCCGCGTAACCACTTTAACTTTAAGGGAGAAGGCATTCAGGCATGCGGCTTTGCCCGCTGGAGCGCACAAACTAAACCGGCGGCCGAAGCCGCCGGTTGGAACGCGCAAGCGGAAACACCCCGCTGTTCAAACGCCCCTAATTCTGAGAGCTGTCGTCCCGCCTCTTCAAGGTGGGATGATCATCATCCGTGGTCTTGCCTTCCTGACCGCTCTTGTCGGTGGTAGAGGTCCGGCGCAGACTGGGCTTGTTCTTGTCTTTCTGGTCGGTAATCTTGCGCCGGTTCTCGATGGCCGCCAGCCGCGCCTTCACCTCGTCGAATTCCGAGGTATTGACCACGTACTGCGCCCGCGCTGGCAAAATCTTGGAGATCTCTTCCTGCGATTTCTCGATGCGATCGGGGGTCTGAGGGTGGGTGGAAAACGCCTTGGCCAGCGTGCCCGGCTTCTTCTTCTCCTGCGCCTGTACCTTCTCAAAGAAGGCGATGAATGCCTGGGGATCGTATCCTGCCTTGTACATGTACTGCAATCCCAGGTAATCCGCGTCCGCTTCGAAGTTGCGCGAGAAGTGCAGGTAGGTGAGTGGCAGGGCCAGGCCCGCTGCTTCGTATCCTGCGTATCCGATGCCTCCGCCGACGAAGATCAGAGGGATGGAAGCCAGGTTCATGATGTTGCCACGGGTGTTTTGTCGGGCCGCGTGGCAGGCCGCCACGTGCGCAATTTCGTGCGCCATCACTCCCGCCAGCTCTGCTTCCTCGTCAGCCGCCAGGATCAACCCCGAGTTCACATAGAAGAACCCGCCGGGGAGAGCAAAAGCGTTGATGTCATCCGCGTCAATCACCTTGATGGTGAAAGGCACCTGGGCGTCGGAATTGCGCACCAGGTTCTGCCCGATCCGGTTTACGTATTCCGTGACCACCGGGTCCTGAATCAGTTTGACCGTGGACTCCACCTGCTGGGCATACTGCTTGCCCATGGCGATTTGCTTTTCCACCCCGTACCAGTTGCCCAGCCCGGTATTGCAACCCACATTGCGGTTCCCGATCGCGTCCACGTCGTCCTTGCCGCCGTCATGTTTCACCTTGTCGGGATCGGCAGGATGGATCGTCGGCTCAGTGGCGGACGCTTTTGCTGAGGTGCCCGAGTCGGTCGGGCTCGCGCCCGCCTGATCCTGCGAAAAACTCCACGGCGCCGCATAGCTGAACGCCAACAACGCAGCCGTTACCGCCAAGAGCCGTAGCTTCATAAAAACTCCCTTTTCCGACCCGCCCCAAGGCCTCTACGCAGGATTATACCCCGCTTAAAGACACCTTCCCCTTGGATTTCTCCTTATAGTTGGACGCTGGATCGGGCTTGAAGGTTATCCCTCCCGGCCCTGGGTCCCCTAGGCGGTTTGGCTTGGGAAGAGCCTTGCTACTCGCCAACAATGTCAAATTCCACCCGTAACTCGTTCTTAACCCTAACGGTGCCGCCCCCGACGGTCACGGGGGTAATGCCGAAGTCTTTCTGTTTGATCTCAGCCGTGCCGTGGTAGTGCCCGTTCTGCAGCGCAACCACGAATTTCACGGGGCGGGTCTCGCCGTGTACTGTCAGCTCGCCTTGCACGATCCACTTATCATCCGCCGCCGGGGTTACAGCAGTCGAACGGAAGCGGATTACGGAGAAACGCTCGCTGTCGAGCACCTTGGAACCGAGCATCGTCGCCTGAATCTCGGCGCGGTCCTTGTCGGAGACGTCTTTGTCCATGACTCGCAGCTCGCGCGCATTGACCGTCAACTCGACCGAGGGATCTTGTGTTGTAAAGGAGCCTTGCTGGATGGGCGCGCGGATTTCGTGCTCATGGCCAAACGCCGAGAACAGCCCGGCCTTGAGCACGTGCACGGTCAGCACGGACTGTTGGGGGTCAATGGCCCGGGGTGCATCCGCGGCCCAGAGCGCCACAGTCAAGAAAAGTGCGGTAAGGCATGCGAGCTTGGTTTGCATTGGCTGGCGAGTATTACCCATTGAGATGCGCTTCACCTGCCCGCCGGATCACAATATCATCCTGGGGCGAGAGGGTTCGCCAAGCCCTGCGGCGGGCGGTAACATGACGCCTTCTCATTGTCAGAGGCGCGATGTGCCTGATCGCCTCCCTGTAGGCCGTCGCTCGTTGCGCGCCTGCCGATTTGACTCGCAGATTGCATGGCGAATTGTCGCGAGGACCCGTCGAACGCGACTCTTGACCGTACGTCTTGCGGAGGGGGACCTGGATCGCTTTCTCAACAAGTTTGCCGAGTACGAGCAAATGCTGAAGCTGGGACAGAGGCGCCGCCTCGCGCACCTCGTGTGCCACTGCTTAATCGCTGCAATGTGCCTGGGTCGGTGCTAGCATATCCCATAGAACAGGCATCCCAGAACCGCATTCCTTCCGGAGGGCAAGTGATGCGACGCCTTATTGCTTGCGCAATGTTCCTCGTGGGCCTGCTTCTGTCTACTGGTGCAGTTGCTCAGGATCCCGCCTCGCAACCCGCGACCAGCACCGCCGTCTGCACCTTTGCCGATCAGAAACAGATGAGCGTGCGCTACAACCAGCTGGTGGTTGACAAGAAAGACGAACTGCCGCTGGGAAAACTGTGGACGCCGGGTGACGCGCCCATGGATTTGTTCACCGAGACCCCGCTCCTGCTGAACAGCAAGGAAATCCCCGTCGGCGCCTACCGCGTCTACCTGATTCCGGAGAAGGACAAGTGGACGTTGATCGTGAACAAAGACGTCACCGCGGGCAGCAAGTATGACGAGCAGCAGGACCTGGTGCGGGCTCCCATGCAGACCGGCAAGCTGCCGCAGGCAGAGCCACGGTTCAGCATCTACTTCGGGCACATCGCGCCCAAGCAGTGCAGCATGCGCGTGGATGTCGGCAAGACCCGTGCCTGGGTGGACTTCGACGAGAAGTAGTCGCGCTGCTCAGCAGTCGAGCGTTGACGGCTTTACTGCCGCGCGAGAAGGTTGCTCAGCGCTCAGTCGTAGTACTCCAACCCCAGGTGTGTGATTAATTCTTCACCCTTCAAATGCCGCAGCGTGTTCTTCAACTTCATTAACTGAATGAACAGGTCATGCTCTGGGTACAGCCCCGGCGCGGTCATGGGCGACTTGAAGTAAAAGCTCAGCCACTCCTGGATGCCGAGCCCCTGGAGTTCCGAGGCCCGCTGCGCCAGGTCCAGGAACAGCACCAGGTCAAGCACGATGGGAGCTGCGAGGATGGAGTCGCGGCACAGGAAGTCCACCTTGATCTGCATCGGATACCCGAGCCACCCGAAGATGTCAATGTTGTCCCAACCCTCTTTGTTATCACCACGTGGCGGGTAATAATTGATGCGAACCTTGTGGGTAAAGTTACCGTACAGCTCAGGATAGAGCCCCGGCTGCAGGATGTGCTCCAGCACCGAAAGCTTCGACTCCTCCTTGGTTTTGAAGGACCCGGGGTCGTCCAGAACCTCCCCGTCGCGGTTCCCCAGGATGTTGGTGGAGAACCAGCCATTCAGCCCGATCATGCGCGCCTTGAACCCGGGCGCCAGGATCGTCTTGATCAGGGTCTGACCGGTCTTGAAGTCCTTGCCACAGATCGGAGCCTGGTTGCGCCGCGCCAGCTCATGCATCGCGGGAATGTCCACTGTCAGGTTTGGCGCGCCGTTGGCAAACGGCACTCCCTCCATCAGCGAGGCGTAGGCGTAGATCATCGAAGGCGCGATATTCTCGTCGTTCTGGGTCAGCGCCTTTTCGAAGGACTTCACCGTCTCGTGGGCCGCGGTCGGGGTGATGAATGACTCGGTCGAACCGCACCAGATGGTGATCAGCCGAGTAGCGCCGGAGCCCTGCTTGAACTCCCGGATGTCGCTGCGGACCTGTTCGGCCAGGTCCATCTTGTTCTTCGCTTTCTTGAGGTTGGGGCCGTCCAGATTCTTCACGTAATTGTGATCGAACACCGCCTGGCGCGGCCTGATTGAACTGAGGAAAGGCTTCACCTGGTCCAGCAAGTGGCGCTCGAGCACGCCCGCTTTGACGGCCGCGGTGTACATGTCGTCCTCGAAGATGTCCCAGCCTGTGAAGACCAGTTCATCCAACCCAGCGAGCGGGACAAGCTCCTTAATTTTCGGCGAACGTCCTTCGGTCCGCTTGCCCAAACGAATCGTGCCCATCTGGGTGAGCGATCCGATAGGCTGGGCTAGGCCCTTGCGCACGGCTTCCACCCCGGCTACAAACGTCGTGGCCACTGCGCCCATACCCGGGATCATGACCCCGAGTTTTCCTTTGGGCGCCTTCAACTCGCTCCCGGTGCTACTGCTTGACTTGGCTTCAGACTTCACACTTTGCCGCTTGGCCATGATTCGGCTGCTTCCTTATGAGTTCTGTGGGATGTAAGGCAAACGGTTATGTTCTCGTATCGGCGGGCGATTTGCAACCCGGAGCGGGCGAATGTGCGCAAGGAGAATAGGGGATGCGGAATGCCGCATAGGCTGGGGGGCGCTGCCCCTTCATTTTCACTCAGGGCACGCCGGTGCATGGGCCGCTAGTGGGCTACCGACCAGGCGATCACGACCACCAGCAATCCCGCCAGCGCCAGGCTGGCAATCAGAGCATACGTGCTATAGAGCGGGTGGGGGTGAAAATACTCATTGTGCCGCCGTCTGAAATCCATCATGGTCCGCATCGTGGACCTCCCATGGGGGCGCCTTCGTTACAGGCGCACCACGACAAACCTGCCGCTTGCTATTACATTAGACTCCATGCCCGATAAAATTGCAGTGATCACTGGCACATCGAGTGGTATCGGTCTGCTGTCCGCGGTGGAATTGGCTAAGGAGGGGGTCAAGGTGGTCGCCTCCATGCGCGAACTGGCCCGGCGCGACCGCCTGGACCAGGCGGCAGCCGCTGCCGGCGTCGCCAGCCAGCTCGATGTCCGCCGCCTCAACGTGGCGGAGTTCGACAGTATTCCCCCGTTTCTGGATGCGGTCGTCCGCGACTACGGGCGGATTGACGTGCTGGTCAACAACGCTGGTTTTGCCGTGGCCGGCTTCGCCGAGGACATGAAGCTCGACGAAATCCGCCTCCAGTTCGAGACCAACTTCTTCGGGCACGTGGCCATGACCCAGGCTGTCCTGCCCATCATGCGCCGCCAGCGCTCCGGCCACATCATCATGGTCTCCTCGATCAGTGGTCTGCACGGTGCCGTCGCGACCTCGAGTTATGCCGCTTCGAAACACGCGCTGGAAGGCTGGAGCGAATCGCTGCGCTTGGAGGTGAACGCGCTGGGCATCAAAGTGGTGCTGGTCGAACCGGGAGCCTACCAGACCGACATCTGGACCCGCAACGCCCATCTTGGCCAGAAAACTCTGGACGGCACTTCACCCAACCGCGAGCGTGGAAAGCGCATGCGCGACCAGGTGCAGAAGCTGAGAAAACGCGATCCCATTGAAGTGGCCCGTGTGATTGCGAAGATTGCGCAGGACCCGAATCCCAAGCTGCGCTATGTCGTTGGAAGTGATGCGAAGATGCAGCTCGCGCTTAAGCGCATTTTGCCCTGGAAGTGGCATGAGAAGCTGGTGGCCAAGGCCTTGAAGATCGACTAAATTGAAACCCGGGCAACTCGTCTCAGGCCGACGTGCTATTTTTTCCGAGGCGTCGCCGAATCAGATACCATCCTGTCCCCAGCAGCCAGCCCAGCAGGATCGACGTAACCAGGACTTCCATGATTCCGCTCAGGGTGACGCCGACTCCGAAAGCGCCTTCATCAGAGACTTGCAACAGAGGAGATACGACCAGGACCGCAGATCGGACAATCAGCGCGAGAAAACATAGCCCACTGGCTGCAGCGATGGTCCTCACATATGACACGGCGCGAGGATGACACACCTTCTCTCTTCAACACAATGGCAAAAGAGTGATCCACCGATCAGCGGTCAGCGACCATGCGGTTCTGCCAGTGCGACCACACGAACCAGATCGCACCCGCCGCAAGTAGGAGCCCGATGACAACATCGAACTGGTGAAAGTACTTACCTAGTTCCCGCCAGTTCTCACCCAGTTTCATGCCCAGCCAGGCCAGCGCGAAACACCAGGGCCACGACCCGAGAAAGGTGTAGAGGTGAAACCGGCCCCGCGGCATGCGCGCAATCCCTGCCGGCAACGCAATAAAAGTCCGGATCACCGGCAGCAGGCGCGCGATAAACACCGCAGCATGTCCCCAGCGCACAAAAAAGTGGTCCGCCCAGTCCAATTCACGGCGGCTCAGCAGAATCCAGCGGCCGTACTTCTCCACCAGCGGACGCCCACCATAACAACCAATCTCGTAGGCCACCAGCGATCCCAAGTTGCAACCGATGGCGCCCGCCGTGGCCACCCACAGCAGCTTCAGCGTTCCCTCAAACACCAGGTAGCCCGCGAACGGCATGATGAGCTCTGAAGGCAGCGGAACACACGCCGACTCGATGGCCATCAGCAAAACGATGCCGCCGTAGCCGGTGACCGCAATCACCGACTTGATGAACACGAAAACAACCGCCAGAATCTTCTGTGTCATGGGAACCAGGCGCGGGCTTCAGGCTCTAGGATAACTTCGGGTTGGCTAACCTGGCCAGGGCCTCGGGCCCAAAGCCTGGTCAGAACGATCCTTCCTGCGTAAATGTATACCCCGGCAGCGACGCACCTTGGGCGTTCTTGGTCACCTTCACCCGCACCGTGGGCGCATCGGGAGCGGTCACCGCCGCCGGACGCAGCACCGCATACTGCGTAAACACTTCACTGTATAGCTTGGTCACCAGGTAGTCCTGGCCGTCCTGATCGTTGCGCCACACCTGCCCGAGTTGGATGGACTTCACTGCCATTGGGGTTTCCCGGATGACTTGAGACTACCGGGATGCGCCGGACACGTCAATCGCTCCCCGGTTACCAAAGTAGAACTCACCCCGCCGGAGCATCCTGGAATTTTCTCCGTGTCTCTGTGCCTCTGTGGGTAGCACCGGCTTTTGATAAGATGACCGCGAGGCGAACCGTGATGGTACGCGGCGTCATTCCCCGCCAGCCTGCAAAAACCGGGCGCCAGGAAGGCGCCCGCGGTGTCCCCCGCGGACAGCAAAGCCGCGGTCCTTCCCGCCAGCCGAAGCCCGCGCGTGTGGACAAGATCATCCCTGCTCCAACGCGCCAGAAAGCGCCTCCTTCACGAGCGGCAGCTTACAACCCAATCGCCCCCGAACGTGTGCAGCAAATCCTCTTCCGCCTCGATCAGCAGTATCCCGGGGTAACTTGCGCCCTCACCCACCGCAACGCCTGGGAACTGCTGGTGGCCACTATCCTTTCCGCCCAATCCACCGACGTCAACGTCAACCGGGTCACCCCTGGCCTTTTCCAGAAGTATCCGACGGTCGAAGCCTTCGCTGCCCTGACGCCAGAAGCGCTCCAGCCCGATGTCAAATCGACCGGTTTTTTCCGCAACAAGTCCAAGTCGGTTGTAGGAGCGGCCAAGAAAATTGTCTCCGACTTCGGCGGCCAAGTCCCCGACACCATGGAAGCCCTGCTCACGCTTCCCGGCGTCGCCCGCAAGACCGCCAACGTCGTCCTCGGCACCTGGTTTGGCAAAAACGAGGGCGTGGTGGTGGACACCCACGTGCAACGCATCTCGCGCCGCCTCGAACTCACGAAGCAGGAAGACCCCAAAAAGATCGAGCAGGACCTGATGCAGATCATCCCGCACGAGAAGTGGACGCTCTTCGCGCACCAGATCATCTGGCACGGCCGCAAGCTGTGCATGGCGCGCTCCCCGAAATGCGCCGAGTGCCCGCTCGAAAACCTCTGCCACGCCGCCGACAAGACCTGGTCTACGGTTGACATGCACAAGACTGCGAAGCCCTAGCCGCGCGCACACCCAATCGTCTGCTAAACTTTCCCTTCTTACATCTGTAGCGCCGGCGTCCCGCCGGCTGTCGTGGGGGCGTCCCGCCCCCACCCCCGGGCACCTGTAGCGCTGCGTCGAGGCCATTAATGCGCACTTTCTTTGCTATCGTCATCCTTATGAGCACGCTTACTCTCGCCCAGCCCCTGCCCGTTCCCCAGGTCGTCACCGATCCCAAAGCCATCAAAAGCACGCCCAACGCCCAAGTCGAGCAAAACGAGCAGAGCCTCGCGCTGGAGCGCCTCTACATGACCCGCGCCATCGGCGCTACCGCCTGGTCGCCCGATGGCAAGACCATCGCCTTCATCTCCAACATCAGCGGGCGGAACAATCTCTGGCTGGTCCCGGCCGAGGGCGGCTGGCCTATGCAGCTCACCATTAGCGACCAGCGCCAAACCGCGCCTGCCTGGTCTCCCGACGGCAAGTGGATCGCCTACCAATCCGACTACGACGGCGACGAGCAGTGGGACATCTTCTTCGTCTCGCCTAAGACCGGGCAGGTGGTGAACGTCACCAACACCCGCGAAATCGCCGAAGAGAGCCCCACTTGGTCGCCCGACGGACGGTACCTGGCGTACATCGTCAAGCCGAAGACGTCATCGGTGTTCGAGATCGACATCTTCGACACCCTCATGCGCGAGACCAAGCACCTCACCACCGGCACGCCCGCCGACAAGATGAACTTCAGCCCCATCTGGTCGAAGGACGGCAGGTGGATCGTTTATACCCAGCAGCAGGCCAAGGGCACGGATTCCAACATCTTCCTCGCCGAAGTCACCACCGCCAAAAGCACTCTGCTCACTCCTCACCAGGGCGAGCAACTGTACAGCGCCAACGACATCTCTCCCGACGGCAAGCAGGTACTCATCACCTCAAATGCCGGCAACGGCTACGACAACGTCGGCCTGCTCAACATCGCCAGCAAGAAGCTCGACTGGCTCACCCAGGACAAATGGGAGGTCAACGGGGGGAACTTTTCGCCGGACGGTAACTACGTCACCTGGACCGCCAATGTCGATGGCAATACCAACATCTACTTGCATCCGCTGACTGCCAGGGAAAAACATCAAAGGGGTCTGCTGATTGGCAAGACTACTTCCCTGCCGCTTCCCACAGGCGTGAACAGCCCGGGCGGTTCCGAATCCGCTTTCAGCCGCGACGGCTCGCGCCTGCTCTACTACCATAACGGCCCCACAGCTCCGAACGATGCCTGGGTGTACACGATGGCGACCGGAAAGTCGCACCAGGTGACGCACTCGCTGGTCGCCGGCGTCCCCACCGATCACATGGTGGAGCCCTACCTCGTGCACTATCCCAGCCGCGACGGCAAGTGGACCATCTCCGCGTTTCTCTACGTGCCCTACAACATGCAGCGCAATGGCCAGAACGCGGCCATCGTCTATGTGCACGGCGGTCCCACCGCGCAGACGGTCAACTCCTTCAACCGCTTCGTTCAGTACATGGTCAACCAGGGATACATGGTCATTGCGCCCAACTACCGAGGTTCCACCGGCTACGGTAAGGAATTCCAGCAGGCCAACCTGTTCGACATGGGTGGCGGAGACCTGCAGGACGTGTTGGCCGCCGCAGACTGGATCAAGCAGACCGGCTTCCTGGATCCCAAGAAGATCGCCTTAGTCGGCGGCAGCTACGGCGGCTACATGACCATGATGGGCGTCACCAAGGCCCCCGACGTGTGGGCCGTTGGCGTGCCCATCGTTCCTTTCGTGAACTGGTTCACCGAGATCGAGCACGAAGACCCGGTGCTGCAACAGTCCGATCTCGCCACCATGGGCGACCTGGTGAAGAACAAAGCCCTCTACGAAGACCGCTCCCCCATCAACTTCATCGACCATGTGAAAGCCCCGCTGCTCCTGCTCGCCGGAGGCCACGACCCGCGCTGTCCCAACGAAGAAACGCTGCAGGTGGTCGAGGCGATCAAGAAGCGCGGAGGGACCGTGGAATACAAGATCTACGAGAACGAAGGCCACGGCTTCGCCAAGCTCGAAAACCAGATTGATGCCTACAAAAGAGCCGCCGACTTCCTGAAAGCCCACGTGCCGCCGGCCGACTGCGGGTGTACGTTGAAGGAGTAACGCTTTCCAACCTCCGTGTCGGGGGTTCTGACGGTTAGCGCACCTGGTAAGCCAGTTGCGGAATGATGACCTTCCACCCGTGACCCCCATCACCGCGACCTGACCGCTATCAAGTTATGCTGAAACGTTCTGCAAGCTGGAAACCATGCCGGTCTCGACTCCCACTGTGCTCGGGCCATATGAAGTGCTGGCGCTGGTCGGCGCGGGCGGCATGGGAGAAGTTTACAAAGCACTAGACATTCGTCTTAATCGAACCGTCGCGCTCAAAATTCTGCCAAAATCCCTTGCTCAAGACACAGCGCGGCTGCGGCGATTTGAGCAAGAGGCGCGCATTCTGGCGACGCTCAATCATCCGAATATCGTGGCGGTGTTCGACGTCGGCTCGGACGAGGGAAAGCCTTATCTAGTCACCGAGTTTCTCTCCGGAAAAACCTTACGCGAACGGCTTCGCGAGGGGCCCATCCTTGCCCGCAAGGCCATCTCTTACGCGGCGGAAATCGCGGAAGCGTTATCCGCAGCTCACGGCAAGGGCATCGTCCATCGCGATCTGAAGCCGGAAAACATCTTCTTGACAACCGCAGGGCATGTGAAAGTTCTCGATTTCGGCTTGGCACGGAGCATGACTTTCCCAAAACCGGTGAGTGATCAGAGTGCAACCTTAGCTACGGTTGCGCAGACGGAACCCGGCGTGGTGATGGGGACGGTCGGCTACATGGCTCCGGAGCAGGTGCGAGGCGAAGCCGTGGATCACCGTTCCGATATCTTCTCGTTCGGAGCTGTTTTATACGAGATGATCAGCGGTAAGCGGGCCTTCCATCGCGCCTCGTCGGTCGAGACGATGAACGCGATCCTGAAGGAGGCCCCCCCCGACATCAGCGCGGAGCATCCCGAGATTCCTGTTGCCGTCGACAGGATTCTGCGGCACTGCCTGGAAAAAGAGCCGGAACAGCGCTTTGAATCGGCGCGTGACTTGGCCTTCGACTTAGCGGCACTATCTTCGGTCTCGGACGCTTCCCGTCCGCAAGCCCCGGCCGCAAAGCCCCGGCACGTTGGCAGAACCGCAACCTACATCGCCGTCGCAGCGCTGATGATTGCGGCAGCAGTACTTCTCGGATTCCATCTGCGTCGGCCAGCAGCTACGCATTTCCAGCGGCTTACATTTCAGCGCGGGAACGTGTTTGCGGCGCGCTTCGCTCCGGATCGCAAAACAATTCTCTATAGCGCGTCATGGTCGGGCAGTCCGCCGGAAGTGTTCTCGAGCGTACCCGAGACTCAGGATGCCCGCCCGCTCGGCATTCGCAACGCCGACCTGCTTGCCGTTTCGCGCAGAGGTGAATTGGCCGTGTTGTTAACCCCCCGGCTGCAGATGGGAGGATTTCTGCACGTCGGCTCGCTGGCGCAGGTGAGCATGAGCGGCAGCACGGCGCCGCGCGAACTGGCGGATGACGTTGATGCCGCCGACTGGAATGCGGACGGCAGTAAGCTGGCAATCATACATGTCGACCGCGCCGCCAACACCGATCGTTTGGAATACCCAATTGGCAAAGTGGTGTATAGCTGTATTCGTCCGGACTGGTTAAGCCATGTTCGCATCTCTCCCCGCGACCGCCTGATAGCCGTTCTTCAGCACACCGGCCTCAATGACGATCGTGGCCGCGTGCTGGTCTTTGATCCTGCGGGAAATCTGAAACTCAAGACCAGCATCTGGGATGGGGTTTACGGCCTGGCTTGGAGATCGGAGAGCAAACTCTGGGTTACGGCCACCACACCGCGAACCATCGCCCGGCAGTTGTTCGAAGTTGACCTTCGCGGAAACACCCGGATTTTGCAGGAGGTGCCGGGCGAGATCACGCTGGAAGATGTTGCCTCCGACGGCGCCGCGCTGATGACGATGAATGAGCGGCGCATTCTGATCCACGCGCTGAGCGAGGGGAAATGGCGTGATCTCAGCCTGCTGGACCGATCGATTTTCGATACCACCTCTGCCGATAGTTCCACACTACTGTTTCACGAGGGAGGCCAGGGGGGCGGGCCTTTGGGTGCCACTTACATCCGTGGCTTGGACGGATCGCCTGCGGTGCGGCTATCGGAGGGGTACGGCGTCGATCTTTCGGCCGACAAGAAATGGGTCATGATTTGGCTGCCCACCGTGCCGGCTCAGTTCCGGTTGGTGCCGACCGGCGCGGGTGATCCGAGACCAGTGATGACGCCCGACATTCGCCAGGCTCGCGCACTTGGCTTCGCTCGCGGAGGCGACAACAGTCTGATTTGGGTGGGAATGTCGGCGGATAACCGGCCTCAGATGTTTGCCACCGAGATGGATGGCTCTCATCCGCATCCCATCAGTCCTGCTGGTGTCGTGTTCGTTATCGCGTCGCAAAACGGTAAATTCCAAGTGTGGCTCCGCGACAATCATCTCGAACTGCGCGATGACATAAAAAATACCAGCCACCCGCTGCCCCATATCCAGCCGAACGACATGTTTATGCTGCTTAGCGACGACGGTCAGTGGGCCTACATTGGACGGCCAACGGCTTTATCCACCATCCAAGTGTTACATGTGAACCTGCGGAGCGGCGCTGCCAAGCTGGTCAGCGAACTCTCCGTTAACGACCTGGCTGGAATTGTCGCGCTCAATCGTCTCACGATGAGTCCCGATGGGAAAACTATCGTTCTGTGCTATGTCCGGCATCTTTCGGAGTTGTATCTGATGCAAGCCGGATTGACGAATTGACCAAGGCTGCGGATTACTCCCTGGCTGCCGCCCTGGTCGCCTGAGTCGCTCGCCGGACACCGTTTCAGCGGGGGACGATCGCTATCGCTACTGCTGCTGCCGTGAGGGGACCTCGGCTGTTCCCGCCTGCTACCTTCCTCCCGCAACCGCTGCACGGCTCAACTTCTCGAAGAAGTCCCCTGCGTTCCATCGCGGACGTTGGCGCTCCTGCGCCACCTCGTATCCCACCGCCAGGTTGGCGCGCGTGCATTTGACCGCGGCGTTGAAATCCAGCGGCTGATTCATGTCATCGTCGGGCAGATGGTAACGGGTGGCCTCCCAGTTGTGCGCGATCTTCCCGCCGTCCAGCTTCGGGTCCACCGTCTTGTATCCTTCGCCGATGTAGACGGCGGGCACGCCCTCCTTGACGAACGAATATTGATCGCTGCGCACGAAGTAAACCTCCTCGGGAGCAGGGTCGGGGCTGACCTCCAGATTCATGTGGCGGGCGACGTCGTCCACCACCTCGCCCAAACTGGAGTGCTCGGCGCCCAGCGCCACGATATCGCGGAAGTCGTAGAACAGCGAGATCTCATCCATGTTGACGTTAGCAGCGATCCGCGAAATCGGCACGGTGGGATAGTGGGCAAAGTAGTCCGACCCCAGCAGCCCTTCCTCTTCCCCGGTCACCGCCAGGAAGAGAATGGAACGCCGCGGCGCGGTGGGAAGCTCCGACAACGCGCGGGCAATTTCCAGCAAGGCGGCAGTACCCGAGGCGTTGTCCACGGCTCCGTTGTAGATGTCGTCGCCGTTCACCGGAACCCCGATGCCCAGGTGGTCGGCGTGCGCGCTGTAAACCACGTATTGGTTCTTCAGTTGCGGGTCGGAACCGGGAAGAATGGCCGCGATGTTCGGGCTCTCCACCTGCGAATAGCGGCTGACGATGTGAATGGACGCAGTCACCTTCAGCGGAGCGGACTGCGGCTGGCTGTCAAGAGCCGCGGCCAGCGCCTCATCCCACGTCTTGCCGGAGCCGCGAAACATCGGTGCAGCAACCATGGAGCTGAGCATGGCTGTGCCACGGATTTCCGGCTGCGCATCGTTGGGGACGCCTTTGCCGTCGAGCCAGCGCAACGCCGGCTGGCGAAAGAAGCGCACCAGCAGCGAGAACGGAGTCCGCTCCTCCTGCCTTCCCGCCCAGATGGTGAGGAAACCGATGGCGCCGTGGGCCGCGGCATTTTTCAATTTTTCCTCCGCCGAAGAGTAATGGGCTCCCGGCGCAGACGGAAACCGCGGCGGCGCGCCATAAAACGCGGCCACGATCTTGCCTCGCACATCCACCCCGGCATAGTCGTCATAGTTGAATTCTGGGGCCGTTACCCCGAAACCCACAAACACGACCGGCGCCTCTACCCGGGTGTCTGGGTTCAGAGGATCGCCGCGCAGCACGCAGTCCTGCCCAATCACCAGCTTTTGTTTCACGCCGTCCTGCGTGAGCGTGACCGAACTCTGATCGCGCACCAGTTCGATCTGGCGAAATGGCACATTCTGGAAATACGTGCCATTCACGCCCGCAGGCTTGAGCCCCATCTCCTGAAACTGCGCCGCAATGTACTTGGCTGCGATCTGAAATCCGCGCGTGCCTGTGCGCCGCCCTTCCAGCAGATCGTCGGAGAGGAAAGCCATGTGGGCGCGAATGCCCTCCGGACGGATGCGGTCGAGGAGCTGTTGAGGGGGAAAGTCGCTGTTCTGACCGCTGGCGAGCGGCACCAGCAGCAGGAGCGAGCACAATACCAGGCGAGGGTTGACGCGCAAACGCACCTCCGAACCGACGATGAGTGATTGTAATACGGTGATAGACGCGGCCCGCTGCGGTTGGCGAGCTAACGCCACGCCGCAGCGCGAATGGCCCGAATCAAACCTGGAATCGTGTACTCCCTGGCCTCAATGTCCACCCGCAGTCCAAGCTCCCGAAGCGTGGAAGAAGTCACCGGCCCGATAGAAGCCAGCCTGACACCATTGAGGTGTTTCGTGGGGAGCAGGCGCCCCCGCCCGCCCGCCAGCAGCGCCACAAAGTTGCGCACTGTCGAGGAACTGGTGAAGGTGATGACATCCGGCCGCCGTCTTGGGTCTCTGAGGACCGCACGCAGCTGCACACGTGAGGATCGCGGTATCACGGTTTCGTAAGCTTCCACCACGTCCACCTGTGCCCCCAGTTTGCGCAGTTCCCGTGGAATAACGTCGCGCGCCACTTTGGCTCGCGCCAGCAGCACGCGTTTGCCTTTCACACGGTTGCGGAGGCTCTTGACCACCGCCTCGGCCACGTACTCTTCTGGCACAACCTCCACCCGCAGGCCGTGTTTCTCGATGGTCCTCCTGGTTGCCGGACCGATGGCCGCGATCTTCAGATGCCGCAAGTGCTTCTGCGTGACCCGCAGCTTCTTGACCCGCTCCCACATGGCCTCGACGCCATTGACGCTGGTCAGGATCATCCAATCGTAGTGGGGGAGATTTTTTAAGGCGTTATCCAGTGGCCGATAAGACCGCGGCTTGCGAATCTCGATGAAGGGAATCTCAATCACTTGCGCGCCCAGCTTGCGCAGCCCGGAGGACAGTGCCCCGGCTTGGCGTCGTGCACGACCGACGAGAACGCGAATGCAAACGAGAAGCCTGTGGTTTGCAACTAACGCCTTCCGGGTTGATTTCTTCGGGAACATGGGACTTCACGCGGGAGAGATCTACGACTAGTTGACGGTCTGTCGATTCACACCGGTCGCTCCTAGAAGCTTGGCATTCAGCGAACCGCCGGCAAAAAGCATCTCCTCTAGGGCAGCGTCCAGCTCAGCGCAGCGCAATCTCCCGCTGTTCCCATTCGAGATATGGAACTGCGCTGCACGACGCATCAGCTCCTTAATGAATGCTGCGCTGGCATTCTCAGTTTTGCGCACTATTACTTCCACCACATCCTCGTCCAACGGAAGTCCGCATGCGTACAAGCGGGCCAGCTGTTCCCGCCCACGATCGTCGGGTAGTGGAAACTCGATCGCCTGATCGACGCGACCGGGCCGGGAGGCCAAGGCAGTTTCGAGATGTTCAGGGCGATTCGTAGTGAGTACGAAGAGCACTGCCGCATCTTCCCGGAGTCCATCCATCTCATTCAACAACTTGTTGAGCAGACTTTCCTCGCAGGGGCTGTGCATGGCCTCTCGCGCACGGGCAATCAAGTCCACATCTTCAATAACAATCATCGCCGGCTGCAAAAACCGGGCAAGCTGGAAGTAGTGATCGAGATATGCGACCTGTTCGGCGGTCACGAGGAGTGTGGTGTGGTCCGGCAGTTGGCTCGCCAAGTAATGGATTGTGTGGGTCTTGCCGGTTCCTGGCGCGCCATAAAAGAGAAGCCCCTTCTTGATAGGAAGGCCGAGCTTGCGAAGCTGCTCCCGTTGCTTGATAAACCCGCCCACATTACGATCGAGTAACTGCAGCGTTTTATCCGGCAGAATTACCTGTTCCCTCGTGACAGCGTGGAGCTTGTGTACCCTTAGTACTCCTACCTGCCCGGAGTAGCGGTCCGCCGCCTCGAGCGAAAGTACCTTTCCACGATAAGAGGCTGTACCCTTCACCAACGCCTCCAACTCGTCGAACAGTGCCCGACAAAACCCGCCCCCTGCCTCTCCGGGAGGCACAACAATTTCCACGTGTACGCCTTCTACCTGCGTGAACCGGACCGCCGTGCTCAGCAGCAGCGCGAAGGGGAGTCCGTTCTCATGCGCCAGCCACAAGGCTTTGCGTACACAACGAGCCGGTAACACCTCTCCGATATCAACTTCTTCATGCTGGAGTGGACTGATCACTACTGGGTCGTGCTGATTCGACAAGAGATGCGCAATCGTCATCGTCTCGTGACCGTATTGATTGTGCAGCCCAAGCAACTCCGCCTGCGGGTACCTGGAAAACAGTTTCTCTAATGCGACCTGTACATCCACTCGTGCCGTTACCGGGAAGGTGCGACTGGAGGTCACTAGATCTTGCAATGGCCGCTTTCCAAAATGCTGCTTCAACTTGGATTCCGCAAGTGGCAAGGCGGAGTGTTTTGCTCTATTCGCCATATTCCTCACTCATCTAGCTTTCACGGTTGCTGCGGCACGGCCACGCCCTTGCCGTACACCTCTTCGAGAATAGCGTGCCCACCGCGCTCGAGCAGCGCACGACCGACCGCTTCGCCGAGTTGAACCGGATCATCCCCATCGCGCGATTCACGCAGCACTTTGCTCCCGTCGGGATGCGCGACAATGCCTTCCAGATGCAGCCGCCCCTGACGCATCTCGGCCGACGCCCCGATCGGTACTTGGCAGCCGCCACCCAGCTTATTCAGCAGCGCGCGCTCGCAAGTGGTAGTCGCCCGCGCTGCAGCGTCGTCCAAAAACGCAAGATGCTCTCTGGTCGCCGTATCGCCTGCTCGAATCTCAATCCCCAGCGCCCCCTGCCCCGCCGCGGGACACATGATCTCCGCCGGAATGACCTGCTGCACTAATTCTGTCTTACCCAGCCGGTTCAATCCCGCCGCGGCCAGAATAATCGCGTCGTATTCGCCTGCTTCCAGCTTGCGCAGACGAGTGTCCACGTTCCCGCGCAGGGGATGAATCTTGAGGTTCGGCCGCAGCGCCTTCAGCTGCGCTTGCCGCCGCAGGCTGCTGGTGCCCACCCGCGCGCCTGGTGGCAGATCGTCAATGCTCTTGTACTTGCGCGAGCAAAATACATCCCGCGGATTCTCCCGCTTGGTAATCGCCGCAATCTCGAAGCCCGCCGCCAGCTGCGTAGGCAGGTCCTTCAGGCTGTGCACCGCCAGGTCCACCCGTCCTTCCGCCAGCGCCTCTTCGATCTCCTTGGTGAACATTCCCTTGGTGCCGACTTTGGCGAGCGCGACGTCCACAATCTTGTCGCCAGTCGTCTTGATGATCTCGAGTTCCACCAGGTGGCCGCGCTCGCGCAGCAGTGAGCTGATGTGGTTGGCTTGCCAGAGCGCCAGTTGCGATCCGCGGGAGCCGATGCGCAGGCGGGCCACTAGCTCCGCGCCCCCGAGTCGCCGCCCGACTTGGCGGCCTTCTTGTCCTGCAGGTTGAAGAGGCGTCGCACGATGTCCACCACGGTGGTCGCCTCCGCCTCCCGCGCTGCCGTCTTCAGGGTGCTGATGGGGGTGTGCATGATCTTGTTGACGATGCCGCGGGTGAGTGTTTCGATGGCCATTTCCTGATCGAGAGAGAGCGCCCCCAGGCGCCCGCGTACGCGGTCAATTTCGGCCTGGCGGATGGTCTCGAGATGGTCCTGGAGCGAAACGATCGTCGGCACCACATCGAGCGTCAGTAGACGCGCCTGAAAACGCGCTACCTCGTCGTTGATGATGGCCTCGGCGCGCTCCGCCTCCTTCTTGCGGTCGGCCACGTGCTCCGACACCGCCTGCTGCAGATCGTCAATGTCGTAGACGAAGATGCCGTCCAGCTTGTTCATCTCCGGGTCCACATCGCGCGGCACCGCAATGTCAATGAAGAACATAGGCCGGTTTTTGCGCCGGCTGAGGAACATCTCGCCATGTTCCTTGCGGAAGATGGCAACGGGCGCGCCGGTGGAAGTGATTACGATGTCGCCACGATCGCAGGTGTCGTAGAGCCGGCTGAACTCTATGGCCTGACCGTTAAACTTCTGCGCCAAGCCGATGGCACGGTCGTAGGTGCGGTTGGCCACGAAAATGGACGCAGCCCCATGCGCCAGCAGATGCCGCGCCGCCAGCTCGCTCATCTTCCCCGCCCCGACCAGGTATACGTGCTTGCCGTGCAGCGAGCCAAATATTTTCTTGGCCAGCTCCACGGCAACCGACGCTACTGACACCGAAGACGACCCCACCGCGGTCTCCGTGCGCACCCGCTTGGCCACGGCGAACGCGCGGGTCAGTAACTGGTCGAGCTGCGAGTGCACCGCGCCGACTGCGCGCGCGGTGGCATAGGCCTCCTTCACCTGGCCGAGAATCTGCGGCTCGCCCACCACCATGGAATCCAAACTGGAGGTGACGCGGAATATGTGGCGGATCGCGTCTTGTTCACGAAACTCGTAAAGATGGGGATCCAAATCCGCCGGCTCCAGATGAAAATAGTCGCGCACAAAGCCGCGGAGGTCGGCGCTCCCATTGCGAGTCTGGGCCAGCAGCTCCACGCGGTTGCAGGTCGAAAGAATCAGCCCTTCGTCCACCCCCGGGTGCTGCGCCAGGCGCTTCAGGGCTTCCGGCAGGCGCGATTCGGGAATGGCGAGGCGCTCGCGCACCTCCACCGGCGCCGAGTTGTGATTCACGCCGATGAGCTGAAAGTTCATGTCCGGACAAACCTGTGAATCGTGCTGAAGTAGTTGGCCGCCCACGCCACCACCGCCGCGACAAACGCGCCCGTCGCCAGGTACGCCGCGCGCCGCCCCCGCCATCCCGAATTCCAGCGGGTATACAGCATGATCAGGTACACCGCCCACATCAGGATGGAGAGCAGAATCTTGGGATCAAGAAAGTTCACCCGCCCGAAGGTGGATTGCGCCACCACAGTGCCGGCAATCAGCCCCAGCGTCATAAACGGAAAGCCGAGGAGCAGGGAGCGGTAACCGATCTCATCAATCACTTCCAGCGCGGGCAGGCGCGAGAGCATCCCCGAGCGTTTCGATTTCAGACTGCGTTCCTGCAGCAGGTACAGCAGGCTGGCCCCAAAGCTCAAGATCAGCGCCGCATATCCCGTGAAGATCATGGCAATGTGGGCGAACAACCACCCGGTGCGCATTCCCGGCGAGGTCAGCAGGAACGGTTGCTGTCCGGTGGCGGCCACGAAGGTCAGCAGAAACACCAGGGGGAAGACGACGATCCCCGGCGACGTGGTCTTGTAGACCATGTAGGCGATCATGAACACCGTCATGATCAGAAAACCCAGCAAAGAAATGGAGTTGTGCGCCGAGGCCAACGCGATCTGACCCGACAGGATCACCGACTCCATGAGCGATACAAAGTGAAAGACCATGCCAAGATAGGCGGCATGCAGCGCGATTTTACCCAGCAGTTCGCTGGTCCGGGTCAGCGCCACCAGGGCGTACAACAGCCCCACGGCATAACAGCCGAGCGCAACTCGCAGCCAAAGTATGGACATAAGTGTGAAAGACCGCCTGCACCGGTTCGGGCATCCTCTCCCGTTCCGATTCAGTGATTATAGTCTGCTCGGTGGATAGGGCACACGGCAGCAAGCCATGTCACAAGTCCATGTGACAGATGTCACAAGGCCGTAGCGCCGGCAGCCTGCCGGAGCGAAGTCGAAAGGTCCGGCTGGCCGCCTGGACGCGTCATACGGACAGTTCCGCCTATTGCACCCCGAGCGTGCTCAATACTTCTTCCAGGGTTGCCGCGGTAACCTCCAGCCGTCGCCCCTGTCCCTTCATGTCCTCAATCTCATCAAAGGCCCGGAACAGTCGCATCTTCACCGCCCCGTACTGCTCGGCGTCGGTGAGCCGCCGCTTATGTGCTGCGGCCCAAGCCTCCACGGCTTCCTGGGACAGCAGAACGCTGACCGCATACGTGGTCTTGCGGTCGGAAGTGACATCGAAGATGTACTCGGTCGAAGGCCCGCAGGAAGAAGTGTCCGGCGCTGCCCGCTTCCCGACAAAGTAGTACTGGTACACATATCCCTGTCCGCCGGTATAGCTCTTCATGCGCCGAACCGTCATGCTGAGATTATCTCGCAGGAAATGACTGGTGCACCGCAGACTTCCGTGGAGAGCCGAGAACGGGGAACGGAGGACTTCGCTCGTCAACAACTTGCGCTCACATCTAGGCCTCGATCTTGGCCGCCCGCAGCCGGGCCACCGCCGTCTCCGACGCGACCGGCGAATAGTACACCTCTTTGAAGGTGTACGACTTTGCCTTGGCCGAAACGATGGGCAGAATCTCGAAGTGCCAGTGATAGTCTTCGTCGATCGTCTTCCAGTACCCAAGGCTCTCGGAGCGATGCAGGCTGTTGGGCGAGGTGTGCAGCACCATGTGGAAGTCTTCGGTGACCGTGCGAATCCGTTGCAGGGTGCGGCGCAGAAGCCCGCCCAGATCGCGCAGCGTGCCCGGCCGCGCCAGTCCGAGGCGCTCAAAGCTGGCTTCATGCGTCCGCGGCAGGATCCAGGTTTCGTAGGGCACGCGTGGCGCGTACGGGCACATCGAAAGATAGTCGCCGCGCGACTCCACCACCCGCTGGTCCTGGTGCAGTTCTTGCGAAATGATGTCGCAAAATACGCAGCGTTCCTTCTTCTCAAAATAGTCCCGGCCGGCGCGCAGCTCATAGAGCACGCGCCGCGGCACGAAGGTGGTGGCGGTGAGCTGCGAGTTGGGATGCTCAAACTCCTGCCCCGCGCTGATCCCGTGGTTCTTGAAGATGCTGATGTACTTGAAGCGCTGGTCGCGCTTGAGGTCATGGATGCGCTGCGCAGCCAGCAGCAGAAACTGCTCGATCTCGGCGTCGGACGCGTTCCACAGGTGGCCGTCGTGGCGGCGGTTCTCTACCAGCACCTCGTGCGCGCCGACCGAGCGCATGCGATCGTAGATGCCGTCCGCCCGGCGTGACGGTTCGCCTTCAATACGGTAGAGGGCCATGGGATGTACCACTGCACGCGCCGACCACGGTCCCCCGTCTACCGATGCCGCGCTCGACACCAGTTGCGGCGCCGCCGGGGCATCCGGACAAAATGCGCAGGGCCCCCCCGAGCGGGGCGCAGCGTCGGGAACGTCATCCCCGGTGATCACCCAGGAGCGTGTGATGGGATCTTTACGCAGTTCCATGCCACTGTAGGAGACCACTGCTGCGGAGTGTGCGTCAACTGTGATTTCCGTCGCCGAGGGCTGCCGCCTCCGTTTGTTATAATCCGCCCACGAAGCCGCCGGAAATGACCGAGCCGTCCACCCCGCTGATGCGGCAGTACGCCGCCATCAAGAAGGAGCATCCCACTGCCCTGCTGTTCTTTCGCTTGGGGGATTTCTACGAGCTCTTCTTTGACGATGCCATCCTCGCCTCACGCGAACTGCAGATCACGCTGACCTCGCGCAACAAGGAAAAAGGTATCGCCGTGCCCATGTGTGGCGTGCCCTACCATGCCGCCGAGGGCTACATCTCCAAGCTGATCCGCAAGGGATTCAAAGTGGCCATCTGCGACCAGGTGGAAGATCCCCGCCTGGCCAAGAAACTGGTGCGCCGCGAAGTGACCCGTGTGGTCACGCCGGGAACGGCCGCTTCTGCGCTGAGTTCTGAGGAGAACAACTTCCTCGCCGCCATGGGCCGGGTCGGCGATCGAGTGGGCTTCGCCGCGTTAGACCTATCCACCGGCGAATTTCGTGCCACTGAATTTCACGGCCAAGACGCCGCCCGCCGGATTGAAGAAGAGCTGCGGCAGTTGCGGCCGAAGGAGATTCTGTATGCTTCTTCGGCTCCGCTGTTCGAGAGCGCGCCTGCGGCCACTGCTGATGTAGGGACGAGCGTTTCACCCCTCCAGCCCGCGAAGTGGACGCCGCTTCCCGCCCTCGCCGAAACCCCGCTCGACGACTGGATCTTCGCCCCTGACCACGCCATTCCGCTGCTCGAAAATCACTTCGGTGTTTTGTCCCTCGAGGGTTTCGGCCTGGCCGGCAAACCCGCAGCCGCCTCGGCGGCAGGGGCCATCCTCTATTACGTCCGCTCCACCCAGCGCGGGACTCTTGACCATGTGGATCGCATCGGCTTCTACGAGCGCCAGAACTGCCTGGTCCTGGACGCGGTCACGGTGCGCAACCTGGAGCTGATCGAACCGCTGTTCGCCGGGACGGACGCAGGGGTGACCCTGTTCCGCTCGCTCGACTCGACCGTCACCCCCATGGGCAAGCGCCTGCTGCGTTCCTGGATGCTGCGGCCGTCCATCGAACTCCCCGAGATCAACGCCCGCCTGGACGCGGTTGAAGCGCAGGTCAAAGAGATCGTGGCGCGCGAGGAACTGCGCCGCGCCCTCGATGGGATTCTCGATCTTGAACGCCTGCTCAGCCGGGTCACCCTGGAAACCGCCAATCCCCGCGATGTGCTCGCCCTGGCGGCTTCGTTGGCGAAGATCCCGGCCGTACGAACGGCGTTGACACGGTTGGCTACGGAGCGACTGCAGGTTCTGCACAAGAACGTGGATGAACTCTTCGATCTCCGCGAGCGGATTGATAGGACCATTGTCCCCGAGCCGCCGATCTCGCTCAGCGATGGCGGTGTTATCCAAAGTGGTATAGACAAGGAACTCGATCAGCTGCGCGACCTCAGCCGCAACAGCAAGCAGTACCTCGCCCAGATCGAGCAGCGGGAGCGCCAGCGCACCGGCATCGCTTCGTTAAAGGTGAAGTTCAACTCCATCTTCGGCTATTACCTCGAGGTTTCGAAACCCAATCTGCACCTGGTTCCGCCCGACTACGAGCGCAAGCAGACCCTGGTCAACGCCGAGCGATTCACCACGCCCGAGCTGAAAGAATACGAGTCAAAGATCCTGGATGCCCAGGAGAAGATCGTCGAAATCGAGCGCCGCTTGTTCGCCGAGTTGCGGTCGGCCATTGCCGGAGAAGCCAAACGCATCCGGCAGACGGCGCTGGCGCTGGCCGAGGTGGACGTGCTGGCGTCGCTGGCGCACGTCGCCGCCCTTCGCAGCTACTGCCGCCCCGTTTTTGATGACTCGGGCGACATCGAGATCATCGGAGGCCGTCATCCCGTCATCGAGCAGCAGGAACTTGCCGGAGGCGGGGAGCGATTTGTCCCCAATGATCTGTTCCTCAACTCGACCACACACACCGTTCTGGTGCTCACCGGCCCGAACATGGGAGGCAAGTCCACCTATCTCCGCCAGGCCGCGCTGAGCGTGATTCTTGCCCAGATGGGATCGTTCGTGCCCGCGCGCTCGGCGCGGCTCAGTGTGGTGGATCGCGTCTTTACCCGCATCGGCGCCAGCGATAACCTGGCGCGCGGCCGCTCCACCTTCATGGTCGAGATGACCGAGACCGCGTCCATTCTGCACACTGCGACGCCGAGATCGTTGATTCTTCTTGACGAAGTCGGCCGTGGCACCGCCACCTATGACGGCCTGGCCATCGCCTGGGCGGCGGTCGAATACATCCACGCCCGCACCCGCGCCAAGACTTTGTTCGCAACCCATTATTTCGAGCTGACCGAACTGGCCGATCAGCTTTCCGGGGTGAAGAACTATCACGTCTCCGTGAAAGAAACCGGAGGCGGGATTGTCTTCCTCCGCAAGGTCGAGCCCGGCGCCGCGGACCGCAGCTACGGCATCGAAGTGGCCAAGCTCGCGGGCCTGCCGAATGAAGTCATCGAGCGCGCCCGCGAGGTTCTGGCCGAACATGAAAGCGCCGAGCAACAACTGACCGCCCAGCTCGCCAGCGACGAGTTGCAACCGCGTCCCCCGGCCCAGTTGACGATCTTCACCCCGCTCTCGCAACCGGTATTGGAGCGATTGCGGGAGGTGGACCTGAATCGGCTGACGCCGCTGGAAGCGTTGAATCTGCTGGCGGAGCTAAAGAAACAAGTCGAGTAAGGCTGGTGCTGGGAGCTGCGCCTAACTTTAACCGACACTTTAAGTCACGCTTGTAATGGTCAGAACAGCAATATCGTCCAGATCGCGTGGCGGGGTTGGACGTCTCTTCATTGTCGGCTTCGACGGCGTCAGCGCCTCGCCGCGCCTCCGCTCCCTGCTCACCCGCCTGCAACCCGCGGGCGTGATCCTCTTCGCCCGCAACATCGTCAATCCCCAGCAGACTCACGCGCTGTTGAAAGAGTGCCAGGCTTGCGTCGCGACGCCCCTGTTTCTGTGTGTGGACATGGAGGGCGGCACCGTGGACCGCCTGAAGAATGCCGTCGCCCCTGCGCCGTCGGCCGCCGAAGTCTTCGCGAGCCGAGACCGCCGCCTCTTCCGCAAGCACGGCAAACTGATTGGCGAGTCCTGCCGCGCACTCGGCTTCAACACCGACTTCGCTCCGGTTCTGGACTTGGCGTTGCCTGCGTCTCACGCGGTCATGAGTTCGCGCGCGGTCTCGCCCGATCCCCGCCACGTTATTGCCTACGCCCGCGAGTTTCTCGCCGGACTGCGGGGTACAGGAGTGCTGGGCTGCGGCAAACACTTCCCCGGCCTGGGCGAGGCCAAGCTCGATACCCACCACGAGCTGCCCGCCGTCAACAAGCCGCTGCGCCAGATGTGGCAGGAAGATCTGCTTCCCTACCGCACCCTGCGCCGCCAGTTGCCCTTCGTCATGGTCTCGCACGCCGCGTATCCAGACGTGACTCATGAACGCGTGCCCGCGTCGCTGTCAGGCAAGTGGATCACCGACATTCTTCGCAAGAAAATCGGCTACCGCGGCCTGATCGTTTCCGACGATCTGGAAATGGGTGGGGTGCTGAAAGCCGCCCCCATCGAGCAGGCGGCAGTCGAGCACATTCGCGCCGGCGGGGATCTCTGCCTGATCTGCCACCAGGAAGAACTGATCGTGCGCGCCTATGAGGCATTGGTGAAAGAAGCTGAGCGCGACCGCAAATTCGCCGAGCGTGTGGCAGAATCATCCGCGCGCGTGCGGGCTTTCAAGCGAAGGTCGCCGGAACTGAAGCGCCGGTTGCCACCGCCCTCCACCGCCAAGCTCGAACGCCTTTCCCGCCAACTTTGGGAATTCAGCGAGCAGGTGCGGCTGGAGGCCATCCATCAAGAGGAGAGGGCGTGATCGTCGCCGGCGTGATGAGCGGCACCTCGGCCGACGGCATCAACGTCGCGCTGGTGCGCGTGCGACCGGCAGGCGTGGCAGGCCTCCGGTTCAAGCTCCTCGCTCACGCCGAATATGCCTATCCCAAAGCCGTTCGTCGCGCCGTACTTGCCGCGATGAACGCCACGCGCGCCAGTGTCGCCGAGCTCACCCGCCTCAATTTTCTCCTCGGTGAGCTCTATGCCGACGCCGTCCTGGCCACCCAGCGCCGCTATCGCCTGAAAGCGGAACTCGTCGGCTGCCACGGGCAGACGCTGTACCATCAGGGCGAGCCCGCACGCTTCCTGGGCCGCAGACTTGCGGTCACGTGGCAAACCGGCGAAGGCGCAATCATCGCCGCCCGCGTGGGCGTCCCGGTGGTCTCCGACTTCCGCCCCGGCGACATGGCCGCCGGCGGCAAAGGCGCGCCCCTCGTTCCCTTTCTCGACTACCTGCTCTACCGCGATGACCGCGTGGGCCGGGTGATTCAGAACATCGGAGGCATTGCTAATTTGACCGCCATCCCGCCCCGCTCGTCGCTGGCCCAAGTGCGCGCCTTCGACACCGGCCCCGGCAACATGGTGATTGATGCTGTCACGGACCACCTCTTTAGCAAGCCCTATGATCGCGACGGAAAGATCGCCGCATCCGGCACTGTGCTGGAGCCTGTGCTCGCCTGCCTTCTGCAGACTCCATTCTTTAGCCGCAAACCACCCAAGACCGCCGGCCGCGAGGAATTCGGCCGCGACTTCGTAACCGCGTTCCTGCGCCAATGCCGCGGGGCAAAGAAGCAGGACATCGTGGCCACCGCCACTGC
>Ga0335070_10000929_pt1 | contig 33589 bp, 25 predicted proteins | sample Lox_Sample_13_FD_206722 | JGI IMG/M metagenome (GOLD analysis project Ga0335070, IMG submission 206722) | Soil microbial communities from Loxahatchee National Wildlife Refuge, Florida, United States - Lox_Sample_1.3 | ecosystem: Environmental > Terrestrial > Soil > Wetlands | place: USA... | reverse complement strand
ATACGGCGGACACGCGGACACGGGACGTTCACCAATTTTTCTTGCGGGGGCTGAAGCTGAAGATTCGAGCGCCAGCGGCGTGGAATCTCTCGCTGCCGGCGGCATCGTTGCCCATGTCTCGAACCGCGAGAGACATGGGGCACCCTCAGTGATGTGGGATCAAAAATCGGCGGGGCGGAGAACCGGGCCACCCGGCAGCCAGCATCACCGCTTCGCACAGATGCTCGCTTCACACAACAAACCTCCCCACAACGACGCGAATCCCAAGCGATTTACAGGACTTTACGCCAACCCCCGTCCGCTTTTGCCATAATACGTATTCACACTTCCTGGCCGCATCAGCCGTCGTCGTGCCTTCAGGGTGAAGTTGCAGGAGAACCATATCTTCTAATCCGCATAACCTACGATGACCGATCAAATGTCCCATACTCCTACCCCGCCCAATCTGCCGCCACCAGCGCCCGCGCAACCGCGCCGCGACACCGCACTTCCCGAGCTCAAGCCAAAACGTCACGCCTGGGTCTGGATCGTCGTCCTTCTGGTCTTCGCGCTCGCCTTCTGGTGGGTCTTGCGCGGGAGAACGACCTCACCCGCCAGCACCGGCATGGGACGGGGCGGCTTCGGCGGCCCAGTCACCGTCACCACCGCGACCGCCACGCAGGGCCAGATTGGCGTATACCTCAATGCCATTGGCACGGTCACGCCTGTCTATACCGCTTCCATCGTCAGCCAGGTCACAGGACAGATCACCGAGGTGCATTTTCGCGAAGGCCAGGTGGTCAAGAAAGGCGATCCGCTGGTTGAGATCGATCCGCGGCCGTTCCTGGCGACTTTGAAAGTGGCCGAGGGCACGCTGGAGCGCGACACGCATCTACTCGCGCAGGCCGAGATGGACCTCGATCGCTACCGAGCTGCGCTGGCACGCAACGCTATCGCCAAGCAACAGGTTGACGATCAGGAAAAGGTGGTCTTGCAGGACCGCGGCACGGTCAAGCTCGACCAGGGCAACGTCGATTTCGACCGCGTGCAGGTGGGCTTCTGCCATATCGTCGCGCCGATCGCCGGGCGGGTTGGCCTGCGCCTCGTCGATCCGGGCAACGTGGTGAACTCCGGGAGCAGCACGGCTCTGGCGGTGATCACGCAACTGCAACCCATCACGGTCGTGTTCACGATCTCGGAAGACAGTTTGCAGCAGGTGCTCTCGCAAATGCGCAAGAACCAAACGCTGCTGGTGCAGTCACTCGACCGGGCGCAGAGCAAGCTGCTGGCCACTGGCAAGCTTCTCACCACCGACAACCTGATCGACACGACCACCGGCACGGTCAAAATGCGCGCCGTCTTCGACAACAAAGACAGCGCGCTCTTCCCGAATCAGTTCGTGAACACGCGCCTGCTCGTCGACACGCTGCACGACGTGGTGCTCATCGACTCGTCCACCATCCAGCACAATGGCACGCAAGCCTTTGTCTGGGTCATTCAGGACGGCAAGGCGCAGACCCGCAACATCACGACCGGCGCCACGGACAACAACATGACGCAGGTCACCGGCCTCAATGCGGGTGAGGTTGTCGCCGATTCGAGCTTCGAGAAATTGCAGAATGGCTCGAAGGTAAACATCGTGCAGCAGCAGGGACCGCAGGGACAAGGTCAGAGTCCGGGCAACCAGCCCAACCAGAACAACGGCCAGCAAAATAAATCCGGCAAAGGCAAGCCAAACGGGAGCAAAGCGCAGTGAGCCCATCGCGGCCATTCATTCTGCGGCCGGTCGCAACTTCACTGTTGATGGCGGCCATCATGCTGGCGGGCATCGTCGCCTACTTCCAGCTGCCGGTGTCGGCGCTGCCGCAGGTGGACTATCCGACGATTCAAGTGCTCACGTTTTACCCGGGTGCCAGCCCCGACGTGACTGCGACCACGGTCACTGCGCCGCTCGAGCGGCAGTTCGGACAACTTCAGGGCCTGAGCCAGATGACGTCGACGAGCTCCGGCGGAGTCTCGGTCGTCGTTCTGCAATTTGTGTTGTCTTTGCCGATTGACGTTGCTGAAGAAGAGGTTCAATCCGCAATCAACGCGGCGCAAAGCCTCCTGCCGTCAAACCTGCCTGCTCCGCCGATCTACAGCAAGACAAATCCCGCCGATGCACCGGTTCTCACTCTCGCCATCACCTCCGACACGATCCCGCTGTCGAAAGTCGAGGATCTCGTCGACACGCGCCTGGCACCCAAAATCTCCCAGCTTAGCGGCGTCGGTCTAGTCAGCATCAGCGGCGGGCAAAAGCCTGCGGTCCGCATTCAGGCGAATCCGGTTGCGCTCGCCTCTTACGGCATCGATCTCGAATCGGTTCGCACGGCGCTCACGCAGACCAGCGTTAACGCGGCCAAAGGCAACTTCGACGGCCCGCGCCAGGACTTCCAGATCAACGCCAATGATCAACTCCAGACCAGCGGTGACTATCGCGACGTGGTCGTCGCCTTCCGCAACGGCGCGCCGGTCTTCTTAAAGAATGTCGCGAGCGTTACCGACGGCGTCGAGAACTCGAAGCAAGCCGCCTGGATGAACGACACGCCCGCCGTCATCCTCAACATTCAGCGGCAGCCTGGCGCCAACACCATCACGGTCGTCAAGAGCATCACTAACCTGCTGCCGCAGCTCAAGGCCAACCTCCCGGCTGCGATCACGCTCACCAAGCTCACCGATCTCACCACAAGCATTCAGTCGTCGGTCGACGATGTCGAATTCGAGCTGATGTTGACTATCGGCCTCGTGGTTCTCGTCATCTTTCTTTTCCTGCGCAGCCTGTCGGCCACAATCATTCCAAGTGTCGCCGTGCCCCTCTCGCTGGTGGGCACGTTCGCGGTGATGTATCTGCTCGGGTACAGCCTCGACAACCTCTCCCTCATGGCGCTGACGATCTCGACCGGCTTCGTTGTCGACGACGCCATCGTCATGATCGAAAACATCTCGCGCTTCATCGAACAGGGCGACCCGCCCATGAAAGCCGCGCTCAAAGGCGCCGAGCAGATCGGCTTTACCATCGTTTCGCTCACGGTTTCGCTCATCGCCGTGCTGATCCCCCTCCTTTTCATGGGTGACGTCGTGGGCCGCCTCTTCCGCGAGTTTGCCGTCACGCTCGCCGTCACCATCGTGATCTCGGCGGTCGTCTCGCTGACACTGACGCCAATGATGTCGGCCCGCATCCTCAAACACATACCTGAGTCTCAGCAAACCCGCTTCTATCGCTGGTCGGAAGACGTCTTCAACCGCATGATCGCCTTCTACGGCCGCACGCTGAAGAAGGTGCTCGAGTATCAAACCATCACCCTGCTCGTGGCTGTTGCCACGCTGGTGCTCACCGTCGTCCTTTACATCATCATCCCCAAAGGGTTCTTCCCGGTGCAGGACACGGGCGTGATTCAAGGCATCTCCCAGGCGCCCGAGCCAACATCCTTCTCCGCGATGGCGGAGAAGCAGCAACAAGTCGCCGACATCATCCTGAAGGATCCCGCGGTCGAGAGCCTCTCTTCTTTTATAGGGGCTGACGGCACCAATACCACGCTTAACTCCGGGCGCTATTCGATCAACCTGAAGCCACTCGACCAGCGCCACATGAGCGCCTCCAACGTCATTCGCCGCCTCCAATCCAAAATTGGCGACAACGTTCAGGGTTTCCAGATGTACATGCAGCCAGTGCAGAACATCACCGTTGACGACCGCGTCAGCCGTACGCAATATCAGTTCGCGCTTGAAGATCCGGACATCAATGAACTCAACGAGTGGACGGCTAAGTACGTCGATGAGATGCGCAAGATGTCGGAACTGGAAGATGTGGCGACTGACCAGCAGACGGGCGGCCTCGCCGTTTCGCTGACCATCGACCGCATCACCGCCTCGCGCCTCGGCATCGCCACTAGCACCATTGACAATGCGCTCTACGATGCTTTCGGGCAGCGCCAGATCTCAACGATGTATACGCAGCTCAACCAATACCACGTCATTCTGGAAGCGCTGCCCTCATTCCAGCTCACACCCGACAACCTGCAATCGATCTTCCTGCAATCGAATGCCTCGGCCAATGCGACAGGCACGGGTGCGGCAACTTCGTTCTCGTCATCCAGTTCAGCCTCCGCGGGTTCAAACGCGACCACGCAATCCGTGCAATACACGCCGACGCCCGGCCAGTCGATCCTCGCACCGTTGCAGACTGCCCTTGCGCGGACCGTCGTCTCCTCTACCGGCACCAGCAGTTCCCAGATCGCGAACGCCGTTCCGCTCAGTGCCTTCACCCATCTCGAACTGGTTCGCCGCCCGCTAACTATCACGCATCAGGGACAATTCCCTGCCGTCACCATCTCCTTCAATCTTGCGCCGCACGCCTCGCTCGGCACCGCCATCAGCAAAATCGACGGCCTCTCCGATAAGTTCAATCCGCCCGCCAGCCTGCAAACCGGCTTTGAAGGCACCGCCGCATCGTTCCATAACTCGCTTTCCAATGAATCGCTGCTGATTCTGGCCGCGCTCGTCACCGTCTACATCGTGCTCGGAGTGCTCTACGAGAGCTTCATCCACCCGATTACGATTCTCTCGACTTTGCCCTCGGCCGGGGTCGGCGCGCTGCTCGCTCTCATGTTATTCCGCCAGGATCTCAGCGTGGTCGCCATCATCGGCATCATTCTGCTCATCGGTATCGTCAAGAAAAACGGGATCATGATCGTCGACTTCGCGCTCGAAGCCGAGCGCGAGCACGGCAAGTCTTCTACCGACGCGATCTATGAAGCCAGCCTGCTGCGCTTCCGCCCCATCATGATGACCACCATGGCTGCTCTGCTCGGCGGCATACCGCTGGCGCTCGGCACGGGCCTGGGATCCGAACTCCGCCGGCCTCTCGGTATCGCCATGGTCGGCGGCCTGCTCCTCAGCCAGGTCCTCACGCTCTACACGACGCCGGTCATCTATATCTTCTTTGACCGCATCGCGCAGCGCTTCAACAAGAAAGGCGCCGACAATCCGGAGCAGAACATCCCGTCGCCGCAGGAGGGCCCGTCGCCAGCCTAGGCGCTATGAGCATCTCCACTCCATTCATCAAGCGGCCGGTCGCGACCACTCTGATCACTGTCGCCATTGCCATCGCCGGTGCCATCGCTTACACGGTGCTGCCCGCCGCGCCGCTGCCCCAGGTCGATTTCCCCACCATCAACATCAATGCCGGACTTCCCGGCGCGAGCGCGGAGATCATGGCCTCCTCGGTCGCGACTCCCCTCGAACGTCAACTCGGCCACATTGCTGGCATTAGCGAGATGACCTCTTCCAGCCAGCTCGGCAGTACCAACATCACCATTCAGTTCGACCTCAGCCGCAATATTGACGGCGCGGCGCGCGATGTGGAAGCCGCCATCAATGCGGCCCGCACTTATCTTCCGGCCAACCTGCCTTCGAATCCGACCTATCGTAAGGTCAATCCCGCCGATGCGCCGATCATGATTCTCGCGCTCACCTCCGAGGTCTACAACAAGGGGCAGATTTACGATGCTGCCTCGACCATCCTGGCGCAGCGCATCTCGCAGATTCTCGGGGTAGGCCAGGTAGTTGCAGTCGGCGCCTCGCCACCCGCAGTCCGCGTGGAACTGAATCCGACGCAGATGAACAGCTACGGCATCTCATTCCAGTCGATCGCGAACACACTGCGGCTTGCGAACGCTCATCTGGCGCTCGGCCAGGTCTCCAGCAGAGATACCACGCTCGATATCGTTGCCAACGATCAGATGAAGTACGCGAGAGATTACCGGCCCTTGATCATCGGCCAGCACAACGGCTCCGCGGTTCGCCTCGCGGACGTCGCTAGCGTGCTCGATGGCGTGCAGAACGTCCGCAGCGCTGGCTACATGGACGGCAAGCCTTCCGTCACGATGATCATCTTCCGCCAGCCCGGCGCCAACATTATCGAAACTGTCGACCGCGTCAAGGAAGCCATCCCCGGCCTCAAAGCTTCGATCCCCTCGGCCATCGAGATGACCGACGTCTTCGACCGCACGGTCACCATCCGCGCCAGCCTTAACGACGTTACGATCTCTCTCGCCCTCTCCGTCGTCCTCGTCGTTCTCGTCGTTTTCTTCTTCCTGCGCAGCATCCGCGCCACCGTGATTCCCTTCGTAGCGGTCCCGGTCTCGCTCGTCGGCACCTTCGCGGTGATGTACCTTTGCGGTTACAGCCTGGACAATCTCTCGCTCATGGCGCTGACCATCTCCACCGGTTTCGTCGTCGACGACGCCATCGTGGTCATGGAGAACATCACGCGCCACCTCGAGGCCGGCATGAAGCCCATGGCCGCCGCGCTGCTCGGCGCAAAAGAGATCGGGTTCACCGTTTTCTCCATTAGCGTCTCGCTCATTGCTGTCTTTATTCCCATCCTGATGATGGGCGGCATCGTCGGCAGACTCTTCCGCGAATTCGCGGTCACCCTCTCAACCGCCATCGCCGTCTCCATGGTGGTCTCGCTCACCACCACGCCCATGATGTGTGCGCACATCCTCAAATCGGAGGAAGAGCAGGAGCACGGCCGTCTCTACCGCATGAGCGAGCGCTTCTTCAACTTCACCCTCGGCCGCTATTCGCACTCGCTTCGCTGGATGCTCGATAATCCCTGGCTGGTCATCACCATGCTCGTGCTGGTGATCGCCCTCAACTTCGTCATCATGTTCCACATCCAAACGGGATTCTTCCCGCAACAGGATACAGGCGCCATCGTCGGCGGCGTACAAGGCCCGCAGGACGCCTCATTTCCGCTGATGGATAACTCCATCCTACAACTCGTCGATGTCATTAAGGCTGACCCCGCCGTTTTTCACGTAAATGCCTACACCGGCGGCGGCAATGGAGGTTTCATCTACCTCGCTCTCAAGCCGCTCAAGGAGCGCAAGGTCAGCGCCATGGACGTCATCAATCGCCTTCGTCCGAAGATGAACCGGCTCCCCGTCGCCCAGGCATTTCTCCAGCCCTCGCAGGATATCCGCATCGGGGGTCGTGGCAGCTCCGCGCTCTACCAGTACACGATCCAGGCCGACAATGTTGACGATCTCAACAAATGGGGACCCATCCTCCTCGCCCAGATGAAGAAGATTCCTGGCCTCCAGGACGTCAACTCCGATCAGCAAAATGGCGGCCTCCAGACTTATCTCACTTATGACCGCACCGCCGCCGCGCGCCTGGCCTTCACGCCTCAGCAACTCGACTCCACTTTATACAGTGCCTTCGGACAGGAACAGACCTCCGTCATCTTCCAGCCATTGAATCAGTACTACGTCGTGCTCGAAGTTGCTCCAGAATATTGGCAATCGCCCGAGGGGCTGAAGAACATTTACATCCCGAACAGCCACGGCAATGTACCCATTACCACCCTTGCCACGGTCAAAACCAATACAGGCCCACTTGCTGTCGCTCACTCCGGTCTGTTTCCGTCCGTGACGGTATCCTTTAACCTCGCCGAAGGCCTCTCTCTCAGCGACGCCGTTCGCCTCGTCCAGCAGATGCAAGAGAAACTGGGCATCCCTTCCACCATCCACGGCTCTTTCTCCGGAACATTACAGGCTTACAAGGATTCCCTGAGCACGCAATGGATCCTGGCTTCAGTCGCCATACTTGCCGTCTACATCGTTCTCGGTATTCTCTATGAGAGTCTGATGCACCCGTTGACCATTATCTCGACCATACCCTCGGCCAGCGTCGGCGCCATGCTCGCGCTGATGATCTTCCACAACGACCTCAACGTGATCTCCATCATCGGGATCGTCCTGCTCATCGGCATCGTCAAAAAGAACGCGATTATGATGATCGATTTCGCTCTCCAGGCCGAGCGCGAGCATGGCATGACGACTTACGATGCTATCTTCACCGCGTGCCTGCTGCGCTTCCGGCCGATCCTGATGACTACAATGGCTGCCCTCTTCGGCGCGCTGCCGCTAGCCCTCGGCACCGGCACTGGCTCGGAGCTGCGCCGCCCGCTCGGCCTCTCCATCGTCGGTGGCCTCATCGTAAGCCAGTTACTAACTCTTTATACGACCCCTGTCGTCTACTTATTAATGGACCGGCTGCGCCTCTGGCTCCTCGGCAGAGAGCACGACACGCTTCAATCGTTAAATGGCCGAGGCGCGCCGGGAGAAGGCACGGCATGAAACTTACAAAAACAAATTCCGAGTGTGCCGCACACAAGCCTACGTATGGCTTGTGTGGGTTCATCACAGCTCTCCTCTTTCTAAGTCTCGGCTGCACCGTAGGCCCGCACTATCACAAGCCCCAGGCCACAGTTCCAACCGCCCCCAACTTTAAGGAATCCCCCGTCAACTTCCAGGACGCCGAAGGCTGGAAGGTCGCCTCGCCGCAGGACGCAATGCTTCACGGCAACTGGTGGGAAATTTTCAACCAGCCCGAACTCAACGACCTCGAGTCGCAACTCAACATAGATAATCAGAACATCAAGCTCTTCTTCGAAAACTATCTCGCCTCGCGCGCTCAGATCCGGCAAGCGCGCGCCCAGTACTTCCCGACCGTTACTGTCGGTGCCTCGGCTGTGCGCTCTCACACCGCGGGCACCGCTAGCGGCGGCGCAGGAGCCACCAGCGGCGGCACCTTCTCTGAATTCCAACTTCCACTCGACATCTCCTGGGCGCCCGATCTTTTCGGACGCGTCCGCAATCAGGTGCGCGAGTTTCAGGCAAACGCGCAGTTCAGCGCCGCCGACCTCGAAAATGAGCGCCTGCTCGAGCAGGCCACCTTGGCCGAGACATATTTCCAGATTCGCGGGCAGGACGCGTTACAGGAGATCCTCAACGCCACGGTCAAAGCCGACGAAGAACTCGTGGAGTTGGCCCGAACGCGCTATGAAGTCGGCACCGATACCGAAGTCTCCGTGCAGCAAGCCATTCAAACGCTCGAAAGCGCGCGCGCCTCGGCGTCTAATGTCGGCATCCTCCGCGCGCAGTACGAGCACGCCATTGCCACGCTCCTCGGCAAAGCCGCCACCGATTTCAGCATTCCAGTAAAACCATTGCTGGTGCAGCCGCCAGCGATCCCAACGGGGACACCATCCCAACTCCTCGAGCGCCGCCCCGACATCGCCGCCGCCGAACGTCAGATGGCTTCCGCCAACGCGGTAATCGGCATCGGCTACGCCGCGTACTATCCAACGCTGACTCTAAGCGCCAGCGGAGGATTCGCTTCATCCGCCATCGGCAAACTGCTCAACGCCGCTAGCCGTGTCTGGTCGGTTGGCCCGTCGGTCTCAGAAACCGTTTTCGATGCCGGCCTCCGTCGCGCCACGATCGAGCAATACACCGCACAGTACAACGCAAACGTAGCCAGTTACCGCCAAACTGTCCTCACGGCATTCCAGCAGGTAGAAGACTATCTCGCCCAAACCCGCATTCTCTGGAATGAAATTCAGCAGGAGCAAGCCGCAGTAACGGCGGCACAAAAAGCCTACGACCTGGAGAAGGCAAGATACGAGACTGGCCTTGATCCATATCTAAACTTACTGACTACACAAACTACGCTATTGAACACTCAGCAAGTGCTGGTGCAGTCCCAAGTGCAGCAGATGAGCAGCGCGGTGTTGTTGGTGGAAGCGCTGGGCGGAGGCTGGGACGTGAGCCAACTGCCCACGACTCAACAGGTAACGCAAAGGCCGCCGCAGGATCAGCGCACAATCACAAAGTAACCGCACAGTCACGCGCACCATATTATCTTGAGCGTGCGACAACTTCACGAAGTGAAGCCCTCGCGGAGTCGGAAGATCCCTACTTGCCCCTCTATCGCGGGCAGGGGACGCGCCTCGTGTCCTTTACTTCTGCAACCTTACTTCTGAATTCTGCAATCCCCGTATCAGCACCGCCATGCGCGGGAACGCAAACGTCGCCGCCGTATCGTCCACCACATTCACCTGGCACGTATAAAATCCCGGCGCAATTCCCGCCAGCGGCAGATCCAACTGAAACACTGCTGCCTTTCGCGCGGCGCTCAATTCCGTCACTTCCACCGGCGAACTCTCAAACACCTTGTTCTTCCCGCGAAACAAGGCCACGCTCGAGGTCAAATGTATTCCGTGCCCGGAACTCTCCCGCCCCGGTTCATAAACCTCGTAATATAACCGCATGTGCCCCGCCGACGAGAACACATGCGTCACATTCGGAATAATCTCCGACCCATCCTGCACCAGCGGATTCGGCGTGCTCCCCCTCTTCGCCGTCTCCACTTGACTCGCCAGCACCACCGAACTCATCTTCAAGCGCTGCGACTTCAAGTCGGGTATCTCAAGGTCTGTCTCGAACGATCCCATCCGCCCCGTTTCGTTCTCACGCACAACAAATTTCAGGTGAAATTTTCCCGGCGGCAGACTAACTCCCGTGTCGTACTGCACATTCTTTTTTTGCACCTCGGCCGACGCGTTCACCGCCAGCTTCACCGTGTCGCGAATCTGCGTTACCGAATGGTGCTCGCCATTCGTCACCACCCCGATCACATCCAACGTCGCCTTATCCTTGTCGCTGTTCCGCGAAAACGGAATCTGCGATCCCGGCACCACCAGCGAAATCGGGATATAAAACTTGTTCGCCTCCAGCCCGAAATATGCAGCACTCAAATAAAGAGGCAAATCCGTAGCCGGAAGCTCAGACGCCAGTTCCTGCTCAAGCTGTGCCTCGCGATCGTCCTTCGTCGAGTGCCGATAATCCGCAGGCGCATAATATCCACGCCGGTAATCGATTTTCGCCCCCGCCGCATTCACCTTCACGGAAATGCGTCGATACTTCCCATCGCGTGCGGGATTCGTGCTGTGGTAACCCAGTAGATAGTAAGTCGAAGTATCCTGCTGCACGCCGCGGAAGACCTGGCTGAAATCGTTGGAATCGAGAAACGCCTTGCCACCCGTGTCGGCGGCTAGAGTTACCAGCGTCTCTTGCGTGGTGAAATTCGAATTCAGCGCATTGATCGACGACTGCCCCGAATACACCGACGTGCCGCGCATGCTGGCATTCTGCGCCTCGCCACCCGGCACCAGGGCCTGCAATCCCCGAAGGTCCATCGTGTAGATCGCCAGATTCGCGCGGACCGCCGCATTCACTGCTGCCCGAAGCTCCGACTGATTCTCAATCCCCGTCCTGTCCATGCCGCTGGAAAAATAGATCAGCGATTTCTTCTGCTGCACGTGCGCCAGCTTTTCCGCCACCGACCGCAAGGCTTCCAGCCGCCGATCGGTATTGAAGATGTTGTACTCGGTATCGTCGACGGTAAATGACTGTCCCGTATCCTGCGTTCCTTCAGTTGTTCCACTCGTGCCCTCTTCAAAGCCCTGGCCACTGCCCGCGCTAAAAGCCTGAAGTTCTTTCTTCAATAACTCGTGATCCGAGGTGAAATCCTGGTTGACAACGAGTGAGCTGCCGAGCGAGACGATCGCGATCAGATCGGCCGGAGCCATTTGCTTGTCGATGTAATTCTCTCCGGACGTTACGGCCCGCTCGATCTCCTCAGGCTCCATCGCAGAAAGATCGAAGAACAAAATGATCAGCCGCCGGTCTTTGAACTGATCGCCGGCATTCGGGTTCGCCACCGGGACCGCCTGAGAGGCAGCCGTACCACTTTGCGGTAAAGCATTTCCGAAGGCATGTGCCTGCGCAACACTCTGGGTGGGCACAGCGTCAACGCTCTCGACATCAAACGAGACAATTTTCTGCGCCTTGTTGTCCTCCAGGACGGTGAAATCAGAAGGCTTCAATCCCTTCACAAAATTCCCACTCTTATCTCGGACAGTAACATTGACCAAAACCAGGTCGCTCTCAGAACGAAATGTGTAGCCTTCCTGCGCAACGGAAAGCGACGAGGAACACACAACTCCTAGCAGCACTGCAGAGGCAAGAGCTCGCCGTAAAACGCGCTTGGCGCTCTCTTCAACTGAGAACCGAGTACCGAGTACTGAGAACTTCTTTCTCAAAACCGAAACCTCGCCGTAATCGTTAACTGCCGCATCCCGCCCACCCCAGTCACTCTTCCAAACGTTGGCGAAGTTACCGACGTATCAATCGCCGCGTAATTCGGAATATTGAAGATGTTCGTCCCCTGCACCCGGAACTCAAGCACCCGCGCCTCTTTCAGCGGCACGATTTTCGTGAACCCCATATCGAAGACATGGGTTGGCGGCCCGATAATGCTATTGCGCCGCGCGTTGCCATACTGCCCGCCGGGCGGAGCAACAAACGCGGCGGTATTAAACCACTCTGCAATCGAGGGATTGCCAAGTTGGACCTGCTGCCCTGGCACAACATCCGGACGCAGCGTTCCCGTTGTACCGGCATTTACCTCGCCAACATTTCCGACAAACCGCGGCGTAAACGGAAGCCCCGAAGCAATCGTCCAATCTCCGCTCAACTGCCAGTCGCCGAAAATGGCTCGCCAGGGCGTATTCGCGCCTAAGAATCGTTTGTCGTGCCCAAAGGGCAGCTCTATCAAATAATCGGCGGTGAAACGGTGCGTCTGGTCGAAGCTCGAAAGGCCGCGCTCCGCCGACAGGTCCAGGGGATTCTGCGCCACGCTGTTGGCGCCGCTACCGGGCGAAGCCGATGCCCCGCCCGTGCCTGCACCGGTTCCGCCCGCGCCCAACCCGCCACCTCCAGATCCCACCGTCGCGCCCGCTCCAATTGACGACGCGTCATCGATCGCCTTCGACCACGTATAAATTCCGCCAATCGAAAATCCGCTCGCCAGTCTCTTTCGTACCCGCACCGAGAGAGCATTCGCCTCAGCATCCCCGGCAGAACTCTCGAACGTAAACGGCTGCGCTCCCGCAATCAAAGTCTGGAAACCGCCCGGCCCGGTGGTCCGGTTTGGAGCCTCAAGTATGTCGAGCTTCGTTCCCTTCGTCCCTGTGTAATCGAGATTCAAAACCAACGTGGGTCGAATCTGCTGCTGAATGTCCAGATTGCGAATCTGCACATAGCCCAGCCGGTAATTCGGATCGACTGCATAATTATTCGTAATTCCCGCCGCCGCCGGAAAGCCGTTCGCTAACGTCAGATATCCAGCTCCAGCCTGCTCCGCCGTCTGAATGTTGGTTGATGCGGTCGAGAACGGCGGCTGAAATGCCAGTTGCTGGGCGATCGTCGAATACGCTCCCGTGTTGTAGTTGATGCCGTAACCGCCGCGAACCACGGTGTCACGCAGCGGCTTCCACGCAAATCCGATACGCGGCGCAAGATTGTTTCGATCAGGACGCACCAGGCTCGCTGGCAACGTTCCGCTATAAGGACCGCTTTGCCCAGCCGTCACTACCGCAACCGAAGGCGTGCCCGCCGCCGGATTCAAAACTCCCGGGGACAGATCCAAGTTCGCAATCTGATTGTGTAACTCCGTATAAGGCGAGAGGTACTCATACCGCACGCCGAGATTCAGGGTCAGATTTCCCCGCACTTTCCACTCATCCTGCGCATACAGATCCCAGTAGTGTCCGCGAAAGTAGTAGTTATCCTGGCCGAACTGCACTGCCGTAAGTTGCGGCAGCCCAAGGAGAAAATCGGCGAAGTCAAGGCCCGTGCCCTGGATCGCCACCTTCTGTCCATCCATGGTTTGATATGCCGCCGTGTTCGCGCCAGTAAACGTGAATGCCCCGCGCGCGTTGCTGCTCGCCTCAGTATTGCGCTGCACAAACCGGAAATCCCCGCCCCACCGCAGCGTGTGCTTCCCGTGATTCCAGACCATCGAGTCGGAAATCGTATAGGTCTGATTGCGCAACAACTGCGGGTTCACATCCTGCAGGCTGGCCGAGTTGGTGAAGGTCAAGCTCGGCAGCCCCCAGTCGAACGGATTCTCCGACACCCCGCCGATTCCGAGCCCGCCATCGATGTTGTCATTGAACGCATACAAATTCTGCGCGTGAGTGCGCGAGCGGTTAAAGTCGAAGCGCAAATTGTTCGTCAGTTTGCCAAACGTCCGGATATATCCCAGCGGTACGTCGATATTGCGCACGCTGGTCGCCCCGCCCACGCTCGGAAACGGATTCGTAAGGTTCGCGCGCGACGCGTGATAGTGAAATCCAAACGTCAGATTGTTGCGTGCACCGCGCCCGCCGCGTGGACCCGCCGACGCCCCGCCGAGCGCGTGATTCACCCGCACGTTCAAATCATCGCTGCTGCTCGTAGTCGCCGTCACGAAATGAAAGTTCTGAAAGTTCCCCGGCGCCGGCGTGATGTTCGGCATCGGTATGTACTGTAGAATTCCGCCGGCAATCGAATTGATCGACGTAAGCGTGTTGTTTGCGATCGGCAACCCCGTCGCCGGATCATAGATCTGGTCGATAACATTTCCGCTCGCGTCACGGTCATTGCAGACGCCAGCCGTGAATCCCGTCCGGCATAGCGCAGAGAAATTTCCCTGTCGCTCCAAAAGCGTGGGCACAATCGAAAACTGATCGAACGGATTCTCCCCGCGCCTCCCGTTGTAATTCACAAAGTAGAACGTCTTGTTGCCGCCCTTATAGACATGAGGAATATTCAGCGGCCCGCCCACTGACCCGCCAAAACTGTGGCGCACATAAGAAGGATTCACCGCCGGTTCGCCCGCCAGCGCATACGGCGCAGCATTCAACGCTGAGTCCCCGAGCCCGTAATAGATCGATCCATGCGGATGGTTCATATCGAATCCTCGACGTCCACGCCCGCCACCCCCTCCAAAACCTCCGGCGAATCCGCCGCCGAACCCGCCTCCACCGAAACCACTGCCCGATCCTCCACCAAATCCCGCGCCCGACGCTCGCGCCTCATTGATTCGTTCGCGCAGTTCATCCCCGCTCATCGAATTCAGCGAGTTTGACGAGTTCCCCGAAACCGCGATCGACTCCGTCGCGCCATTCGGATCGATCCCAGGCACCGGCATGCCCGACGGCACAACATCGCTCAACGCATTCCCGCCGCCCTCGCCCGATCCCAGGTTCTCCAGCGTCGACAAGCTCTGGAATCCTCGGGAACCCGCTCCCCCAGCGCCCTCTCGCCGCCCCTGTCTCGCTCCCTCACCGGGACGCGCGCCGGCAGTTTGCGTGCGCGAATTCTCTGCCCGCGTCCGCGACAACAAACTCATTTCAAAATTCGCCACTACATTTGCGTGTGCCGCGTCCACCACCACCGTCTGCGTCCCCACCGCAAACGCCACCATCTGCACCCGCACCGTGTAACTTCCATACGCGGGAACCGCAAGCGAGTAACTCCCGTCCACGTCGGTCGATGTAATTTTTCCGCTTGACGATACATCTGCGCCCGCCGGAGTTGAGTTAGAAGCAGCGCCGCTCGCCGGCGATGCGGTACTTCCAGCCACTGAGATCACCACGGTCGCTCCCGGAATCGGCGTGTTCCCGGACTTCACGACGCCCCGAATGTGCCCGCCGGAGGTCTGTGTTTGCTCGGCTTCGGTCCAAGAGGCGGCCTGCCCCCAAGCAAAGTGTGCCCCGACAACCAGCACCAGCCCCGCCATCGACCAACGGAAAATAGATTTGCCGAGTTCGCTCATGCAAACAACACTTCAGCCGAGCCTCACAAAGAACGCCCTGCAAAACGCTCGCCTTCACTGCAATGTAAGATGACCGGATCATAGCCCGCCCCCGCAAATCCCAACGTAAAATTTTGTCGCTGCCGTCCTCGCCAGTAATCGGTTGCCGGCAATCGTCATTTGGCTGACGGTAGCAGGTAAAGATTCGTAAAACCCATTCCCTTAACGCAACTCCCGCGCCACAATCCCGTTCATACCTCTAGGCCAATTCGATCTCAACCTCAGGAGGAAGTCTTATGTTGAAGCATTCCATGCTCACGCTGGCTCTGGCGAGCCTCATATGTGCGGCGCCGGTCGTCGCGCAAAACGCTCCCGACCAGCAACAGCCCAGCGCGGAGTCCATGCATCACGGCCGCGGCCCAATGATGGACCCCGCCCAGCGCACCGCGCACCTCACCAAGAAACTCAATCTAACCGCTGACCAACAGGCGAAAGTTCAGGACATCTTCAAATCAGAGCAATCGCAGATGCAGTCGCTGCACAACGACTCGTCTTTGTCGCGTCAGGATCGCCGCGCGAAAATGATGGACATCCACAAGACGTCGAACGACCAGGTCCGCGCCCTTCTCGACGCGACCCAGCAGAAGAAGTGGGACGAGATGCAAGCCAATCGCGAGCAGCGCTGGCAAGGCAATCGCAAAGACGGCCAATCCGGAAGGGACTCCGACGACCAATAACGGAAGACGTGTGGCGAACTCGATTGCGTTCCGTGCCCCAGGTTCGCGCGCCGCGTGTGTGCGCTGACCTGGGGATTGTTTTCTCCGATCTTAAGACTGCGATGTCGTCCTGAACGACTTGAAGGACCCGAACTGGTTTATCCGCAATACACCCACCGCAAAACCCTCCACCCTTTGAGACTCGCCCGCAAGAATGCTTTACGATATCCCTGCGTCCAATAAAACCGTGCGAGTCCTCTCTCAAGTCGCCAAATATGCAGTCATTGCCATAGTGGCTCTCTACGCTGTCGACTTCGCCATCTTCCAGGTCCGCCGCCTTCAAGGCTCCGCAATGTCGACCGTCTCCGTCGACCAGTTTCTTTCCACTCCGCTCAAAGGCAACAAAGCCGAATACGATTATCTAGGCACGACGAGCCAGCCCTGCGCCCGCGCACTCTTCCCGCAATACACGTCCGCCAACTGGAACCCACCCTGTTGGTACCTGCAACGCCACAACACAAGTTGGCAATAACCCTCGTGGGCTTTCGTGTCCTCTGTGGTTCTGCTCTTTTACCCGAGCACCGGCACATTTCCCGCGTTCACATCCTTTTAACATTCCCCCAATTTCCTCTAGTAAACTATTCCGTCATGGCGGCCAGCCCAAGCGTCACTCCGAAAGCATCCAAGCGAGCGCCCCGCAAACGTCGCGCCGAACCCTCATCCAACAACGGAAATCAGCCCCCGGCAACCCCGCCGCTCGATGATCCTTCTCTCTACCTCAACCGCGAGCTCAGCCTGCTTTCATTTCAGGCGCGCGTACTCGAAGAAGCGCAAGATGAGCAAAATCCTCTTCTTGAGCGTGTAAAGTTTCTTTCCATCATCGGCTCCAACCTCGACGAATTTTTCATGGTTCGCGTCGCCGGGCTCAAAAGCCAGCTCGAAAGCGGTGCTCTCGAATCCGGTCCCGACGGCATGGCTCCCGCGCAGGAACTTACCGCCATTCGCGAGCGCGTCACGCAGCTCTACAAAGACGGCCAGGACTGCCTCCGCCAGATCCTCCCGCAGCTAAACAAAGAAGGCATTCACGTCATCGACTACGCGCACCTCAGCGAAGCCGACGCGGCCACCGCCAACAGCTATTTCTCTGACACCGTTTTTCCCACGCTTACTCCTTTGGCCTTCGATCCCGGCCGCCCCTTTCCGCACATTTCCAATCTCAGCCTCAATCTCGCCGTGCTCATCCGCGACAGCCAGGGCACCGAGCACTTCGCGCGCGTCAAAGTTCCCGACAGCCTTCCGCAACTCGTTAACCTGAACGCGCTGAAGCAAGAGGCGAAAAAAGAATCCAAGTCGAAATCCAAGACGCCGCCAAAAACTCTCCACTTCGTCTGGCTGGAGCAGCTCATCATCCACAATCTGCAGGCGCTGTTCCCCGGCATGGAGGTCCTGGAGGCGCATCCCTTCCACGTCACGCGCGATGCCGATACCGCCATTCAGCAGCTCGAAGCTGGCGACCTCCTCGAATCCGTCGAAGAAGGCGTCTGGCAGCGCCGTTTCGCCGACGTTGTCCGCCTTGAGGTCAATCACGCCATCTCCGGCGACGTTCTCGACATCCTCCTCAAGAATCTCGAAATCGAGCACGAAGACGTTTATAAGATGAACGGCCCGCTCGCGCTGGTTCGCGTCAAGCATCTTCTCTCCATCGACCGTCCTGACCTCAAAGACAAACCTTTTGTCCCCGCGCTTGTCCCCGCATTGCAGCCGCAGGAGGAAGGCGAAGACATCTTCTGCGCCATCCGCCGGCAGGACGTTCTTCTTCACCATCCCTTCGACTCATTCCAGCCAGTCGTCGCCTTCCTGCAAAAAGCCGCGCGCGATCCCAACGTCCTCGCGATCAAAATCACGCTCTATCGCGTGGGCCGCAACGCCCCGGTCGTCGAGGCGCTTCTTGAAGCCATCGAAAACGGCAAGCAGGTCGCGGTGCTCGTCGAACTCAAAGCGCGCTTCGACGAAGAGAGCAACATCGAGTGGGCAAGAAAGCTGGAGCGTGAGGGCGTTCACGTTGTTTATGGACTGATGAATTTAAAGGTGCATTGCAAAGCGGCGTTGGTTGTTCGCCAGGACAAAGACCGCATCCGCCGCTACGTTCACCTCTCCACCGGCAATTACAACGCAGTCACCGCGCAGCTCTACACCGACCTCGGCCTGCTCACCTGCGACGAGGCGATCGGCGAGGACTGCACCGACCTCTTCAACTACCTCACCGGCTACTCGGCAAAAACCGAATATCAAAAACTTCTCGTTGCACCTGTCAACCTGCGCGACCAGCTCGAGCAGCTCATCCGGCGTGAAATTGAGCACCACAAAAAAGACGGCCAGGGCCACCTCGTCCTGAAGATGAACGCCCTCATCGACCGCCGCATGATCAAGCTTCTCTACGAAGCCTCGCAGGCCGGAGTCAAAGTCGATCTCCTCGTGCGCGGCATGTGCAGCCTGCGCCCCGGCATTGCCGGCGTCAGCGAAAACATCCAGGTCACCAGCATTGTCGGACGATTCCTCGAACACAGCCGCATCTTCTATTTCCGCAATGGCGGTAACGACGAAATCTACATGGGCAGCGCCGACATGATGCCCCGCAACCTCAACCGCCGCGTCGAACTCCTCTTCCCCGTGCAGGACCCGAAACTAGTCCGCTATCTTCGCGACGCGGTTCTGGCGACGTATCTGAAAGAGGTAGTCAAAGCACGCCACATGAACTCCGACGGCACCTACGTCCGCGACCCGCAGCACACCCACCGCCGGGAACTCAACAGCCAGGACTGGTTCATCAAACACACCAGCCAGCGCCCCGTTTCCTGACATTCTCAATGTGTTCAGCCCAAGTCGGGTGTCTAGCGCCAGGGATCGATTGGCGCGCCGCTCTTTGATTGTGTCAGCACCGAAAATGCGCCTGATCATCGGGTACAACTTCTAAAGGGCTCATTGCGCATTAGTGATTCACGAGCCGTGACGAAGGGCAGCGTCACCTATGCATCTTGACAGCGCCACCCAGACAATATTCTCTGACCGTTCACCTTCGTCAAGAAATGTGTCATAGGCAGCGGTAAGGTCTCCCGAATCAGGTTCGACCTTCGAACTACCACTGAGAATCGCGACTTCTATCTTCGACACGGAGTCGAGGCATGCAGACCTGCTCTCATCGCTCGCGGACAGATTATAGGAGACAGAGGGTCTGCCATTTGCATACGCCCACAAACCTCGGAATAACGCTCGCGTGCGCTCTGAGTTCCGCTTCGCCATCGAAATTCAAAGTAGCACCAACGATTCCAGCGATCACTCCCCGAAACCCTGTAGGCAATCTACTTTCGCCGGTTCCATTTTTAGCGGTGGGGCGGAATTTGGTTTGGCACCGCGTCGCGTGAGAGGGAAAACGACCGCTTCGATCGTGCGTGATTTTGTAACAAATTTGCCCAATCCTTCCAGACAATCATTTGACAACTAATTCATCTCGCACCCGCAGCGCTGCTGTTATTTTCAAATCCAATCTCCCGAGGTTCCAAAAGAACAATGCAGCTAGCGAAACCAATCCGTCATTCGGCAATACTAACTTCGACCTTACTTTGCCTTGTGTTTGTCGGACTGCAGTTCGTCTCGACCCCCGCAATGCCCAAAACGTCGGCAAGCGCGGCCCCAGCGGCGCTGGCAATCGATCCAAAGGTGGACGCAATTTTCGATCGCTCTTGTCATGACTGCCACTCAAGCAACACCAAATGGCCGTGGTATAGCCATGTTGCGCCGGTCTCATGGATCGTATCGAAGGATGTTAGTAGAGCCCGTGGGATGCTGAATTTTTCCGAATGGGCAGATGCGCCCGGCGATCGCAGGTTAATCTGCGACGCGGTCTCCTCCCGCGAGATGCCGCTTCCGATGTATACCCTGATGCATCAGGATGCGAAGCTCTCGCAGGGAGATGTCGACTTGATCTGCAAATGGGCGGGGCGCCCGAGGGAATAGCGTCTCCTTCGCGCGATACGACGGTGTGCATTTTCACGAGCTAGATTGTCACTCCGGTTTCCCCCGTAAAACCCACGAAATCAATGGGTAATCCCGAGTACATCTTTCCCTCCCCAGAGCAACTATTCCCGCCCCGCCGTGTTCTTAAAGTAGTTGGCGAAAACCATGCTCCCCCGCGCCCGGCCCATCGCTGTGCTCCTCGCGCTCTGCCTTCTGGCAGGGGCGCCATTTGCGCACGCCTCCGCCACTCTTCTCCTCGAAGAGCCCTACGGACACATGGGCTTCTTTACCGGAACGGGACACGCCGCCATCTATCTCTCGAACATCTGCGCCAATAACGACGACCCGCGCACTCTCCGCCCTTGCCAACCCGGTGAAACCGGCGTCGTCATCAGCCGCTACGACCACGTTGCCGGATACGATTGGCTCGCCATCCCGCTCATTCCTTATCTCTACGCGGTCGACAGCCCCGAGGACATTCCGCTTTTCGCGGACGCAAAGATGGTCGCGTTCCTGCGCGACAGCTATCGCCGCAAGCATCTCGAAACTCTCATCCCCACCGACGCCGATGGCACCGCTCCCGGCGGCAACTGGTATCAACTCGTCGGCTCTTCTTACGACCGCACCATCTACGGCTTTGAAGTTGAAACCACGCCCGAGCAGGACGCCGCGCTCATCCGCAAGCTCAACGACTCGCCCAACCGCTCGCGCTTCCATCTGCTCTCGCGCAATTGCGCGGACTTCGCCAAAGACATCATCAATTTTCTTCATCCCAAAGCGCTCCACCGCAGCGTGATCGCCGACGTTGGCATCACCACGCCCAAGCAGATTTCGAAAATGCTGGTGAAGTACGACAAGCATCATCCTGAGCTCGAACTCTCGCGCGTGGTGATCGCGCAAGTTCCCGGCAGCATGCCGCGCAGTTCGAATCCCAAAGGCGTCGTCGAGTCCTTCTTCACCTCGAAGAAATACATCGTGCCCAGCGCCATCGCCAGCCCGATCTTCGCTGCCTCCGTCTTCGCCGTGTATTTAGGAACCGGTGCCGGCCGCTTCCAGCCTGATCGAGACGCCATGGTCTTCAATCCAGGCAGCGATCCCGAGCCGCCACTTACGGCCGCCAACCGCAAAGCGTACGAGAAAAAATTGAAGCAGATGTTAGCTGAAGAGGATCCAGGCGCGACGCCGAAGAGCCTCGACAAATCCTGGCAGCGCCTGCAATCCAAAGCGCTCACCACGCTCGACGATCAAGATGGCCCAGTCGTTGAATTCCAACAAGGAGAGAACAGAGTAAGCGTAGGCGTTTCCGCTGGAAATGTACTCAATGCCACGACGACGCCCGAACTAGCGCAACAAGTAGTCGCCGCCCGCTTGCAATCCGAGCTTCGCCACGCGCCGGCGAAAGGTATCTCGCAAACCGGCATCAGGCGCGACTGGAATCTTCTGGAACAAACGCTGAATCAATCGCGATTCGCGCGATCGCAAGAACCGTCGACGACGGAAGGCGTACCGGGCGCTGACGCATGGATCGAATCCGGCGGCAATTCGTTTCTGGATACAGGAATAAGGCCAGGCCCGACGAAAACCGAGCGCCCATAACCCTTCACTTCACAATCCCAACGCCGCCACCTGCTCCTCGGTCTCCTAGCCCAGCCAATGAGCGACCTCATGCCACACCACCCGTTTGACTTCGTTGCGCAAGTCGCCGCGTGAGCACCGCAAAATCGGCCCCCGAAAAACAAAAATCAAATCCGGAGACATCGCCAGCTGCAGGTGCGACCGCTTGGTCCTGAATATCCCCGTGTAACAGCCGAGCAACTCTGTGCCGCGCGGCCACGGGCGCGTCTCCGCCATCTTCGTCACGATGTCCTCGGGAGGCTCGTCCACGACCTGAATCCCCGGGAAATCCGGTTGCTCCCGAACCTTCTCCGGCAGCGTGCCGTATGCCCATTCCACGAGTGCTTCGAAACTCTCGCGATCCTCGCCGTCAATCATGAAAACAAATTTAACACCGAGTTGGAAGTACCCGAGCAGCGCCCGCGGATGCGGCTTGGCCGCGGAAAAGCAACCGCTCTTTCCCGACCGCATCTTACCCGCATGAAATCCGCATTGCAGGCCTCTTACCGGGAGCAGCATAAAAGACCGCACTCGTGGCTCGGCTTTCTTGGCTTCGGAGCCGCCGTGGCCACGGCTGCCCTCTTCGGCTCACGCTACAGCCCGCGCAACAAGCGCACGCGCGCCTGGTACAAGAGCCTCGACAAGCCCTCGTACAATCCGCCGGACAAAGTCTTTCCCGCGGTCTGGTCCATCCTCTATTCGCTGATCGCAATTTCCGGCTGGCGAGCCTGGCGCGCCCCCGATTCCCCGGAGCGCTCGCACGCACTTCGTCTATGGAAGGCGCAACTGGTAGCGAATGCCGAGTGGTCTCTGCTCTTCTTCGGTGAGCATCAACCGAAGAAAGCTCTGATGGATGCAATGCTGCTCGAAACCCTGATCCTTCGTTACATAAAAACCGTAAGCGAGGTAGACGAAGGCGCCGCCCTAACCATGATCCCCTACGCAGCCTGGGTAGCCTTCGCCGTAATCCTCAACGCCGACATAGCCAGAAGAAATCCCCGAGCCGACGCTATCTCTCCCAAAGCGGCCTGATTGTTCGCCTCACAGTCCCAGAAGTTCGTTAGCAATCCGACCCGGCGAACGTCAACAAGCAGGAGCGCAGCCCCTACCCCCGTTCCACGACCATGACCTTGCGCAACGCCTCATTGATCCGAGTCTGGTATCCCCGGCCATCTCGTTGAAACCACGACAAGATGTCCGCATCCAGCCGCAGCGTAACCGGCTTCTTCACCGGCTTGTACATCCCTTCCAGCTCCGACGGCAGATATTTCGGACGCCGCTTCTGCCCCTTGAGCAAGCCCGCCCCTACGGCCTGCAGTTTCGCGATTCTCCCGCCCTTCTTCCGCCCCTTGCTAACTCGTTTCTTCTGTTTCATATAAGCCTCATTGTAAGTACACAATCATATGAACGCAAATGTAAACTATTGTTCCACGTGGAACATTTTCAATGTTCCACAGGAGACTATCCGGCCAGGACCCCGTCAATCGCCCGCAACTCCTCCGCGGAGAAGGCCAGGTTCTTGAGAGCAGCCACGTTATCGTCCACCTGCGACACCTGGCTGGTCCCCACCAGCGCGCTCGTCACCCGGGGATCCCGTAGCACCCAAGCCACCGCCATCCCCGCCAGCGTCTGTCCCCGGCGCCCAGCCAACTCATTCAATCGCTGAATTTTATCGACCACGGCCTGATTGATGTCCCCCCGCTTCAGAAAAAAGTCCCGGGCCGCCCGCGAGTCCTGCGGTATGCCTTGGAGGTACCGGTTCGAGAGCAAGCCCTGCGCCAACGGACTGAAGACAATGCACCCAGCCCCTTCCCTCTCAAGCACATCGAGCAATCCATGCTCCGGCTCGCGCGCGAACATTGAGTACTTTGGCTGATGAATCAGGCACGGGGTGCCGAGACCGCGAAGTATCTTCACCGCTTGCGCGGTCTGCTCGGCGGTATAGGCGGAGATGCCGGCATAGAGGGCGCGACCGGAGCGCACCGCCGTGTCGAGCGCGCCCATGGACTCTTCCATCGGCGTCTCCGGGTCAGGCCGGTGGTGGTAGAAGATGTCGACGTAGTCGAGGCCCATGCGCTTGAGACTTTGATCGAGGCTGGCGAGCAGATACTTTCGCGAGCCGAAGTCTCCGTAGGGGCCGGGCCACATGTCCCAGCCGGCCTTGGTCGAGATGATCAACTCGTCGCGGTACGGCTGAAAATCTTTTTTGAAGATGCGGCCGAAGTTCTCTTCCGCGGAGCCGTAGGGTGGACCGTAGTTGTTGGCGAGATCGAAGTGGGTGATGCCGAGATCGAAGGCGCGCCGCAGCATGGCGCGGGCGTTTTCGAAATTGTCGACACCACCGAAGTTGTGCCAGAGGCCGAGCGAGACTGCAGGGAGTTTGATACCACTGCGGCCGGAGCGGCGGTATTGCATGGAGTCGTAACGATGACGATCAGCGACGTACATGGTTCACCTTTGATGACGACTATGAACCAGTTTAAACAAGAAAACCTCTCACCACAGGGTACACAAGGTTGCACAGAGGAAGGCAAATACTCAGTCGTAGCGTTCGTAGCGGATGGAGGCACGGTCCCAGCCGAGATCTTTCAGCAGGTCGCGATTGGCTTTCACCATCTTTGCCAGACCGCAGATGTAGGCGTGCATGCCATCTTTGTTGCGCTCGCCAATTATCTCTTTGACATGGTCCTGAACATAACCGCGAAAGCCGCGCCAGCCGGGCGTTCCACGGCTTAGCGTGGGAAGGAAATGAAAGTTCTCGTGATCGGCAGCGAGGCGTTTGAACTCGTCGCGATAGTAGAGATCGTTTTCCGTGCGCGCGCCGAAGAGCAGCCAGAGTTGTTGTCCCTGATGGTGCTCGGCATCGGAAAGCAACCAGTGCAGCATGGAACGGAATGGCGCGATGCCGGTCCCGGTCGCGATGAAGATGGTGTCGCGCATGGGAGGATGCAGGATGAAATTTCCGAATGGGCCCTGGAAAGTGATCTCGTCGCCTTCGTTGAGGCTGCAGAGATGATTCGACATGAAGCCGTCCTGCACGCGATTGAGGCAGAATGCGATGTGGCCATTCGAGGGAGGCGAGGCGAGAGAGTAGGCGCGCGTGATCTCTTCGCCGTCGAGGTCGGTGGCTTTCACCGAGAGCCATTGGCCGGGCACGAAGCCGAAGCGAGCTTCTTTCACTTCGAGATCGAGGTGCTTCGTAAACTCGGTAAGAGGAGTCGAACGAATTAACTTCGCAGTGAGTGTCTGAAATTGCGCCACAATATATTGATGAGGAAAAATGGAAACGGGTCGCTTGCTTAAGCCTTGATCAGATGCACACAAAAAGCTTGAACCACGGAGGCGCAGAGGTGCACGGAGGAAGAGCTGCGAGAAGTGGCTCGGGAAGATATCACGCGAGGAGGGGAGATGGGGCACCGAGTTTGTCCATGGTGGCTTGGGTATTTGCTGGCTAGCCCGTTGCGGCGGTTGTTACAGAATCCTGCCGTGATTGTTGCTCCGTATGTGCGGGAAGGAATGACTGTGCTTGAACCGGGGCCGGGCATGGGATTCTTTACTCTGGAGATGGCGCGGCGCGTTGGGCCTACCGGACGAGTGGTCGCGGTGGATGTACAGCCACGCATGATCGCGGGATTGAAGCGGCGCGTGGTGAAGGCGGAACTCGCGTCGCGCGTGGACGCGCGCGTGGTTCAGGCGGAATCGCTTGGGGTTCAGGATCTGGCGGGCAAGGTGGATTTTGTTTTGCTCATGGCCGTGGTGCATGAGATGCCGAATGCCGCCCGGTTGTTTGGGGAACTCGCCGTGGCAATGAGAGTGGGAGGCAATCTTCTGCTCGCTGAACCAGCGGGACATGTTCAGGAAGACTTGTTCACAGCGGAACTGAAAGCCGCGGCAGACGCGGGTTTCGCGGTGGCGGATCGGCCGCGGATAAAACGAAGTCTGGCGGCGCTGCTGAAGAAGATGTGACGGCTGGGCTTCGGGAACGTTCTCTTCACTTGCAGGACTGGAACAGCAACAGCAAGGGAGGGCGCAAAGAACCCGATTATGACTATAGTATAATGACTATGGTCGAATTGGCTGAGGTCTTGATTGATGAAAAAAATGGCGGCGGGTGCATTCAAGGTTCATTGCCTGAAGGTGATGGACGAGGTGCAAAAAAAGCGGGAGACGATTGTAATTACGAAGCATGGCAAGCCGGTGGTGAAAATCATGCCGGCAGAAGAGGGTAAAGACGACATTTATGGATTTTATAAAGGCAAGGTAGAAATCCGCGGGGATATTGTGGGGCCCATACTGACGCCCGAGGAATGGGGAGATCTTTATTGATTCTCCTGGACACGCATGTTGTGCTTTGGCTGCTGTCGGACCCGGACCGGTTGTCGAAGAACGCAAAGGCCGCGATTGACGAAGCGCGGCGGAGCGGTGAGGGCATAGCGGTTTGCGGCATCACTCTGCTGGAGATCGCGACGGCTTACGGCAAGGGACGAATCTCGATGGCCATGAGTCTGGAGTCTTTTTTGCGAGACGTGGAAGAGCGGTTTGCAGTGCTGCCGATCAGCGCACAGGCGTGCGCTCGTACTCTGGCGTTGCCTGCCAGCTATCCGAAGGATCCCGCGGACCGAGTGATCGGGGCGACGGCACTGGTGGAAGGAATGGCATTAGTGACTGCAGACACAGGAATTCGGCGGGCAAAAGCGGTAAAGACGGTCTGGTAATGCTGTGCCTTTTACCCGCGCCCGGTACTGTTAAGAGAGATGCTGGTTAGAAAACCAGCACTTTCTCGGCTTCGCCGGTCCAATCTCGCAGATCATCTAACGTGCGGCGTTGGACGCCATCGACGAGCGATTGGTCATCGATGCCACGCGCCTCGAGGCAGGTGCGGCACGCTCCTATTGGCACCCCGGGCCCAAGCATCTTCAGCATCTCTTGTACGTTATAAGAAGCGTCCGCCGGAGATAGCCGGCGCAGGCTGCTGACCACGCCGTCGCCGAGCAGGAAAATTGAAACTTCCGAATTGCTGGTGGCTAAGGACCTCGCCAACCGCAGCGCGTTGTATGTCCGTTGGGAACCGTAGGGTGAGTCATTCAGGATAAACAGGTATTTCATGAGGAAGGGCCTCCGTGCTGCGCCGGCGTGGAAAGACCGGCGTCACGCACGAATCATCTTACCTTTGGCCGCTTCGGGCAAGGGCCGCAATAATCGCGACGCGCTTATCGGCAGTTTCCCGCTTCGCGGCTTACTCTACCGTCACCGACTTCGCCAGGTTCCTCGGTTGGTCTACGTCGCAGCCTCTTCTGACCGAGATGTGATAGGCGAGAAGTTGGAGCGGGATGATCTCGAGAAGCACGCTGAGCTCTTCCGGGGCGGGCGGGACGTATAGAACGTGATCGGCTTCTTCGGCGATTTCTTTGTCGCCGCTGGTTGCCAGCGCGATGACGATACCAGACCGGGCTTTTACTTCTTTCAGGTTCGACATGGTCTTTTCGTAGCGAAGCATGGATTGCGGACTGTGCTCGTCTCTGGTTGCGATGATTACTACCGGAAGATTCTCGTCGATGAGGGCGTTGGGGCCGTGCTTCATCTCCCCGGCGGGGTAGCCTTCCGCGTGGATGTAGGAGATCTCTTTCAGTTTGAGGGCGCCTTCAAGCGCGATGGGGTAGTGGATGCCGCGACCGAGGAAGAGGAAGTCCTGGGCACGGACGTAAGTCTTGGCTAACTCGTCGCAGGCTTCGTCGTGAGTGAGAATTTCTTCTAGTTTCTTTGGAATCTGAGCCAGTTCCTGAACGGCGTTTCTCGATTGCTCTTCCGTAATCGCGCCTCGGACCTGCGCTAAATACAATGCGAATAGATAGAGAGCGGTTAACTGGCCGGTGAAGGCCTTGGTCGAGGCCACGCCAATTTCGGGACCCGCGTGGGTGTAAATCGTGCCGGCGGCTTCGCGGGTGATCATGGAGCCAACTACGTTGCAGATGGCGAGGGTCTTCGAACCTTTGTTCTTGGCTTCACGCTGGGCGGCGATGGTGTCGGCGGTTTCGCCGGATTGCGAGATGAGAAGCGTGATGGTTTCGGAATCGAGGATGGGGTCGCGATAGCGCCATTCGCTGGCGTAATCGACTTCGACGGGGACCCGGGCTAGCGTCTCGATCATGAACTTGCCGGCCAGACCCGCGTGCCAACTGGTGCCGCAGGCGGCGATATTGATTTTCTTGAGGGCGCGGAACTCGGCCTCGGTGACCTGCATTTCCTCCAAAAAAATTCTCCCAGTGTCCTGGGAGATGCGGCCTAACGTTGTTTCCTGGACAGTGCGCGGCTGCTCGTAAATCTCCTTGAGCATGAAATGCTTGAAGCCGCCTTTTTCGGCCATGATCGGGTCCCAGGTGATGCGTTGAGGCTTGCGCTCGAGCGGGTGACCGTCAAAGTCGGTGACCTTGACGCCTTGCTCGGTGAGCACGGCGACGTCGCCATCGGAGAGAAAAAAGAGATCGCGGGTGTGATCGAGGAGTGCGGGAACGTCGCTGGCGACAAAATACTCGTCTTTGCCGAGTCCGATGACAACTGGCGGGCCGAGGCGCGCGGCGACGATCTTGCGCGGATCGTCGGTCGAGATGACAACCAGAGCGAAGACGCCGGTGAGTTCTTTCACCGCTTTGCGGACCGATTCTTCGAGATTTCCTTGGGAAGGCGGGCGAGGGCCGTTGCCTGCGTTGAAGTAATACTTCTCGATCAGGTGGGCGATGATTTCGGTGTCGGTCTCGGTGGTGAACTTGTGGCCTTCGGCGATGAGCTTCTTCTTAAGCGAGAGGTAGTTTTCGACGATGCCGTTGTGGACGACGACGATTTTGCCGGTGCAGTCGCGGTGGGGATGGGCGTTTTCTTCGGTGGGACGTCCATGCGTCGCCCAGCGGGTGTGGCCGATACCGTAGGTACCGTCGAGGGGCTTGATGCGGATGACGTCTTCGAGATTGCGGAGTTTGCCTTCGGCGCGGCGGACTTGAAGGCCCTCCCCATTGCCGGCTACGGCGATGCCGGCCGAGTCATAGCCGCGGTATTCGAGTTTGCGCAGACCTTCGATGATGACGTCGACGACCGGCTTTTTCCCTACGTATCCGACGATACCGCACATGGTTGTTCTTCTCCTTAGGGCCTTACGAGGGGAGGCGCCGATTTTTGACGGCCCACATTATCCGTCGATCAGCGGGGAGAGTTTACGACTGACTTCAGGGGCCAAAGCCCCAAAATCCAGATGCGAAATATTGCAGCGCTAAAGCAGTGCTTCACCCAAAACTCTACTCTTCGAGAGAGAAACGGTATTCCTCGATGACGGGGTTCGTTAGAACTTCACGCGCGATTTTTTCTACCTCCGCTTGAGCCTCGGGTTTGGAAATTCCGGCGTTCAAAGTGATCTCAAAATACTTGCCTTGGCGAACCTCCTCGAGCCCCTTGAAGCCAATTTTCCGGAGGGCGCCGTGGATGGTTTTGCCTTGCGGATCGAGAACGCTCTTCTTGAGCGAGACGTAGACTTGAGCTTTCATCGCAAGACCGATTATACGGCAGAGGGGTGCGGGCGCAGCCGCGCTTTTCCTTATGGAGGGTATTCAAATGGACCAATCACTTCGGTGCAGGCGGGCCCACATCCTTATCAAAAGAGGAGAGTTGTTTGTCGATTTCGGAGATCGACTGCTGCAGCATTTCGCGGTGCTCGGAGCGGGAGGCGCTGTCCAACTGGCTCAGGAGGCGCTTGCGCGAAAGGAGCAAAGTGTCGCGCTGGCGGTTCCGTTTCTGCTCCTCCGGCGAAAGACGTGGACGAACTGACTTGCTTTGGTCTACTGCATCCGCTTGTTGCTGTTCGACCGACTTACTTTCCCAGCCGCGCGCCATGTGATTTATTCCGTTTTCGTAAATTTACCAAACAAAACACTTGATCGTTCATACAAGCGTAATAAGATGATGTTACCCGGGTGAAGGTGCAGACCCGGATATCGAGCGACGCGGCACAACAGTAGACTCCTTATTCTGGGAGGAACAGACCGGTTTCCATGCAGGAACCGGCATCCGCGGCGTTAGGGTGAACCGGTTCCACGCGGCTTGGCAAGCCGCACTCACTTCCCAGAACTGCCTACTTCTTCATATAGGAAGGGCCCCAAGAGGGGAGAGGTTCGTTACGCATGTTAGAAGTCGTGCGTGAGCCTGACGGAGAACGTCGTCCCGACGAGTCAGGAAGTACCGAAAGAAAACTCATCAAAATTGAACGATCGAGCGCCGAGATCCTGTTGGCGATTACGGATCTGATTGTGGCCGGCGGCGGCTTGCCGGAGCTGTTCGATGAGATCACGCCGCTGATCCGGCAATTGACGGATTGCAGACTGGTGGAGTTCTCGCTGTGTAGCGCTTCGCATAGCTGCGTGGCATCGTATTTTTGGGGAACGGAGCGGGAGACCCGGATTTGGAATCCGTCGTCGTTCGAGACGGAGAACACGCCGGATGGCTGGGTGTGGAAGCGGCAAGAATCGCTGCAGATTTCCGATCTGGCGCATGAGACTCGCTTTGCGGATTCATTGCAAGAACTCCACGAGCGCGGGCTGCGCTCCTACATGGCTGTGCCGATGAGCAGCACGCGGCGGCGTTATGGGACACTCGGTATCGGAAGGAATGAAGAAGAACCGGCCGATTCGGAAACACTTTTGTTGCTGGAGAGGGCGGCGCGGCTGGTGGCGCTTGCGGTAGAGAATCACGACATTCATGACGAGTGGCAGCAGCAGAAGAACCGTCTGCAAAACCTGCTGGAGATCGGACGCGAGCTGAATTCGACGCTGGATTTTGACCGGCTCCTGACCATCGTGTTCGAGAAAATTCTGGAGATCACCCACTACGACTATGCCCGGCTCGCGCTGTTGGAGAACGGGTCGCAAACCTTGAGAATACGGTCGTTTGAATCTCCGCAAACGGCGCCGAGTAGTTGGACACGGCTGCCGCTGACAGGGGCCATTTGTACATGCGTGATGGAGTCGCGGAGCATTGCGTTTTTCGACTCGCCCGGGATGTGCGGGTTCAGCAACAGCTCGATTGAGGACATGAAGAAGGCGGGAATTCGCTCGCTATGCTGCGTGCCGCTGATCATGGCAAACCGGGCGCAGGGAGCGTTGCTGCTGGGTGCGAAGCGCGAGAAGGCATTCAGCGGAGAGGACGGCAACTATCTGCAGCAGGTAGCGATGCAGATCGCGCTGGCTATTCACAATGCGAATATTTTCCGGGAAGTGGCGCAAGAGAAAGACAGGTTGACTCAAGAGAAGAGGTATCTCGAAAATGAGGCGCATCCGGAGCGGGCGGAGAAGATTGTCGGCAACAGCGCGGCACTGAAGCAGGTGTTAGAGAAGACCGCGATCGTCGCGATAACGGATGCGACGGTGCTAATCGGCGGGGAGACAGGAACCGGGAAAGAGCGCGTTGCGCGGATGATTCACGCGATGAGCCCGCGGCGGGACCGCAGCTTCATCAAGTTGAACTGTGCGGCGATCCCCACAGGGCTGCTGGAGAGCGAATTGTTCGGGCATGAGAAAGGTGCATTTACAGGCGCCGTTAGTCAGAAAGTGGGGCGGCTGGAGCTGGCCGACCGTGGAACGTTGCTGCTCGATGAGATTGGGGAGATTCCTCTGGAATTGCAACCTAAGCTGCTCCGCGTGCTGCAGGATCAGGAGTTCGAGCGGTTGGGTGGAACGAAGACGATCAAAGTCGACGTACGGGTGCTGGCGGCCAGCAATCGCGATTTGGCCAAGGCGGTGGAGGAGGGCGAGTTTCGCGCGGATCTTTTCTACCGGCTGAACGTGTTCCCGCTGCACGTGCCACCGCTGCGGGAAAGACGCGAGGACATACCGCTGTTGATCCGGCATTTTGTGAACAAGTGCGCGACGCGTCTCAACAAGCGAATTACCCTGATCCCGGATGAGGCGGTAGAGGCGATGATGCGATGGCCGTGGCCGGGAAACATCCGCGAGCTGGAAAACTTCATCGAGCGGTCAGTTATCTTGTCGGATGGCGAGCGTTTGCGACCGCCATTGGGTGAACTGAACGAAGAGAAACCGCGGAAAACCAGCAATGCCGAATCCACTTTGCTGGAACGGGAGCGCGCCCACATTATTGAAGTGCTTAAACAGACACGCGGAGTGCTGTCGGGCGCAAAGGGAGCGTCGCAACGACTTGGACTTAAGCGTACGACGCTGCAGCATAAGATGCAGAAGCTCGGAATTACAAGATCGGAATATCTCTCGTAAGAAGGCCCTGCCGAGTTTTCGTCAGAACCGCCCACATACTGGCATCTTGCTGAAAGATACTAACATCTGATTTCTGAGTAAGTTAAACAGTTATAAGAACTTGGGCAGAAGTTCGCGCGGTGGCAACCGAAGTGCATAGCAAGAGCCTTGCTCCAGGGCATTCCTCTCCCCCATTGAGTCCTGAGCAAAATTACATTTTTGCAACCCAGGAGCGTATTCATTGGGCGGCCTGCGACGCTTCAATGCTCCCAGAGATTGTGTGCATTGCGCCTTGCGCCAGCAAGGTGACTTCTGCCAGATGCCTGACCCTCTCATGATGCACCTCAATGAGATGGGGCATATCTCTTTGTATCCCAGCAACGCGACGCTGCTCGCCGAGGGGCAAATCCCACGCGGCATCTACATCATGTGCTCTGGGCGAGCGAAGCTGTCGGTGGAGGCCCGGGACGCAAAGACGGTAATCCTAAAGATTACCGAAGGGCGAGACGTAATAGGCCTAAGTGCAGTGCTGTCAGGACGGCCCTCGCCGGTGACCGTAACAACCCTCGGACTGTGCCAGATCAAATACATCGAACAAGAGGATTTCCTCCGGCTTTTGGAGGTAGACAGTCGCGCGGCCACGGCGTGCGCGAAGCTGCTGGCAAAGGATGCGAGTAAGACTTTTGGCGATGTACACGATCTGCTCCTGGCGCGCAGCTCGACGGAAAAATTGGCGCGGCTGCTCTTGTCGTGGGTTGAGGGCGAGCCGCATAACCGGGACTTACGAGTGGAATCGGAGTTTACGCACGAGGAGATCGCTCAGATGATCGGGTCATCGCGGGAGACGGTGACCCGGTTGATGAGCGAGATGAAGAAAAAGGAGCTGATTCGCGTCGAAGGCACGGTTCTGGTGATTCCCAACCGTATTGCCCTGCAAGCGATTGCCTGAGTACCCATCCGAGGGATTCGTTGTCCCTCCCCTGGCGGCCGGAGTCGTCTCGCGGCCGCCTTTTTTGTGAGCTGCGAGCTGCGAGTTGCGAGCCACGAGTTAAGAGCCTATCTCTCTAAACTTGTTTGCTGCCATGTCAGAGTGGAAGTCGACTTGAGCTAAAGATTAAATAGCTCACGCAGCCGGCGGGTCTGGGCGCGACTTACCGGGATCTCGGTCTGCTTTTTGTCGTCCATGCGGAGCTGGTAGGAGCTTTTGAACCATGGCACAACTTCGCGGATGTGATTCGTGTTGACGAGATAGGAGCGGTGGGCACGCCAGAAGAGGTTGGGGTCGAGCGTTTCGAGGAGTTCTTCGAGAGTGCGGCAGTTGGACTGTCCTTCCATCCCCAGATGGCCGCTGGTGGTAACGGTAATGACGCCGTCTTCAATCGTGGCGAAGCAGATGTCCTTGGGATCGGCAAGGAAGAGCCGGCCGGAGGCTTTGATGAGAATTTTCGAGGCCGAGGGCTTCTGCGATTCAAGCATCCGCACCAG
>Ga0335070_10000928_pt1 | contig 33602 bp, 30 predicted proteins | sample Lox_Sample_13_FD_206722 | JGI IMG/M metagenome (GOLD analysis project Ga0335070, IMG submission 206722) | Soil microbial communities from Loxahatchee National Wildlife Refuge, Florida, United States - Lox_Sample_1.3 | ecosystem: Environmental > Terrestrial > Soil > Wetlands | place: USA... | reverse complement strand
CGATCATCGTCATCACCGGTTTCACGACCATTGACAATGCGATCAATGCCATGAAGGAGGGCGCCCGGGACTTCATAACGAAACCGTTCAACGTCGAAAGGGTGACATCAACGGCAGCGAGGATACTGGGAGAAAGAAAATTGCTCGGGAAGATTGCCCAAAAAGGAGATTTTGAGGCATCGATCGGACGACTGAATGCAGAACTCTTCAGGAAACTCCAGGAAATCGCCCTTCTCCAGACGATCAGCACGGAACTCGATGAGATTCACGACAATAATGAAATGTACGAACGGGTCGTGGAAATGGCGTCGAGACTCCTCATGGCCCGTGAGGTGTCCTTCGGTATCATTGATAACGGTCATCTGAAGCTCAAGAGTGCCATAGGAACAACGCTGCGGGACATCGCCTATGCCGGAACGCTCTTTGAGAAGGTCGTAAGGAGCAAAACCTATTCCATCGCCCCATTCGGGGAGGTTAACCCACATAGTGGCATCCCCCTAACCTCCCCTTTTTTTTCAATCCCCTTCGTCATTAATGATGATGTCTTCGGCGTCCTGAACCTTTCTGACAAGGCTGACGGTTCAGCGTTCATGGACGATGAGATATACGTTGGGTTGACCTTTGCCAAGAAAGCGGCGCTGAGGATAGAGAACAACGCCCTCTACGAGGTTCTCTATAATAATCTCGTCAACAACTTAAAGTCGCTCGTCATAAGCATAGAAGCGAGGGACTCCTATACGAAGCAGCACTCTGAACGGGTCACCGACTATGCTCTCCAGATCGTAGAGGTCATGAACATCTGCGGGGAAGAGAAAGACGCCATCCAATTCGGCGGATATCTCCACGACGTTGGAAAGATCGGCGTCCGGGACACGGTGCTTCTGAAACCAGGGAAACTTACGGACGAGGAGATGGAAGAGATCAAAATGCATCCCGTCATAGGTGATAATATCATAAAGCCGCTGCGCTTCTTTCCCAAGGAAAGGGAGCTCATTCTCTATCACCATGAGAGGATTGACGGTACAGGTTATCCTCACGGGATCTCGGGCGACAGTATCCCCACGACGGTCAGGATCTTAAGCGTGGCCGATACCTATGATGCCATGACGTCATCGAGACCGTACAGGATAGCAAGGACCCACGATTTCGCGATTGAAGAGCTGAAGAGATGCTCGGGAACACAATTTGATGCCGAGATCGTTCATGCGTTCATGCAGACAAAGGCCGGAAGGGGCATGACGCATGAAGGTTAGCCCCGGGGACACGGTCTTTTTCAGGTTCATGGCCGAGACAGGACGGTACCGTGGTACGATCATTTCGGCAGATGAGGAATCGCTCATTGTGAAGCCCGACGAGACGCACCTCGCATGCACAAAGGGGCAATATATCGTAGTCTCATGGGAACATCTGGATCATTATACCGAGGTCGTTTCAGCAGAAGCGGGCAGGATAGAGCTCAAGAAGATGTGGGTGGAAAAACGCGACTACTTCCGCGTCGACGACGTCTTCCCCGTAACATCCCGAATCATCGATGAACATCTGACACCGGTTAAATCAGGTATCTTCTCCTGCTACGGCAAGGAACAGCATGATGTGAGTATTCCCGATGAAACCATCAGTCCCAAACTCTGGAACATACTCGTCGATATCGACGCAAAGTTGAATATGATCCTCGAAACCCTCACCATGGAAAAGACCGGGCTTACGGAGGCTGAAAATAAGGCTGTTAATGTGAGCGCTTCGGGAATCCGGCTGACCCTCCATGAGAAGGTCGAGATCGGCGATATGAGAGAGATCAGGATGCTTCTCCCCACGACCCCTCCCATCTGCGTGAATACCGTGGGCAGGGTAGTATGGGTAAAGGAGACCGACGGCGGGGCCTATGAAGTAGGGTTACACTTTATCGATATGGACGACACCGTGAGAGATGAAATCATCCGATACACCCTGAAACGACAGAGGGAAATGTTACGGAAGCAGAAGCAGCAGAGAGGGTAATGTTTCATGGATCGCTCGAGCCTCATAGGCATCCTCTTGGGAATTGTTGCGGTCATCGGCGGGAATCTCCTCGAGGGCGGCAAGATAACGTCCGTGCTCCAGGCGACAGCAGCGGCCATCGTCTTTGGCGGAACCTTTGGCGCAACGATGTTAAGCTTTCCCTTACAAGACATTCTGAAGGCAACATCCTCTCTCAGGGATGTCTTCTTTGGTGAGAAGATCGATTCCGATGTCTTCCTGAAAGACATCCTCCGCTATTCAGCGATCGCGAGACGGAATGGCCTGATTGCGCTGGAACCGGAGATCTCAAAGATCACGGATACCTTCTTCCAGAAGGCCATGCGTCTCGCCGTTGACGGCATGGGACCGAAGATGCTGAAAGAGACCATGGAACAGGAAAACATAACATACGAAGACGAGAAACGACGGATCGCAAAGGTCTTTGAAACGGCAGGGGGATTTGCGCCGACGATCGGGATCATCGGAGCTGTCCTCGGTCTCATTCATGTCATGGAGAATCTCTCGGACCCCGCGAAACTCGGGTCGGGCATTGCCGTCGCTTTTGTCGCAACCATATACGGAGTGGGCTCGGCAAATCTCATCCTCCTTCCGATGTCAAAAAAACTCGTAAACAGACTTCACTGCTCCCTCTTGATGAGGGAGATGGTGCTTGAAGGTGTTGTCGGGATACAGTCGGGAATGAATACCCATTACCTTGAGGAGAAGCTCAGGGCCTTTCTCGACGAGGGTCAGCGGGGTTGAAAGATGAGAAAGAGACGACAGAGGGACGACGATCACACGGACAGATGGGTAGTTTCGTATGCAGACTTCATAACGCTCCTTTTTGCGTTCTTCACAGTCATGTATGCGATCAGCCATGTGGATACGGGGAAACTCGAGCGCTTTGCAGGCTCAATGAGATCGGCCTTCAGGGCAACGGGATCGGGAGAACTCAATACCAACATTATCGAGGGAATACGGCCGATCCCCTATGAGGATATGCAACTCGAAAAGGATATCAGGTCAACGCTCGAAAATTTTGTTACAATACCGGGAGTGACTGTTTCACGGGACAAGAGGGGTGTTCGCATATCCCTCGGCGATTCGGTTCTTTTTGACAGCGGCACTGCAGAGATCAGGGAAGAGGCAAAACCCCTCCTTCAATCTGTCGCCTCTGTGCTCAAGAGGACTGAAAATGCCGTCGTGATCGAGGGACATTCTGACAATGTGCCGGTGCGGGGAGGGAAGAATGCATCGAATTGGGAACTCTCCACGGCCAGGGCAACAAGTGTGCTCATGGCCCTTCTCGCCGACCATACCATCAACCCGGCAAGGTTTTCAGCTGCCGGATACGGAGAATACCGGCCGGTAGTCTCAAATGTGACACCCGAAGGACGCGCAAAGAACAGAAGGGTCGACATTATTTTTGTCAGTGCCAAGCATGGAACACCATAGGAGTCAAAGCAAGATCAAGGACTATTTCGGAGACGCTTCGCTGCTCTTCATCGATGGCAGTCTCCTCGACCACGAACTCATCCGTATGGTCTTCAGACGGTATGAAATGGACAATAATCTTGAATTTGTCTCATCGGCAGAGACCGGTCTCGATATCATAAAAAGGCAAAACGTAAAGGCCGTCTTCGTCAACCAGGTTCTTCCTGGCTTGGATGGCTTCGGATTCCTTAGAGAGATGAGGAAACGGGGAATACGGATACCGGCGATCATGATGATGTTGACCGGCAATGAAGAGACGGCGCTCAGGGCCCTGAGGGAAGGCGCCCATGATTGTCTGACGAAAGGCGTCAGGTATTTCGATTCCCTTCCCCTTATTCTTGACCGAGCCCTCGCCAGGCACGAGTTGGAACTTGAACGCGCTGAGCGGGACAACCTTATCATCGAAAGCCAAAGGCACTGGATAGCGATGTTCGACGCCATTACCGATTTTATCTTTATGACTGATGCTGAGGGAACGATCGTCAAAGCGAACCGGGCTCTCTCGGCAGCTTTCGGGAAACTACCGCAAGACATTATAGGAATGAAGTGTCATGAACTCTTCGGAATCGATCCCGAGGAATCATGCATACCGAATAAAAGTGGCCAGCCCCATACGGAAGAGAGAAGTATCAACGACGAGATCTATCTCATCAGTTCCTTTCCTCTGGATTATGGCGATAAGCCTTTGACGATCTACATCATGAAGAATATCAGCGAAATGAAGCGACTCAAGGACCAGCTTTACCATTCCGACAAGCTTGCCTCCCTCGGTCTTCTGGTGTCGGGCGTGGCTCATGAAATTAACAACCCCCTTACCGGAATTACAGCGTACACGGAGATCCTCCGCATGAAGTTTCCTGACAGGGATATGGAAAAGGAACTTCGGAAGATCCTTGAGAGCGCAGACCGGTGCAAGAAGATTGTGGCAAACCTCCTCACCTTCTCACGACAAAAGACCCCTTCCAGGACCCTTGAGTCGATCAATGATATCATTGAAAGGGCGATTGAACTCCGGATTTATTGGCTGAGATCGAGCGACATTGAGATTGTGAGGGACTATGACGTCGTCAAGAGCGTCTTTGTTGACTCGCAACAGATCCAGCAGGTGATCCTGAATATCCTCCTCAATGCAGAACAGGCAATTTCCGAGCTTAACAGGAATGACGGGACAATCGTTTTCTCGACACGCCTTGACAATGCCGGGCAAAAGGTGATCGTAGGGATCTCCGACAATGGTCCCGGCATTCCGAAGGATATCATCCCGCGGATCTTCGACCCCTTTTTCACCACAAAGCCTGTCGGATCAGGAACAGGGCTCGGCCTCTCGATCTCCCACGGCATTATCACAGAACACGGAGGAAGCATAACCGTCGAAAGTGCAGAGGGGGAAGGTACAACGTTCACGATAGAACTTCCCCTTCCCTCAAGGACTGAAGGAAACCATGTCGCTAACGATTATGCAGACTTTTTCGATGGAGAAAAGGCGGTAGGTTCGGAGAAACAGACAGGAGGAGCGAGGGGCACGAAAGAACCATGAAGACACCTCTTCATTGTCATGAGGTAAACCCGTAATGTTTGCGATCATCGGCATCATCGTTGTCTTAGGCTCGGTCATAGGTGGCTTCCTTATGGAGCACGGGAACCTCAGCGTCCTCTTTCAGCCGGCTGAGGTTGTCATCATCTTCGGAGCAGCCATAGGCGGCTTTCTCATCGCATCTCCTCCAAAGGTCGTATCAGCCGTTTTCAAAAATATCTTTACGGTCGTAAAGTCCAAGAACCTCGGCAAGACAATCTATCTTGAACTCCTCTCCCTGCTCTTCCAGCTCTTTACCAAGATACGGAAGGAGGGCCTCATATCCGTCGAAGCGGATATAGAAAATCCACAGAACAGCGCCATATTCAGTAAATATAGAGGTGTCATGTCTAACCACCATGCGATCGATTTTATCTGCGACAATCTGAAGGTGATCATAACGACAAATGTCCCGTCCCACGAACTCGACAGTCTCATGGATATCGAGATAGAGACCCATCAGAAGGAGGCCATGATCCCTTCAAACAGCGTGGCAAAGATAGCAGACGCCCTGCCCGGCCTCGGTATCGTTGCAGCGGTTCTCGGCGTTGTCCTTACCATGGGCAAGATTGACCAGCCTCCTGCCGTACTCGGCCACAGCATCGGTGCAGCTCTTGTGGGGACCTTCCTCGGAGTCTTGATGTGCTACGGGTTCGTCGGTCCCATGGCAACGAATCTCGAGCACTCGGCAGAGCAAAACAGCGTCTTTTTCCAGGTCATCAAAGTTGCCCTCGTGGCCTTTGTAGGGGGTGCGGCCCCCCAGATAGCCGTGGAATTCGGGAGGAGGGCAATTCCCGGCACGGCCAAACCGAGCTTTGATGAACTTGAGAAGGAAGTACGGTCCCGTCCGAAGTGAAAGAGCAGAGAATCATTATCAAAAAGATTAAGAAGACAGGCCACGGGGGCCACCACGGCGGGTCCTGGAAGGTTGCCTATGCAGACTTTGTTACCGCCCTGATGGCATTCTTCCTACTTCTGTGGCTCATTACCATGATCGCTCCTGAAAAGAGGGCAAGGGTCTCTGCATACTTTAAGCGGTTCAGCATCTTTCAGCAGAGCGGTTCGTCCTTTATGGAGAAATCGAGTGAAATGTTCGACCAACCCGGCGAAGACGAGAAGAAGGCTACCAGGGAACTTCTGGGAACAGGATATGTGATAAAACCCCAGGAGATCAAGGAGACAATAAGGAAGGCAGTCGAAGAAAGACTCGGGGACATCAAGGATCAGGTGATTATAGATGTTTTCGAAGGAGGGGTGCGCATCCAGCTCGTCGACAAGGAGGGGAAGCCGATGTTTAACCTCGGTGCGTCAACGCCGACCCCCCTCGCTTCCAAAATACTCCAGGTGATCGGTGACAGCATCGGCAATTTACCGAACCCCGTCGCCATCGAAGGCCACACTGATTCGCTGCTGTACAAATCTTCCACGTACGGCAACTGGGAGCTCTCAACGGAACGGGCGCTCGCCGCACGAAAACTCCTCGAACAATACGGACTCGACCCTGCGCGTCTGACAAGGGTTGCAGGTTTCGCTGACACGCTGCCTTTTATAAAAGAAGACCCAAAGGACCCACGGAACCGCAGAATCAGTATCATCCTCATGACGCCCAAGAAGGATGCGGAAACGACGTCTCCCGTCTCTTTCGGTATCCCTCGCGCGGAAATCGGATCACCGGTTTTCGAAAGATCTTCTGCCCCGCCAAGATTATGACAATAGCCCTTTGACTATTCCTCCGAAAGCTGCTTAAGATTCTCACAGGCATTCTTGTCACCCATATCACAGACCTTTCTGAAGTCCTCCGCCGCCTTCCTCACATAAGCGATACCACGCGAGAAATACGCTCCGCCATAATTAGGCCTGATGGACAGGGCCCTGTTATAATCCTCAATCGCCTCGTCATACATGCCCTTCCGCGAATACGCGATACCACGATTATGATACCCTTCAGTGAATTTGGGGTTTATCGTTATCGCCTTTGTGTAATCTTCAATGGCCTTGTCATAGGAACCTTTCTTGAGATAGACGAGTCCCCGATTGTGGTAAAGTTGGGCTTCGCCGGGCGGAGGATAAAGGGAGATGGCCTTACTGTAATCCTCAATTGCCTCATCATACTTGTCCATCTTGTAATATGCGAGTCCCCGATGATAATAGGCCTCGGCAAGGTCAGGCTTCAAAGAGACGGCGTTGCTGTAATCCTTTATGGCCCGATCATACTCGCCTTCGTTGTAATAGAAATCCCCTCTCTCCAGATAGCTGCCCCCATCGGCCCCCTCTGCTATTGTTGAGCAACAGACAACGAGCATACTGAAGAGGAACAAGCCCCGCACCATATTTTTCATCGTCTCCTCCCATGAATCAGCTTGGGATAGTGTCATAGTCACTATCGACCCGCAATTCTTTCGGCCCAGGCTCTCGCCTTCGCAAGAATCTCTCCTTCGTCGCCCCTGCAGAGAGTACCTTCATTGACAACAACTACGCCATTGACGATAACGGTCTCGATATCCGACGCCCTCACCGAATAGGCGATATGAGAGTAGATGTCATAGATCGGCGTTAAATGAGGTTTCTCGAGATTGATGATCACAAGGTCTGCCGCCTTCCCCTTCTCGATGCTTCCGGTGATCTTCCCGAGACCGAGGACCTCGGCGCCCCATCTGGTCGCCATGAGGAGGGCCGTCCTGGAATCAAGGGCGGTTGGATCCTTCGAGAGTGCCTTATGAACCTTCGCAGCCGTCGACATCTCACTCAAAACGTTCAGATCGTTGTTACTCGCAGCGCCGTCCGTCCCAAAGGTCACCTTTATGCCTGCCTTGAGCATTGTTGTGACAGGAGCCATACCCGATGCAAGCTTGAGATTGCTCTCGATACAATGCGACACCCCGACCCCCCTCTCCGCCAGCATCCCGACCTCTTCATCGTCGAGCCAGACGCAATGGGCCGCCAGGACTCTTCCATCAAGGAAACCGAGGGACGCAAGATGCCTGACCGGAGTTCTTCCATACCTCGATAGGATTTCCTGAACCTCCCATTCACACTCGGAAAGATGGATATGGATGGGAATGTCGGATTGATCGGCAAAACTCCTTGCCCTTTTGAGCGTCTCGGGACCGCACGTGTACAATGCATGAGGGGCGATGCAGGGCCTGATGAGAGTGTCTGCCTTCCATTTCCCGACAAACTCCCCGGCCCTGTCGAAATACTCGTCCGTCGTCTTCGCCACGGCAGTCGGGAAATCGACGACACCAACGCCGAGTACCGCTCGCATGCCCATCTTCTTTGTTGCCAGGCCTGCTGCGTCGCCAAAAAAATACATGTCGTTATAGGTTGTGATCCCGGCCTTCAGCATTTCAAGGCAGGCGAGTTCAATGGCGTCCGAGACGAATTCGGGACTAAGCCATCGGGATTCGGCAGGCCAGATATAGGTTTCAAGCCATTCCTTGAGAGGCAAGTCGTCGGCAAGGCCCCTGAAATAGACCATGGCAGCGTGGGTGTGGGTATTAATGAGACCAGGGATAAGAGCCCTGTTCTTCCCGCCGATGATCTTTTCCGGGGCATATCCAGCGATGACTTCCTCGAAACGCCCGACAGCAATGATCGTTCCGTTCTCGACCGCCACCGCCCCGTCAGAAATAACGGTAGCTACGCTCCCAACGGGAAGGAGATAGTCGGCACGGACGATAAGATCAACGGTTTTTCTCTTCTCCATACCGGGTTCAACGGGCGCGTGAGACAGCTCGCAATAAGTCCGAGTTTTCTTTCGCGGCGCGCCTCACCGGGAGCCGGGTTATGATGCCATCGCGATGAGTCTCTCCGCTATCTGCACGGCATTGAGTGCAGCGCCTTTCCTGAGGTTGTCCGACACGATCCACAAATTGAGACCCTTCTCTATCGACTCGTCTTCTCTGACCCGGCCCACGTAGGTTTCGTCCTTGCCCGCCACATTTATTGCAAGGGGATACACGTTCTTTTCAGGGGCGTCAAACACGACCACTCCGGGAGCCAATGCGAGGACGGCCCTTGCCTCATCGGCAGTAAGCTTTTTTTCAGTCTCGATGTTGATACTTTCCGAATGGCATCGGAAAACAGGCACACGCACTGTTGTTGCAGTAACGCCGATTGAGTCGTCACCCATGATTTTTTTCGTCTCTTTCACCATCTTCATCTCTTCCTTGGTATAACCGTTCTCAAGGAACTTGTCGATATGGGGAAGACAATTAAAGGCTATCTGATGGGGATAGACATTGCACTGTATCTCCCTGAAGTTCAGAAGGTCTGTGGTCTGCTGGAGCAATTCGTCCATCGCCTTCTTACCTGTCCCAGAAACAGACTGGAACGTCGTCACTACCACCCGCCTGATCTTTGCAGCGTCATGGATCGGCTTCAGGACCACCACCATCTGGATCGTTGAGCAGTTCGGATTTGCTATGATCCCCTTATGCCATTTCAGGTCGTGGGAGTTGACTTCAGGGACCACAAGGGGAATTTCGGGGTCCATCCTCCACTGGCTCGAATTATCCACGACAACACACCCGGATTGAGCAGCAACGGGGGCCCACATCTTCGAGCGCTCTGCGCCCGCGGAAAAGAGCGCGATATCGATCCCCTCGAAGGAATCTTCCTTCAGCGTCTCTACCGGTACCTCCTTCCCTCGGTATTCAAGGGTCTTTCCCTCTGATCTTTCTGAGGCAAAGAGCCTTAACCGTTCAACAGGGAACCTCCTCTCCTCAACGACCGCTATCATTTCATTGCCGACAGCGCCGGTGGCGCCGACAACGGCAACAACATAGTTCTCCTTCTTCTTCAACATCTCTCCTCTCCTTTATCCTAACAATGTACCTATATCTCCAGAACACGTATGGGAAAGAAGTCTAGGTTTGCCCTCGTGGAGACAGTTCCTCATGCCATCTCAGATACATACTTCACCACCAGATCCCCAACGTCCGTCGTAGAATATCCCATCTTGCCTGCTGCAAGACTCTTGAGGTGTTTCCCGGTAACCTCCATCGCTGCTCGTTCGATAGCTCTGCCCGCGGCATCCTCTCCGAGATGCTCAAGCATCATCCCCCCGGCACATATGGCTGCAAGGGGATTGATGATATTCTGGCCCTTATACTTGGGCGCCGATCCGCCGATCGGTTCGAACATGGATACGCCCTTCGGGTTGATGTTTCCGCCGGCAGCGATTCCCATCCCCCCCTGTATCATAGCGCCGAGGTCGGTGATGATATCGCCGAACATGTTATCAGTCACAATGACATCAAACCATTCAGGGTTCTTCACAAACCACATGGTTATCGCGTCGACATGAGCGTAATCGACCTTGATATCAGGGTATTCCTTCGCGACCTCATGGAACGTCCTTTCCCAGAGGTCAAAGGCGAAAGTGAGAACATTGGTCTTGCCGCAGAGGGTGAGTTTCCTCCCTTTGTTCCTCTTCCGGCAATATTCGAAGGCAAAGCGGATGCACCGTTCAACGCCTTTCCTCGTGTTTATGGATTCCTGGACGGCAACCTCGTCGGCCGTGCCCTTTTTCAAGACGCCGCCTGCACCGGCATAGAGACCTTCCGTATTCTCCCTCACGACGACGAAATCGATATCATCAGGCCCCTTGTCCTTCAGCGGGCAGTCGACTCCGGGATAAAGCTTCACGGGTCTCAGATTCACATACTGGTCGAGTTCAAAACGGAGCCTCAGGAGGATGCCTTTTTCAAGAATCCCCGCCTTCACATCGGGATGGCCGATGGCGCCGAGGTATATCGCATGATAGCCCCTCAGCGTATCGATCTCTTCCGCACTGATCGTTGCACCGGTCTGCAGGTATCTTTCGCCCCCGAAATCGAAATTGTCCAGCTTCAACTGAAACCCGAACCTCCTGGAAGCCGCGGTGAGAACTCTCATCCCTTCTGCTACCACCTCAGGCCCCGTACCGTCGCCGGGTATTACTGCAATGTTGTATGTCCTGCTCATGCCACCGCTCCTTTGATCTTCTTCTTTGTCCACTCGATGAGCCCGCCAGCGCCTATCAACTCCTGCATGAATAGCGGGATCGGTTTGGCCTTGTACTGTTCCCCACGAGTATGGTTCCTGATAATACCGGTACCGGCGTCGATTTCAATACTATCACCTTCATGTACCTTCTCGCTGGCCTCTGCGGATTCAAAGATCGGGAGTCCGATGTTAAAGGCATTCCGGTAGAATATCCGGGCAAAGCTCTTCGCAATAACTGCCTGGACACCGGAAGCCTTGATGGCGATCGGGGCGTGTTCCCGCGACGAACCGCAGCCGAAGTTCTTGCCCGCTATGAGGATATCGCCTTTCCGGACCTTTGAAGGAAAGTCCTTGTCAGCATCTTCCATCACATGTTTCGCAAGCTCTGCTGGGTCTGATGTGTTCAGATACCTCGCAGGAATAATTGCATCGGTGTCTACGTCATCACCAAATCTCCATACCCTGCCCTTCACTACCATCAATTACCTCCGGTCTCCGAAAAATACAAGGTGCTATTATATACCTTTCCCACGGCCAAAATCCACCGATGGGCCGAGCTTTCATAGGATGCTTCCTGCCTGCTGCCCGCTCAAACGGAAAATACAGTGCGTGCTCTATTTTAACCCATTTACGTTGGTAAGTTATAATAGGGTAATGGCAACGTACGGTGAAAAGCACCATCAAGGCCGGATCCCTTCTTCGAGAGCGTCGAAGAGATCGAAGAGATCACCGGGATCCGGTCGTTCCTCCTGCCTGCGGAAACCATTCATACTGTCCCTTTTCCTGGCAATTCTCGTCGGAATAGCCGGAGGACTCCTCTACTGGAACCTCTCGGACCTCCCTGTCATCAAGGCCCTTGAGGAATACCCGCCGGCTGTCTCTTCCCTTGTCTATTCCGCGGACGGGAAGGTCCTTGCCGAGTTTTACATCGAAAGAAGGACCTTTATCCCATACTACACCATCCCGGAACACGTGAAAAGGGCGTTCATAGCGATAGAGGACGTGAGGTTTTACCACCATCCGGGGGTCGACGTCATCGGCATTCTCAGGGCCCTTTATCACGATATAAAGACGAGGAGCGTTGCCCAGGGAGGAAGCACCATCACCCAGCAGCTCGCAAAGATGCTTTTCCTCAAGCCCGAGCGGAGTCTCAAGAGGAAGATCAAGGAGGTCGCCCTCTCTGTTCAGATCGAGAAACATTACACAAAAGATGAGATCATCGGCCTCTATCTGAACCAGGCATACTTCGGTACAAGGGCTTACGGCATAGAGGCAGCTTGCGAAACCTATTTCGGCAAATCCGTCCATGGACTGACTCTTGGAGAGGCAGCCCTTCTCGCATCCCTGCCCAAGGCCCCTTCCCAATACTCCCCCTTCAAGAATCCCGAGAAGTCGCGGGAGAGGAGGTCGGTCGTCCTGCGGCAGATGCTAGACCACGGATTTATCAGCAGGGCTCAGTATGAAGAGGCTGATGAAGAACCCCTTCCGATGACCCCCCACTTCCGCAAGTACGAGGCGCCATATTTCATCGAGATGCTCCGTCATGAACTCGAGTCACGGTATAACGGCGAACTTTATACAGCCGGTTACCGGATCCATTCGACCATAGATTCGGTAATGCAGAAGGCTGCTGAGGAGGCGGTGGAAAAGGGCATTGCCTCCCTTGAAAGGAGGGCAAAAGGTGAAATCCAGGCGGCATTGATTGCGATGGATATCAGGACCGGCGCAATACGCGCCATGGTCGGAGGATCCGACTTCTGGAAGAACCAGTTCAACCGTGCAACCCAGGCCCTTCGACAGCCAGGTTCGGCCTTTAAACCCTTTGTGTATCTCGCTGCTATCGAGAGCGGCCTGAGAGCAAGTGATACCATCCTCGACGCTCCCATATCTTTCAAGGGCGCAAGGCCCGGACAACTCTGGTCTCCCAAGAACTATGACGGGGAGTACCATGGCACGGTAACCTTGAAGACAGCCCTTGCAAAGTCTTTGAATGCTGCCACGGTGAGACTGGCAGAGAGGCTGGGAATTGACAGCGTCATCGAGACGGCCCAAACCCTCGGCATCAAGAGCATCCTCCTGCCCTATCTGCCGATAGCCCTCGGCGCGGCAGACGTGACCCTCATGGAGATGGTCTCTGCCTACGGAACCTTTGCCACAGGGTATCATGTCAATCCGATGCTCTATGAGAGAATTATCAACCGTGAGGGGATCCCCATCGAGGAACGGAGACCTGAGACAACAGAACTCATCTCAGAAGAAATCATCGGTGAAATGAAAGTGCTCCTCCATGCCGTTGTTGAGGAAGGAACCGCCCAGAAGGCGAAGGAACTCAAAAGACCGCTCTATGGAAAGACCGGCACTACGAACGACTATGCGGATGCGTGGTTCATCGGATTTGACGACAGCCTAGTTGTCGGCGTCTGGGTCGGCAGGGACGACCATAAGCCCCTGGGCCCAAAGGAAACGGGGGCAAAGGCCGCACTCCCCATCTGGATAGACTTTATGAAAAAAGCGCCTCAACAAATTCCTTTGAATCAAAATCCCGAAGATCCTCGACTCCCTCGCCAATACCAATAAGACGTATCGGAATGCCCAGTTCCCTTTTGATGGCAAAGACGATCCCTCCCTTTGCGGTACCGTCAAGCTTGGTGAGGGCGATCCCTGTCACACCGATGGCTTTGTTGAACATCTCTGCCTGCTTCAAGGCATTCTGCCCTGTAGTGGCATCAACAACAAGGAGTGTCTCGTGCGGGGCGCCCGGCAAAGACTTGTCGATAACGCGCCGAACCTTCTTCAACTCTTCCATGAGGGGGCTCTTGGTATGAAGCCTCCCTGCCGTGTCTACGATAACGACTTCAATGTTTCTCGCCTTGGCAGCTTCAATCGCGTCAAAGGCAACTGCAGCAGGGTCGGAGCCGCTCTGGTGCTTGACGATCTGGGCGCCCGTCCTCTTCGACCAAATCTCAAGCTGTTCGACTGCTGCTGCCCTGAAGGTATCGCCGGCTGCAAGGAGCACCGACCTACCCTCGGAAATGAACCTCCCGGAGAGTTTGCCTATGGTCGTGGTCTTCCCGACACCATTAACACCGACGGCAAGGATCACATAGGGTCTTTCTCCCGATATGATGAGAGGCTGAGACCTGCCCAGCATTGTCGACATCTCCTCTTTCAGGTAAGCCCTCACATTTTCAGAACTCTTTATCTCACCCTTCTTGGCCTTCTCCCTCAGAAATTCCACAATCTCCGTAGCAGCCCCGATGCCGAGGTCCGACGTTATGAGCGTCTCTTCCAGTTCTTCGAGGGTCTCGCCATCGATCTTCCTTCCCCTGAAGACGGTTTCTACCTTATCGATAAGACCCTTCCGCGTTTTCGAAAGTCCATCCTTTAGTCTGTCAAAAAACTTCATCCTTTCTCCTTTACTTTTCTCGCGGATTTGACGAACGAGATCATGAATCTTCTATAAGAACGTGAAAGATGCTGTATTGACGTCTTCCTCTTTTCCCCACTTCGGCAGATTCGCCAAGCGTGGGCGAAGAGCCGGGGCAAGATCTCCTCAGGACCCCTTCACACGAAGGCAACGTGAAATTGTAATTCCTTTATCAGAGAATAATCAACCGAACTCCAAATCAACAGGAACGGACGATGCGGGAGCCCTTTGTGCAACTCGTTCTCTGCGCATTCTATGCAAGGAGCGAGCTGCTATGATTTCTTGCTCGTCTTTGCGAAAAAGCCTGTGAGTTTCTTCTGTACGTTATCGCTCCCGCAGCGAGGGCATTTGACCTTTGGCCTATCCTCGTATTCCTTGAGCGAAAGAAAGACCGTGAAGTCGTCATTGCAATCCTTGCAGACGTATTCATACGCAGGCATGGGAACCTCCTCTCATCCTTTCACTCTCATTCGCTGAGTACAGCTACATCATAACAAATCTCTTTCTTGATGCAAAGAGAAGGATCGCTGAGGTGACGAGAACATCTTCGGAACATAAGGCAAGATTATCTTCCGCCTTTTCCTTGCTGAAAGGCGTCTTCTTCTGCGCCAAGCGGAGGAGCCGGCAGGGGGATGAGGCGATAAGCTAACAGAGACTACGACGAATGCCCGATCGTTCTCGTCAATAAATCAAAAGAGGGGTGACTGAGCCCACGGCTCAGCAGGATGAAACGCCTCAACCTCCTCCCGAGAAACGGGAAGACGGTACGGAGGGAGAAAAATCACTGCCCGAGCATGAGCAACTGAAAGCCGAGACCTTCTTCGTAACGTTCTTTGAACCACACTTCGGGCAACAGCTTCCCTTTTCTGAACCCACCCTCTGCAAGAGGGAAAAGGTCTCCCTGCATCTATCACAGACATATTCATAAATCGGCATGATGGACCTCCATACTGTTTCCGTTTTTCTAAACTTCTTTAGTATAGTATAATCCTCGCAAGAAGGTCAAAGGTCAAAACAACCCTTGTTACATGAGCATGATCCCGATCGTGTCTCCGATCCTCATACCAAAGTCTCTTGACGAATCACCACGAAAGACGAACAATTCCAGATAATCCATGCTGTTGATCAGGGCGTAGAGTTCTTTGTCCTCTGCCTGACTATAATACTCCTTGAAGGCTATCTCCTTCCCCTTCGACACAATCCTCATCTTTCCGGCCGGTTTAAGAGAACGGAGGGCATCGATGTCCTTTCGCCTGATGTTTGTCATGGCATTGCCGAAGGTGTCTATATAGATGACCTCGCCTTCAAGCGTCGACCCCGTCGGCATCGAAGGGCTGGGAAAGCGGAGCTTCACATAGTCCGTTATCTCCTCGCCGAAGTTCGCCGGATCAATGCCCCTCGAGAGCCAGGCAGCCACAGGGGCAAAGATATCCCTGCCGTGGAACGTGGTACTCCTCTCACGCCTCAGGTAGTGCTCTGCCGTTATGTGAAAAACCCTCAACCGTTCAGTCTCGTGGTATATGACCGAAAAAAGACCGTTGTCGGGTCCGACGAAGTAATGGTCTTCGGCTGCCACAAGGATGGGTCTCCTCGACGATCCGACACCCGGGTCGGTAATGACGACATGAATACTCCCCAGGGGAAAATCTCTGAAACCCATCCCGATAATGAGCGCCGCCTCACGAACGTCATATTTCTGTATGCCGTGGGTAATGTCAACAATCCTCACTCCAGGGTTTAACCCAAGGATAATCCCCTTCATGATCCCGGTCAGGGGGTCTCTGTATCCGAAATCCGTTGTCAGTGTAATAATCGGAAATTGTTTCACACGCTCTTCCCGGCAACCTCCCTAGAGCTCCAATGAGCCCGACAGCTCCTTAACATTTTCTATCCCCTCCTCACGCATAAAGGTCTCTATGCCTTCTATAATATCAAGAGGCGCCCTCGGATTCACAAAGTTCGCGGTTCCGACGGCGACTGCCGTGGCGCCCACGACCAAAAACTCGATGGCGTCCTCGGCGCTCATGATACCACCCATCGCTATGATTGGTACCCTGACCGTCTTCGATACTTCCCATACCATTCTCAGGGCCACAGGCTTCACAGCAGGTCCCGAGAGTCCGCCCACAACATTTGCCAGCTTCGGCTTTCTCGTCTTTATATCAACAGCCATCCCCGTGAGGGTATTGATCAGCGAAACGGCGTCTGCCCCTGACTCCTCAGCCGCTTTCGCCATCAATCCAATATCCGTTACGTTGGGTGAGAGTTTTACGACGAGGGGGAGGTTCGTATTCTTCCGCACTTCCTGGACCACTTCAGAGGTCACCTTCGGGTCCGTCCCGAATATGCACCAGCCTGCCTGTTTGTTCGGGCATGATATGTTCATCTCGAGTCCGTCAATGCCTTCGACAGCGCTCAGCCTTCTCGCGGCCTCTCCATACTCCCGGATGGAATCGCCAAAAAAGTTTACGATGACGGGCGTTGAAAATTTTCTCAAAAAGGGAAGCTTCTCTTCTGCGAATCTTTCGATGCCGATATTCTGGAGACCGATGGAATTGAGCATTCCGGCCGCGGTCTCAACGAGTCGGGGAGGCGGGTTTCCCTCTTTCGGCGACAGTGAGAGCCCTTTGACGACAATCGCCCCCAGCCTGCCGAGGTCCATGAATTCAGAGTACTCAAGACCATAACCAAAGGTTCCGGACGCGGTCATGACTGGGTTCTTCAGTCTCAATCTGCCGATATCCACGGTGAGATCCATCCTACGTATCCCTCACCAAACAATCTCATCCATCGGGAAGACGGGACCCTCTTTACAGACCCTCTTGTGGCCGCCCACGGTCTTCACGGCACATCCAAGACAGGCGCCAATACCACAGGCCATGTTCTCCTCCATGGTTACATAGGCCGCAGCGCCCTTATCTCTCGGAATCCTTGATAGGGCCTCAAGCATGATCCTCGGTCCGCATGCGTACAGCACGAATTGAGAGCCTGATGGTGTTCGATCTTTCATGAATCTCCTGAGGACATCGACGACAGTACCCTTCTCTCCACGGGAGCCGTCATCGGTGCTGAGAGAGAGCCCTTTGGCAAAGCTTTCAAGGTCTTCGGTGAAAAAGAGCTCTTCGGCGTTCCGCGCCCCATAAAAGATATAAGACCTTCCTGTGAGCTCCTGGGCAAGCAAAAACAGTGATGCCATGCCGATGCCGCCGGCTATAATGAGGGGTGTGTGTCCTTCTTCGGGAGGAGGGTAAGAATTCCCGAGGGGACCAAGCACATCAAGAGTCGAACCCGTTCCCATATTCCTCAGGATGGCTGTGCCCCTGCCCTTGATCCGATAGAGGATCTGAAAGCCGTCCCCCTTTTTCCTCAGCAGGCTGAAGGGCCTCTTCAGGAGAGGATCATACTCGCCTTCCATACCGAGCATGTAGAATTGTCCCGGCGAGGGTTCCTTCATTGGTGACAGCGGCAGGAGAGTAAGGAGATTATAGTCCTTATGCAGCGGCCTGTTCTCTGTTATCCGTGCCTTAAAGGATCTTCCTGTCAATTGCATAAGCCTGAAGTGCTAGACCTGGATGGCGGAGGTTTCAGGAGATGTCACCCTACTCAAAACGTATCTCTAAGATCTCGTATTCGATGGTCCTTGCAGGGGCCTTAATCACGGCCGAATCGCCGACCTCTTTGCCGAGGAGGGCCCTGCCTACAGGCGAGCTTATTGAAATCTTGCCTTGCTTGACGTCTGCCTCTTCGGTCCCAACGAGGACAAAGATATATTCCTCGTCTGCTTCCACATCAAGGACCTTCACCGTTGCACCAAAGGCGACGCTCGACTGGTTTATCTTCGACGGATCGATAATTTCAGCGAGGGCCAGCTTTGCCTGAAGTTCCTGTATCCTTCCTTCAATAAAGGACTGTCTCTCCTTCGCGGCGTGGTATTCCGCATTCTCAGAAAGGTCTCCATGGGAACGGGCTTCCGCTATAGCCTGGATGTTCTTCGGCCTCTCAACCTTCAGAAACCTGTCAAGCTCTTCCTGGATCTTTCTGTATCCCTCGGGGGTTACGGGAACTCTCTGCACGACTTCTCTCTCCCTCGTCCTCGTCAATGTGATACTCTAACATGTCCTGCGCATTTTTTCAAAACATTCCGGAATTTCTCTTGACTAAAGGATTCGCATTCATTACTCTAACTGAAATGAAGGGCAAGAAAGCCTCGCTCTCCGTATAAGGATGGGGTAATTGTTCGAGGAGGATATGCCATGCGCTTTTCCAAGATGTTTGTCCCGACATTGAGAGAGACACCTGCCGATGCCGAGGCGATAAGTCATAAACTGATGCTCAGGGCCGGCTACGTGAGGCAGCTTGCCGCAGGCCTCTACATCTTCCTTCCCCTGGGCTGGAGAGTCCTCAATAAGATCAACACTATTCTCAAGGAAGAGATGGAGTCGATCGGCGGCCAGGAGATCTTGATGCCTGTGCTCCACCCGGCAGAGATCTGGCAGCAGACAGGGCGGTGGGACACCATCGGAGACGAGATGTTCAGGCTGAGAGACCGCTCAGGCCGCGATATGTGCCTCGGCATGACCCATGAAGAGATCATGACATGGCTCGCGTCGAAAGAGATCCGCTCCTACCGCGATCTTCCCCAGATATGGTATCAGATCCAGACGAAACTGAGAGATGAGGCACGACCGAAAAGCGGTATCCTGCGCACGAGAGAGTTCATCATGAAAGACAGTTACAGCTTTGATGCCTCAACAGACGGACTCGATGCATGTTACCGGCTCCACGCAGAGGCATACCATAGGATTTTCAACCGTTGCGGGTTAACGTTCTATCAGGTCGAATCAGACCCGGGCATGATGGGCGGGGCCACGGCCCATGAGTTCATGGCTCCGAGTCAGGCTGGAGAGGATGAGGTCGCCCTCTGCGGGAGATGCGGATATGCTGCGAATGTTGAGCTCGCCCTGTCGGTCCCTCCGAGGATTGAAGAAAAGGAGTGGGATTTTGAGGAGGTCCATACCCCTGAAAAGAGGACGGTTCAGGAAGTCTCTGCGTTTCTCAAACTGCCCCAGGCCTATTTTATAAAGAGCATCCTCATCATCAGCGAAAGCGGCCCCGTGCTCGCACTCGTAAGAGGGGACCAGGAACTTCATGAGAAAAAACTCGCAACGATCATCGGAAATCACAGGCCTGCGCAGAAAACAGAGGTAAAAGAATTCCTTGGGGTGGAGGCGGGCTTTATCGGTCCCATGGGACATAAGATCAGGACCGTCGCTGACACTTGCCTGAGAGAAGGCCTCTATGTCAGCGGCGCCAACAGGCAACATTATCATGTCAAAGGGATCAGGGCTGAGAGGGATTTCTCGGCATCGTGGCATGATATCCATCGTGCAAGGGCAGGAGACTCCTGTGTAACCTGCGGCAGCGCTCTGAAGATTGAGCAGGTCATAGAGATCGGCAATATCTTTAAGCTCGGAACGAAATATTCGATCCCCTTAAAGGCCTTCTTCCTTGACGAAAATGGTCAGGAAAGACCGATTATCATGGGAAGTTACGGGATAGGGCCTGCCCGGATAGCAGCAGCTGCCGTCGAACAGAACAACGACAAGGACGGCATCATCTGGCCCAGGAGCCTCGCCCCCTTCGATGTGGAACTCCTGCCCCTCAATATGAACGACGATAAGACCCTCGAAGTTGCTGAGAGGCTCTATCGTGCGCTCGAAGAAGAGTGCATTGATGTTCTCATGGACGACCGCAGTGAGCGTGCCGGCGTTAAATTCAAGGACGCCGACCTCATCGGAATCCCGACGCAGATCATCCTCGGGGAGAAGAACCTCAAAGAAGAGCTTGTCGAGATCAAGGACAGAAGGACGAAAGAAGCGGTGACGATGCGTGTTGATGAGGTCATCGAAGGAGTAAAACGGGTGGTCTGTCCCGTTTGACATTATCCCTAAGCATCTTTTATACTCAAATTACCCTGGGGGAGGCTTCAGAGCCTGAGAGTCTTCCGCAATGACTGCGGGAGAGACCCTGCTAACCTGATCCGGATAATGCTGGCGTAGGGAATGGGAACCCATAACGTGACGATCAAGGTTGACCGTATCTCTCATCCCCGGGATACGGTTTTTTTATGAAGCTCATTGTAAACGGCGAGACCCTGGAGACTTCGGCACAGACCCTGAAGGGACTCCTCGATGAGTTGCGAGTTCAGGCTGAGCGCGTTGCCGTGGAAGTCAATCTCTCGGTAGTCAGGAAGTCGGAATATGCGACGTTCCCCCTAAACGAAGAGGACAGGATAGAGATCGTCAACTTTGTGGGCGGGGGATAATATGCGTTATTCCTTATCGCAAGAAGTTCGTTCGCGAAACCGCAGAGTGCAGGCATGAACTTCTGAGAAGTTAGGAGAATCCATGGAAGATACTTTGATGATCAGGGGGATAGCATTCCGGTCACGACTCTGGGTCGGCACCGGGAAGTATAAGGACTTTGAAGAGACAAGGAAGGTCATTGAGGCGTCGGGGAGTGACGTTGTGACCGTCGCCGTCCGGAGAGTAAACATCATCGACGGAAAGAGCGAAAACCTCCTCGACTATATAGACCCGAAGAAATACAAGATACTCCCCAACACTGCCGGATGCTACACCGTGGAAGATGCCCTTCGGTATTCAAGGTTGGCGCGGGAGGCCGGGATCTCTGATCTGATAAAGTTAGAGGTGATCGGAGACGAGAGGACCCTTTTCCCTGATACCATCGGATTGCTGAAAGCGACAGAGGTCCTTGCAAAGGAGGGTTTTGTCGTGCTGCCCTATACGAATGACGATCCCGTCATGGCGAAGAGGCTGGAAGACGCAGGAGCGGCGGCCGTCATGCCCCTGGGCGCACCCATCGGTTCAGGGCTCGGTATCAGAAATCCTTACAATATCAGGATCATTCTCGAAACAGTAAAGGTCCCTGTTGTTGTCGACGCAGGCGTGGGAACAGCATCGGACGCAGCGATAGCAATGGAACTCGGATGCGATGCCGTGCTGATTAATACCGGGATTGCCGGCGCAAAGGACCCTGTTGTCATGGCATCTGCGATGAAGCATGCGGTCCTCGCAGGGAGACTCGCCTGCAGGGCCGGCAGGATCCCAAAAAAATTATACGCAACCGCGAGCAGTCCGATAGAAGGAATGCTGTAGAGGGCAGCCGTGATTGAGAACTGCATAATAATGTCCTCGTGCGTCATTCCCGCGGAGGCGGGAATCCAGTTTAAGGATGGATGCCCGACTAAGAACTTCGGGCATGACGGCAAAAAAGGACAGAATTTCGAAAAAAAATACATAGGACGTTGATTTCGGGAATCAATACCGGCAGGGAACGGGAAAAAGACATACTTACTCGCTGTTTGTTTCTCATCGGGAGGAGAGACAGATGGATGCATACCGGTATCAGGAGCTCATCTATTTGGTCGTCCCCGTAATGCTCGGGATCGAATTTTTCAGGTGTGCCAAAGAGGAGAAGAGAGAAAAGGAAGGAATGGCTCTCGGATCATACGCACTGGACTTTTTCGGATTCATTTTTATGGCACTTGTTCCTGCCGTCTTTGCATTCACGATATGGGGAGTAGAGTCAAAGACCTTCTCTTCGCAGAACATCGCCCTTGCGAGGCTTGACCGCTATGGAATCCTCTTCCTTTTTATGGGAGCATGGTGGCAGATCTATCTCTTCGGGGCGTTACGGGCAAGAACCATGAGAAAGAGAGAGTCCGGGAAATGGTTCCTCTGGATACCCTTCCTCATTCTTGGCGTTTTTATCTCGCTTCTCGTCCTCTGGGTCTCGCCCTTCAACCTCAAGTGGATCTCGGCGATATGGTTTTTGGGTATCTTCGGCTTACTGAACATCATCAAGGCTAAGCCGAGAACGATAGAACGGACGATGTGGTTCCTGGCGATCACGACGTTCATTGTGGAGAACATCCTGTGGATCTGGCTCGACAGCATCGTATAGAGGTGCAGGAATGTATGAAGAAGTTCGCAGACATTGAGCTCTATCTGATAACGGACAGGAGGATCTTTGCCGACAGTTCTCTCTTGTTCTCGGCCATCGAAGAGGCGCTGGAAGGAGGAGTGAAGGCGATTCAATTGAGGGAAAAAGATTTGCCAATACGTGAATTGCTGTCCATGGCATACCATGTGAGAGAGCTAACCGACAGATACTCAGCGAGACTGTTCATCAATGACAGGGTTGATGTGGCGGTAGCGGTATGGGCTGACGGTGTTCACCTCGGTCAAGGCAGCATGCCTGCATCAGCCGCAAAAAAAGTCTCGAGAGAACTTCTCGTGGGGGTCTCGACCCATTCCCTTGAAGAGGCCATGGATGCGGAGAAAGAGGGAGCAGACTTTGTCACCTTCGGTCCCGTCTATCCTACGCCCTCCAAGATACAGTATGGAGAGCCGGTCGGCATCGAGGCTCTCAGAAGGGTCTGCTCGGGAGTATCCCTTCCTGTCCTCGCAATAGGCGGTGTCACAGCCGAAAGGATCAGAGAAGTACGCTCCTCTCGTGCTGACGGCGTTGCAGTCATATCGGCTGTCCTGGGCTCGCCGATGATAAAACAGACTACAGAAAGGTTTTTAAGGTGTCTCCATGACAAGAATTGAAGCGGCAAGAAAAGGGTTGGTCACAGAGGAATTCAGGAGAGTGGCCGTCTCGGAAGAGATTCCTTTAGAAGAACTGATATCCGACATAGCAGACGGCAGAACGGTCATACCGGTCAATATGCTCCGCGCAATACAACCGATCGGCGTCGGGAGAGGGCTCAGGGTGAAGGTGAATGCAAATATCGGCACCTCGAAGGACAAGGTCTCAGTAGACGAAGAGATGGACAAACTGAGAGCCCTCGTGAAGCACGGCGCAGATGCCGTCATGGACCTCTCCACAGGCGGTCCCATTCGTGAGATCAGAAGAGTTCTCCTCGAAGAATCGCCGATTGCCGTCGGAACAGTCCCGATTTACGAGGCCGTTGTGATGGCAGCGGAACGATATGGCAGCATAGCTAAGATGACGGCCGACGAACTCTTCCAGGTCATCGAGAGACAGGCAGAAGAGGGAGTTGACTTTGTGACCGTCCACTCAGGTCTCACGAGAAAGGCTGTCGAGCGGCTTAAGGCAGAAGGAAGGGTTTTGGACATCGTGAGCAGGGGAGGCTCCTTCCTCCTTGAGTGGATGATCTTCAATGACAGGGAAAATCCCCTTTACGAACACTTCGACAGACTGCTCGAAATTGCAAAGAAGCATGACCTTACGCTGAGCCTCGGAGACGGTCTGAGACCGGGGTGCCTCGCCGACGCAACCGACCGGTGCCAGATCGAGGAACTCCTGACGATCGGGGAACAGCACGACGCCGCTCTGAAGGAGGGCGTCCAGACCATCATAGAAGGCCCCGGACACGTGCCTCTGAACCAGGTGGAGCTGAACATCAGGATCCAGAAGGAGATCTGCAAGGGGGCACCCTTCTATGTTCTTGGCCCGCTCGTGACGGACATCGCGATGGGCTACGACCACATCGCGGCATCCATTGGAGGCGCAATAGCAGGCGCTGCGGGTGCCGACTTTCTCTGTTATGTCACGCCTGCTGAGCATATCCGGCTTCCGAAGCGAGAAGACGTGGTCGAAGGCGTCATAGCGTTAAAGATTGCAGCCCATGCAGCTGACATTGCAAAGGGTGTCCCCGGCGCAATCGAGAGGGATAGGAAGATGGCTGAATGCAGAAAAAGGCTTGACTGGAACGGCCAGATAGCCTGCAGTCTCAACCCTGACAAGGTCCGACAGTGGCGCGCGGAAGTACCACCTTCTGAGGACGAAGTCTGCAGCATGTGTGGAGAGTTCTGCGCAATACGAACCGTCGAGAAGGCGTTGCACAACGTGTAGGCCCGGCAAGGATGCTTTTCTTTAGTGGTGACGGCCCTCCAAGAAGATCTCTGTCCAGGAATCAAAGACCTCGAGCTTGCCCTCCCCATAGCTTGCCACGATCTGACGTACCGTTTCGAGGGGTTTCTCGTGCATCAGATCATATTCACTCTTTGAGAAGAACTTATCGGCGAAGGAGACAATCTTCTCCTCGAGGGTAAGGGGCATCATATCTCTCTCAGGCAGGGGCAGTCTGTTGCTCCTCACCTCTGCCGCAGAGATGCCGACGCCCACGTGCCTTTCGCAAACCAGGGCATGTCGCGGAAAACCCTCTCTCTCGAGCAATTCGCGGCCCAGATAACCGTGACAGAGATAGTGCCTGTAGCCAAAACACCCAATTTGGGGGGCATTCGTAAAGACGATACCGATGTCATGGAGCATTGCGGCCTCCTCTATGAACTTCAGATCAGGCTTGAGATGCCGTACCCTCTGAGCCACTTCCAGGGCTTTCCTCATGACGAGCCTGCTATGGTGGATAAGAAAGTAGTAAGCCTTTGAATCGTCGTCGCAGTATGAGCGGATTATATCGAGGGGGTCCACGTCCCTTTCATCCTCTTTACCAGTTTTTCCGCTTCAACTGCAAAGAATATGACTGAAGATAATGCCAGGGTGAAGAAAAGTTCTTCAAGGGTCAATGGTTCGGTCCTGAACACCGGCGTAAGGAAGGGCAGATAGACCGTTGCCATCTGAAGGAGAAAGGTGAGCGCCACCGCTCCCAGGAGATACTCGTTGGAGAAGAGCCCTATTCTGAAGAGAGACTCCCTTTCAGACCTGATAGCCATGACATGGCCGAGTTGTGTCAGACAGAGGACCGTGAAGACCATTGTCTGCCAGTGCCCATGGCCGGTCCTGATCGACCAGGCCTGAACAAAGAGAACGACCGCAGCCATAAGAAGGCCGACCCAGATTGCATGGACACCGAGTCCGTGGGCAAAGATGCTCTCCTGTGGATGTCTCGGGGGTCTCTTCATAACATTCCCCTCCGCAGGTTCGAGAGAGAGGGCGAGGGCGGGGAGGCTGTCCGTCACAAGATTTATCCAGAGTATATGGATCGGGAGAAGAGGCATCGGCAGTCCGATCAGGGGGGCAAGGAAGAGCGTCCATATCTCTCCTGAATTTGTTGTAAGAAGATACTTTATGAATTTTCTGATATTGTCATAAATCTTTCTTCCTTCCTCCGCTGCCTTGACAATGGTGGCGAAATTGTCATCTAGGAGGATCATGTGAGACGCTTCTTTTGAGACATCGGTCCCTGTAATGCCCATGGCAATGCCGATGTCGGCCCTCTTCAGTGCGGGCGCGTCATTAACACCGTCTCCTGTCATGGCAACAAACTGACCTTTTTCCTGAAGCGCCTTCACAATCTTAAGCTTCTGGTCAGGCGCAACCCGTGCGTATACCCTAACGTGCTCGACCCGGCCTCTCAATTCCTCGGCGGTCAAGGTCTCAAGTTTTCTCCCCGTCATGATCGCCATGGGATCATCCCCGAGCATCCCAAGCCTTAAGGCTATCGTCTTTGCCGTAAGCGGGTGATCACCGGTTATCATCACAGGTTGTATTCCCGCACTCTTACATAATTCCACAGCCTCCCGTGCTTCTTCCCTCGGCGGGTCTATCATGCCCACAAGCCCCAGGAAGGTCAGGCCTGATTCCGCGTTGTCAGGAGAGAGGTCACCGGGCATCTCTTTCCAGCTTTTCATCGCTATCCCCAATACCCTCAGTCCGTCGGCAGCCATCTCCTCATTCATCATGAGTATCCCGCTCTTATCGGCGGCTTCGATTCCGCCTGATTTCATGACGGTCCCGGCTTTATCGAGCAAGGCATCGACAGCACCTTTGGTGAAAGAGATGTATTCACCCGCCACCCTCTCTCCTCCCCCGTTTTTCGGAAGGGCGATGGAAGGCTGACGCATCTTGTGAAAGGTCGTCATGCATTTTCTCTCGGCATCAAAGGGAATTTCAGCCACTCGCGGAAAACCCTCTTCAACAGCCTTCTTAGGGAAGCCCTCCCTCTCCGCAAAGATGTAAAGAGCGACCTCTGTAGGGTCGCCGATTACCATGCCTGATGCATCAGTCTCTGCGTCATTGCTGACAGCCAGGGCAGCCAGAAGATAGTCGCCCGCCGTCCACCCATAATCAATGGCCTCCTTCTCCCCTCTCCTTGAGTCCCGCCGGATGAGAGGGAACGCTGTACCGCCCTCCTCGCTCTTGAGCAATTTCCCATCGGCATAGATCTCCTGAACGGTCATGGTGTTCTGCGTGAGAGTGCCCGTTTTGTCGGAGCAGATGTAGGTAACGGAGCCGAGGGTTTCGACTGCCGGGAGCTTTCGTATGAGGACATTCTGCCTGACGAGCTTCCTTGCTCCAAGAGCAAGAGAGATAGTAATTACAGCAGGAAGGGCTTCGGGTATCGCTGCGACGGCGAGGGAAATAGCGGTAAGAAGCATCAAGAAGAGCGGTTCACCTCTCACAATGCCGAGCCCGAAAATAGAGGCGCATACCGCAAGGACTGCGATGGCAAGTTTCCGGCCAAAAGAAGCGAGTCTCTTCTGGAGAGGCGTCTTTACCTCCTCTTCCTCCTGGAGCATAGCGGCAATCTTCCCCAGTTCCGTGTTCATCCCTGTCGCGACAACAACGCCCGTTCCCCGGCCGTAGGTCACGACGGTTCCTTTATAGGCCATGTTCCTCCTGTCGCCTATCGGAAGGTGCTCATCATGGAAAAGACCTACCTGCTTCTCAACGGGCACGGACTCGCCTGTAAGGGCAGCCTCTTCTGTCTTCAGCTGAGCAGCCTCCATCAGTCTCATATCAGAGGGTATGACCTTGCCGGCTTCAAGGACCACTACATCGCCGGGAACGAGGAGGGCCGCAGACACCTGTTCGAGCGTTCCATTTCGTATGACCGTTGCCGATAGCGCGGCCATCTTCTTGAGTGCAGCCATGGCCTTCTCAGCACGGTATTCCTGAGCAAATCCGATAACGGCATTGAGAAGAAGGATGACGATTATGGCTATGCTGTCTGACAGTTCACCGATAAACCCTGAGACAACGGCAGCAACAGCGAGGACAAAAATCATGAAGTCCTTGAACTGGTCAAGGAACATTACGAAGGGTGATTTCCTTCTCTTCTCCTTCAGTTCGTTCAGACCGTACCTTGCGAGGCGTTTTTCAGCCTCCCCTGAAGAAAGACCGCGGCTTGACGACTCCAGCTCTTGCAGAACCTCCGTTACGTCCCTTTGATGCCAGTTCATGATCTCTCCTGACTCGGCCGCTTCCGGGGACAATGATGACTCGGCCCTTCCTCAGACAAGCACCCGCAAACCCGGAATCAGTCCTTGCCGACGGACGAGCAGCGAAAAGCTGAGTAACTGCGGGCCTATCTCCTGAAGGCCATCTGCTCCAGCCTCGCGATTCTTTCCTCTATCGGAGGATGGGTACTGAAGAGCTTCAGAAGACCTCCACCCCTTAAAGGATTCACGATAAACAGGTGAGATGTCGCGGGATTCGCCTCCATCGGAATACGCTGTGAGGCCATGGAAAGCTTTTTGAGAGCGTTCGCCAGTGATAACGGATTGCCCCCGATCCTTGCTCCTCCTTCATCAGCCCCATACTCCCTTGACCGTGATATCGCCATCTGTACCATCATGGCTGCAATAGGACCGACAATCATCATGACAAGGGCAGCGATGGGGTTTTCTCCCTCGCCCTCGTCGTCCCTTCTCCCCCCGAAGATCATCGCCCACTGCGCCATCTGGGCAAGGTAACTTATGGCACCCGCAATGGTCGCCGCAACGGTACCCACGAGAATGTCCCTGTGTTTGATATGGGAGAGTTCATGAGCGATGACCCCTTCTAGCTCTTCCCTTGACAGGATACGCATAATCCCTGTTGTGACCGCAACCGCTCCGTGCTCAGGATTTCTCCCGGTCGCAAAGGCATTCGGCTGATCCTCATCCATGACGTAGACCTTCGGCATCGGAAGCCCTGCCCTCTGGACCAGTCTCCTGACGATCCCATAAAGTTCAGGCGCCTCTGCCTCGCCCACCTCCCTCGCGCCGTACATCCTGAGGACGATCTTGTCGCTGAACCAGTATGAAACAAAGTTCATGCCAAAGGCCATGACAAGGGCAAAGGTCATACCCGTCTTCCCGCCCAGTAGTCCTCCGATAAAGACTAACATGAGTGTGAGCGTAACCATGAGAACCATCGTTTTCAGTCCGTTCATTCCGTTCATTCTTAGCCTCCTTATCCTCTCAAATAAAAAGACCCTTACCACAACGGCATGAATCGTGGTAAAGGTCTCGCTCGTTAGTTCCCTAACCGATGGTACCGGCCTATCCACCCGTGGCGGATCGGCGTGCTGACGATGTCCACCGACTCAGCTAATCCCCTCTACTTTTTAGCCTACCTAAAGCTCACGGGTTATGTCAAGCCGCGATGTCGTGCTGTCGAACATGCAGTCCCGCAATACTCCGATACCATAACGGCTCATCTCTTCCCAACAAAATCCTGTATAATGGAAGCATGGAGCTCACAGAGAATGCGCTCAGGGTCCTGAAGGCTCGCTACCTCCGGAGGGACGAACAGGGAACGGCGATCGAGACTCCAGAAGGACTTTTCAGGAGAGTGGCCTCCACCTTAGCCTCTGCGGAAAAACGGTATGGCGCGGACCCCTCTCAGTGGGAAGAGCGATTTTACGAGCTCATGCGTGATCTTAAGTTTCTTCCGAACTCTCCCACATTAATGAATGCGGGAAAGGATTTCGGTCAGCTGGCTGCCTGCTTCGTCCTGCCTGTCGATGATTCCATGCAGAGCATCTTCGATACCCTGAAAAACGCGGCGCTCATACTCCAAAGCGGTGGAGGAACGGGGTTTTCCTTTTCACGCCTCAGGCCAAAGACCGACGTCGTGCGCTCCACGGGCGGCATCGCGAGCGGTCCCGTCTCTTTCATGAAGATATACAACACTGCAACAGAGGTGATCAAGCAGGGGGGAGCCAGGCGGGGCGCGAATATGGGGATCCTCCGTGTGAACCATCCGGATATCCTCGACTTCATCAGGATCAAGAGGGACGAAAAGGAGCTGACGAATTTCAATATCTCCGTAACAGTCACGGATGCCTTCATGAACGCCGTAAAGACGGACGGAGAATATGATTTGATCAATCCCCGGACAAAGACAGCCGTCGGTAAACTGAAGGCCCGGGCCGTTTTTGAGGAGATCGTGGCGAGTGCCTGGGAGACAGGAGACCCCGGTCTCGTTTTTATCGACAGGATCAATGCCGCCAATCCCACGCCCCAACTCGGCAATATGGAAAGTACGAACCCCTGCGGTGAGCAGCCACTCCTCTCTTATGAAGCCTGCGTACTGGGATCCCTGAACCTCTCGAAATACGTGAGGGAACCTGCTCCCCTTTCGGGCGCGCCTGCGAAGGACGTCAGGGACTTTGTCGATTTCGCCTCTCTTTCGCAGGACATAGGGACAGCCGTCCGCTTTCTCGACGATGCAATCGATGTGAACCGGTATCCCTTGCCTGATATCGAGAGAATGCACAAGGGGAACCGGAAGATCGGCCTCGGGGTCATGGGCTGGGCCGACATGCTGGTACTCCTCGGCATCCCCTACAACAGCAAGAAGGCCTTCTCTTTTGCAAGGGAGCTTATGAGATTCGTCAGGGATACGTCACGTTCAGCCTCTGTCAAGCTCGGTGAAGAAAAGGGACTCTTTCCCAATTTCAAGAATTCTATTTACGATGCGCCTCACATGTCCCATCCGAGAAATGCTACGACCACGACTATCGCGCCGACAGGGACCCTTTCGCTCATAGCAAATTGTTCGAGCGGCATTGAGCCCCTCTTTGCCCTTGCGTATAAAAGGCTGGTCCTCGATACCGAACTCTCTGAAATGAACAGGTACTTTTTCAGCCTGGCAAAAGAGCGAGGTTTCTACAGTAAAGAACTTGAGGACATGATCCTTGCACGGGGGAGTGCGAAAGCGATACCGGAGGTTCCGCCAGACATAAGACGTATCTTTAAGACGGCCCACGATATACCGCCTGAGGACCATATCGAGATGCAGGCTGCATTTCAGGAATACACCGATAATGCCGTATCAAAGACGATAAACCTTCCCCGCCGCTCGAAAAAGGAAGCCGTGAAGGGGGCCTTCCTGCTCGCGTACGAAAAAGGACTCAAGGGGATAACGGTCTTCAGATACGGAACGACAAAACGGGGCACCCTTGTCAGATTCACCGAATCCGACTAGATGTTCAAGAAAAATATACGAATCAACCTTACCCTGAAATTCCTCATCTGGACAGGTGCTGTCCTGGCAACGACGCTCGGCATACTCTTCTCTGTTCTCGTCCAGCTTCAGGAAGAGCTCATCCGCAAACAGGTGGCGAATGAGGCAACGGTCATCTTCAAACAGATCGTCCTGACAAGGCAATGGATCGCTGATCACGGAGGCGTCTTCGTAGAAAAACTCCCCTGGGTCAAGTCTGACGGAACGGGAGATGAAATGGCCGACGCAACAGGGAGGAAGTTCATAAAGAAAACCCCTGCTACGGTAACAAAAGACCTCTCCCAGTATGCAAGAGAAAAAGGGCTCTACTGGTTTCACCTTACGAGCCTGAAGCTGACGAATCCCGAGAATGCCCCCGATGCCTTCGAACGACGGTCCCTCACCGATTTCGAAGAAAAGGCCGCGACAGAGCGCTCAAAAATCGAAACCATAGGGAACGCCCGATACTTCAGATACGCCGCCCCTCTTTACGTGGAACCGGCCTGTCTGCATTGCCATGACAGGCAGGGTTACATCGTGGGAGATGTGAGAGGCGCCATAAGCATAACCATCCCCATGGAAGATACCTTTACCCAGCTGAAGAAGAATCGGGTGACGATGTTCCTGGTCGGTTTCATCACAACAGCCTTCCTCCTCTCTTCGCTCTACCTCATGATGATGAGGATGGTCATCTCCCCTGTTCACCGCCTCAAGGCTTCAATCAAGGCCTTTGCCGAAGGGGTCCATTCGCCCGAAAACGCCATCAGGACCGGCGACGAGCTCGAGGACCTGGGCAATTCTTTCTCAGACATGGCCCAATCGCTTACAAAATACCATACTACCCTTGAGGAGAGAATCGCAAATGCCGTCAGAGACCTCGAAGAGACGAACAGAAAATTGACTGTTGCCAATGAACAGCTTACGGAGATGAACAGGAAGAAATCAGATTTTGTTGCAAAGGCGTCCCATGAGCTGAGGACGCCCCTGACCTCGATCAAAGGAGCAATGGATTACATATCGGTGCGCCTTCAGTCCATAGCCCTGGCAGCGGACGGAACCAGCGACGCCGCAAGCCCTTCAAGACTTGCTGACCTCCTGACCTTCTTTGATATCATAAAGAAGAATGCAGAAAGGCTCATCAGGATGGTGAATGATCTCCTTGACCTCGAACGCATCGAGCAGGGTAAAGCCGAGCTGCATTTCACTGAAGTGGATATGTCGCTCCTCATCCGTGAGGTGGTAGCAGGCTTCACGTCCTCTGCCGTCACACGGAATATCTCCGTCCGAGTGGAGACGCCGGACAATCTTCCCGCAATCGCAGACGGAGACAGGCTCCGTCAGGTGCTCATCAATCTTCTGTCCAACTCGCTTAAATACAGCCCTGACGGATCGGATGTCTTAGTTCGGGCAGTGGACAAGGGGGGAAGGGTTGTCGTAACCGTTACCGACAGGGGCCCAGGGATTCCCCTGGAAGAACAGGAGAGGATCTTCGACCGTTTCTATACGAAGAGTGACAAGACGGGAACGGGACTCGGACTTGCTATATCGAAAGGCATCATAGAGGCCCACCACGGCACGATAGGCGTCGTGAGCGACGGCCTGGAGGGAAGCTCCTTCTTCTTCATGCTACCGCTTTTCAATGGGGGTCAGGAATGAAGCACACGATACTCCTTGTCGATGACGATGCCGATATCCTCAAGGTACTGAAGGCAAATCTTGAACTCCATGGCTTTCTTGCGCTTACTGCGGAGAGATGGTCGGAGGCTGAGAAGATCCTCTCTCATCAAACTCCTGACCTGATCATCCTTGACGTCATGCTGCCCGACGGCAATGGTATCGAGCTCTGCAGGAACCTGGGGACCCGCTATCCTTCCATGCCGATACTCATGCTCACGGCAAGGGACAAGGTATCCGATAAGGTCATAGGCCTCGAGAGCGGAGCCGATGACTACATGGTTAAACCCTTCGAAACCCTCGAGCTCATTGCGCGGGTCAAGGCCTGCCTGAGAAGGTCCCAGCCCCTCTCGGCCGAGAGGGTCGTCATAGGCGATCTTGCCGTCGACTTCAAGAAGAGGACCGTCTCGGTCGGCGGGAAGGAGATAACTCTGACCCAGAAGGAGTACGAGCTTCTCTGTTTCCTCATCTCAAGGAAGGGAGAACTCCTGAGCAGGGATGTTATCCGCAGGCAGATATGGAAGGATTCACAGATCTATTCTTGGAGCAGGGTAATAGACGTCCACATTCAGCACCTCAGGCAGAAAATAGAAATGAACCCCTCCAAACCGGAATATATCTTCACCGTCTCCGGCGCCGGGTACAGGTTCAGGGAGTGATCGCAGGGGCGGCAGGCATTCGAAGGGCTGAGTGAGCTCAGGCCGAAAGTTGACAAACTCCAGGCTCAATTCTTATTATAAATCGATTGGAGTTGTTGACGTTCTCCAGCGTCTGACGCCGATGCCCCGGCTCCAGACGCTTTTTTTGACTGTAAAAAGGGTTTTCATTCCATGATGAGGTGACAGATAATGTGCAGACTTGCTGCGATAACATCACGGAACTTTTTTTCACCCATGGAGAATATCCTTGCCCTCGAAACCATGAAGGAAGGTCACGATGGTTCAGGTCTCGGCCTCACCCTTAAGGATCTCGGCGGAGAATTCGAGGGCCTGAAGAAGTATCCGGTGCTGTCCGGTATCTGTTCAAACAGCGGGAAGAAGGCCCTTGATGACTTCATGAAGAAGCAAGGGTTTAAGCTCAAGCACGAATGGACCCCGAGAATAAAGCCGGTCAAGGGAATCACGCGCCGCGACTGCTACTTCGCACGGGCCTACGACTATCCGGCTGAGTACCGGAGCAGGCCGATGAGTGAGAAGGAAGACCTCCTGGTGAACACACGCC
>Ga0335070_10000926_pt1 | contig 33655 bp, 29 predicted proteins | sample Lox_Sample_13_FD_206722 | JGI IMG/M metagenome (GOLD analysis project Ga0335070, IMG submission 206722) | Soil microbial communities from Loxahatchee National Wildlife Refuge, Florida, United States - Lox_Sample_1.3 | ecosystem: Environmental > Terrestrial > Soil > Wetlands | place: USA... | reverse complement strand
CTGGGACCTCCGTGTGGTGTCCTTTGCTACGCTTCCTTCAGAAGCAGTCTGTCGAGCGCGGCGTAGCTCTCGTTTAGACCATCCTCCATGCCCGAGCGCAGCATGCCGTCGCGCTCCTCCGTGGTGTGGAACAGCGTCGTGCTTGTGACCTTCGTGCGGCCGTTTCCAAGGTCCTCAAACACAGAGGTCGTGACCGCCACGTAACCCGGCATGCCGTCCCACTCGAACGTCTGCGCGAGGCGCTCGGGTGGCGCAACCTCCCGGTACCGCCCCTCGAAGCCGTGCGTGCCGTCGGGGGCGTGCTCGACGAACCGCCAGTGGCCGCCGCGTTCGACCTCCATGCGCTCGATGACGAGCTTGTTGCCGCGGCCCCACCACCGAGCGACTAACCTTGGCTCAGTGAACGCTTGCCACACGCGCTGGCGGGGCGCGTTGAACACACGCTCCGTCCGAATCTCACGGTCGGACGGTGTGGTCACCTTCGACGTAGCGACGGACTTCTTCATCGGTGTTGCCATGAGTGCTCTCCTTTCTGTGGCCGGAGTCTTTCCCTCGTGGCGGCCCTTCTACCGCCCGGCGTGCGCCTCCTTCAGACGAGCGATGTCGATCTTCTTCATCTGGAGAATCGCCTGCATGACCCTCTTTGACTTCTCTGGGTTGGGATCCGTCAATAGCTTGACCACTGCCGATGGGACGATCTGCCACGACAGACCGAACTTGTCCTTCAACCATCCGCACTGGCCTTCCTCGCCGCCGGCGCTGAGCTTCATCCACAGTTCGTCCACCTCATCCTGCGTGTCGCAGCCCACCGCCAGCGAGATCGCCTCCGTGAACTTGAACTGGGGTCCGCCGTTCAAAGCGATGAACTCCTGCCCCTCGAGCTGGAACCTGACGATCATGACCGACCCCTTGGGTCTGGGCCCGGCGTCTCCGTAGCGCGCTACTTCGAGGATCTTCGAGTTCTTGAAGATCGAGATGTAGTACCCGGCCGCCTCTTCGGCGTTGTTGTCGAACCACAGGAACGTCGTGATCTTCTGCCTCTTCGACATCGTTCACCCTCCCTTTTTGGGCGAAGCGTGCCTCCGGCGACCTGCCTTCGCTGGTTTTTCCTGCTGGATTGCCTTCGGGTCCATCCAGAAGACCTCCCAGTGATGACCGTCGGGGTCGTAGAAGCTCCAGCCGTACATGAACCCGTTGTCGACCGGGTCCATTGCGTGGCTGCCTCCCGCCGCCACCGCCTTCTTCACGATCTCGTCCACCTCGGTCCGGCTCTCGCAGGACAGCGCGAAGAGCCCCTCAGTGTGTGTTCTCGTATCGCAGAGTTCCTTGCGAGTGAAGTTCTTGAAGAACGGCTCCGTCAGGAGCATCACGTACCCCTCCTCGCTGACGATCATGCAGGCGGCGTTGTCGTCTGTGAACTGCGGGTTGAACCCGAAGCCCAGTTTCCCGAAGAAATCCTTCGCGCGCCCGAGATCCCGCACAGGCAGGTTGACGTAGATCTTTCGGGAACTGCTGTTCGTCATGAATGCCTCCTTCCGCGCTTCCGCGCCGTTCACCTCCGTAGACTCCCCTGCCCCGCAAAACTCATCGGTCCCATGGTCAGGTCCATGGTTGGGCCGACCGACACTACGACGGGAGCTCCCGGGGCGGGCCGACGGCGGCCGTCAGCGCACGCGTCTCGATGGCCGAGCCGAGCATCCGGTAGTCGTGCTCGGTGAGCGCGGGGCAATGCTCCTCAAGGTTTGCGGCCGTCGCCATTTCGAAAATTGTCAACCCGCTCCAGGGGCCAGCGAATTCCTGGCCCCCCGCTCTGCGCCCGCTCGCCTCGATGAGGTCTGGCTAGCCGCACGGTGCGCCGCGGAGTGGAAGCCCGGCCCGCCCGACGACCTGGCGTACAATGACGCTGGTCGGGAACTGAGAATGACTCTCAGCCCAGGAACGCGCCTTGGATCTTACGAGATCCTCTCGCTCATCGACGCGGGGGGAATGGGTGAAGTCTACCTGGCGCGGGACGACCGCCTCGCCCGGGACGTCGCGATCAAGACGATTTCACCGCGCCTCGCAGCCGACCAGGATGCGTTCGCGCGGTTTGAGCGCGAGGGTCGTGCAACCGCCGCCCTCTCCCATCCCAACATTCTGACCATCTACGACATCGGCCGTGACGGCGAGACCGCCTACCTGGTCACCGAACTGCTCTCCGGCGAGACCCTTCGAGCCCGGTTGTCCCGGTCCGCGTTGCCCTGGACGGACGCCCTCGAGATCGCGGCGGCCGTGACGGCGGGTCTCGTCGCAGCCCACGCGCGGGACATCATCCACCGCGATCTCAAGCCCGAGAACGTGTTCCTCACCGCCGACGGGCGGGTGAAGATCCTCGACTTCGGCCTCGCCCGGTCGGTCGCGCCGACGCCGACCGACCCCGGCGGTGACGCTCTGGCGATTACGCAGCTGACCCTGCCGGGGGCGATCGTCGGCACCACCTCGTACATGTCGCCCGAGCAGATCAGAGGCGGCCCTCTCGACGCGAGCAGCGACATCTTCTCGCTCGGGTGCGTGCTCTACGAGATGCTGACGGGTGCGCCGCCGTTCCGGCGCGCGACCGCTGCGGACACGATGGCGGCAGTCCTGGATGCCTCCCCGCCCCCGCTGACGGGGAGCCGGGCGCCGCTGCCGGCCGGGCTCGACGGCGTGATCTTGCGCTGCCTGGATAAGGATCCGGAGGCACGTTTCCGCTCCGCGTCGGAGCTGGCCGCCGCTCTCGCAGCAATCTCCGGTGGTGGCGGGGCCGCGTTTGCCCGGACAGGGTCGCCGTCGGTGGCGGTGCTGCCGTTCATCAACCTGAGCGCTGACCCGGAGAACGAGTTCTTCGCCGACGGGATCACCGAGGATGTCATCGCGCACCTCGCCAAGGTCCGCTCCCTCAAGGTCATCTCGCGTACCTCAGTGATGGCGTTCAAGAAGCGCGAGTCGAGTCTGCGTGAGATCGGCGCGGCGCTAGGGGCGAACACCATCGTCGAGGGGAGCGTCCGCCGGGCCGGGAACCGCGTCCGCATCGTCGCGCAGCTCATCGACGTGGCGACCGACGAGCACAGGTGGGCTGAAACGTACGACCGCGACCTGCACGACATCTTCGAGATCCAGACGGACGTGGCTCTGAAGATCGCGGCGTCGCTTCAGGCCGAGCTGTCGCCCGTTGAGCGAGCACGGATAGGACGACCGCCCACGGCGGATCTGCAGGCATATCAGTTCTACCTCCAGGGGCGACAGTGCTTCACGAAGTTCACCCCGGAGGGGTACCGCCAAGGCATCGCTCTCTTCGAGCAGGCGATCGCGAAGGACCCGAAGTTTGCGTTGGCGCATACCGCGCTGGCGTACACCTACACCCACCTTGGCATCGAGGGGGTCATCGGCTGGGAGCCGGCTTTGGCGTACAGCCGCGCCAAGGAGGCCGTCGCCCAGGCGCTCGCCCTCGACGATGGTCTCGGGGAAGCGCACGGCATTGCCGGGCTGCTGCGCTTCGTCTGCGACTTCGACTGGACCGGAGCGGAACGCGAGCTTCGCCTCGCGATGGCGCTCAGTCCTGGAAGCGCCGACATCTACGATCACTTCGGTTGGCTGTGCTCATCGCTCGGCCGCTACGACGAGGCGATTGCGGCCGTGCAACGCGCCCGCGAGCTGGACCCGCTGGCCCATCGCTCCGACGTCGCGTCCGAGCTCGTCCGAGCGGGGCGGTACACGGAGGCGCTCGCGGAAGCCACGCCGCTTCTCCAGGCCGACCCAGGCTACGCCCGGGCAAACTCCATCCTCGGCTGGGCTCATCTCAAACTTGGCCACGTCGCCGAGGGGGTGGCGGCGCTGGAGCGCGCCGCCGAGTTCTCCCCGGGGCTCAGCATGTTCCGCGCCCAGCTCGGCCAGGCGTACGCGATCGCGGGTGCCACCGAAAAGGCGCGCACCGTGCTGGCCGAGCTCCACCGGCTGGCTGCCGAGCAGTACGTCTCCCCGTACCACTTCGCCTACGTTCACACTGGACTGGGCGAGCACGACGCGGCGATCGACTGGCTGGAGCGAGCCTACGAGCAGCGTGCCGGCGCGGTGTACGGCATCAAGGGCTCGTTTCTCTTCGCCGACCTCCGAGGGCATCCCCGCTTCGTCGCGCTTTTGCGCAAGATGAACCTCGCCTGAAAACGGTCGCGGGCTGCGATCGTCTGCCTCTCCCGATCGGTACCAGCAATCCCCTTCCCACCTTCGCACTTCGCGACGATGAGCCAGCGCTCGAGATCAGGCGGCAGGCCTCCTCAGTACTTCACCAGGTACTGCTTCGCCTCCAGGCAGACGCTGAAAGCCTTCTTGAAGTTCTCTACCTGCTGCGCCGTGGCCTGCTGCGCCTGCTGGGATTGCTGCTGCACCTGCTGGGACTGCTGCTCCACCTGCTGGCTGGCCTCAGCCTGGGCCTGTTTCGTCCTGCGGCGGGCGACGACCGCGCCGGCTGCCGCACCATAGGCGGCACCCCTGCCTGGGTCGTCGCTGGCGATCTCGCCGATCAGCGCTCCGGCCGCGGCTCCTGCGACTGCACCCTTGGCCCCGGCGCCCTGGCCGGACTGGGCGATCTGCTGCTGCTGCTGTTGCGCCTGCTGCTGTGCCTGCTGGGCTTGCTGCTGTTGTTGCTGGGCCTGCTTCTGCAAGGCGAAAGGGTCGCTGCCGGTGTTCTGGACCGCCCAGTTGTAGCAGGTCGCCTCGTCGGTCGACTGCTGCGGGGCTGCCTGCCCGGCGGCCGGGAACACGTAAACGTTCAACGTTGCGGCAAGGGTCTTTTGTGGTGCCGGTTGGGTTGCCGGTGGCGCCGCGGCTGGCTGCGTCTGCGCCAGCGCCGCTGCGGCCCCGACGGCCATCGACCCGATTACAACAAGGATCTTGGAGGTCATGATGTCATCTCCCTTCACTTGGCGCCGGGACCGGAAGCGCCCGGAAGCGGCGTGCAGGACCCGAAGACCGACACCGTCAGGTGCTCGCGCGCCACGGCGAAAGACGCCTCACCCGTCGCCTCGCCGATGAGCACGCTGAACGCACGGCCCATTTCAAAGCCGTGCAGGACGATCAACCCCTGCTCGCGGAGAAGGCCAAGGATCGGCGTTTCGCGGTTGTCACCGCTGGCCGGGGTCGTACTCAGCTTTTTCGCGACCAGGTCAACCACCACAAAGTCCGGCATGTTCCAGCCCCACGGCGGCCCGGTCTTGCACTGGCCGTCGGTGGTGCACACGTTGGCCTGGACCGCTGCACAAAGGATGCGGTCAGCCCCGGTCAGGTTGTCGGCCGCTGCCGGCAGCGCGACGGCCACGACTGTCAGAATCGCCATCAGCCAATGTCTCATCGCTTTCCTCCTCGAGACCCTTCAGCCAAGCAACCGATACCGCCTCCCCATCGTTTTTCACCGCTCGTCATCATACCTTCGCGACGTTCTGCAAGGAACAAGCCCTCTCAGAACGCTTGCGCGAGCTCTTCGTGAAGGCCGATCGGCGCATCGCGGCCTCGGACGCCCCAACCGACTAGCCCTCGACCCTAGACGAGAGACCGACCTGCTCACGCGGTCAGGCACCGTTGTCAAGGCACAGCGCAATAGATGGAAAGGGGTTCTGGTTAGCCGTCAAAGCAGGCGTCGAGAAGGGCCTCGGTCAGCCCTTTAACCAGACCGACCGGATTTGTAGCGAAGGAGCTTCCATGTACTTGCCTGAACCCCATATCTGGGAAGAGCCGGCCTGGGGCGCCTACGCCTCGCGCGAGGACCTCGAGAGAACGGGGCTCGAGCGCATGCGCCTCCTCGCCCGGCCGAACTCACCCCAGCCGCCCATCTCGCATCTGACCGGCCTGTCCTACGTCGAGGTTGGAGCCGGCCTCACGACCTGCGCCATGCCCGCCTCCCCCTGGTTCCTGGCGGCCACGGGCGGCTTCTCCGGGGGCGTCCTGGCGCTGCCGGCCGACGCGGCCCTGGGAGGAGCGCTCATCACGCTCCTTGAGCCGGGCCAGATCCTCACCACCTCCGAGTTGTCCCTCAGCTACCTCAGGCCTGCGACCGCTTCCGCCGGGGTGCTGATCGCTCGCGGAAGGCTTGTCCACGCCTCGCGGACCCTCGGTCTCTCCGACGTCTTCATCGAGGACGGCCGGGGCAGGCTGCTCGCCCACGGAAGCTCGCGCTGTGTCTTCCTGCCCACCCCGGCGGGCATGCGGTTTCCGCTGCCGAAGGCGCGGCCTGGGAACGTCCTGGATCCGTACGAGCGCCCGGCCACTGGCGAGACCGTGGAACAGCTCTTCGGCGAGCGCGGGTACCTCGAAATGTTCGATGCATGGCAGCGGGACGAGCTGCCCGCTCCACCGGTCTGTAGCTTCTTCGGGCTGCGCCCCGTCGAGCATGCGCCCGCCACCATGATGTGGGCGCTCCCCGCCACGGAGTGGCTCAACAACGCCTTCGGCGTGATCTACGGTGGCGCGCTCGCCATCCTGGCCGACAGCGCGATTGCGGGCGCTATCTGGATGACGATGGACCGGGGCCAGGTCCTCGCCAGCCTCAACCTGCACGTCTACTTCTTCCGGCCGGTCCTCGCCGACGGACGCGACATGGTCGGGCGCGGCACCGTGACCCGTTCGGGCAAATCCCTGCGCGTCGCCAGCGCCGAGGTGTTCGACGCTGACGGCAACCTCGTGGCCATGGGCACCGGAAGCGGAAAGGTCGTCTCCGACCGGTCCCCGAACCTGCAACGGCAGGTGCCTCCCGCTAGCTAGGCCGGCCCGGGCTCGGGCCGGGTGAGCCCGGACCTAGAAGGTGCTCCCACGGAATCAAGGTCGTCGTGGGCCACCGGAAAGCGAGCGCCTGCGCTACGGAGCGAACTCCACCTCGCCTTCGATCTCGACGGGGATGTTGAAGGGCAACTCGGCGAGGCCGACGGCGCTCCTCGAGTGCGCACCTCGAACGGGACCGTACAGCATGAGGATGAGGTCGGAGAAGCCGTTGATGACGCTCGGCTGCATGTTGAACCCGGGTGCTGAGTTCACCATGCCGAAGACCCGGGTCCACGCCCGCACCCGGTCGAGGTCGCCCAGCGCGCGCTTGAGGCTTCCGAGAATCGAGAGTCCGGTCAGACGCGCAGCGTGATACCCCTGCTCGACCGTGAGGTCCGCGCCGAGCTTACCGAGCGGGCGGGCGAACGACCCATCCGCGTCCTGAGGGCCGTGTCCCGATATCAGTGCCCGGTTGCCGACGAGGCGCACGAACTCGAAGGGCAGAATGACTCCGGGTGGCGGCGTGGCAGGCGGGGGCAGCGCCAGGCCCAATGCGTTCAGTTTCGATTCGATTTCTCCCATGAGCAGCCTCCCCGTTGGCACTAGAAACGGCGTAACGCTCGACTTCAGCGGCGGGGCTCTTCCGCGTCGCCTGGGGTGCGTTCGCTGCCGAGGCGATCACTCCTAAGGAGCCACCTCTCGGCGTCGGCCACGTTCAAGAACACGGTCACCGGAAGATTTCGGTTGACCGCGACCGTCTCGGCGAAATGCATCAGAGCCCCCTCGGCGTTGACGTCGACGTAGGCGATCGCCCGCAATTGTCCGCCGGCCATCCTGCTTCCTTCCGTGGCGATCTCGAACACCTCGCCCGTTTGCAGACGGGGGCCGTCCAGACGCTCCTCGATCAGCACCGTGAAGCAGTTGCGGGCCGCGCACTCGCGAAGGATCTCCGCCAGATATCGCTCGACGTTCTCTCTGCTGTTCCGACCCGTAACCACGGCATGGAGATACGTGGACTTCTCGTGAATCGTCAGCTTGTACGTCATGAGTCGCTCCCAAGCCCTCAACGTTCGATCAGTTTCGCACACTCCGACGCAAAGGGCGGTGCCGCCTTTGCTCCCGGTCTGCCCAAAGCGCGCTTAACAGAAACAAGGCGGCGGTCGTGAGCGCCTCCCCCACCTCACGCCCCTGCCAGGCGCTACCGCGGAAACCGGAACGGCGCGTCGTCAATGTCGGGGTCGAGCTCGACCTTCTCGACCGCGATCCTGATGGCCTGGGGCCGGTCCTTGACGTGGGTCTCGATGAGGTGCGGGAAGACGAGCTCGCCCACTTTCCGGAAGTCCGAGAACGTGTTCTCCAGTTGCACCGCCCGCCCCCGGATCACGCGGCTGACGTCGGAGCGGACGATCTGGTGCGACGCGACGTCGACGTAGTCGTAGCGCACCGCGCCGCCCTTGAGCGTCACCTTGAGCTTGAACGCCTCTCCGCCAGGGAGCTTCTCGCGCCCGATGAGCTCCACGACGTTCCCCTTCTCCCGCCAGTCGACGAGAGGGCCTTCGATGTCGCGCTGGTCCACGTCCGGCTCGGATTCCGGCGGCATCGCCTGGGGCTCGAACTGGCCCTGCAGCGGCGCGATCTGCCAGCCGGTCTTCCCGTCGTACGCGAAAACGCCCGTCGTTCCCTGGTAGGAGAACTCGAGCCGGAAGAGTTCGGGCCGCTTGAGCTCGAGGACCACCCGGGCGACCCGCCCGCGGGGCCCAGTGGCGGTCCCGGTCTCCCGGATCGCGTGCAGCGCTTTGATCCTCGCCTTGCCCCCGCGGGCAGCGAGGTTCGAGGCGACCACCTCATCGACCGGCGACGGTGAGGAACACGCCGCAAGGAGCGCAGCGAGGAGCGGCAGCGCTCGCAGGTACGGCCTCATGAAAGCCTCACGGTTCATCCCGTCCTCCAATCGGCATGCTGGACGGCATTCCGGACACAGGTGGCTGGACCGGTACGGGGGGCCAGTACACGATTCCGGACCCCCAAGGCCAGTAGGTCGCGTCGCCGGGCACTGCCGAGCCACGCCAGATATCGTGCTCGGCCTTCTCCTTCGCTTCGCGTTCTTTCTTTTCCTTCTCCTCGGCCTGGAGCCGGGCTGCTTCCGCCTGGCGGTCGGCCTCCTCGCGAGCGTGCCGGTCCGTGAGGATCGCTTGCCGCTCGCCCGGCGTCATCCATTCGCCCTCGAACTCCACGAAGCCACGGGCGCGAAAGCTCTCCTCCTCGGTGACCCACTTCCCACCGTATTGGACCCGACCGAGTGCACGATTCGCTTCCGTGTCGTCCGGAACGATCGCCACCACCTTCAACCAGGCCTGGCTTGCCATTGTCCCCAGCGCACAGCTTGTCGCCCACCGAGCCAGCTCCCGCCACGCCTCGGAATCGCCTTCGGGAATGCGCGCAGCCCGCTCCCGATACTCCTGGAGCGGTGACACGCTCTTCTCGATGCGGACAACGCTTGACGTTCCCACCGTGAGAGTCCCTCCACCCACGTCGACCGTCACGGAGTCGGCCGTTCGCTCGACGATCTCGCCGGTGACCTGACCGCCTCCCTTCAGGTAGACGTCGTCTGCGTAAAGGGGAACGGCCGCAAGAGCGATGACCGCGATTCCCAGCTTCACTCCTGCCTCCCTCCAGCCGGCACCACCGATGCCTCTGAGGAACTTCCCATCGGGAATGGGTTGCCTCCCTCGCCTCGAGCCATTATGCCTGACGTTGCAATACCGCTACCTGTTCGATCGTTTTCGGCGACGGGGGCGGCTCGACCATGCCCGGCCCTGTCGCCATTCTCGTGAAAGCGGGGATCAGGAGTCCTGGCGTCCCGGTAGCGACCACTGGATGCACGCGTTCGCGGGCATGACGGCGGCGGAAAGACGGGCGGCCGCAAGGGCCACCCCTACCTCGGCTCCTGACCTACCGTTGCTGTGGGGTCGGCTTCCACTCGGGCCGGGTCGGGGAATCAGCGATCCGCCGCCCGAGATTCAGGATGAACTGGCCCTGCTGCACCATGCCCCGCAGATCCCAGGAAGGATCGTAGTCGTCGCTCTCCTGGTGGTACCGGTCGAGGAAGGTTCGGGCCTTCGCCCTGGATGCCTCCGGGTTCTCAAGGTAGTCCCGCTGACCCGCCAGCGAGAAGCCCGGCGAAAGCGCGGGGATCCCCGCCTTGGCGAAGGGGAAGTGGTCGCTGCGGAAGTAGAGCCCCAGGACGTCCGGCTCGGAACGGCGCAGCACCATCCCCATCTCCCGGGCGGTCTGCTCTCCCAGTTCCCGCAGGTCGCTGCGCTCGCCTCCGAGGAACTCGATGTCGCGCGCGGGCCCGACCCAGTTGAGGCTTTCGAGATTGAGGTCAACGACGGTCCTGGCCAGGGGCCACAGGGGATGCTGCACGTAGGCGAACGAGCCGAGCAGCCCCTGCTCCTCGCAGCACGTGAAGAGGAACATCTGCGAGCGGCGCGCAGGGTGGCCCACCGAGGCCTGGGCGATGGCAAGCAGCGTGGCCATCGCGCTCGCGTTGTCCACCGCGCCGTTGAGGATCCGTCCGTTCTGGACGCCGAAGTGATCCCAGTGCGCGCTGTAGATCACCAGCTCGTCCTTGAGCACCGGGTCGGTGCCCTTCAGGAACCCTGCCACGTTGAACTGCGGGAAGCTGCGCACCGCGCTCACCAGCCGGCCAGAGGCACGCACGTCCAGCTCCACGGGGCGGAACTCCCGGGTCTGGGCCTGCCGCCGCAGCTCGTCCAGATCCTTCCCGCCGAGCGCGAAGAGCTTGCGGGCGGCGTCCTCGCGGATCCACCCCTGCAGCGGCGAGAGGCGCGGCCCGTCCTGGAGCTGGAACTTCTCGCCCTGAAACCCGTTGCGGGCTACCGACCAGCCGTAGCTGGCGGTCGCGTCCGTGTGGATCAGCAGCACGCCGGCCGCCCCCCGTCGCGCGGCCTCCTCGAACTTGTACATCCAGCGGCCGAAGTAGGTGAGGTTCTCACCATCGAATCGCCCGGGCTCGTCCGGCGTCGGAGGGGGCTCGTTGACCATCACCACCAGGAGCTTCCCCCGACAATCGGTGCCCTTGTAGTCGTCCCAGCGCTCGGCGGGCGCATCGATCCCGAACCCAACGAACACCACCGGTGCGTCGATTGCGACCTCGGGCATCGCGTTGCCGTCCCCGTAGGCGATCTCGTCGAAGAACGCCGGGCTGTAGTCGCCACCCACGCCGCGAAAACCGAGCCGGCTGCGCTCCGCGACCAGCTTCACCCCCACGACGTCCACCCGCTGCAGGAAGCTGTCCCCCGCCGCGGGCTCGAGCGCCAGTGCCCTCAACTGCGCCTCCAGGTACTTCACGGCCAGGTCGCCGCCGCGCTGGCCGGTCCCGCGGCCCTCGAGGAGATCGTCCGAGAGAAACGCCATGTGGGCTCTGATCGGTTCCTCGCGGACGGTCGGAATGATGGGCGCGGGCGGTGCGGCAACCGCGAGCAGGCAGAGCATGAGCGTGGCAGGCATCGGCAACCCCCGACCCGGATCTTACAGGAAGGTGCAAATCACAGTGCGCCCCGATTCGACTTCGGCAATGTGAGACGGCGAGCCCTACGCGACACCGCAAACCGGGATACCGCCTGCTCACACAACCAGGTTCCTTTCTGGCCACTCTGGGTGAAGGCGAAGGAAAAACCCCCGATCCTTCCCGCGCGTCAGGGAAAGAGGGCCTCGACTCCGAGTGACGCCAGGAGGAGGCGCGGCCGAAGGACGGTGACGGTCCCGTCCTGGAACATGAGGGCGCCCTCGCGCTCCAAGGCCGCGATGAGGCGGTTGACGCTCTCCCGGCGGACGCCGATCAGCCCGGCGAGCGTGCGCTGCGACAGAGGAAGTTCGATGGAGCGTCCGCGCGCCGTAGGAACGCCGTGACTGTCGGCAAGATCGAGGAGCAGCCGGGCCAGACGACCGCGCGCGTCGTGGAACGCGTTCAACGCGATGCGGCGCGAGTGTCCCCGGGCAATCTCCGAGACCCGCCGCACGAAAACGCGCATTGCCTCGGGGCAGGCCTCGAGAACTCCACGCACCTTCTCTCCAGGCACCTCGACGATGGTGGTCCGGCCGAACGCCCGCCCGTCGGTCCGCCGGTCGCCCTCCGGGGAATAGATGCTGGGCTCGCCCAGGCATCCGCCGCGCGGCTCCACGTGCAGCACGATCTCGTCGCCCTCGGGCCCCATGATGCCGATCTGTACGAGGCCCTCGGCGACGACCTGGAGACTGTCCAGCCGGTCGCCGACTCGCCAGAGGTACTCGCCGCTCCGGTAGCACCGCAGCCTGGCGTGGCCGGCCAGCGCAGCGCGGACCTCCTCGGGCATGTCCCGCAGGAAGACGGCCTGGTCGATGACGTGGCGGATGTCCACGAGCCCCGCTCCCTCCTGCACCTGTGATCTAGCGCATACCCCCGACCCCAAGGCACCCCCCAATGTGACAAGTGATGCAATTGAGAATCTGTCTCCTGAAACAACGTCGTTTCACCGCGGGAATTCCAGCGGTGCGCTGTGAGCGAACTGGTAGGCTCGGAAAGGACGGAACGATGGTACGGAAAGCGTGTGTTGTTATAGGGATACTGTTCTTGGCCCAGTGCGCGGCGGCGCAGGCCGATTGGAGGGCGAGCAAGCTTGCCGACAGCGGCGGGTTCGGGTGGTCGTACTACGACGACAACCCCGTTTACTCGGTGGCGATCTCCGCGGACGGCACCACCGCCGTCGTCGGCGGGTCAGGTGCCGGCGCCGCCAGGGTATTCACGCGCTCGGGCAGCGTTTGGGCACCGCAGTCCGGCATACCGGTCGGAAGCGACGCCGTCCTGGGCGCCCAGGCGTACTCGGTGGCGATCTCCGCGGACGGCAACACCGCCATCGTCGGCGGGCCTGATGATGCTTCCAGTGTCGGCGCCGCATGGGTGTTCACGCGCTCGGGGGGCCTGTGGTCGCAGCAGGGAGCCAAGTTGGTCGGCAGCGGTGCTAATGGGGCCGCCTTCCAGGGACGTTCGGTTGCGATCTCGGCGGACGGCACCACCGCCGTCGTCGGTGGTCCATGGGACGCCATCGGTGCCGGCGCGGCGTGGGTGTTCACCCGCTCGGGCGAGGCGTGGTCGCAGCAGGGCATCAAGCTGCAAGGCACGGGTACCGGCGCAGGGCAGTCCTTTCAGGGCATCTCGGTGGCGATCTCGGGGGACGGCAACACCGTCATCGTCGGCGGCTATGGCGACAACTCCGGCGCGGGCGCCGCGTGGGTGTTCACTCGCACCGCCGGCGTGTGGTCCCAGCAGGGCAGCAAGCTGGTTGGCGGTGGCGCCGTGGGCAATGCCTACCAGGGCATCTCGGTGGCGATCTCGGGGGACGGCAACACCGCCATCGTTGGTGGCTATAACGACAACTCCGGTGCGGGCACCGCGTGGGTGTTCACGCGCTCGGGCGGGGTTTGGTCGCAGCAGGGCCCCAGGCTGGTCGGAACGGGTGCCGTCGGGAAAGCCGGACAGGGCGGCTCAGTGGCGATCTCAGCGGATGGCAACACTGCCATCGTCGGCGGATCCTCGGATGATTCCGGTTCGGGCGCGACATGGGTGTTCACGCGCTCGAATGGAGCGTGGGCGCAGAATGGGAACAAGCTGGTCGGCAGCAGTGCCGTCGGACTGGCCTATCAGGGCACCTCGGTGGCCGTCGCGGGGGACGGCGCCACATTTCTCGTTGGCGGCCCGGGTGACGGCACCGCCGGTGCCGCGTGGGTGTTCTCCAACGCAGCGTTTGCAGTTTGGATCCCGGCGGCGGCGCACACCTCCGGTTTCAATCAGACCACGTGGCGCAGCGACCTCGGCCTGCTCAACCCGGGCACCGTGGCCGCCAACGTGCAGCTTAGCTTCTTCGGCAGCACCGGTGTTGTGAGCGACACGGTCCTGGTCCCGGCTGGCGCACAATCCATCCTCACCGACGTGGTCGGCCAGCTCGGCGCCAGCGGCCAGGGCTCCATCGAAATCGTCGCCGACCAGTCGTTGAAGCTGACCGCCCGCACCTACAACCAGTCCCCACCCGACGCCGGCTGCTTCCCCAACGGTACCCAGGGGCAGAGCTTCCCGGTGCTCACCGCCGGCGGCGGACTGGGCGCAGGGCAAAGCGCCCACCTCCCCGGCCTCGTCCAGAACGCCGACTACCGCAGCAACATCGGTCTGGTGAACACGGGCGAAGGGACCGCGACGGTGCTGGTCGAGCTCTTCGACGGCGCCGGGGCAAAGCTCGCCGAGTACACGGTCGTGCTGACCCACGGGCAGTGGGCGCAGGAGAACCGGCCGTTCGAGAAGAAGGCCGGCGCCACGTCGCTCGACCGCGGGTACGCCAGGATCACCGTGCAGTCGGGGTCCGGCGTGTACGCCTTCGCCACCGTGATCGACAACGTCACCAACGACCCCACCACCGTTGCGATGCAGCGGTAGATGCAAGGAGGACACAATGAAGAAGATCTCGATATTTCTACTCCTGGCGGTTTTCACCATCGGTTTGGCCTGCGCCAGCGAGGCTGCGGCGCCACTGAAGGCGATTATCAGCCGCGACGACCCCGCGGGAAGGCAAGGCTTCGCTCGGTTCCGTTTCGTGAACGCAATCCCCGACTCGCCGCCGCTGGATTTGTGGCTCATGCCTGAATCCAAGATCGCCAACGTGCCGTACGGAGGCGTGAGCCCGTTCGTCGATCTCGCGAACGGAACCCTCCCCGCCACTCATCTCACCGTCGTGCAGTCCGGGACCACTGGGCCGGTCCTGGCGGAGATTGAGCCCCCGTGCTACTCCGACTGCGACGCCACGCTGGTCGCCGCAGGCTCAATGAATTCGCCATTGGTGTGGTCCCTCTTCGGGGTCGTCGGCACGCCACCACCCGGACAGGCACTGGTGCGATTCCTCGACGTTTCTCCCGACATGCCCGTGGCGGTTGTCCGGCTCGCCGGCGGCCCAGCACTCGATTCGTATTTTGAGTTCGCAGAAGCGACGGTATATATGCCGGTACCTGCCGGAACGAACGACGTGGAGTTTGTGGAAATGGGTACGAATACCGTCGCGCTCACAGTGCCCGTCTCCCTGGCCGAAGGCGGCGCCTACACCGTCTACCTGATGGGTCTGCGGGCCGAGACCGGTGTGCCTTCGAACCCGGTTCGTGTCTGGGTCCCGGCAGCGGCCCACACTGCCGGCCTCAATCAGACCCAGTGGCGCAGCGACCTCGGCCTCCTCAACCCCGGCACCGCCACTGCCACCGTGCAGATCCAGTTCTTCGGCAGCGGCAGCGTGGTGGGCAACACGACTTCCGTACCGGCCGGGACGCAGACCATCCTCACCGATGTGGTCGGGCAGCTCGGCGCCGACGGCCAGGGCGCGCTCGAGATCGTCGCCGACCAGCCGTTGAAGGTGACGTCACGCACCTACAACCAGTCCGCACCCGACGCCGTCTGCTTCCCCAACGGCACCCAGGGGCAGAGCTTCCCGGTGCTCGCCGCCGGCGGCGGGCTGGGCGCTGGACAGAGCGCCTACCTCCCCGGCCTCGTCCAGAACGCCGACTACCGCAGCAACATTGGTCTGGTGAATACGGATGAAGGGCCCGCGACGGTGCTGGTCGAGCTCTTCGACGGCGCCGGCACGAAGCTTGCCCAGTACACGGTCGGGCTGGCCCACGGGCAGTGGGCGCAGGAGAACCGGCCGTTCGAGAAGAAGGCTGGGCTGACGGCAATGGACCGCGGGTACGCCAAGGTCACCGTGCAGGCGGGATCCGGCGTGTATGCCTTCGCCACGGTGATCGACAACGTCACCAACGACCCGACCACCGTTGCGATGCAGCGCTAGCAGATACCCAATTTTGCGTGCATGCCGGGGCCGGAGTTGTCCGGCCCCGGCATCATCATCCTGCGAACTCAAAATCCCCTGCGGTATCAGCGCCTGATCACCTTCCCGCCCTGTACGATCACCTGGGCGGTGCGGAGGTTGCGTATGTCCACGAGTGGATCCTTCTCCAGGACCAGCAGGTCCGCCAATTTGCCAGGCTCGATGGTGCCCAGGTGATCTGCGGCATCGCTCACCTCGGCTCCGATTTTGGTCGCCGCCACGATCACTTCCATCGGTGAGCAACCCAGGGCGGCGAACTGGTCGGTCTCCTTGAAGAAGAGGCCGGGGTACTCGGACATGTTCTCCGCGACGGCGTCGGTGCCCACGGCCATCCGCACGCCTGCGTTCCGCAATTTCTGGAAGATCTCCTTGCACTCGCGGTACTTCTTCACCTTCCAGGCCCAGTCGGGGCCCTTCTTCTCGTACTGGTCCCCGAGGATGAGCAGGATGGAAAGGGTCGGCACGCAGTACATCCGCTTCTCGGCGATCTTCGGAATCACGTCATCGGGAACGGCATAGGCGTGCTCGAAACAGTCCGCCCCGGCCTCCACGGTCCACTGCAGGAAGTCGTACTGAGCCTTGAAGAGGCTGGGATGGACCGTGACGAACTTCTCGTGGAGATGTACCTCCTCCACGGCGGCCAGGATCTCTTCTCTTGAGAAGGGACACAACACTTTGATGAAATCGGCCCCGGCCTTCAACTGGGCTCGCACGCCACGCCGAAAACCATCGGGTCCGTCCACCTCCATCACGAGGCCCTCGGTGTAGTTTTCCGTGCCGTGCCCCCCGGTGCTTGTGACGCCCTGGCCGCAGACGATGGGGCGGGAGCCTTCCAGCCTTCCCTGCTCGAAAGCCCTCTTGGCGGCGATGCCCACGTCTTCGAGGGAGGCGAGGTCCCTCACCGTGGTGATTCCTTCGAGAAGGCAGCGCCGGAGCAGATCCGCGGCGCTGAACGCCGCCAGGCTGGGATTGGGCACGCGGGGGTCCATGGGAGGCTGCGGCCAGCTCACGTGGATGTGGGCATCGATGAGGCCGGGAATGACCACCCTGCCCTTCGCGTCCAGAACTTCGGCACCTTTGGGGATCGGAACCTCACCTGTCGGTCCGACTGCACTGAACCGGTCGCCCGTGATGACGATGGTCGCATCATCCAGTGGCGGCCCACCTCTGCCATCCACCAGACGAGCATGGGTGACCACCAGCGGTGTTACCTGGGCCGCCGGAGCCGCACAGACAGCGGCAATGGGCAGTAGGGCCACGAACACGAGCGCGCGGGTAGCAATTCTATTTTTCATGCTGACCATCTTAGCGCGGCAAAGGTAGGGCTAACGCCGACCCCAAGCTCTCGACATCTTGCAAAAGAGACCGGATCCTATGCTCGCCAACAAGCACCACCGCCTCACTTCTGTGGGAGCGGCTTCCAGCCGCGACCTTCGACTCCCAACAGTGGGAGCGACATCTTGCCGCGTAACGCCGCGCCAATCACGGCGGGGAAGAGCCCCGCCCCTACACGAGTGGCTGGTGTGCCGGCGGTAGGGGCGGCCCTGGCGGCCGCCCGCCGACCCGCTGTCATCGCGAGCCTCCCGAGCGCAGCGAGTGAGGCGTGGCGATCTCGTGTTCGCTACGCGGCCGCCTTTCGAACCGATCTACTTGCCTTCCTTCCACCGCCTCATCCGCATGATCTCGTCGTACCGCTGGCCCCAGTCCCGTTCGTACTGCCTGCGCGCCCTCTCGTCGTGGCGCCGCTCGAACGCCTGCGCCTCCCGCTCGAGCTGCCGGTAGTGCTCCAGGCGATCCGCGGCGAGCTCCCCCGACTCGACCGCCGCCCTCACGGCACATCCGGGCTCGGTGTCGTGGCGGCAGTCGCGGAAGCGACAGCGCGCGGCGAGCGCAGCGATGTCGCCGAACAACGCATCGAGGCCCTCGTCGTCCACGAGTTGCAGCTCGCGCATCCCCGGGGTGTCCAGCACGAGGCCGCCTCCGGGCAGCAGGACGAGCTGGCGGCGGGTCGTCACGTGACGTCCCCGGCCGTCGTGGGCGCGGACTTCCCCCGTGGGCATCCGCTCCTCGCCGAGAAGGGCGTTGATCAGGGTCGACTTCCCTGCCCCTGACGAGCCGACGAACGCGACCGTCACGCCCCGCCCGACGCGCTCGCGGATCGCCCCCACGCCCTCGGAACGCAGCGCGCTGGTGAGGTGGATCGGCACCCCGACGCACCGGCTTGCAACCTCAGCGAGGCGGGCGTCCGTGTGCTCGCACACGTCGCTCTTGTTGAGGATCACGGCCGGCTCGGCGCCGCTCGCCCAGATGCGCGCGACGTAGCGCTCGATCCGGCGGAGGTTGAAGTCCCCGTCGAGGCCGCAGACGGCGAACACCAGGTCCACGTTCGCGGCGACGACCTGCGCGACGGCGCGGCGGCCGGCTGCCCCGCGCGTGAAGACGGTGCGCCTCGCGAGGACGCGCTCGATGACCGCGGTGCGGCCGGACGCGGGCGCGTCGTCGAGGACGACCCAGTCGCCAGCGCCCGGCAGGCCGGCCTCCTCCGGCTCGAGTCGGAGCCGCCCCGCAAGCCGCGCAGGGCTCGCGCCGCTCGCGGACCAGACCTCGTACGCGCCGCGGTGCTCGGCGGCAATGCGGGCCGGGATCATCCGCCGGCCCTCCAGGGGTTGAAGCTGTCGTTCGAAGAACGGGCCGAAGCCCAGATCGAGAAGCTCGTTCACGTTGAAGTCCTCCATGCGCGCGGCCCGAGGGCGCGCGCGTTCGCCCGCGCGCTTCCCGCCGGGGACACCGGCGAGGCGTGCAGGCACGGATCTGCCTTGAGGTCGGGAAGCCGCAGCGCTCAGCGCCTGCGGCTCGCGTGAACCCTCAGGCAAGATCCCCTTGGAGAACCCCGGTGCTCATCCACCCTCCGGCGGGGCTGGGCCCCGCCTGAATTGCTACGATACCACTGATCGCTCGTGGCCGTAGCGACCCGCCGCCCATGCGACGCCACTCCCTCCCGTACCATCGGGGGCTTCCTGAGCCCAGCGAGGAGCGCGCTGCGATCTCGCACCCGTCAGGCGACGCCTTCCGCAGCCCACATCTCTTCCCGGCGCTATATTCGGCCCGTGATCACGGACGCCCTTCCGCGTTCGGCCCGCGTGCGCCGGCAGTACGAGGCGAGCGACGCGCGGCACACGTTGGAGCTACCGCCCGCAGAGCCGCTCCAGCGGGACGCCGAACGGCTGCGCGCGGCGCTCGAGGGCGCGCACGCCTCGGACGTACGCCGCGCGGGCCAGGAGCTGCTCGACCAACTCGCAGAGTTTTACCATGTGCCGGCGCCCAGACTCAACATCCTGGGCGTGCGGCCGCACCGGGTCCGGGACGGCCACCTCGACTACGAGCTCCACGGCGACTACACAATCGAGAGCGGCGTCCTGCGGGCCTGGATGCGCACCGCGATCCGGGGCAAGGTGACGAGCTACCGCGGCATGCTCAACACGCTCCTGCACGAGTTCGTCCACCACCTCGACGTCAAGCTGTTCGGCTGGCCCGACACGCCCCACACGCGCGGGTTCTACTGGAGGGTGGACGAGCTGTACCACCTCGCACTCGGCACACCTGCCGACAAGCGCAAGCCCCTGGTCTGGATCCAGACCGGCACACGTTGGCGCATCGACTGGTCGAAGCTGCGCTAGGAACGCGGCGTGGTGGTGACGGTCCCGGACTGGCGTCTCCCGCTTCTCGACATGGAGTAGTCCAACAACCTTCCGGCGGCCTTCTTGAGCGGGTTGAGGCGGACGGGGTAAAAGTAGTCGGATTCGAACCAGCCCTTGTCCCGGTAGTACACGTAATCCCGATAGGTGTCATCGAGCATGTTCCGAATGCTGGTTCGAGCCTTGTTGAAGAGCATGAGGTGGAGCAATGTTGGGATGGGGAAGGGTGACTGCGAGAGTCCGTCGTGAAACCTCTTGCTGTGCGCCGCAAGAATTCTGTCGAGCTTTCGTCGGTCCCTTTCGGTCATCGGTTCGAGGATGTTGACGCAGCTTCCCTCGACCACGTTGAAGCCAAGCCCACCCCCCACGAAGTCCAGGTACTCCGCCACCTTCTTCCCGCCGTAGATCCCCTCGACCACGATGCTCGTGAAGGTCTTGCCGAAGAAGCGAGGACGATGGAACACGAAACCGACCCGGTCGAGGAACGTCTTCATGACCGCGGAGACCTGGAACGAGTAGGTCGGGGATGCGAAGATGACTCCGTCGGAAGTCAACATCTTCTCGATGAGCAGATTCCGGTCGTCATCCTTGAACGGGCAAAACTCCTCGCCCTTGATGAAGCAGACGCAGCAGCCCTGGCACCTCTCCACCCTGTGGTCACTCAGGTGGACGATCTCGTACTCGACCTCGCCGAGGGATTGAAGGTTACCGAGGAACTGATGCACCGCATCGTGCGTGTGCTTCTTACGAGGGCTGCCGACGAACGCAGTGACCCTCTTCATCTCCTACCCCCTCGAGGCCACCTCGCTGTGGCGAACGCCGCGCCTCGGCGTGATGCCGAATGATCTCTTCGGATTCGCCCTGGCACGAGCATAGACTGAGGCACTTTGCCCCGCAACCACGCAGGCAGATGTAAATCTAAACGTGGACTCGTTTGAGCGTCAGCTTACTGTTTGGCCCCTTCCCCTACCCTTACGCCGACGGCGGCGCCCAGCCCATCGACCCCTCCCTCTTCAGCACGCGGAGGACACCCTCCGCGCAGGCGGGGCCTGCATTCATTTACCGTTGTGGCGCGGCTTGTCGCCGCGCTCAGGCCAGGTCGAAGCGGTCGAGGTTCATGACTTTGCTCCACGCCGCCACGAAGTCATTCACGAACTTCTTCTCTGCTTCCTCGCACCCGTAGACCTCCGCGACGGCCCGCAGCTGCGAGTTCGAACCGAAGATGAGGTCGACCCGGGTGCCCGTCCACTTCAGCTTGCCCGTCGCCCGATCGTGCCCCTCAAAGACGTCCCCGGCCTCCGACGCAGCCTTCCAGGTCGTGCCCATGTCGAGCAGGTTGACGAAGAAATCGTTGCTGAGCGTCTCGGGACGCTTCGTGAACACGCCGTGCGACGACTGTCCGTAGTTCGCACCCAGGACGCGCATGCCGCCGATCAGGACCGTCATCTCCGGCGCGGTCAACGTCAAGAGTTGCGCCTTGTCCACCAGCAGCTCCTCTGCCGATACGCTGAACTTGGCCTTGACGTAGTTGCGGAACCCGTCTGCGACCGGTTCGAGCACGGCGAAGGAGTCCACGTCGGTCTGCGCCTGCGACGCGTCCGTGCGCCCCGGCGTGAACGGAACCTCCACCTCGTGCCCGGCATTCTTCGCGGCCTGTTCGACGGCTGCGCAACCGCCAAGGACGATCAGGTCAGCGAGCGAAACCTTCTTCCCGCCGGACTGCTCGGCGTTGAATGCCTTCTGGATCCGCCCGAGGGTTTCGAGCACCTTCGCCAGTTGGGCCGGCTGGTTGACCTTCCAATCCTTCTGCGGCGCGAGGCGGATGCGCGCCCCGTTCGCGCCGCCTCGCTTGTCGGAGCCGCGGAAGGTGGCCGCCGACGCCCAAGCGGTGGAGACGAGCTCGGAGATCGAAAGCCCCGAGGCGAGGATCTTCGCCTTGAGTGCGCGGATGTCCGGCGCGTCGATCAATTTGTGATCGACCGGGGGGACCGGATCCTGCCAGATCAGCTCCTCCGAAGGAACCTCCGGACCGAGATAGCGCGAGCGCGGACCCATGTCGCGGTGGGTCAGCTTGAACCACGCCCGGGCGAACGCGTCCGCGAACTGATCCGGATGCTCGTAGAAGCGCCGCGAGATCTTCTCGTAGGCCGGGTCGAACCGCAGCGACAGGTCCGTGGTCAGCATGGTCGGCACGTGCCGCTTCGACGGATCGTGGGCGTCCGGAATCTGCGCGGGGGCGCCTTTCGCCTTCCACTGATGTGCACCGGCCGGGCTCTTCGTCAATTCCCACTCGTAGCCGAACAGGTTCCAGAAGAAGTTGTTGCTCCACTTCGCCGGCGTCGTGGTCCAGATGACTTCCAGGCCGCTGCCGATCGTATCGTCGCCTTTGCCGGTGCCGAAGGTGTTCTTCCAGCCCAGGCCTTGCTCTTCGATGTAAGCACCCTCGGGCTCGGGACCGACATACTTGCTCGGATCGGCAGCGCCGTGGGTTTTGCCAAAGGTGTGGCCGCCCGCGATGAGCGCCACCGTCTCTTCGTCGTTCATCGCCATGCGAGCGAACGTATCGCGGATATCCCGTGCCGCGGCGAGCGGGTCCGGGTTACCGTTCGGTCCTTCCGGGTTCACGTAGATCAGGCCCATCTGCACGGCAGCGAGCGGATTGTCGAGCTGACGGTCGCCCTTGTAGCGCTCGTCTGCAAGCCACTTGCCCTCTGGCCCCCAGTAGATGTCCTCTTCCGGCTCCCAGATGTCCACGCGCCCGCCGCCGAAGCCGAATGTCTTGAAGCCCATCGACTCGAGCGCGCAGTTGCCGGCGAGGATCATCAGGTCGGCCCACGAGATCTTGCTGCCGTACTTCTGCTTGATCGGCCAGAGCAGTCGGCGCGCCTTGTCGAGGTTGACGTTGTCCGGCCAGCTGTTCAGGGGAGCAAGACGTTGGCTGCCGCTCCCTGCGCCGCCGCGACCGTCGCCGATGCGGTACGTGCCGGCACTGTGCCACGCCATCCGAATGAAGAGCGGCCCGTAGTGGCCGAAGTCTGCGGGCCACCACTCCTGCGAATCGGTCATCAGCGCGTAGAGGTCCTTCTTGAGGGCCTGGAAGTCGAGCTTCTTGAACTCTTCGGCGTAGTTGAAGTCCCCGCCCATCGGATTGGACAGGGCGGAGTGCTGATGGAGCATCTTGAGGTTCAACTGGTTTGGCCACCAGTCCCGGTTCGACCTCACTCCACCAGTCGCGTGCATGGCCGGGCCCTTGCCGGGCTTCTTTCCTTCGGCGGCCTTCACCTTCCGGGTGTCGCCAGCCGGTTTGCCGGCGGACGTCTTGGTTTGTTTCTTCTTGTTCATGGCGTTCTCCTTTCGCACCATGTATTTATACGATATCTATTGTTGGACACCGTCTAGTCCAATGAGAAAAAAAGGGATTCACCGGCTCCTCCGCCGTCCCCTCATCACGACCTGGTAGTCCCTGACATCATACTCCCGCAGGCTTTTCTCGCCGGAAATCGACAGCGCCTCCCACGGTACGTCGTAGATCTTCCCCGTCGCGTCGTCGACGAAATGGTGGTGGCGCTCGGTGTGGGCGTCGAACACCACAACCCCCTCCCGGATCGTCTGGACACGAACCAGGCCGCACTCGGCCAGCCGTGCAAGGGTGTTGTAGACGGTCGCGCGCGACAGCGTCGGGCACTCGCGCCGGGCCCTCGCCAGCACCTGGTCGGCGGTCGGGTGCGAGGTCGTGCCGAGCACGAAGCGCGCCACCGCGACGCGCTGCGGCGTCGGCTGCACCCCCGCGCTGCGCAGCAGATCGTAAATGTCGCCCACGACTTTAGACTACTTCTAAACTTGGAGCCTGTCAACCTCCGTTCCATCGAGCGGGCGCCCGCCTCTCACAAGTCCCACCTGGAGGGTGCCCCCCTGTTTCAAAGCCGTTTCGTGGGGGCGGGGCTTGCCCCCGCCCGCCCGGGCGGCCGCTGGGATCGTGTTGCCTGGTATCGCTCTTGCTCAGGTCACTTCGTGGCCTTATCCGCTGCCCCTTCCGCCGCTGCCGGCGGCTTTGTCGAGAGCACGCGGTTCTCCGGCAGATTGGCCAGATCCACGACCTTCCCACCCTGCATCACCGACCGCACTTTGCGGATGTTGTGGATGTCCGCAAGAGGATCGGCCTCCAGAATCACCAGGTCCGCGATCTTGCCCCTTTTCCAGGGTCCTCAGGTCGCTCAAGCGCCGGCGCGGGCTGCGATTGCGCGCTCTGCGCCGCAGCGTGGATCGGGGCCTGCCCCCATGGTGCGACCCGATGCCTCCCCATCTCATCCCTGCTCGGCAACTGCTTCGGATCCAGTACCTTCCGTAGCATATGTAAAGTGCGCTTGACATTATGGAAAGTGTGCTTTACATTGCTCAGCAGGGAGGGTGATCCTATGGCGCAGGCGGTCAGCAAAGCAGACGAGGTTGTCGATCCGGCGTGCAGCGGTGCGCGCTTCTTCGTGGGCACCCGGCGCCAGCTCTGGGGTGACACCGCCCTCATGGTCATGGCGATCCTCGCGTCCGCGTTCCTCTCCCGGGCGCTGCACTATCGCCTGCAAGCGAGCGCTGCCGGCGTGTTTCTGGGCGTGGCCGCGGCCCTGATCGGCTGGCTGTTCGTTCGCCAGCTCGTCCGTGGTGAGCGCGGCTGGATGTTCTACGCCGCGATGCTGTTGTTCGGTGCTCTCCCCTCGCGCGGCGACATGGCCGTCGAGGCGGGCGCGGCGCCGGCCTGGGCCGTGGCGGTGGCGCTCCTGACCGCGGCGCCGGCGGTGGTGGGCATCGTCGGGGCGGTGCGGACCGTCCGGGCGCTCGACGAGATGTGGCGTCAGATCAACTACCGTGCGCTCGCCTTTGCGTTCATCGCGACGTTGGTCGCGGTGCTCGCCCAGTGGCTGCTCGAACCCCTGGGGTTCGTTTTCCTAACCTGGTGGCGCCTCCCGCTCCTGATGGCCGTGCTCTGGGGCGTCGGCATGATCTGGGCGTACAGGCGTCTGAGGTGAAGAACCGCATTCACGTCCTGCGCGCTGAGCGCGATTGGTCCCAGGCGGAGCTGGCGGACCGCCTGGGCGTCTCGCGCCAGACCGTCAACGCCATCGAGACCGGCCGCTACGACCCCAGTCTCCCACTCGCTTTCCAAATCGCGGCGACCTTCGGCACCACGATCGAGGAAATCTTCGAGCCCGAGTAATCTGGGTAGCAAGCCGCAAGCAAGGCCGCGATCCGGGCGACGGACCTGTTCAGACAATCAAGCGCCGCAAATGTCCCTCCGGATCAACTCACTGTTTGGCCTTCTCCGCTGCCCCCTCCGCCGCTGTCGGCGGCTTCGTCGAGAGCACGCGGTTCTCCGGCAGCTTGGCGAGATCCACGACCTTCCCACCCTGCATCACCGAGCGCACCTTGCGGATGTTGTGAATGTCCGCGAGAGGATCGGCATCCAGGATCACCAGGTCCGCGATCTTGCCCTTCTCCAGGGTACCCAGGTCGTTCAGGCGCCGCGCTGCGATCGCGCCGTTCTTGGTTCCCGCGCTGATGGCCTGCATCGGCGTCATGCCAAGCTCGACCAGGCCTTCGATCGCCATGATGGTGCCGATGCCGTGGTTCTGCCAGGCGGGCTTGGGCTCGATCTGGAACTCCGGGGCCGCGGCCCAGTAGCTGTCGGTGCCGACGGTGGTGGTGCACCCGGCCTTGATCAGCTTCTGCGCGTTGCTGCGACGGGTCTCGACGTCGATGCCCAGATCGTGGGCGCGCTTGCGCTCGTCGTACAGGGTCTTCGGGGGCGGCTGTTTCTTCGCCGCCTCATCGAGCTTCTTCTCTGCCTCGGCCTTGTCCTTGAGGTGCTTCTGCCACGCGTCGCCGGTCATCGTGCTCGCCAGCATGGAGCAGACCACGTTGTGCTCCACGACCAGCTTGACGAGCTCATCCGGCCACTCCCGGGGCGTGATCGCTTCCGGGTGCTGGATGAGGTCGATGCCCGCCAGCAGGGAGATGCGCAGGCCCTCGATGGTCGTCGAATGGGTCTGCACCGTGCGGCCGCGCTTGTGCGTCTCCTCGACCATCGCCCTCTGCGCCTCCGGCGAGAACCCAATGAAGGTGGGCTCGTCCCAATGGCTGGTGCCGCCGTACTTGAGAAAGTCCGGGCCCTTGTCGAGGTACTTGTTGATGGCGAGGCGCAGCTCCTCCGGCGTCATGTCGGCGAGCGTCTCGCCCGCGCCCTGCGCCATCGCGTCATCCATCTCGGCCTGGAAGCGCGTGATGTCGCGCTGCGGCATGAGGGCGAAAGACACGGAGTAGGGGCCGCCCCAGCCCACGATGTTGCCGGCGGCGAGGATGCGCGTGCCGATCGCCTTGCCGCTCGCGATCTGGTCCCGCACCTGCGTCAGCGGGATGAGGAAACCGTAGCTGTCGAGGACCGTGGTCACCCCGTAGGTCAGGTCGATCTGCGCGGCCTCGAGCACGATGTCGTTCTCGCGCGGGTAGTACTTAGCAAGCGTCTCGTAGCGATCGCGCATGCCGCCGTAGAGCGAGAGGTGGACGTTGGTGTCGATGAAGCCCGGGACCACGTAGCGCCCGGCCGCGTCGATCACCGTGGCGCCCTTGGGGATGCTGACGCTGCCCCGCGCGCCGATGGCGCCGATCCTCTCGCCGTGTAACACGATCACCGCGTTGGGGATCGCGGGACCGCCGTTGCCGTCGATCACAGTGGCGCCGACGATCGCCACCCCCAGCTCGTCGCTTCGCGCCTCCTGGGGGCGGGCTCCCTGTGCGTTCGCGAGTGGTGCCACAAGAAACACCACGATGCCGACTGCCAGCAGCAGATTAACCAGTCTTGCTTTTCTCATCTCCTCGCTCCTTGGTCTTGGTCGGTCAGGTACACCCGACTGAAATTGAATTCGTCATGCCACATTCTACGCCGCGTGCGCGCGACACGTGGTCGCCCCAGGTGCGCAACCGACAGGCTGCAAGCACCTCTGAACACGGATTCCCCTTTCTCACGCCGGCCCATTGTAGAGCGGCGGAAGCCATGGGCAAGCGGGCTCCGGATCTCGTCTGCTCCCCGACTGATAATGCAACGCAAGCCCCTGGTTTCGATCAAGACCGGCGCACGCCGGCGCATCGACCGGTCGAAACTCCGTTGGGAAGGTGAGATCGTGGGATCTGCGACCCATGCTGCTGCCCATGAAGCTGCCCACGGCGCCGTATACTCCCCCTGCAGCGACAAAAGGAGGCTCCATGCCTGTTCATGAGCTGAGAGACTACAGGTATCGGGGAGCGCGCTCCCTCGTGCTCCTGCACGACGCGGCGATGCGGGAGCTTCTTCCCGTCTGGAGGAGGGCGAAGGAGAGGGGAACCACGCTGCCGACCACGACCGACCCCGCGTACGGCTCCCTCCCGGCGCTCCTTCATCACGTGCTGCGCGCGTCCCGGGGCTACATGACGTGGCTCTGCGAGAAGCTCGGACTGCCCGATCCGGGCATCGAGCCTGCGCCGGAAGCCGACGATGTCGAAGCCGAGGCCGCGCGTTACCTCGAGCACCTACTGGAGAGGTGGCGGCTTCCCCTCGCCGCAGTGGAAGAGAAGCGCTTCGAGGCAATCCACAAGACGCGGTGGGGTGAGGACATGTCGTGCGAGTCGATGCTCGAGCACGCGGTCATGCATCCGCACCGCCACAGGTTCCAGCTCGAGGAGCTGATGGAGGCTCAGGGCTGATCCGACTCCCGCGCGTCCTCGGCATGCTCGGGCCGCCGCTCCCACAGGCCCGACAACGACCTCCCACGATCATCGCCTATGTCTTGTTGGTGGTGTGCATCAAGAGGGGTGCAGGATAGGCTGGCAAGGCCTGTAAAAGAGGGTGCGATGGTGATACCCGGTTCCTATGGGGGCGTTCTCGCGGCCGGGCAAACAGCGTAGGATGCCACAGTGCCAACGGAGCATGAGTCGCCCGCGGCTCCGACCTACGACCTGCGCGAGCTCGGCGAGGGGATGGCGATCTACGAGCGCCTCGACCGGCTTGCCGACCGCTTCCTCGAGCTGGCCGAACGCGAGGTGGGACCGGCGTTCTCACGGGTGCCGGCGTTCGTCGCTCGGACCCTCGCGGAGGCGGGCCGCGCCGACGAGTACTACCGCCTCACCACCCGCGAGCGCTACCTGGTGGAGCTGCTCGCCTGCGTCGTGATGAGCCGGGAGTTCTGGCCCGAGTTCGTGAAGCGGCGTGACACCGTGCTGATCCTTCCCGACTGCCTCCGCCGGCAGGGCAGCGCCTGCAAGAGGAAGGGCACGCGCTACGGGACGCGGTGTAACGCGTGCGACCCCGAGTGTGCCATCTGCCGCATGACCCTGGCGGCCGCGCGGCACGGCGCTGCCGCGTACTTCTCGGATCTCAGGCACGAGAAGCAGTTCCGCAGGCTGAAGCGAGGACGCTACCGCGACCTCTCGGTGGTCGGCGTGGCGTGCATCTGGATGCTTGCGAGCGGCATGCGGGCGGCCGAGGAGGCCGGTGTGCCGAGCCAGGGGGTGCTGCTCAACTACTGCGGCTGCGAGCACTGGCGCGACGATCCGGTCATCACCGACGCAGTCGTTGAGCGGGTCGAGGCGATCTTGGCCGCCAAGGCGGCAGATTCGGGGCAACCGTTTTGACCGCGACGAGCCCGCAGCGTGTGGTTGCGCTGAGACGTATATATGGCACGCTGCGTTGCCTGCCGGTCCGCGCTCGCAAGGCAGGCTACGAAGCAATGCGTTGAATGGGATACCTGGTACCTATTTATGGTACCTATTTAGGCCCGACAACGACCTCCCACGATCATCGCCTATGTCTTGTTGGTGGTGTGCATCAAGAGGGGTGCAGGATAGGCTGGCAAAGTCCGTACAAGAAGGCGAGGTGGTGATGCACGGTACCCATACCCATACGGCAAGGCGCTTCTACTGCTCGCTTACCAGTTCCGCGCCGGACTTGTCGGTCTTCTTGATCTGTCTGCCGTGGTAGACATCAACCGGAATCTCGTGGTCCGGATAGACCCGGCCCAGCAACTCGTAAATTCTCGGGTCGTAGCGCAGCAGGTCGAGCGGCGAGTTGATGTGCGTGTTTCCGTCGACATACTCGAAGTTGGAATAGAACCAGAACTGTGTTCCTTCCGCCCAGTATTCGCCCGCGTCGGTCGCACCGTAGGAACCCTTCCACAGGCCGAGCGCCATGGCGTCGCGATAGGCCTGGTCGATCTCCGCGGCCAGTTTCGGGTCGGCGATGCGAATGGCAGCATGAATGGCATGTGAGAACTCGTGAACGAAGATGTTCTCCCCGTAGTACCGTGTATCCGGATAGCCGAGCAGGTTCTCCTCGGAGCACGTGGTGGGATTCCCGCCAATTCCGCGAGCCCGGATGTCCCAGTACTCCTTGTCGGTCATCTTCGAGATGCGGTCCCAATGGGCGCGCTCGATGTCGGTCACCTCGTCGAAGCTCGGTTTCTTGAGATTGCGGTGTTCGGGGATGTCCGTGGTCTTCTCCGACCTCGCCATCACGCCGACTCGCCAGTTCTGGGCGATCATCGCATCGCGGAGGTCAACCCGCCGGCTCAGCATGTGGACGACGATGTCGCGCGCCACCAGGAGCGCCGCGCCAGGCACCTTCTCGGAGCTGACAACGGGGATACCCAGTGCATCGCAGTACTTCTTGTAGAACGGATCGAGATGCAGCAGATCCGGAGGGGCGGTCACGACCGTCGAAATGTAGTCACGGAGCAGCGGTGTCTGTTGAGCTTGTTGTCCCGCGAGAGGAATCGAGAAGGATACGGCGACAAGGAAGATCGTGCAGAAGGTGCGGCGCATGGTTTGCCTCCGGGCAGAGTCGCGCGAACGGGACGTAGTCTATCACTCTGCGGTTTCCCGCTTTTCCCAGCAACGTGCAGGTCCTGCGCCTATGGGGGCAGCGATCTCGTACACGCCGGGGTCTACGCTTCGCCGCAAGCGGGGAGACCGACCTCCTCATACAATCAGGTACTGATGTTGATGTGGTACCGATCCGATGCTAATGGATACCGAAGTGGTACTTATGCTTCTGCCGACGAGGAGTCTTGGGGCGCTGTCCGGGTGCACACGAGATCATCATGATCGTTGGGATGAACCCCATCCTATCGTGGCACCACTGCGCGGAGGTGCCGGCGTACCACGTGCGGGGGCTTCGGACGCGTGGCTTCTATGTAATCCTCCACCAGACGTTCGAGCAGTGGCAGCGGGAGGCGGTTGTGCATCAGCACGACCCTGTGGAACGCCTTGATGTCGAACCGGTACCCGAGCTCCGCCCGGGCGTGCTCGCGAAGCTCGAGAATCTTCATCATGCCGATCTTGTAGGCGGTGAAGTAGCCGTTGTAGTAGAGGTACATGTCAATCTGCTGGCTCGCTTCCTGCGACCCATATCCGACCTCGTTGATGAAGTAGTCAATCGCCTGCTGTCGGCTCCAGCGGTAGTAGTGCATGCCGGTGTCGACCACGAGACGGGCAGCCCGCATCAGCTCCAGTTGCAGTTGGCCCACCTCGGAGTAGATGTCGTTGTCGTACCAGCCCAATTCCTTGACCAGCTGCTCGGCGTACAGGGCCCAGCCCTCGACGAAGGCGGTGTAGAAGTCGCCGCCCTTGGCGAACAGTGGCACGTCGAGCTCGTTGCCGATCGAGATCTGGAAGTGGTGGCCGGGGATGGTCTCGTGATAGGTAGTGGTGCGCAGCGAGTACCTTGGCCTTGGGGACTGGTTCGAGACGTAGTAGGCGCCGGGTCGCGAGCCGTCCAGGGATCCTGAGACGTAGTACTCCCCCTGGGCGACGCCGATGAGGATGACATCGGCGTGCGGCTCGATGTCGAACGCCTCCGTCAGGTCTTGCTTCGCTTGCCGGATGAACCCTTCCGTGAGGGGAATGATCTGGTCGGCCGGGACGATCCCTGAGTCGCTGCCGACCCGCTGGAAGCCCTCGGCAAAGCCGATGTTGGCCGGGTAGCCCAGGCGGGCGAACGCCTGCCGGATCTCGCCCTGGAGCCGTGCGACTTCACTCAGGCCGATTTGGTGGATCTCGGCCGGCGTCAGGTCGGTGGTCGTGTGCTGGCGCACACGGGCGGCGTAGAAGCGGTCCCCGTCCGGGAGCTGCCAGAGGCCGTTCATCGGTGGAGCATGAGGAACCTGCTGGTCGATCCGGGCCACAAGCGCCTGATACGCAGGGATCACCGAGGCTGCCAGCACGCTCTCGGCCTGGGCCAGAAACTGCTGCCGCTGCGCCGCGCTGAGCCCGGCCATCCCCAGGGTCTTGTTGGAGAGCGTGGTGTAGAAGGGCAGGTATCTTGCGCTTCCCGGCACGATTCCCCGGATCTGGCTTGCCGCCTGCTGGAGCATCTGGGCCGGCGCGATGATGCCTCGTTCCTCGCTGTCGTTGAGGTTCTGGACAAGGCACGCGAGCTGATCGTCGATCTCGCCGAGACGGCTGATGTAGTCCTCCACATTTGCGACGGTTCTCATTGGGTGGTCGTCCTGCATGAAGCGGAACAGCTCGTTCTGGCGGGAAAATCCTTGGTGGACCGGATAGAAGTGGTACATGAACTCGTGCTCGACGCCCCAGCCCGCAAGCGCCCAGGAGTAGGAGTCGAAGCTGATCTGCTGCTCGTAGTCCAGCGCCGAGCGCTGATAGGTGTCGAGGATGTCGCGGATTCCGGCGATCAGCCGGTAGGTCTCGTCGACGAACGCGTTGCAGATTGTGTCGAGGTGATTGTCTCGGATGCCCAGTTCCTCTGAGAGGCCCAGGCTGCTCACCAACTGAGGACTTCTGAGCAGGATTTGCTTGTAGGACGCGTCGACGAATTCGTCGAACTCCAGGCCGCGCAGGCCGTCGAGAACGGTCTGGATATCCAGGGTCTGGGCGCACGCCGCCTCGCAGTTCGGGACAACGGTGAGCGCGACCGCAAGGAGGGATGCAAGAATTGCAAGCAAAGGTCGAAGTCTCTTGCACATGGGCCACCTCTCTGGTCTGCTACGCGAGCAACCAAGAGATTGTTGCACATGGCGGTCGCGGAGTGCTTCCATGAGTCGGCGGACCTTTCGCCGAGGTGCGCCATGGGCCGTTCACTATCAGGTACCAGGTATCCCATTTCATTCATTGTCCCTCGAGAGGCTTCTTTGCGCTCTTTCGCAGCGCGTCCGTCACCTGCTCGGCGAGCGCTGCGCTACGCCGCAATCCGGGAGACCGGCCTACTCATACAATCAGGTACCCTTTCTGCTACCTCTTCTGCATCCTTCCCCGTCCGCCTCGCGACGGCACTCCTGCAAGAAACCGTCTCTCGTGAACCCCAAACATGCGCACTGCGTTCTCCGCGGGGGTAACATTCGGAACTATGAAAAAGAAGAGTCCGATCCATGACATGTCCCAAGTGCATTGGTTTGCTTGCCTGGTTCTGGCCACACTTCCTGTGATGGCCCAATCCCAAGCCAGGCCACCCTATCCCGAAGGGCTGTATGCCGAAGTCACCACGCCCCGTGGCCTCGTTGTGATCCAGTTGGAGCTGGAAAAGACGCCCGTCGCCGTGGCCAACTTCGTGGGGCTCGCGGAAGGGACCATCGCCAACAGGGCCCTGCCCCTTGGCACGCCATTCTTCGACGGCAGCGCCTTTCAGCGCGTGGTGCCGGGGCACGTTGCCCAGGGGGGCATGCCCGCCGGGAGTCCGGACGAGGGACCGGGCTACGAGTTTCCCAACGAGATCGTACCAGGTCTGAGCCACCAGTTGGGCATGGTGAACATGGCCAACGGAGGCCCCCACACCAATGGTAGCCAGTGGTGCTTCATACTCGGCGACCGCGCGTACCTGGATGGCGACTACACCGTCTTTGGCCATGTCATCCAGGGCATGGACGCGGTGTTGAAGATCCAGCAAGGCGACCGCATGGAGCACGTGAGGATTGTGCGGATCGGGCCGAAAGCCGAGACATTCCATCCCGACACAGCCTCGTTCCAGAAGCTGGTGGAGGTCGCCAAGGCTCGCGTGACGGCTGACGAAATTCGGAAGGCCAAAACCGAGGCGACCATCATCGCCAAGCGCTGGCCTCATGCCAAGGACGACGCCACGGGCCTGAAGGTCCAGGTGTTGCGAGAAGGGAGGGGGGATTTGGCCAAGCCCGGCGACCACCTCAAGGTGGCGTACACGGGCACGACCCTCTACGGCAAGACCTTCGCCAGTACGTCCGCAGGTGGACCCTGGTGGGGCGACAAGGGCCAGACCTTCGACTTCCAAGTGGGCACTACCCACCTCAACCCCGCCCTCGATGTCGCCTTCGCCCACATGAAGCCCGGCGAAAAGCGCCTCCTCATCGTCCCGCCATCCCTGGGCTACGGGACCAGTGGCCTCTACCCCCCCGAGCGCATAGGTGAGAAGCGTTTTGTCATCTCGCCCAATACGGTGCTGGTGTACGAGGTGGATGTGGCGGAATAGAGTTATCCATGGGGAAAGTGACCTTCGGATGTGTAGCAGTCTCGCGCCGGGGGTCTCTCGACTGAGGCCCTTGGTACTTCTTCAAGAACCGCTAGACCGCAACTTCGTCGGATCAGGATCTCAATTCCAAACGGAAAGATAGAAAGGCACCAGGTATCCCATTTGGTTCATTGTCGCTCGAAGGACTTTTTGGCGCTCTTCCGCAGTGCGTCCGTCACTCGCTCCGCAGTCGCTGCAAAGCCTGAGTCGGTACGCCGCACCGCCGCCGCCTCAGCGTACAGCCGACTCGCCGAACCTGCGCCCCTGCCAATGACGGCCGCGAGGTCCTTCACCTTCAGCCCGCACCGCTCCACCCCGACCAGCATGACCAGCTCCCGAGCCCGCTGCAGCTCCTCGCCCCGACCCCTGCCGCCGAGTGCCTCCACCGGGATGTCCACCACTGTCGCCACCGCCCGTGCCACAGCGGCGGCGTTCGCCTTCGGCGGCGCCGGACGCTGGACAACCCCCTGCCAGTCCAGACGAGGTCGCCTCGGATCCTGACGCAGTTCCTCGTCCTCGCCGCTCGCTCGCCGCCACCACGGCAGCCGCCCCGGCCCCTCCTTCATCCACCCCTCGTCCCTACCCCGCCCGAGCACCCCTCGGTAGGTGACGAGAGCCTCCCGGCGTGAGGAGCCGAACACCACCAGTGCCTCGTCCACGTCCACCAACCCGGCCCGCACCCGGCCGAGGAGCTGACGATGTCCGCTCCATCGGTATGCGCCCGGATCCTTGACCATCCGGCCCGCCACCGGGTTGAG
>Ga0335070_10000925_pt1 | contig 33695 bp, 33 predicted proteins | sample Lox_Sample_13_FD_206722 | JGI IMG/M metagenome (GOLD analysis project Ga0335070, IMG submission 206722) | Soil microbial communities from Loxahatchee National Wildlife Refuge, Florida, United States - Lox_Sample_1.3 | ecosystem: Environmental > Terrestrial > Soil > Wetlands | place: USA... | reverse complement strand
ACTCGTCGATGCGACTGTTTTCGTTGTCAACGAGGAAGATATGGCCGTTGGCCGGGTCGGTGGCGATCGCTTCGGGGTGGAAGACCTGGCCTGCGCCGCTGCCGTGTTCGCCTACTTTGACCAGGGCTTCGCTGGGACCGATCGCAAAGCTAGATGAGGCAGGCAGAAGCAGCCACAAGGCTGCGATCGCCGTGCCCGCAATGGTCCTGCCGATTGCCGTGCGCACGATGCCCCTCCCCCGGTGTTCCCCGACTCGTCACGCCGACGTCCCTCAATTCTCCCGAGCCGCCGGCTGGATACTCATGCGTACCGTAATAGGCCCAACCCCGGCTGTCAAGCGAGAAGGAACGGGACGGCGAAAATCGCCGTCCCGTTTCCCTCTTCTCGGCCCGGGCTCAAGACTCGAGCACCAAGTCGATATAGCTCACGACGACCTAGAAGACGTGGAGGCCCACCTGGGCGCCCTCGACCCCTGCTTCGTCTTTGAACCCTTTCAGTGTAACTGTGTCTTCGAGGTGACCTTCGGTGTTACCTTCGCAGCCAGCTTCTGTCGCTTTGACCGGCAGTGTGACTGTTGCGTGCGCGGTGATGTCTGTCGGTTCCGTCGTCCCTTCGTTTGTGAAGACGACGTGTTCCAGGTTGTTCTGCGGAGCAATGTGCACCGTGCACGGCAAGGCCGGTGCTGTGATTGTGATTTCGTCCCCCGCGGTCGTACAATTAATATCCACTTTCGCTGTAGCTTCGGCTTCGCCAGTCGATGTGAACTTGAAATCGCAACTGTTCATGTCGACCGTTGCAGCGACCCCGGCTGCTTTGCATTTCGTGTATTCGGCCTTGACTGTCGCTTCGGTCACTGTTTCTTCGGTCAGTGTCGATTCGTATTTGGCCGTGCATTTGATCGTCAGCCCGCTCGGTGTCAGTTTGAGAATGCCAGCTGCCGATTCGCCTGTGATTTTGCAGGGTTTGGTTGTGCAGTGGATTTTCTGCACAGCACCCTGCGCACCGGCGGCCGAGACGGCGCTCACCGCGACCACGGCGAGGGCCACGAGGCCGAGGAGCTTGAGAGTACGAGTCATCGCTTTTCCTTTCGATTTGTCGATGCCAGGCGTGCGCCTGGCACAGCACAAAGCGATACCTCGCAGCGTTCGTAGCGGTCAAGGAGTTCAGAGTGTCAGTTCCATAGGCTCATCGAGAGCAGGCAGGTCGATCGTGGATCTCCCTGGAAATCCTTGGATGCCGGACTGGTGCGGCGCGCGTATCGGTGTCAGGCAGAGTCCCGACGGGCAAGCCGATCAGAGATGGCCGAGCCGGCTGCCGTCTGGTTCGACCGCAAACCACGTGGCGCCGAAGGAACTCCTGCCGATCCCGTTAGCCTTGGCGGTTGCTTCCCCCTTTAGGAGATAGAGCGGGTAGCCGTCGTAGGTGACCTGTTCGGTCCCGTCGGAGCGCTGGATCGTACCGAGCAGATTTTTCGCCACGGCTTCTTTTCCCTGCCAGGGGACCGGCTGGCCGGCAGTGAGATACGGGCGCCACTGCCGTTCGCATGCTCCGTAGCAGGACGACTGGCCGCTGTCCTTGGCGTCGTTGCCATCGGAGTAGAGAGCGAAGCCGTATTCGTTGACGAGGATCGTGGTCGGGATCGGTGTCCCGGTCGAGACTTCGGCGGGATGAGTCGGCTTGGGTCCTGGGTGGGTCGAGCGATTTCTCGTCGGCTGGGCTTCGGTGTTCTCGCTGCTCGACTGGCCTCCGCCGCCGCAAGCGATGACACCGGTCACGAGGAGCGTCGCAAGGAGAAGCCAGCTGCCGAGATAGTTCCTGAGCATTTGATGCTAGCTAACCATACCTGTCAACCGGTCCGCTGCCGGACGGCTGCGGGGCGTCGATCGGTGCGGCGCGGGAGCTGGTCATCCTGGAGCTTGCAGGGAGGTATTCGGCGAACGCACCCACCGCTGGCCACGCCAGCACAGAGAACCCACGCGTTTCTTGCCCCCAGACGAACGCATAGCTACCGCTTGTTTGTGCCAGGTGTTTCGCCCGGCAACAACCAAGGAAAGGAAGCAAGCGATGACTCGTTACCTCAAGCTACTCGGCCTCGCAGCCCTCGCCGTGGTCGCAGTGACCGCCGTCTCGGCCGCCGGCGCCCAGGGTGCTGTGCAGAAAATCCACTGCACAACCAAACCCTGCAAAATCACAGGCGAATCTGCCGCCGGCGTACTCACCTTGACACCGATCGGAATCAAATTGAAATGCACCGCAAAATACGAATCGACACTGGCCGAAGAAACAGTGACCGAAGCGACAGTGAAAGCCGAATACACGAAATGTAAAAGCGCTGGGGTTGCGACGACGATCGACATGAACGGGTGCGATTTCACGTTCACATCGACCAGCGAAGTCGAAGCTACAGCAAAAGTCGACATCAACTGTCCGATAACAGGAGGGGTACAAGACGAAATCACATTCACAGCGCCGGCCCTTCCGTGCACGATCCATATCGGCCCGCAGAACAACCTGGAACACGTGGTCTTCACAAATGAAGGGACGACTGAACCAACAGACATCACCGCTCATGTGACACTGAGCAACATCGCAATCAAAGCGACAGAAAGTGGCTGCGCAGGCGCAACCAGCGCTGACCTCGAAGACACAATTACATTCAAGGCCTTCAAAGACTTCGAAGGAGTCGAGGGCGCCCAGGTGGGACTCCATATCTTTTAGGGTTCCAGCCCGTGAAGGTGCGGGGCGGTTATGCCGCCCCGCTTTCTTGCCCGCTTTGATCCATGTGGTGCGCCACGCCTTCAGCGCGTCTGTGCCGCCCTTGAGCCGTAGAGAAAGCGTCTGAGGCCGTGCAGCACGGCGTCGGCGAGGGACCAGTCGCCGCGGACCTCGAGGTCGACGGGGTCGTCGCGAACGGTCGAGCGCAGCCAGGCGGTGCCGGAGCCCGAGACGATTGCGTCAGGATCGCCTCGCAGACGCGAGATGCAGGACTCGACTCCTCCGTCGCGGAGGACGACCTGAGCCCCGGCCGGCTCAACGCCGGCTGAGCCGGGGAGTTCGACCACGAAGCGGCAGGTGCCGCTGGTTTCGGCTGGGAGCTCCAGCGCCGGCATCGTCAGCAGGAATGTCGCCTCGGCGTCGATTCGGGCTAGGGAAGCTGCTGCCGACCCGAGGCGCTCGCGCTCCCAGAGGGCCGCGGCGAGAAGGGGGCCGATCGCGTGGCGCAGCCAGGGCGCGACGGTGTAGGGCTTGCGGCGGCCGCTGGCTCGTCTGGCCTCGATCAGGCCGGCCATTTTCATGGCCGCTAGGCGGCGCTCCAGGGAGGGGTAGTTGAGGGTGGTGATCAGGCCGTCGAGCTCGGTCAGCGTCAGCGGCCTGGCGGCGATCGCGCGGACGAGGGCGGAGGACCAGCCGTCGACGAGGGCTTTGATCGCTCCCTTGGCGCCGGTGCTGCCGAGTTCCAATGGCTTCTCGGGCCTCGACTCGAGCCAGACGGCGAGGACGTCGGCGATGCCGAGCAGCTCGAGGCCGGGCTTGGCGAGGGAGTAGCCGACGGGCCCGGGGGTGCCGGCCGGCCGGTGACGCTCGATCGCGCCTACCTCGGTCAGGGTCCGGAGGTAGCCGCGCATCGTCGTCTGCGGTGGCAGGCCGACGTTGCGGCGAAGCTCGATCAGTGAGATGGGCTCCTGCTCGAGGGCCCTCAGCACATCGACGTTGAGCGGCGTGGACAGCAACGACAACGCGAAGGCTCCAGCCCGCACCCAGGGTCCCCCTTCCCTTAGCTAACGATCAAGGTCTTTTGTTTATAGCAAGGCGCGCTCGGTGTCAAAGGGCTGGAGGCTCTTCGGTTGGATACGTTGACATCTCTGTTTACTCGACTAGGCTTGCCTATGGGAGATGGCCCTGGAAGCGGAAAATCGACCGAAGATCCAGCTGGTGACGCTGGGGCCCCACGGCACCTGCCATGAGCGGGCAACGATCGCCTACATGGGGTTCCAGGGAGTCGATGAGTTCGAGATCGACTTCATCGGTGACTTCTACGACGGGTTGGAGATGATCCGCGGACGGGAGACCGCGTTTCTGATCCAGTGCAGCGCACATCCACTCGTTCACAAGATCACCGAGAAGCACTGGCGTGACGTCTTCGTCGTCGATACGTTCATCTATCCGACCAAGGCCCTGGCGGTGTTGAGCCGCCGCGAGGCCGAGCGGCCCAGGACGCTCGGCCTCGTTCCCGCCACTTCCGGCTACATCGACGAAGACGACTGGGAGGAGATCGTCCCGGTGCAATCGAAGCCGATCGTCGCCGAAGAGCTGCTGGCCGGCCGCTACGACGCCGGCCTGACCCACCTCGAGCACCTCGAGCGGCATCCCGAAGAGCTGAGGCTCGACCTGGAGATCGGCGAAATCGACACCACCTGGGTCGTCTACGGAAACCGCAAGCGGTTCGAGGGCGAGGTGATCGGGATCCCCTCGCCCGAGCTGTTCGCGGCGCCAGCGCCGGCTGCGGCCTGACTCAGCTGCCGGACTGGGCGAGGTAGCGGGTGGCGACAGCCTTCGGCTGCTTGCCTTCGAGTTCGACTTCGGCGTCGAGCCTCTGCATGACCTCGGTCGTCAGGCCTTCTTGGGCGCTGACAATCGTGTCTTCGAAATCCGAGCCGGCTTCGTCGAGCAGCTGCGGCGTGGTGACGAAGATGCCGTTTCCGGCGGGGAAGAGGTGCTTGTCGTCTTCGAGCACGGTGTACTTCTGGCGGCGGGCGTAGAGGCGGCCGTCGGTGCTGGGGATGAAGGCGAGTTCGGCGAACCCGTCTTCCAGCTGTTCGAAGACTTCGTCGTAGCTGCCGAGGCCGGAGACGAGACCGATCGTGGTCAGGTGGTAGAGCTTTTCGAGGCCTTCCATGCAGTTGATCGACTCGTGGCAACCGGTGATCCCGGCGATCACGATCTGTTCCTGCCCGGCGCTGGCGATGTCGGAGATATTCCCCAGGCCGAGTTTCTTTGCAGTTGCCTTGTGGGCGACGAGGAGGTTGGTCGAGGAGAACGGGGCCGGCGGCAACGCGGTCATTTCTTCGCCTTCGAGCCGGGACTTGGCCGCTTCGAAGGCTTCGTCGACGTCGGCTGGCACCGATTCCGATTCGCCCGCCCAGGCAAGGCCGCTGGCGGTGCTGAGGTGGTCGGGGTAGGCGGAGATGCCGCCGGCGCGCAGCACCCTGGGGGCGCTTTCCGGTTCGTTGGCGAGCCTGACGACCGCCGGGACCTTGAACCCCGCCCGCCGCAGGGCCTGGGCGTAGATCTCGCCGAGGACCTGTTCTTCGGGGGTCGCCCTGGCGCCGACGACGACGGTCGGCTTCGGGTCCGACGAGCCGCCGCCGCAAGCCGCGGCGAGGAGCGGGAGGAGCACGAGCGCCGCGACGGCGAGGATCAGGTTGCGCTGCATCTCGGGTCAGCCAGGATCTGATGAGCGGAAGCCCACGCCGTCTCTTTCACGTTCATCTTGTCGGCGGGCCCATCCGAGCTGGAGGCGACGATCGCGACCACGCAGGGGCCGCCCTGCAGGACGAACAGGTCCAGCTCGGCGCTCGGCGTTGCGCCTGGCTTTCCAACCAGGTAGCGGCGGAGCGCTTCTCCTTGGACCAGGTGCTGGGCCGGCAGCGGCACCCTGGTGACGGAGCCGCCCGGGTATTGCTTCGCGAGCTCGCGTTCGATGCACCTCTCGCGCGCTTCGCTGATCACCCCGAAGAAGCCCGCGGTCGCCCCGTTGAAGGAGGGGAAGGTCGTCACCGTCTCCTTCAGCAGCGTCCCCTGGCGGAGGGCGAACACCGGCGTCACGGTCGAATGGCCGTGGTAGGGAGCGAGGATCGCCGCTGCGGTTCGACAGGGTTCGGTGAGGCTGGCGCCCTTCGTCGGCTGCAGCTTGGTGAAGACGGCGGGGCTCAGGAGCAGGCCGTCCGCGCCGCCTTCGCTCGCCGTCGTCGCCGCTTCGCTCGCCGTGGTGCCCGACTGCTCCCCGGATCCGCATCCGGCCAGCAGCAGCGCCAGCGCAGCGACCAGCAATGCGAGCCATCCCCTGAAATCCATGGGGTAACGTTAACTACTTGGGAAGTTCTGATCAACCGAATCTGGACTCTTCGATGCGGCAGTAGTTGAATTCGAAGTCGAGCACGGTGTTGTTGGCCTTGGTCGAGAGCCGGTGCAGTTCGACCGAGAAGGCTTCGGCCTTGCGCTTGTTCTCGGCTGCGAGGGCGGTGCCGATCTTGCCGATCGTCGCCTTCGTTTCGCCCAGGAGGTCGAGCCACTTGCCGAGCTTGACTTCGTATTCGGGCGGTTGCGGGATGGCAGCGAGCTGACGGATCGTTTTGCCGAAGGCGGTCGCGGCGCGCTTGAAGTGGGCCGAGGCCTGCTTCAGCTTGCCCGCCTTCACCTCGCCTTTGGCGCCCTTGAAGATCTTCCTGTTGGCGAGCACGTTCGTCTTGCAGATCGGCTCGGCCTGGGCACGGTATTCGTCGGCCGGCGTCGCTTCGGCGGCGCGGGCGACCGAGCCCCCGATCGCCAGCGCGAGCAGCAGCGTCGCGTATATCCCCAACTTCGATTTCGTCATCGCGTCTCCCTTTCTCCCTGTCTCCACATCACATCAACACTTTCAGGCGGCGTGCAGACCGCTCCTCGGCAGCAGTCGCTGCAGCGGCCGCGGCAGCCACCAGACGCGCTCGCCGATCAGCAGCATCAGCGCCGGCAGCAGGACGATGCGGACGACGGTGGCATCGAGGACGACGGCAACCGTCAAGCCGGTGCCGAGCTGGCTGACGGTGGCGATCGGCGCCGCCGCGAAGGCGACGAAGACGGCGACCATGATCGCCGCGGCGCCGGTGATGACCGCGGCGGTGCGACGCAGCCCGAAGGCGACCGCCTCCTCGTTGCTCGCCCCCGCCGCGCGGCTCTCGCGCATGCGGGTGAGGAGGAAGACCGCATAGTCGATCGAGAGGCCGAAGACGATCCCGAAGATGCCGGCGGCGCCGATCGCGTCGACGTAGCTGTGGCCGCCGAGCGGCCAGCCGGCAGGGACGTCGAAGAGGAGGGCGAGGACGCCGAAGGCGACGCCGACGGTGAGCAGGTTGAGGGCGACGGCGATCGCCGCTAGTGGAATCGCGCCGAGGACGAGGACCAAGACGAGGAAGGTGGCGAGCGAGATCGCCAGTATCGCCCAGGGCACGCGGGCGGAGATCGCTTCGGAGTAGTCGGCGAGCTGGGCGGGGCCGCCGCTGACCCCGGTGCGCAGGCCCGAGTGACGGGCGAGGCCGGCGGCGTCGCCGCGGAGCCGCGCGTAGAGGGCCTTGGAGCCGGGGGTGTCGAAGGTGTAGCGGGGGATGACCAGGATCTGAGCGCCCTGGCCGCCGTGAGAAAGGGAGACGACCTGGCCTGCGCGACGGCGTTCGGCCGGCGGCGCCCCTTCCAGCGCGGAGAGGACGAAGGAGCCGGAGTCGAAGATCCGCGGCGAGGAGCTGCGCAGCTCGCCGACCTGATGGGAGAGGCTGGTCGCTTCGACCCGGGCTCGGCCGCCGGCGCGGCCGAGCCGGGTCTGCAGCGGCTGCGAGCGCTCGGCGCCGTTGGCGAGGTTGCCGGAGAGAGCGTCGGCGCCGCCGGCGAGCTGCTGCAGGCCGAAGCTGAGCTGGCTAGAGCCGGAGCGGAGCTGGCCGAGGCCGGCCGAGAGCGCGCGAGCTTCGCTGGAGAGCTTGGCGGCGCCGGCGTGCAGCTCGTCGCCGCCTTCGGCGAGCTTCTGCTGGCCTTCGTGCAGGCGCTTGGAGCGAGCGCTGGCCTTGCTCGCCTGGTCGCGCAGTTCTTCCAGCCTGGCGACGAGGACTTCGGCTTCGTCGACCGCGTTGGCGAGGCTCGGATCGGTGGCCGACGCGGCCCGCAGTTCGGAGCGCAGGCGACGGGCATGGGGAAGGCTGCTGGCGCGGATGATCGGCAGCAGCCCGGCGATTTCGTTGCGGACCGAGGCGGAGCCGGTGGCGGCCCGGTGCTGGCCGTCGGCGAGGCGGCCGGAGCCGCGGTCGATCCGCCCCAGCGCCCGCTCGGCTTCGCCGGCGCCGGCGGCGGCTTCGTCGAGTCCGCCGGTGATCTTCTCGGCCCCCGCTTCGGCCCGGCGCGAGCCGGTGGCGAGCAGACCGGCGCCCGCAGCCGCTTCGCTGAAGCCACCGCGGAGGCGGCCGACCCCGCCCGCGGCGCGGTCGAGCTGGCGGCCGGCGTGTTCGAGCCGGGCGGGATCGGCCGCTCCTTCTTCGGCCAGCAGTTCGTTGCCGCGGCGCTGCAGAGGCCGGACCTGGCGCTGGATCTGGCCGGGCCCGACCACCGCCTGGACGGCGGGATCATCGGCGACCTGATGTTGGGCGCGGCGCAGAGCGGTGAGGTGAGGGCGGCTCGTGATCGGGCCGCGGTTGGTGGCGGCGGCGAGGACGAAGGGCGCATCCCAACCGGCGCCGATCGCGTCGTCGACGGTTTCGGAGTCCTCGCGGGCTTGGTTTCCTTGCGGCAGCTGCGTTGCGCTCGGCGGCCCCGTCTTGAGCGAGAGGGCGGGCAGGGCGAGCAGGATCAGGGCGCCGCCGATCAGGACGACCGCCAGCAGCGGACGTGAGAGGGCGGCGGAGACGGCGGCCATCAGTCGCGCGCCGCCGTTGCCGCGGCCGAGGCGCCAGCGGTCGACGTTGCGCCCGAGCAGGAGCAGCAGCGGCGGCGCCAGCAGGGTGGAGACGGCGACGCTGACGACGGTGGTGAGGATCGCGGTGCCGGCCAGCGAGAGGAAGAGGGTGCCCGGCATCACGACCAGGATCACGACCATCGCCAGCAGCAGCGTGAAACCGGCATAGGCGGTGGTGCGGCCGGCGGAGCGACGGGTGCGAGTGGCGGCCTCGAGCGGCGTGCGGCCGGCGGCGAGCTCCTCGCGGAAGCGGGAGACCATCAGCAGCGCGTAGTCGACCCCGAGTGCCAGCCCCATCATCGTCGCCACGGTGAGGGCGAAGCCGTCGATCGCGAGGTCCGAGGCGGCCAGCGAGAGCAGGCCGCGAACCGTCAGCACCGTGGCGCCGCCGAAGAGCAGCGGGATCGCAGCCGCAACCGGCGAGCGGAAGACGAGGAGCAGGACGAGAAGCAGGATCGGCACCGCGACCAGCTCGGCGACCCGCGTCGCCTGCACCGATTCGTCGCGGATCGCGCGCGAGAGGGTGGCGAACCCCGTTTGCACCGCTTCGACCGGGGGGTGCGTGCGAGCGGCGAGGATCGCGTCGAGCTGGGGGACGCTCTCGCGGACCGCCTGCGAGGCGCCGACGTGGAAGTCGACAAGGACCAGGGCCCGGCGCGGGCCCGGGCGCAGCCGCGCCAGGTGGCCGCGGTCCCAGGGCGAGAGCGTGGTCGCGCCACCCACCCTGCGCAGGGCGGCGACGAGCCGGGGGCCTTGCCGATCGAGCGCGGCCGCCGGCCCGCGCAAGAGGACGACGAACGGGGCCGAGTCGCCGAACTCTTCCCGCAGCAGGCTCTCGCCGGCGGCCGACGGGGTACCCGGGACCGAGAGCGAGGTCGGCCCCAGCTTCCCCTCGACCCCCCAGCCGATCGCGCCGAGGACGGCGATCAGCGCCACCGCCAGGGCAAGGGTCAAGCGCGGACGCCCGAGGCCAAACCCCCCTCCTGCCGGGTCCCCACCCATGCCGCGATGCTAGTCAAGGCCCTGGAGCCCCACGGTAAGGGTCGTTTAAGGGCGGTCCGAGCCGCTACTTCTTCGGCTCGACCGCCTTGGTGTCGATCGCCTTCGCCTTGGCGCGCTCGCTGCGGCGGTGGCGGAGGACGACCGGGGCGGCGTAGCCGATCAGGGCGCCGATCAGGAGGAAGATCGCGAGGACGACGATCAGCGGCGCGTTGAAGCTGGCGAAGAGGACTTCGACGCTGACCTCCTGCGAGTTCTGGAGGCAGACGATCGCCGCCAGGGCGGCGAGGACGCCGATGATCCAGGCGCGCCAGTTGACCGGCTTGTGCTGCTGCGGCGGCACCTGCCCATCCTACGGTCGGCGGCGCCTGGGTGGCGGGATCGTTCGCCTAGCTGTTGCTGCTCAGGTAAGCCGCGGCAACCTTCGCGGGGTCTCGTTTTTCGACCTGGACTTCGGCGTCCAGCCGCTGCATCACCGGCAGCGTCAGGCCCTTCTGGGCGTCGACGATCGCCGTTTCGAAATCGTCGCCCAGCTCTTCGGCCAGCTCTTCGCTGGTGATGAAGATCGCGTTGCCCGCCGGGAACAGGTGCCGGTCCTCTTCGAGCGTCGCGAACTTGCTCCGTTCGGCGTAGAGGCGGCCGTCGGTGCTGGGGACCATCGCGTATTCGGAGACCCCCTGGGTGATGTCCGAGTAGAGATCGGCGACGGTCTTCGGGTTGTTGAAGAAGTCGAGGAACTGGCCGTACAGATCTTCGAGGCCGACCGCGCAGTTGAGCGCCTCGTGGCACCCGAGCAGGCCCGCGACCGAGATGCCTTCGAGTTCGGAGACTTTTTCGACACCGCTTTCGGCGATCTTCGAGCGGAGACCGGTGACCAGGTTGGTGAGGTCGAACGGGGTCGGGGGAAAGGCCGTGTTGCCTTCCTCGCCGAGCAGGGTGAGGGCCTTTTCGTAGGCTTCTTCGGCGTCTGCGGGCACGCCGCGGTATTCCTCGAATATCCAGGTCCCGCCGATGGCCGTCGTCAGGTGCCCCGGGTAGGCGGAGATGACACCGCGTTCGAGAGCCTTCGCCGGGTCCTTGGAGACCGCGCGACCTTCGGCGACCTGGCCGACTTTGAAGCCGGCGTTGCGCAGTGCCTGGGCATAGATCTGAGCGAGGATCCGCTCTTCGGCGGTCGGGCCGGCCCCGATCGTCAGCGTCGGCGTCGGCCCCGACTGGCTCGAGCCGCCGCAGGCCGCGAGCCCCGCGAGGACGGCGAGGAGGAGCAGTGCAGCGAGCGAGCGCCCCGCGCGAGCGCCCCTGCCTTCAATCAGGCACTTCATATTACTTAACGTACCTCATTCATAGAGAATGAGGCAGGGGAACGCCGGTCGCGCCGATCAGGTGAGGACGACCGCGACCGGCGAGGCTATGACGCGGGGGGGCTGCGCTCAGGCGGGCCAGCGATCGCGGACGATATGGCCGTCGCCGCCCTCGGGCTTGGCGCCGCCGATCGCGATCAGCTCGAGGCCGTCTGGGCCGGCGTCGAAGGCGCGGACGACCTCGGGCGCGACGCGGACGACGTCCCACTGGCGCAGCTCGACGACCTCGTCGTCGAGCTTGACCCGGCCCGAGCCGGAGACGACGACGTAGGCCTCCTCCTGAACCTCGTGCGCGTGGCCGTCGCTGGAGACGACGTTGGGGTCGAAGCGCTCGTAGGTGACGCCCAGCTCGGCCGACTCGAGTTGCTTGCGGGCGAAGCGGATCTCGCGCTCGGGCCCATCGACGACATCGTCGCACTCCTTCAGGTTCGCAACCGCGTAGCGGGACATGGACAGGGACTCTAGTGACTGCGATCCTTCGGCCTCCCGATCGAGAAAGGCTGGAGATGGCGATCACCGAGTTGGAGACCGAGCAGATCGAGAAGGCGAACGCGAGCGGTGGGACGCCGGCGCTCTTCATCCACGGGCTGTGGCTGCTGCCGAGCAGCTGGGACAACTGGGTTGGGGTCTTCGAGGAGGCCGGCCACCCAGGGCTGACCCCGGTCTGGCCCGACGATCCGCTGACGGTCGAGGAGGCGCGGGCCAACCCCGACGTCTTCGCCAAGAAGTCGATCGGGATGGTCGCCGAGCACACCGAAGAGGTGATCGCCAAGCTCGACCGCAAGCCGGCGGTGCTGGGGCACTCGACCGGCGGCCTGCTGGCGCAGATCATCGCCGGGCGCGGGCTGTCGGCGGCGACCGTGGCGATCGACCCCGGCCCCTTTCGCGGCGTCCTGCCGCTGCCGCTCTCCTCGCTGAAGTCGGCGGCGCCGGTGCTCGCCAACCCGCTGAACAAGAACCGCGCGGTGACGCTGACCCTGGACCAGTTCAAGTACGGCTGGGCCAACGCGCTCGACGACGATGAGGCGCAGGAGATCTACGACCGCTACCACGTGGCGGCGCCGGGGATGGCACTGATGCAGATGGCAAACGCCAACCTCAACCCCTTCACCGAGGCCAAGGTCGACACCAAGAACCCCGAGCGCGGTCCGCTGCTGGTGATCGACGGCGAAAAGGACCACACGGTGCCGTGGGCGATCGCCTCGGCCAGCTACAAGAAGCAACGCCACAACGACGGCGTCACCGAGATCAAGTCGATCCCCAACCGGGGGCACTCGCTGACGATCGACAGCGGCTGGCGCGAGGTCTGCGACACAGCGCTGGAGTTCGTCAAGCGCTTCGCCTGAGCGCGGTCAGACGGACGGCTCGGTGTAGTGGGCGGTGACGCAGCAGACCAGCCCGTCGCCGTCCAGCTCCATCACCTCGACCGCCTCGCGACCGCCGACCGAGGTGTAGCGGACGGCGACCGAGGCGGCGCCGGCGAGCGTTTCGTGGTGGACGAAGTGGAGGTCCGGGTAGACGCCGAGGCCGCGGGTGAAGTAGTCGCGCAGCGCCTCGTGGCCGCGGACGGTGGCGTCCTCGCGGCCGACGATGGCGACGATGAAGGGGGAGGTGAAGACGACGTCCTCGGCGTAGTGGGAGAGGATCCGCTCGAGGTCGTGCGAGTTCCAGGCGGCGATCCACTCGCGAGCGAACTGATCTGCCTCGGCGGCGGTGACGGGACGGCTCGGCATGCCCTCAGTATGCGGCGTTGCGGCAGCGGGGGCGCGGGGTGGCCTTGTAGCGGGGCTCGCGGCCGCGGTTCCAGAGGGCGGCGTCGATCTCGGCCGGGGTGAGGTCGGGGCGCTCGGCGGCGAGCAGCTCGACCGCGTGGACGGCGCAGGCGCGCAGCTCGACCTCCTCGGCGGAGCCGTGGACGAGGAGCTGCTCGGCTTCGATCCGGGCAGCGAGGCCCGGGTCGAGGCTGAGCACGCCGTCGAGATGGAGCACGTGGGGAACGAGGTTGTCGGCGAAGGCGGTGAGGTGGTCGAGGTCGGCGACGCTGACGACGCCAGTGCGGTCGAGGTCGGCGGCGAGCAGCTGGGCGCGCTTGTAGAAGGGGACCGGCTGCTCTTCATATAAGGAGACGTCGGCGAAGGCCTCCCAGGAGGCGAAAAGGGCGGCGAGGGCCGGAGCCGTTGGGGCAACGGAGTCGACCGCGGCGGTAAAGGAGCCGCTGTAGTCGGCGAGGAGGTGACGACCGACGTCGCGCAGGGCGGCGACGAACTCGAGCATCAGCGGGTGACCGGGGTACTGGCCGAACGTGGCGGAAATCTCCCGTTGGGTGAGCGCGGCGAGCTCGGTGGCGGGCCAGGGGCCGCGCTGGCGGAAGCGATCGGCGAGGCCGGCGGCGACGGTGAAGAAACCGCTGTGGCCAGGCCGCTTGCGGATCGTCGGCCACCAGCCGGAGCCGAAGTTGACCGCGTCGAGGCAGATGATGAAGGCGGCGCGCGTCTCGCGGTCGGCACCGGGGAGCTCGAGCCGCGGATCGGGCTCGGGCACCCCGGGCGCCGGGAGTGCCGCGGCGTATTCAGCGATCGCCCCCTCCTCGATGCGGACGCTGCGCGAACCAGCGGCGACGCGAGCGCACGCCACGCGGACTTCGTCGGGGAGGATGGCCATGGGCGCCTTTGTACGGCATATCCGAACAAAGGCGACACGTCACACTGAGGCGATCACGGACGGGGTCGAGATCCGCAAGGGGGTTGCCGCCGACGCCGCGGCGATCGCGCGGCTGCTGCACGACTTCAACACCGAGTTCTCCGAACCGACGCCGGGGGTCGATTGGCTAACGGAGCGGCTGGGGGCTCTGCTCGAGTCCGGGGAGGTCGTCGTCCTGCTGGCCGGAGGATCCGGCGACGCGATCGGCTCGCCGCTCGGCTTGGCCGTCATGCGGCTGCGCCGGGGGCTATGGGACGAGGGCGCGGAGGCGTACCTGCAGGAGCTCTACGTGGTGCCGGCGCGGCGGGGCGAGGGAATCGGGCGGGCGCTGCTCGAAGCGACGATGACCACCGCGCGGGCGGCAGGGGCGACGACGCTCGACCTCAACACCTCGACTGACGACCCCGCTGCGATCGGCCTCTACGAGAGCGCCGGCTTCACCAACCGCGAAGGCTCCCCCGACGGTCCCTCGATGCTCTTCTACGAGCGGGAGTTGTAGCCGCCGAGAACGCGGTTCCTCCCGCTATGCGAGAAGAACCGCGTTCTCAGCCGGCGGTTTCTATTTGTTGGCGACGACTAGGTTCGCGGCGCCCTGCATCCCGGCCTGGTTGGGATGGATCGGGGCGGCGAGTTCGCCGGGCACCAGCGGTTCCACCCAGCGATTCGAGAGCGACTTGCAGGCATCGTGGCCGATGCTGGCTTTGTACCAGTCGACCAGCGTGGCGCCGTTGGCCGCGGCCTGGGTCGCCAGCATTTTGTTCAGGCCCTGCTCGGTCTGGCGCAGGTAGGGCACGTCGCCGAAGCCGATCGGCATCTGCGGCCAGCAGCCGAACCCGGTCTCCGGGAAGATCGCCGGGTAGTTGAGGACCAGGACCTTGGCGCTCGGCGAGCGAGCGTGGATGCCCTGGATCACTTCGGCGATCTTCGGCGCCGTGGCGGCGATCCGTTCGGCCAGCTGGTCGTGGCCGCCGGCGTCGTATTTGTCCTTGCACGGGGTGCTGAACGGGTTCAGCGTGATGCAGCTCTCAGCCACTTCGGAGAAGCCGATGTCGTTGCCGCCGATGGTGACGGTGACGAGTTTGGTTTCGGCGTTCAGCGAGTTGAACTGCGGTGGGTTAGAGCCAAATTCGACTTCCTGGGTGTGGGTCATGTCGTAGGTCGTCGCGCCGCTGCAGCTGGCGTCCGTCAGCGGCAGACCGACGCCGGGCTGCGCCAGGTGGGCATAGTTGTGGTCCGACTTGAGGCAGCCGAGCGGTGAGACCTGGTTGGGGATCAGCGGCCCCGCCGAATAGGAGTCGCCGAGCCCGACGTAGTTCGCCGCCGCCCGAGCCTGTGCCGCGAGCGCTCCGGCGAGGAGCGCAACCGCCGCCAGCAGGGCGAGTGCCAGCAGCCGGCCGCCGCGTCCCGCACGCGTCATCGATGCATTCATTTCCCTCTCCTTCCAACTGATGATTGCCACCCAGCCGGTTCCCATCCTGATCATTGCTCAAACATGTTTGAGGCGCAAGGCCGGCGACGCTGGGCTGCTGAAATGCCCCTCAGGTACCCGACTAGAGGAGGGAAGCGATGAGGCGTCTGATGATCCGCTACAAGGTCAAGCCGGGGCTGGCCGAGGAGAACGAGGCGCTGGTCCGCGCCGTCTACGAGGAACTGGCCCAGGCTCAACCGCCGGCGATGAAGTATTCGACCCACCGGCTCGAGGACGGGCGCAGCTTCGTTCACCTGCACGAGTCGGGGCCGGGGGCGCCGGAGATGGGCGAGTTCGCCGCGTTCCGCGAGTTCCAGCGTGAGGTCCGCGACCGTTGCGAGGAGCCGCCGGTCGTCACCGAGCTGACCGGCCTGACCGAGATCGGCTCCTACGCGGCCGCGAGCTGAGCGCCGGTTCAGACCTCGATCGCCGAGCCGAGGCTGACGGTGCGCTCGCGCGGCAGGTGGAAGTACTCGACCGGGCTGGCGGCGTTGCGGGCCATGGCGACGAAGAGGCGCTTGCGCCAGCCGCGCATCCCGGGGGCGGCGCCGGGGGCGATCGAGATCTGGGAGAGCAGGTAGACGACCTCGTCGAGGTCGATGTCGCGCTCGAGCCCCCGCTCGGCGGCGAGCTCGACCATCCGCGGCACGTCCGGCGAGTCCTGGAAGCCGACCCGCGCCGTGATGTGGGTGATCCCGTCGTCCTCGTAGCCGAGGTTGTCGACGACGAGCCGTTCGGACTCGGGCACGTAGGGGGCTTTGGTCGTCTCGATCGAGAGGATGAGGACGTGCTCGTGCAGGGCACGGATGTGCTCGAGCGCGTTGCGCAGCGCCAGCGGAGTCGTCTCGCGGCGGGCATTGAGGTAGACCGAGGTACCGGGGAGACGGAGGACCGGCGGGTCCATCGCGCGCAGCTCCTCGACGAAGGCGCGTAGCGAGCCCTCCTCGTCGGCTCGCCTGTCGTGCACCCTCTGGGCGCCGCGGCGCCAGGTGCTGAGCACGGTGAAGACGACGACGCCGACGCTGAGCGGGAACCAGCCGCCGTGCTCGGCTTTGGTCAGGTTGGCACCGAGGAAGGCGAAATCGACGGTGAAGAAGACGAGGGCCCCGATCGCGACCACCCAGCGCGGTTTGCGCCATAGCGTTCGCACGACGACGAGGAAGAGCAGGGTGTCGGCGGTGATCGTGCCGGTGACGGCGATCCCGTAGGCGGAGGCGAGCTTGGCCGAGGAGCCGAAGCCGACGACGAGGGCGACGACCGCCGCGAGCAGGAACCAGTTGACGGCGGGGACGTAGATCTGGCCGATCTCCTTGGCCGAGGTGTGGCGGATGTTGAGCCGTGGCAGGAAGCCGAGCTGGACCGCCTGGCGGGTGACCGAGAAGGCGCCGGAGATCACCGCCTGGGAGGCGATCACCGTCGCCACCGTCGCCAGCAGCACCATCGGCACCCGGCCCCAGTGGGGGAGGAGGAGGAAGAACGGGTTTTCGATCGCGCTCGGTTCTTCGACGATCAGCGAGCCCTGGCCCATGTAGTTGAGGGTGAGGGCGGGGAAGACGACGAGGAACCAGGCGCGGCTGATCGGCTTGTGGCCGAAGTGGCCCATGTCGGCGTAGAGCGCCTCGGCGCCGGTGATCGTCAGCACGATCGAGCCGAGGGCGATGAAGGCGATGCCGAAGTGGCGGGTGAAGAACTCGACCCCGTAGTGGGGCGAGAGGGCCTGGACGACGTCGGGGTGGTCGAGCACGCGGGCCAGGCCGGCGACGGCGATGACCGTGAACCAGACCACCATCACCGGGCCGAAGACGCGACCGATCTTGTGGGTGCCGAAGCGCTGGACGGCGAAGAGGACGACAAGGATCGCGATCGTCACCGGCAGCACCATCGACTTCAGGCTCGGCTCCACTACCTTGACCCCTTCCACCGCCGAGAGGACCGAGATCGCCGGCGTGATCACGCCGTCGCCGTAGAAGAGGGCGACGCCGGCGAGGCCGATCCCGATCAGCGTCAGCTTCGCCTTGGTGCTGCGCAGCGGCGCTCCCATGACCAGCGCGATCAGCGCCATGATCCCGCCCTCGCCGTCGTTGTCGGCGCGCATGATGAAGACGACGAACTCGATCGAGACGATCAGGGTGATCGTCCAGAAGACGAGCGAGATGACCCCGTAGACGTCGGCTTCGGTCGCCTTCACCGCGTGGTGGTCGGCGGAGAAGACGGTCTGCAGCGAGTAGAGCGGGCTGGTGCCGATGTCGCCGAAGACGACGCCGAGGGCGCCGAGGGCGAGCGCCGCCATCCCCAGCTCGCGGCGGCCGGGGCGGGTCGGCGCCGATTGCGCTTGGGAAGCCATTCTGAGGGGACGATTCGCCCTCACGGCGTCGCCCCCTGCCGGCGGGCGCGAGGCTGCGTTCAGGTGCGGAGGCCGGCCCGGGCGTGGGTCTGATCCCGGCGCAGATCGGCGGTCTGGTCTGACGCGGTGCGGTGGTAGGTGAGGCTGTCGGTCTCGACCACAAGGCCGAGCTTCGGCCGGTGGAAGTCGACCCGGTTACCGCCGAGGTGGGCCTGGGCGGTCGGCTTGGGGAGGCCCGCGGCGCGGGCGATTGGCAGGAAGCGGCGCTCGAGCGCGGTCTGGGAGCGGCTGAAGGTCTGGGCGGCGAGGTTGCGGCGCAGGCGACCGGTGCCCGGACGGGACGGGCGGGCGTCGAGGAGGGCCGGGAGGCGGTCGGTGCCGACAAGCCGCAGGCGGTCCGCCTCGTTGACCGCGTCTTCGACCCCTTCGTCGGTGAGGCAGGTGGCGAGGTCGACGAGGATCGAGACGGGGTCGCCGACGGGGATTTCGTCGATCACGCGCGGTGGCCGAAGGCTGGCGAGGCGGTGGACCTTGATGCGGGGGCGGCGAAGGTAGGCACCGGCCGGCGCGGCAACGTCGATCGGTCCGGGCCGTTGCTTGCAGATTCCCCAGAGCTCGGCGCCGCTGCGATGACTCAGGCGGCAGCTGATGTAGGCGGCCGCTCTCGAGGCGGTGGCGGATTGCGTCGGCGGACATCCCAAGGTCGAGCAGCTGTCGGCGGGTAACGACGCCATGCTGCCGTCGCACCACTCGCCACACCGCTCTTTCCCACGCCTGCAGCCTTGGCGGTGCCATAGCCCCCTCAAGGCTGCAGGGACGGGAGTTCTCCCCTGGATCGGCGCGTGGACTGGGGTTGGGGGCGGGCTCTGCGAGACTTTGGTCGATGGGCACCGCGCAGATTCCAGATCCGACCGAGTCGGGCCTTCGTCATCAGCTGCGGCCGCTGTTCGACCAGATCGTGATCAAGGAGCTGGACCAGGACCGCGTGCGCCGCTCGGGGCTGGTCGTTCCTCCCGGCACCCACGACCCGCCGCCCGAACAGGGGATCGTGCTTGCCGTCGGGCCGGGCCTGGACTGGTGGAGCCAGGCTGGGGTCGAGATGCCGGTGGCGCCGGGTGATCACGTCGTCTTCCCCGCCTCGGCCGGGGTTTGGGTCGAGATCGACGAGGAGCGGCTGCTGGTCTGCCGGGTGACGCAGATCCTCGGCGTCCTCGAATCCGCACCGCTCGAGCGCTGAGCGACGCCGGCTAGCCGACCTGCTGGCGCTGGCGGCCGAGGGCGAAGGGGCTGCCGTTCTGCTTGAGGCGCAGCATGCGCTCGTCGGCGGTGCGGATCAGCGTCTCGTAGTCCTCGCCGTCCTCGGGGAAGACGGCCCAGCCGATCGAGGCGCTCGGGGTTGGGCCCTTGGCGCCGGGGGCGCGGATGCCGACCGCGTTGCGGATCGAGTCCGCCATCCGCCGCACCCCCTCGCCGTGGGCGCCGGGCGCGATAACCGCGAACTCGTCGCCGCCGATCCGGGCCAGGGTGTCGGTCGAGCGCAGCATCGAGTGGACGCGGGCTGCGGCCTCGACCAGGACCGCGTCACCGACCTGGTGGCCGTGGCGGTCGTTGACGCCCTTGAAGTCGTCGAGGTCGAGGATGAAGACCGCGAGCGGCGTCGGCTCGCCCTCGCGGCGGCCGCGGCGCGGATGGGTGCGGACGGAGAGCTCGCGCTTGAGGGTCGAGTCGAAGTGGCGGCGGTTGCCGATGCCGGTGAGCGGGTCGCGGTGGGCGAAGTCGCGCTGGCGCGCCTCGGCGTCGACCAGCCGGCGTTTGAGGCCGACCATCACCGCGGTCGCCGCCAGGTAGCCGGCGGCGAGCGCGAGGTAGCGCGAGGGATAGGCGTTTTCGACTGCGTGACCGTCGTAGAGGAGCGGCGTGCCTGCGACGAGGACGAGCTCGATCGAGAGCGGCCAGGCCCAGCGCGCGGGGAAGAAGAAGGCGGCGTAGAGGAGCGAGCAGACGAGCAGCGGCTCGATGTAGCTGAGCGAGCCGCCCGAGAGGTAGAGGCCGAGGCCGACGACCGGGATCGTCAGCGCCATCCCGGTCGCGAGGGCGTTGATCGAGGCGCGGTCCCAGGGGATCCAGCCGGTGACGCTGCCGATCCCGTAGAGGAAGACGAAGGCGCTGAGCCCGATCACCCAGGGCAGGCCCTGGTGCTCGGCGCCGGGGAGGAAGGCGCCGGCGACGCCGACGCAGGCGGCGACGATCCACAGCCAGCCCGAGATCCGGCCCATCCGCCGCTGCTCGTCGGGCCCTCCTGAAAAGGGGCGTCCCGGGATTGGAATGGGAGTCTCGTGTGGGGACATCTCCCCACCTAGATCGGCTCCCCGCCGCGATCTATTAGCGCCGCGCCGAAGCGGCCAGGATCAGCTGGACTCCGAGTACGCGGGCCCAGGCGTGGCGCGCGCCTGATCGGCGTCCGGGGCGGCCTCCCGCATGCCGGGCGGGAGTGCCGGCTGACGGAGGACGAAGACGGCGATCGCGACGGCGATCGCGGCCAGGCCGGCGCCGATCAGATAGGCGAGGTGATAGCCGGAGGTGAGCGCCGAGGCTTCGGAGACGCCGCTGTCGAGCAGGCTGTTGGTGCGCTCGGTGGAGAGCGTCGCCAGGACCGCGAGCCCGACTGCGCCACCGACCTGCATGCTGGTGTTGACCAGGCCCGAAGCGAGGCCAGCGTCGCTCGGGGTGGCGCCTGACATAGCCATCGTCATGATCGCCGGGAACGAGGTGCCGACGCCGACGCCGATCAGCAGGAACGGCGGCAGCAGGTCGGTCAGGTAGTTGCCGTCGACCGGGGTGCGGGCGAAGAGCAGGAGGGCGACGACGACCGCGCAGACGCCGGGGATCAGCGTCGTCCGCGGGCCGAAGCGCATGATCAGCTTTTCCGAGAAGCCGAGCGAGAGCGAGCCCATCACGATCGTCGTCGGCAGGAAGGCGAGGCCGACGTCGAGGGCGCTGTAGCCGAGCACCAGCTGCAGGTAGAGGGCGCCGAGGAAGAACATCCCGAACATCCCGGCCACCAGCAGCGCCTGCAGCGCGTTGGCGCCGGTCACGTTGCGCGAGTGGAAGAGGCGCAGCGGCATCAGCGGGTTGGGGATCGTCGCCTGGCGGTGGAAGAAGGCGGCGAGCAGGGCGGCCGAGACCGCGCCAAGACCTAGCGTACGGGCGTCGACCCAGCCCCACTCGGTGATCTGCAGGATGGTGAAGACGCCGATCATCAGAGCGAGGGTGATCAGCGCCGCGCCGGGGAAGTCGGCGCCCTGCGCGAGCCCGATCCCGTCCGGGTTGTCGACCAGGCGAATCGCCAGGTAGCCGGTGGCGATCCCGATCGGCAGGTTGATGATGAAGATCCAGTGCCAGGAGATCGCGTCGGTGAGGACGCCGCCGAGCAGGAGGCCGATCGAGCCGCCGGCGGAGGCGACGAAGCCGTAGACCCCGAGCGCTTTCGCCTGGTCGGCCGGGTGGGGGAACATCGTCACGACCATCCCCAGGATCACCGCCGAGGCGAGGGCGCCGCCGATACCCTGAACGAAGCGGGCGCCGACCAGCATCTCCTGCGCGGGAGAAGCGGCGCAGAGCAGCGAGGCAGCGGTGAAGATCGTCAGCCCGACGAGGAAGATGCGGCGCTGGCCGAGCAGGTCCCCGAGCCGCCCGGCGAGCAGCAGCAGACCACCGAAGGGGATCATGTAGGCGTTGATCACCCAGGCCAGGTTGTTCTGGGAGAAGCCGAGGTCGTCCTTGATCGAGGGCAGGGCGACGTTGACGATCGTCGCGTCGAGGACGATCATCAGCATCCCCGCACAGAGCACGTAGAGGGCGATCCAGCTGCGCCCCTCGGCCCGCGGCGGGGCGATCACGGTGGGATCTTCGCTGGCGTTCATCTCGGCGTTCATATCAGCGCTCGCCGTCGTAGTACTCGACCTTGCTCTCGCGGCGGACCAGCAGCTCGCTGCCGGGCTCGCCGGTCCAGATCCCGACCTTGTCGCTGTCGGGGTAGACGGTCGCAGTGGGGACGACGACGTCGGAGAACATCAGCAGGCGAACCGTCTCCTCGGTCTCGTTGCTGACCTGGTGGGCGCCCTCAGGGCCGCGCGGGAAGAAGATCGCGTCGAGCGGCTCGAGGCGGTCTTCGCCCTCGGGGTGGCGCAGGGTCGGGTTGCCGGCGAGGACCAGCAGCCACTCCTCCTCGCCGACCTCGTAGTGGTAGGGACAGGTCGACTGGCCGGGGGCGAGCTGCCAGAGGCTGGCGCCAGTGCGCTCGGAGCCGAGCAGGCGGCGCAGCGAGAGGTGGCCGACGCGGTAGCGCTCGGGATCCTCGGGGTCGTACTTGAGCTCGGGGGCGGCGAGATTGATCAGCTTCATGCACTGAAGCTAGCCGACCGGCGGCGCGCTAAACCGCGAGGTCCATCCGGAGCCGAGCGCGGGTGCCGCTCGGACCGGAGCGGACCTGGAGCAGGTCGCAGAGCTGATTGGCGACCCAGAGGCCGCGACCGCGCTCGCGCAGCGGCGAGGGACGAACGCGGCCGGCGAGCGGGTCGGCGATGCGGCCCTCGTCGCAGACCTCGAGCAGCAGCGCTGCGGGCTCGCGCCAGATCGCCGCGCTGCCGGTGCCGCCGCCGTGGATGACGCTGTTGGCGGCGATCTCGCTGGCGGCGAGGACGAAGTCGGCGGCGCGGTCGTCGGGCAGGCCCGCCTCGGCGGCTTCGACCCCGACGGCGGCGCGCAGCGCGTTCAGCGTCTCGCGGTCGAACTCGAGCCGGCGAGCGTCGAACGGCACCCGGGAGAGGTTGCCGGCGAACGGTTCGGGGGAGTGGTCGTCCCACTCGGGATTGGGCGCGGTAGTGCCGGCAGAGTAGGTGTGCGGGTGGCTGCGCGAAGCGGCTTCGAGCATGTCCTCGTCGAGCGCGGTGCGGTCGTAGAAGCAGAGCAGCGAGAGCCGCGGCGGCGGCTCGGGGGCGAGGCCGACGTTGAGCAGCGCCTCGTGGCGCTCGCACTCGTCAACGGCGGCTGTGCTGCGGCCCGGCCAGATCGGCTCGCCGAGGCCGCGCAGCGGGCGGCCAGGGGGATGGCGGTCGACGAAGTCCTGCCAGGCGGGGAGCAGACGAGCCGGGTTGCGGCCGAAGACCTCGACGTCGGCGAAGTCGACCGAGGCGGCGTCGGCGCCGAGCGCGGCCCGGACCAGCGCCGTCTTCGCCGGGCCGAGCGCGACGAGGATCGGCTCGCTCGCCTCCAGGCCCGCCTGCAGATAGGGCAGCGCCGACTCGAGAAAGCCGTCGGCGGCGTCGTAGAACGCCACCTGATGATGCAAGGTCGAGTCCTGAGCAGTCACGAATGGACCATTGAACCGAGATCTTGATCCAAAGGTGCGGTTTTGGTACGTCCGTGCCCCGATCGGGGGGTCAAACGTCCAGCCTGGTCAGCCGAGCTCGGCCGCCTCGACCCTCTGCGCCTCGAGCTCGAGGTCGACGTCGGCACCGACCTCGCCGGCACCGACCTCGTCGCCGTCGTAGGCGGCGAGCTGGGGGAAGGCGGCGGCAATGACCCCGACCGAGGCGAGGCAGACGAGGCCGCCGGAGACGACCGAGAAGGTGGCCGAGGTGAGAGCGGCGACCGTTCCCGACTCGATGTCGCCGAGACGCGGGCCGCCGGCGACGACGAGGCTGAAGACCGAGCTCATGCGGCCGCGCATGCGGTCCGGGGTCAGGGTCTGGGAGATCGTGCTGCGGCAGACGGCGCTGACGCTGTCGGCGGCGCCGGCGAAGGCGAAGAGGGCGGCAGCGGGCCAGATCGAGTTGACGAGGCCGGCGGCGGCGATGAAGGCGCCCCAGGCGGCGACCGCAGCGAGCGTGATGCGACCGAGGAAGCGGGCGTGGACGAGCCAGCCGGTGGTCAGCGCGGCGGTCGTCGCGCCGGCGGCGACCGCCGCGTAGAGAAGGCCGGTGCCAGCGGCGCCGGCGTGGTAGACGGTCAGCGAGAGGACCGGGAACAGCGCCCGCGGCATGCCAAAGGTCATCGCCGAGAGGTCGATCACGAAGCTGCCCATCAGGGCCTTGATCCGGCGCACGAAGGAGAGGCCGCTGCGGATCGATTGCAGGACCGGTTCGTGGCGCTCGGCCGGGTGGGCGGGCTGCGGCGACATCGCCCAGGCGGCGAGTGCCATCCCCAGGCAGCTGACGGCGTCGACCGTGTACGGGGTGCCGATCCCGAAGCCGGCGATCAGCAGCCCGCCGAGGCCGGGGCCGACGACCTGGGTCAGCTGGTAGAGGCCGAAGGTGAGCGAGATCGCGCCGCGCAGGTGCTCGGGTTCGACGGTGTTGGGGACGATCGCGGCGCGGGTCACGCGCTCGACCGAGGAGGCGCCCGCCATCGCCGCGGCGAGGACGAAGAGGGTCCAGGTCGGCGGCGGCCCGGCGAAGGCGGCGACGGCGAGCAGCGCCGCGATCGCGACCAGCGCAATCTGGCACAGCAGCAGCAGCCGCCGGCGGTCAAGGCGGTCGGCGAGGGCGCCGCCGAAAAGCGAGGCGACGACCAGCGGCACGATCTCAGCGGCGCCGAGCAGCCCGGTGAGGAAGGCCGAGCCGGTGAGGACGAAGACCTGGTAGGGCAACGCGACGAGGGTCGCCTGGGTGCCGAGGCCGGTGATGATCGAGCCGGCGGTGAGGAGACGGAAGTCCCGCGAGCGGCGCAGCGGCGTGGTGTCGACGACGATGCGGGGGAGGCGGCGCAAGGATCGAACCTACTGAGTGCCGCTCTTGAGCTGCATATCATCGATCTCGATGGCCACCCCGCCCGTCGAGCCGGAGACGATGCGCGCGGTCCTCATGCGTGAATTCGGCGAGCCCGAGGTGCTGGCGGTGGAGCGGGTGGCGGTGCCGCAGCCGATCCTGACCGAGATCCAGGTCCGGGTCGAGGTCGCGGGCGTCAACCCGGTCGACTTCAAGACGCGCAAAGGGCGCGGCATGGCCCCGGTCCTCGGCGAGCTGCCGTTCGTCCTCGGCTGGGACGTGGCCGGCGTCGTCACCGAGGTCGCCCCCGGCGTCACCCGCTTCGCGGTCGGCGACGAGGTCTTCGGCATGCCCTGGTTCCCGCGCCAGGCCGGCGCCTACGCGGAGTACGTGACGGCGCCCTCGCGCCACTTCGCCGCCAAGCCGCACGGCCTCTCGACCGAGGAGGCGGGAGCCCTGCCGCTGGCGGCGCTGACCGCATGGCAGGTCGTCGTCGACACCGCCCGCGTGCAGGAGGGGGACGACGTCCTGATCCACGGCGCCGCCGGTGGGGTCGGCCACCTGGCGGTGCAGATCGCGCGGGCGCGCGGGGCCAACGTGACCGCGACCGCGCGCCGCGAGCAGGCCGAGTGGCTGGGCGAGCTCGGGGCCGAGCGCGTGATCGACTACCGCGAGGAGAACTTCGCCGCGCTCTGCTCGGGCCTCGACGCGGTGGTCGACTGCCACGGCTCCCAGGGTGAGGCCTCGCTCGAGGTGCTGCGCCCGGGCGGCCTGCTGGTCTCGGTGCCGAGCCGCACCCCACCGGAGCTGATCGAGACGGCAAAGCGCCGCAACCTGCGCGCAACCGGGTTCCTGGTCGAGCCCGACCCGGTCGGCCTGGCCGGGATCACAGCTTTGGTCGAGGCGGGGCGGCTCCGCGTCCACGTCGACGAGGCGTTCGAGCTCGAGCGCGCCGCCGAGGCGCACCACCTGGCCGAATCGAGCCACGGCGGCGGCAAGATCGTGCTCCGGGTCTGAGCGGAGCGGACACTTGGCGGTGCCATGGCCCCCTCAAGTGTCCAGAAGCGGGGACAGCGCCGCCCGGCCCCTTTCCAGGCCGGACGGCGCCGCGGCAGTTCCCCTCAGGCGCCCACCGCAACAACCGGTGAGCGGCCGATCACCCTGCCCGAGTCATCGAGGGCGACGACGGCGACGTAGGGCGCCGAGGTGTGCGCCGAGATCGCGGTGTCGAGCCCGTTCCAGGCAGCAAATCCGACCTGCTGCAGCGACCAGGGATGCTGGCCGGCGAGGACGCGCCAGTGCGCGACCTCGGTCGCTCCGTTCCAGATCGCGTCGACGTCGACGTGGCTGGAGTCGACCTGCTCGGCGGTCGCCGTCGGGTCGGTCAGCGGCTCGCCGACCCAGGGCGAGCGGTAGGCCCGGTAGGTGTCGTAACCGCTCGGGACGCTGGCGTCCCAGAGCAGGTTCCCGGAGCCGTCGAACTCAGAGAAGCGGCCGGCGCTGCCCCAGCCGACGAACAGGTGGCCGTCGGGCAGGCGCTGGGAGTTGCCCTGCGAATTGGAGATGATCCCGGCAGGGTGCTGGACGGCGGAGACCAGGGTGGCGGTCTTCGTTTTGGTGTCCAGCTTGACGTCGATCACCCGCGAGGGCAGGCCCGTCGCCGGGCCGCCGCCGTTGCCGTTGTCGAAGATCCGGACCACGTTCGGAGCCTCGGGCAGGGCGTTGTGCTGGCCGTTGAACTTGACCCCGGCGCCGAGCGTGAAATCGCTCGACTTGCCGCCGAGGCGCCAGATGATGTTCCCGGTGTGGGAATCGACCTTGTAGATGGTCGAGACGCCGCGGCCGGAGATCAGGAAGTTGCCGTCGGTGTCGGGGTTGACGGCGTTGATGTGAAAGTAGTCCCACGGCGTCGCCGGGTTGGTCGGCGCCGGGATGTAGCTATCTGAGAGCGGGACGTGGTCGAGGCTGTCCCACTGCCAGATGACTTTGCCGGTGGCGATGTCGATCTCCTGGGCGACGCCGTCGAAGACCTGGCCGTTGGCGGGGCCGCCGTAGGGGGTGAGGTCGTAGGGGACGGCGTGGTAGTCGGTGATCAGCGCCGTGCCCCAGGGGGTGATCCGGAACTCGTGCTGATCGGCGGGCTCGAGGCCGTTGCCGGAGGAGACGGTGGCGATCTGGTGGTAGTGCTGGTCGAGGATCACGTCCACACCTTGGCTGTGGCCGGGGCCGCCAGTGCTCTGGCCGACGTTGTAGGTGAGGACCGGCTTGCCGCGGTAGGTCTGGACGCGGAAGTCGGTCGCCGTGTAGGGCGCGGTGACCGGCTGGAAGTAGAACGGCCGGCCCTGGTCGTCGACGATCTCCGGTCCCTGCTGACCGGTGACGCCGGCAGCGGTGATTTTCGGGGCGACGAAGTTGAGCCCCGGGGCGAGGTGCGGGCCGCTCTTGAGGACCGTGATCTGGGGTGGCTGGTAGCCGGTGAGGGGCGTCGTGTAGTCGATGCCGGGGACCGGGTAGACGTTGGGAGGAGAGAGGTGGCCGCCGTGATGGCGGTCGAAGGAGAAGCGCGAGCTGTGCGCCTCATGGTGGGCCGTCGCCGAAGCGGCGGTGAGGCCCGCGGTGGCGGCGAAGACGGCGATCGCGCCGGTGAGGGCGGTGAGGCCGCGCCGCCAGCGCGAACGGGGGGTGCGGGGAACGCTTGACATGGGTGGTGCCTCCTTGGGATCTGGTGGGGAGGCCTTGAGCCCCTGCCGAAGGACCGTGGCCGAAACAGCGCTCTTCCGTGAGCGCCGCGGCATTCTACATAAAGTTGATCATCTTTATCAACTTTATCGATCTTTTAGGCAACCCCTCCGAATGGGCGGGCGCTCAGCGGCCCCGCCGGCCGAAGCTGTGGCCGGCGGGAGCGACTGCACGGAGCTCGGCGACGGCGAGGCGGCGGCGTTCTTGGGAAGAGCCCGGCGGCGGTTCTGCCCGCTGTGGACGGGCGACGGGTGGGGCAGTCGGCTCCAGCGCCCAGACGGCAGCGACGAGGACGTTGATCACCCCTTCGCGGCGCTCGAGGCGGCCGTGGGCGGCGAGTAGCGGCGCGGCGCGGATCAGCGCCCGGTGGCGCTCGTAGACCTGCTTGGGGACGACCAGGTTGACGACGCCGCGCTCGTCCTCGAAGAGCATGAAGACGATCCCCTTCGCCGTCTCCGGCCGCTGGCGGGCGACGACCATGCCGGCGACCGCGACCTCGGCGCCGTCCTCGATCCGCTCGAGGTCGCTGCTGCGGCGGATCTCCGGGTCGAGCGTCGGGCGCAGCAGCGCCAGGGGGTGGGTGCCGAGCGCGATCCCGGTCGAGCGGTAGTCGGCGATCAGCTCCTCCCACTCGCCGAGCGGGTCGAGCTCGGGCGCTGCTGGCGGCTCCAGCGGCAGCGCCAGCTGGGTGCCGGCGGCGCTCGCGCGGCCGCGGCCGCTGACGCCGACCCGCCACAGCGCCCCGCGCCGGTCGCCGCTCTCGCCGCCACCTGCCGCCGGGATCCCGTCCAGCGCCCCGGCCCAGGCCAGCCGTTCGAGGCTCGCCAGTCCCACCCCCGCTCGCGAGGCGAGCTCCGCGATCCCACGGTAAGCGCCGCCGCGCTCGCGCTCCGCCACCAGCGCCTCCATCTCCTCCGCCCGCACCCCTTTGACGTAGCCGAGGCCGATCCGTACCACCAGCCCGCCGCGCACCTCGGGATCGCGCCGCGGCGATTCGACGTGGCAGAGGGCGCGGCTGCGGTTGGCGTCGGCGGGGGCGACGCGGATGCCGCGGCGTTGGGCCTCGTGGACGAGCGAGTCGGGCGGGTAGAAGCCCATCGGCTGCTCGTTGAGCAGCGCCGCGAGGAACTCGGGGGCGCGGTGCTCGCGCAGCCAGGCCGACTGGTAGGCAAGCAGCCCGAAGGCAGCCGAGTGCGCCTTGGGGAAGCCGAACCCGGAGAAGCCCTGGATCTTCTCCCAGATCCGCTGCGCCAGCGCCGGCGGGGCGTCGTGCTTGGCGGCGGCGCCGGCAAGGAAGCGCCGGTGATGCTCGTCGATCGCCTGACGCGAGCGCTTGCGGCTCATCGCCCGGCGCAGGCTCTCGGCCTCCGACGAGGTAAAGCCGGCGAAGTCGGCCGCCACCTCCAGCACCTGCTCCTGGTAGACGATCGTCCCCAGGGTGTCCTTCAGCGACCGCTCCAGCGAGAAATGCTCGTAGGGGATCTCAAACCCTTCGGGGTCCTCGCGCTGGCGCTTGCGCCTCTCTATATAGGGGTGGACGGCACCACCCTGGATCGGGCCCGGCCGCACCAGCGCCACCTGCACGGTGAGGTCGTCGAGCGTCTCCGGGTGGGTGCGGGGCAGCATCTGCATCTGCGCCCTGCTCTCGATCTGGAAGACACCGGTCGTCTCGGCGGCCTGGATCGATTCGAAGGTGAGGCGGTCGTCGACGGGGATGCGCGAGAGGTCGAGGGTCTCCTCGCGCGTCTCGGCCACTTCGTCGACGCAGCGCTCGACCGCGGAGAGCATCCCCAGCCCGAGCAGGTCGATCTTGAGGAAGCCGGCATCGGCGCAGGAGTCCTTGTCCCACTGGACGATCTGCCGGCCCTCCATCGCCGCCGGCACCACCGGGCAGACGTCGATCAGCGGCTCGGTCGAGATCACCATCCCGCCCGAGTGCTGGGAGGCGTGGCGGGGCAGCCCGAGCGCCTCCGGGCAGAGCCAGAGCAGCGCCTTCCAGCGCGGTGCGGCGGTGCGCTCGGCGCCGATCGCGGCGACGACGTCGCGCTCGATCTCGCTGCTGGACTCGTGGAAGCCGACCGTCTTCGCGACCTTGTCGATCTCCGCCGGCGGCAGCCCGAGCGCCTTGCCGAGGTCGCGGACGGCGCCGCGCGGGCGGTAGGTCGGGAAGGCGGCGACCAGCGCCGATCGGTCGGCGCCGTAGACCTCGTGGACGCGCGGGATCAGCCGCTCGCGGATGTCGCGCGGGAAGTCGAGGTCGATGTCGGGCATCGAGGCGCCGACCGCGTCGTTGAGGAAGCGGCCGGCGAAGAGCCCATTCTCGATCGGGTCGATGTGGGAGAGGCCGGTCAGGTAACAGACGATCGAGCTGACGCTGGAGCCGCGGCCCCGCCCCGGCGGCAACACCGAGCGCGCCGAGTCGCGGCCGCGGACCTCGACCGCGACCTCGCGCGCCAGCTCGAGCAGGTCGTGGTGGAGGAGGAAGAAGCCGGAGAGGCCGAGCCGGCTGATCGTCGCCAACTCCTCGCCGAGGCGGCCTTCGGCCTCGGCGCGACGGGCGTGACCGGCGAAGCGCTCGTCCAGCCGCACCCGGCAGAGCTCGGCGAGGGTGAGGTCGGCCTTCTCCTGCTGGGGGTAGCGATAGCCGAGCTCGGTGGTGAGGTCGAAACGCAGCCGCTCGGCGAGGCGGGCGCTCTCGGCGACCGCCTCGGGGTGCTCGGCGAAGCGCGCGGCCATCGCCTGCGGCGAGACCAGCGCCGAGCTGCGGTTGCCGCGGCGGAAGGGCTCGGAGGCCTCCAGGGTCTCGCCGCGGGAGACGGCGACGAGCGCGTCTTGGAGCAAGGCGCGGCGGCGGCTGTGTGAGTGGACGTTGCCGGTGGCGACGGCGGCGACGCCAAGGCGCCCGGCGAGCAGCGCCAGCCAACGGTTGCGGGCGCGGTCGCGGCGCCAGTAGGGACGCTGCAGCTCGACCCGGAAGCGCTCGCGGCCGAAGATGGCGAGCAGACGGCGCCCTAGCTGCTCGCCAACAGGCCGTTCGCCCCGCTCGAAGGCCCCCGCAAGCGCCCCGTCCCGCGCGCAGCCGGAGAGGCAAACGAGCCCCTCCGCATGCTCCTCGATCTGCTCCAGCGTCACCCAAGGCTGACTCAAGGTCCGTCCTGTGCCATCCCGCGTATGTTCATGAGCCCGCGTCAGAAGGCGGCAGAGATTGCGGTATCCCGCCGCGCTTTCGACGAGGAGAGTTATGTGTGCGTACCTGCCCGGGGGTGACAGGCCCCGCCGGCCCACGCGCACCGTCAACTCTGCCCCCGTAATCGCCCGTACCGCAAGCCCCTGGCACGCCTCGGCGAACTCGCGGGCACCCCAGAGACCGTCGTGGTCGGTGAGGGCGAAGGCGGCATAGCCGTGGGACTCGGCGGCAACCGCCAGCTCCAGCGGCGTCGAGGCACCGTCGAGGAAGGAGAAGGCCGAGTGCGCGTGCAGCTCGACGTAGGGCGGCGTCGCCATCGGGTGCCCTCATCTAGGCCCGCTGGCGGTACCAGCGCCCGCGCCGGCCGCGGCGGAAAACGGTGACGTCGCGGCCGTCGGCGAGGACCAGCTCGAAGTAGTGACGGCGCAGCGGCGGCGGCGTCCACCAGCGGTCCTCGACCAGCCACTCCTCGCGCAGCGCCTCGACCACGACGCCGTCGACTGCGGCCGGCACGTCGCGCTCGCCGACCCGTACCGAGACCAGCTGGGGGGTGTAGAGACGGCGAAGCCCAGGCGTCACAGCTCGGGGAAGGGCGTCAGCATCGCCCAGCGCTCCGGCACCCGCGAGGAGGAGTCGACCGGAAGCACCTTGAGCAGCGCCTCGGCCCCCTGCGCGTCGCGCACCTCGCGCACCGCCCGGCCGAGCCGCCGTCGCCGCGCCAATCCGGCGTCGCCAACCGCGAGCTCGATTTGATCGCTTGCCGGGGGTCCGAAGCCGAGCGCCCGCAGCCGCAGCAGCTCAGCTGGGCCGGGCAGGGTCTCCAGTCGCGGCGCCAGCACCGCGCGCAGGACCGCGGGCGAGGCACTGGGACGGCCGAGGCCCTGCTCGACGCTCCAGCTGCCGCCACCCGAGAGGCGGGCGCCGAGCCGCAGGCCGAGCAGGGTGCGACCGCGGCGCTGGGGAGATGCCAGGAGACGGTCGACGAGCAGCTCGAGGGCGCGGTCGAGCTGGCGCCCGGCGGTCCCCTCCGGCAGCTCGATCTGCTCGACCAGCTCCTCGTGGGGGCGGCGCGGGCGCAGCGGGTCGTCGGCGCCGCGGGCCAGCCGCAGCGCCCGCAGGCCGAGGTCGCCGAAGCGGTCGGCGACCTGGTCGGGCGAGAGCCGCGCGAGGCGGCCGAGGGTGGCGATCCCGAGACGCTTCAGCGCAACGAGGAAGTCCTCCGCCTCGGCCTCGGCGACGTCGAGGCGGCCGTGCAGCAGCCCCACCCCGAGCGGCGCCAGGAAGGCGGCGAGGCCAGCCGCGTCGACGTAGCCGTCGTCCTCGTGGCGGGCGACGGCGAAGGCGGCGAAACGGGTCGGCGCGACGCCGATCCGGACCTCGCCCCCGATCGCGTCGCGGGCGGCCGAGACGACTCCCTCGCGTTCGCCGCCGTAGACGCCGCGCAGGCCGCCGACGGCAAAGAAGGCCTCGTCGGCCCGGGTCGACTCGACCCCGGCGCCGATCCCCTCCAACGCCCGCACCATCGCCTCGGTCCGCTCCGCCGCGGCGACCGGATCGGGAAGCAGATCGCGCCCGGGCCGGGACCCCCCGGAGCGGCCCGGGCGCGGCGGAGACGCCAAGCGACTGCCGATGACGCAAGCGATCTCCATACGAACGTATGTTCGTACGATCGGATCGCGATGTCAAGGGCGCAGGGAAAATTTCTCGCGAAGGGACGAGGTGGGTGGGGAGGGTTCGGGTACCCCTCTGAAAACTCGCTCGCTGCGCTCGCTCTTGAGTGTTTTCAGAGGGGTACCCGAACCCTCCTTCACACTTCAACTTCGCGAGTACTCCTGGCGAGAGCTACTTCTCGCGAGCGATCGTCGCTGCTTCAGAGCTGCCGAGATATGGGGTGAGGGTGAACTCGACTAGGTCGGGGAGGAGATCCTCTAGCTCGGCGGTGCGGCCGGCGATTATGCGGCGGGAGACGAGCGAGACCATGCCGCCGACCAGAGCCTCCTCGGTCGTCGGCGAGAGCCGCTCGAGGACCTTGGGCGAGCGGCCCTCGCGGCCGGCTTCGAGGTAGGGGACGAGGCCCTGGATCGCGGCGTCGTAGCGATCGACGACGACCGGGCCGGCGACCAGCGCCTCGACCATGCAGAGGCGGGCGAGGTTCGGCTCGGAGGCGAGGAAGGCGAGCATCGCCGCGATCCCGGCCTTGACCGCGTGCGGCCAGTCGTCTACTTCCTTGAAGGCCACGTCGACGCGCTCGCCGAGCTGCTCCATCACTGTGTCGTAAGCGGCGACGAAGCACTCATCCTTGCTGGCGAAGTGCTCGTAGAAGGTGCGCCGCGAGACCGCCGCGTGACGGGTGATGTGGCCGATCGTGGTGCTCGCGTAGCCGTTCTCGGCCACCGCCTCGGCGAGACCGGCGATCAGCCGCTCGCGCTGGTTGTGGACGACGAACTCGCGCGGCAGGCCGTGACGACCCGGGGGAAGGCGGGAGAGCTCGGGTGGATATTCGGAGGCTGACTCCACAGAAGTCTCGACGGGATCCGCAGCCACAGAGCGACGATACCGGTCAGCGACGTTGTATTGACGGCGGGGTTTTTAAGAGACTGGTCTCAGCCGGCGGAGAACCGCTTCGCCGCCTCGGCCCCGATGTACGGCGTCAGGGCGAACTCGACCAGCTCCGGCAGCAGCTCCTCGATCTGCTCGGTCTGGCCGAGGACGATGCGGTTGTAGATGATCCAGAAGATCCCGCCGGCGATTGCTTCCTCCAGCGTCGGCGGCAGCTCGTCGCCGTGGGGGGAGACCTTGCGGCCGATGCGGAAGAGGGGGAGGAATTTCTGCAGCGACTCCTCGTAGCGCTCGACCGCCTCCGGCCCGGCCGAGAGCGACTCGACGATGCAGGTGCGGGCCAGAGCCGGCTCGCTAGCGACGTAACCGAGGAAGGCGGCGAGGCCGGCGTGGACGCGCATCTGCCAGCTCTCGACCTCGGTCGCCGCCTCGACGATCCGCCGCAGCGCCTCCTCGCGGGCGAAGTCGAGCGTGGCGAGGAAGCAGTCCTGCTTGGAGGAGAAGTTGTCGTAGAAGGTGTTGCGGGCGATCCCGGCGCGGCGGACGATGTCGGCGACGGTCACGGCGCGGTACCCCTTGGCCGCCGTCTCGGCCGCGAGCGCGTTGATGATCCGCGCCCGCTGGTGGCGGGTGATGAACTCACGGGAGAGCTGCTGGCGGCCGGGGGAGGGCCGCATCGTCGGCGTGCGCTGAGACACGAACACCAGAGTACCTGAGGGCGCCGTTCTCTAAACCCCCCCTCGACGCCGAATACCACTAGGGTACCTCAAGCCAGACAGCTCGTTCTCCCGATGAGCACCGACAGGGGTCTGGCAGGCGCGGCTGGGGCACGAGAATTGACGGACGGATCGAAGCGGCAACGAATCCTGGCGGGGATGC
>Ga0335070_10000924_pt1 | contig 33701 bp, 26 predicted proteins | sample Lox_Sample_13_FD_206722 | JGI IMG/M metagenome (GOLD analysis project Ga0335070, IMG submission 206722) | Soil microbial communities from Loxahatchee National Wildlife Refuge, Florida, United States - Lox_Sample_1.3 | ecosystem: Environmental > Terrestrial > Soil > Wetlands | place: USA... | reverse complement strand
GGCTGCGTGCGCGAGCGTCCCAGCTCGTCGATCGCCCGCAGCACGAAGTGGCCCGGCCGCGCGCGCCAGAACAGCGAGCCGCCGGGCTCGGATCGGCCGACGAAGGCGTCGTCGATGAACCAGGAGACCCGGCGCCCGTCCGCATCCGACACCGCCGACAGCGGGATCTCGTCGGCCTGGCCGTCGCGCAGCGCGTAGACGACGTGCGCTTGCGGCGACTCGATCTTGAGCGCGAGACCCGCCGCGGAGCGCTCCACGCAGTCCGGCGCGAAGGGCGGTGGGGTGCGGCGAGCGATGCCGACGCTCCGGAACAGCGCGAGCAGGTGCGAGGGCCAGAACTCGTAGACGGCGCGGCGCACGCCTTCGCTCCGTCCGGGGCAGGCGCGCAGGCCGGTGCGCGCGTCGATCGACACTTCGCGGTGCACGCTGCAGGTCGCGATCGGGGAGATCCCCGGGATCAGCCAGGTGTCCTTGTGGCCCGGGCAGAAGGCACCCGGTATCGCACCCGAGAGCGCGCACACCGGCGCGCGGACCAGCGAGAGCGGATGCGGCGGGGCGGGAGGCCCCTCGGGCTCGCCGGCGGCGCGCAATGCGTCGGCGATCGAGAACAGCAGCGGTCCGGCGGCCTCGCGACCGACGAAGGCGGGATTCGGCGCGCCGTCGAAGTTGCCGACCCACACGCCGAGCGCGAAGCGGCCGAAGACGCCGACCGCCCACGCATCGCGGAATCCGAACGACGTGCCGGTCTTCCAACCGATCGCGCCGCGGCGCCTGGTGTTGGCGACGGCGAGATCTTCCCCGGGCCGGGGGTTGGTGCGCAGCATCTCGAGCACCGAGGCTCGCGGCGGCGCAGCGCGTCGGCGGCGATCAGCGGTCGGGCGAGCCGGCGCAGCCACGGCGGCGGCGACCACTGCAGATCTCCGAGCACGGCGCGCAGCAGACGGCGAAGCGAATCCATGGTCGTGTCCCCGGTGCCCTCGTGTAGAGGGGCCGACAGTCTGCAACAGGAGGGCCGGACCCGTACAGACGAATTTGCATTCCGCCGATCCAGCACCCGACTCGGCCCGAGTCGAGTCGAGACGCGTGCCGATCGCTCCGGGCCGCCTCAAGCTCGCCTCTCGCCGCTCCGATGCAGGAGCGGGGATCCGCCCGTTCGCGAGAGGTGGAGCTCGGTGCAGCTGCTCGGCCTGATCGGGATCCTGGCCTTCGTGGCCGCGAGCTTCGTGGTGGGTGGGCGGCTCTCCTGGACCGGCCTGCGCCGCGGCCGCCTCCCCGAAGCGACGATCGGCGTCTCCTTCCTGCTGGCGGGCGGGATCGGCACGCTGCTGATGGTCGTCTCGAGCGGCGCCGGGACCGCGCAGGTGCTGATGCGCGTCGCGTCGAACGCGTTCATCGATCTCGGCATCGCCGTGCTCGGGATCTTCAACTGGCGCGTGTTCCGGCCCGACCGGCGCGGCGCGCTGCTGTTCGCCGCGTTCGTGTCGCTGCTCTCGCTGTCGTTCTCGGCCGACCTCGCCCGGCGCGCCTTTCTCGACCCCGGCCCGCGGCCGCTGCTCTGGATCGCCGCCGACTGCGTCGGCCGCATCGGCATGTACGCGTGGGCCTCCTTCGAGACGCTGCACCAGTACGCGCTCTCGCGGCGGCGCCTGGACCTCGGCCTCAGCCATCCGCTCGTCGTGAACCGCTTCCTGCTGTGGGGGATCGGCACGATCGCGGTGACCGGGATCTGGCTGCACACCTACGCCAACGAGCTGCTCGGCATCGTCGACGCCGAGAGCGACTACCTGTCCGTGACGCTTCTCGGCGGCGTCTGCGCCGCCGCGATCTGGCTGGCCTTCTATCCGCCGCAGGCATATCGCAGGCGCTTCGAGATGGGCGCGGCCGGCGACTGACCCGCTCCGCGCTCAACGCCCCTTGAACACCGGCTTGCGCTTCTCGCGGATCGCGGCGAGCGCCTCCTGGTGGTCCTCGCTCTGGAAGGTCACGATCTCGAGCGCGGTGGAGGCGTCGAAGGCGACGTTGGCGACGTCCTTGATCCACTTGTTGACCGCGAGCTTGGTGTAGCGGAGCGCGAGCGGCGCGCCCGCCGCGAGGCGATCGGCGAAAGCGCGCGCCTCCTGCATCAAGTCGGCCGCCGGCACCACGCGGTTCACCAGACCCCAGCGCTCGGCCGTGACGGCGTCGACGCGGTCGCCGGTCAGCAGCAGCTGCTTGGCGCGCGCGGGGCCGAGCACCAGCGGCCAGATCGCGACGCCGCCGTCCCCGGCCACGATCCCGACGCGCACGTGGGGATCCGCGAGCGACGCGCCGTCGGCCATGAAGATCACGTCGCAGAGCAGCGCGATCGAAGCGCCGAGGCCGACGGCCGGTCCGTTCAGCGCCGCGACGATCGGCAGCTCGACGTCGAGCAGGTCCCAGATCAGCTGCTTGGCGTCGCTGCGCAGCGGCTCGAGCTTGGCCAGACCGCGCAGCTCGGGGAACCACTCGAAATCGCCACCCGCGCAGAAGGCGCGGCCGCTTCCGGTCAGCAGCACGGCGCGCGCCTCGCGCTCGCGGCGCAGCGCCCGGAACAGCGCGCCGAGCTCGTCGTGCAGCAGCGCATCGACGGCGTTCAGCTCGTTCTTCGGGTGCGCGATGGTCACCTCCAGCACGGCGTCGCGCCGCGCCACGCGCAGCGCCTGGAAGCGCACGCCGTCGAGGGAGTCGCTCATAGGATCGAGTGGTCGCCGTCGACGCCGAGCAACGCGCGGCCGGCCAGCTCGAGGCTGCCGCCCGACACCGATGCGTGCTGGGTGACGACGTGGGCGTCGCGAAACAGGCGCTGCAGCGGGCTCTCCAGATAGATCGCGCTGCCGCCGCCCAGCTCCCAGGCCACGTCGACCGCCCGCGTCGCGGCCCGCACCGCGTGGCTCGCCGCGATGCGCACGCGCGCGCGCTCGCCGAGCCCGATCGCGCCGCCCGCTGCGACGCGCTGCCAGACGGCGTCGATCGCGGCGAGCAGGCCGGCGCGACCGGCCGCGAGCGCTCCCTCGGCCTCCGCGATCTTCTCCTGCACGGCGCCGCGCTCGGCGAGGCGCCGCTGCGCCAGCGCGGGCGTCTTGCGCACCGCCAGCGCGGCGATCTCGTCGAGCGCGCGGCGCGCGATCCCGAGCGAGACGCTGGCGACGCCGATCGCGAGCAGGCCGAAGATCGGGAAGCGGTAGAGCGCGCCGGGCTCGCGCGGCGCGTCGCTGATGATCGAGACCGCGTGCGCCTCGGGGACGAAGAGATTGCGCGCCGAGATGTGGTGGCTCCCGGTGCCGGAGAGTCCCGCGACGTGCCAGGTGTCGTGGATCTCGACCGCGTCGGCCGGGAAGAAGAGCAGGCGCACGTCCGGGCGTCCGCCCGCCGCGAGCTCGGGACCCTGCTCACCCACGACGACGCAGCCGCCGAGCAGGTGCGTGCAGTGCTGGCAGCCGCTCGCGAAGCTCCAGCGTCCCTCGGCGCGGAAGCCGCCGGCGACGCACCGCGCGCGGCCCATCGGCGCGAAGACGCCGCCGGCGATCGCGCCCGGCGCGGCGAAGATCTCGCGCGCCGCCTCGGGCTCGAGCCAAGCGGCGAGCGCGGAGGTCGTCGACGCGATCATCGCGCACCACGCGGCCGAGCTGTCGCCGGTCGCGAGCGTCTCGAGCACGCGCACCAGCGTCGCGAGATGTGTCTCGGGCCCGCCGAGCGCGCGCGGCTGGCAGAGCCGGAAGAAGCCCGCCGCTTCGAAGGAGCGCACGAACGGCTCGGGCAGGCGCCGCGCGCGCTCGATCTCGTCCGAGCGCTCGCGCAGCTCGCCGGCCAACCGGTCGGCCTCCTTCAGCAGGCGTTCGTCGTGGAATTCGCTCACGGGAACCCCCGTCGCGGTGGCCGATCATACCCGAGGCCCGGGGCGCCGCGATCCCGGACGGCGCCCGCTACCCTTGCACTCGATGACATCTCGCCTCACCTCGGAAGACGACGCCGAGCTCGTGTCCCGCAGCGGCCTGCGCGCGACCTGGCAACGCGTAGGGGTGCTGCGAGTGCTCCGGGCCGAGCGAGGGCATCCAACCGCGCTCGATGTGCACCGGCGCCTCGTCGCACGCCACCCGAATGTCAGCCAGAAGACGGTGTACGCGATCCTCGACGCGCTCGTCCAGGTCGGGCTCGCGCGCCGCGTCACGCATGGCGGAGCTCCAGCGCGCTACGAGGCGAGGCTCGACCGCCACGATCACGCCCACTGCCGGGTCTGCGGTCGGCTGTTCGACGTTCCTGCGAGCGCCGATGCATCGATCCGCGGGCGTGCCGCGCTGCCGAAGGGCTTCCGGCTCGAGGGAATCCAGGTGACGCTGGAGGGCCGCTGCCACCGCTGCGCCCGTGGCTGATGGAAGTTTCTTGACAACAATTGTCATCTAGACTAAGACTCGGTCGTGCCTGAGACCGGGTTCGTGCAGCGCTTCCCCGCAGAACGCCTCTGCCCGTCCCTGCTCCGCTCGCTCGCTGCCGTCGCGCTGCTCGCTCTCGCCCCCGTCGCGCTCGCCCAGGACGTGGCCCTGCCCGTGCCGGACGGTGTCCTCCCGCCCGAGGTCCCCGCCGACGACCCGGTCACCGCCGCGAAGGTCGGGCTCGGCAAGAAGCTCTACTTCGACGGCCGCCTTTCGAGGGACGACACGATCTCGTGCGCGACCTGCCACGATCCGCGCAGCGGCTTCGCGGAACACAAGCCGGTCTCCGAGGGCGTGGGTGGCGCCAAGGGCGTGCGCAATGCGCCGACGGTGCTGAATGCGGCCTTCCTGCGCGAGCAGTTCTGGGACGGTCGCGCGCCGACGCTCGAAGCGCAGGCCGTGCTGCCGATCATCAACCCCGTCGAGATGGCGATGCCCGACCACCCGGCCGTCGAGGCGAAGCTGCGCGGGATCCCCGAGTACGGCCCGCTGTTCGCCAAGGCGTTCGGCGATTCGAAGATCACGATCGCGCGGGTGGGTCAGGCGATCGCGAGCTTCGAGCGCACGCTGCTCTCGCTCGACGCGCCGATCGACCGCTTCCTCGCGGGCGACGCGAAGGCGATCTCGGATTCGGCGAAGCGGGGGTGGGACCTCTACAACGGCAAAGCGCGCTGCAACTCCTGCCACGCACACACATCTGTGTTCCCGCTCTTCACGGACGAGAAGTATCACAACATCGGCGTCGCGGCGAAGGCGGTGGACTTCGAGAAGCTGGCGCGCCAGGTCGAGAGCCACCCCGAGAGCCTCAGCGCGCTCGCGCACGAGCCCAGCCTGAACCAGCTCGGCCGCTTCCTCGTCACCAAGCAGCACCAAGACGTCGGCGCCTTCAAGACGCCCCAGCTCCGCAACGTGGCGCTGACGGCGCCCTACATGCACGACGGCAGCGAGAAGACGCTGCGGGACGTGATCGAGTTCTACGACCGTGGGGGCAACCCGAATCCGTGGCTCGACGGCGGCATGCGCCCGCTCGGTCTGACCGAGCAGGAGAAGGCCGACCTGGCGGTGCTGCTCGAGACGTTCACGAGCGGCGATCTCGGGCGCTTCGACGAGCTCGCGAAGTCGATGCCATCGAAATGAAGGAGGGTCCATGGCGATCCATCTGACCCCGAAGGAGCTCGAGCGGGAGCTGCGCGAACGCTCGCCCGAGTCCGAGCGCCTGATCCGGTCGCTCTACAACTGCGATCGCCGGCACTTCCTCAAGGTGAGCGCGAAGTTCGCCGCGATGGCGGCGGCCGCGGGCGCGGTGATGCCGCACGCCTTCCAGCTCGTGGAGGTGGCCCACGCCGCCACCACGCCCGGCGCAGCGCCCGAGGTGGCCTTCCGCTTCGCCTACGTCTCGGACACGCACCTGTATGCGCGCGGCATGACGCACCGCTTCGCCAAGGCGGCGCTCAAGGCGGTGCAGGACGTGAACGCGCTCGACCCGCAGCCGGATTTCGTCCTGTTCGGCGGAGATCTCGCCCAGCTCGGACGCGCCGACGAGCTCGGGCTCGGCCAGCAGATCCTGAAGGAGCTGCGGGCGCCCGCGAAGATGATGGTCGGGGAGCACGACTGGTACTTCGACATGGGCGAGAAGTGGCGCGAGATGTTCGGGCCCGACCGCTACTCCTTCGACCACAAGGGCGTCCACTTCGTGACGCTGAACAGTGTCGTCGAGAAGGATTTCTGGACCGCCAAGGGCTACACGCCCGAGCAGCGCATGGCGATCGTCGCCGGCCTCGACGACGGGCGCCAGAGCCGCTTCGAGGTGGGCGAGGAGCAGCGCGACTGGCTGCGCCAGGACCTGGCCAAGGTCGACAAGAAGACGCCGGTGATCGTGTTCTCGCACTCGCCGCTCTACCACTACTACGAGCCGTGGAACTTCTGGACGGTCGACGCGGCGGAGGTGCAGGCGCTGTTGTTCCCGTTCGCGAGCGCGACGGTGATTCACGGCCACACGCACCAGCTGCTCACCAACCGCATCAAGAACATCGCCTTCCACGGCCTGCTCTCGACGGCCTGGCCGTGGCCGTACGCGCCGACGGGGCTGCCGAAGCTGACCCTGCAGATGGACCGGCCGGATCCCTTCGACCAGTTCGACGGCTGCGGCGACGGCACGCTCGACGTGCTGAAGGGCGGGCACGTGGACGCGCACTACAACCTGTGGGACCGCAATCCCGTGACCGTCTCCTACGCGGAGCTCGTGAAGGGGATCCAGGGCGGCGGTCCTTCCTACTAGCCCATTGGCGCGGAGGAATCCTCGATGACGTCGCTGCGAGTCCTCGGAGTGATCACGGCCCTCGGTCTCGCTGCCGCGGCGGCGCTGCACGCCGGCGCGCGCCTCGTCTCCGACCGGGAGGCGTCGCCGGCCGCCGCGGCGCCCGCGGACGGCTTCACGACGCGCACCGTCTACGCCTGCGACCACCGCAAGGCCGTGGTGGTCGAGGGCGCGCGCGCGGGCGAGAGGCTGCCGCCGGCCAAGGCGCAGCGCGTCGCCGACCTGCTCACCGACCTGATGCGCTTCTGCAACGAGGAGGTGACGGCGCACATCTCGACCACCGACGTGGTGACGCTGAGCGTGAACGGTCTTCCTTTCGTCGAGTACGTTCCAGGCGGTCCCCTGCCGGTCGAGCTGGTCAAGGGCAAGAGCGACTACACCGACCGCGACCGCCAGATCTGGAAGGCCGAACTCGACAAGCTGGTGAAGGAAGGCGACCGGCTCTTCCACAACGACGAGCTCGGCACCAACGGCCTCGCCTGCGCGATGTGCCATCCGAACGCGTCGAACACCCACCCCGAGACGTATCCGAAGTTCCAGATCGAGATGAAGAACGTCGCGCTGCTGCGCGACATGGTGAACTGGTGCATCCAGAACCCGCTCGAGGGGAAGAAGCTGGCCGACGACGATCCGCGACTCCGGTCCTTGGAAGCCTACATCCTCTCGCAGCGCACGGGCGTCGCGCTGGCGCCCGGCAAGCACTAGCCGAGCCGGGCCGAGATCGGGCGCGCCGCTATCGTCCCGCGCATGCGCGGGCCGCTGCTGCTGCTGGTCGCGTTCGTCTCGGGCGCCGCGGCGCTCGTCTACCAGGCCGTCTGGCTGCGCTGGTTCGCGAGGCTGTTCGGCGGCACTGCCTACGCCGCGTCCGCGACGCTGTGCGCGTTCTTCGCCGGGCTGGCGATCGGCTCCGAGCTCTTCGGACGCGCTGCTGCTCGCGCCCGCCGGCCGCTCGTCGGCTACACCGGCGTCGAGACCGGCGCCGCGGTGCTCGCGCTCGCGGTTCCCCTGGCGTTCCGCTTGTACGATCCGATCTACGCGGCGCTGTACGCCGACCTGGCCGACCGCCGCGGCGTCTTCGTCGCGATCAAGTTCGCGCTGGCCTTCGCGCTGATGCTGCCGCCCGCGGTCCTGCTCGGCGGCACGCTGCCGCTGCTCGCCACCGCCTACGTGCGCGATCCGAAGCGACTCGGCGCCGCCGGCGGCCGCCTCTACGCGCTCAACACCCTCGGCGCCGCGGCGGGCAGCGCGGCCGGCGTGCTCTGGCTTCCCGATGCGCTCGGCGTGCCCGGCACCTACGCCGTCGCGATCGCGCTCTCGCTCGCCGCGGCGGCCGCCGCGCTGGCGCTGCGCCGCACGGCGCCCGGCGCCGTGGCGGCGCCCTCGCATCGAGCGGCCGGCGAGCCGGTCGCGCGCTCGCTGCGCGGCGTCGCCTTCGCATCGGGCTTCGGGACGCTCGCGCTCGAGGTGCTGCTGATGCAGGCGCTCTCGCAGGTCTTCGACCAGTCGCTGTACTCGGTGGGCGCGGTGCTGGTGGTGGTGCTGCTCGCGCTCGCCGCGGGCGCGGCGCTGGTGGCGGCGAGCGACGGGCGCGTGGCACCGCGCCCGCTGCTCGGTGCCGCGCTCGCCGCCGAAGCCGTCCTGCTCTTCGCGCTGCCAGGCGCGACCTGGACGCTGTCGGGGCTCGGCGAGGAGGGGCCGCCCCGGCTGGCGGGCGGTCTCGCGGTCGCGGCGGTGTTGGGCGGACCGCCGCTCCTGATCGGCGCGCTGGTGCTGCCGCTCACCTTCCGCCTCGCCGCCGGCGGTTCGGTCGGGCGCCGGCTCGGCGGACTGCTCGCCTGGAACACGCTCGGCGGCATCGCCGGCTCGCTCGCCGCCAGCTTCGTACTGCTCGACGGGCTCGGCCTCTGGCTCGCGCTGGCGGCGATCGGCTTCGGCTATGCCGCCGCGGCGCTCGCCGTCGCGGGCGGCGGGCGCGAGCGCGCGCTGCGCGCTGCGGCGATCGGGCTCGGCGCCGCGGTGTTCGCGACGCCCTGGAGCCCGCGCTCGCTCCCCGCCGTCTCGCTCGAGCCCGGCGATCGGCTGGTGGCCGTGGAGCAGGGCGCGAACGGGATCGTCAGCGTGATCGACAGCGCCTGGGGACGGCGCATGAAGCTCAACAACCACTACACGCTCGAAGGTGCGGGCAAGCTCTCGGCGCTGAAGGCGCGCACCGGCCACATTCCCTTGCTGCTGCACGCCGACCCGAAGCGCGTGCTGTTCGTGGGATCCGCGACGGGCAGCACGGCGGCCGCCGCGGTGCTGCATCCCGTCGAGGAGATCGTGCTCGTCGAGATCGTGCCCGAAGTCCAGGAGCTTGCGGCCCGCTGGTTCGCCGACCGCAACCACGGCGTCCATCACGACCCGCGCACGCGCCTCGTCGTCGAGGACGGCCGCAACCACCTGCGCGCCACGCGCGAGCGCTACGACGTCGTGGTGGCCGACCTGTTCTCGCCGTGGAACCCGGGGATCGGATCGCTGTACACGCGCGAGCACTTCGAGGCGGTTCGCGACCACCTGACGCCGGACGGTGTCTTTTGCCAGTGGCTGCCGCTCTATCAACACTCGGAGGCGACCTTCGACGCGGTCGCCGCCACCTTCCTCTCGGTGTTCCCGAACGCCGCCGTGTGGCGCGGCGATTTCTACGCGCGCACCGGCCCGCGCGTCGCGCTGTGCGGCTTCCGCGGCGCGCCGCCGTCGATCGAGACGGTCGACGCGCGGGTGCGCGCGCTGGCGGCGCGCGGGGTCGACGACCGCTGGGTCACCGACCCGCGCGGCTTCTGGATGCTCTACGCGGGCCCGCTGGCCGCGGCGCGCGACGAGCTCGCGTCGGTTCCGATCAACAGCGACGCGCACCCGCGCTTCGACTACGTGGCGGCCCGCGCGACCAACCTCGAGCGCAGCGCCTTCCTGCGCGCGCGCTGGCCCGCGTTGGCGGATCGGCTGCTGGCGGCCCGCGGCGAGGCCGATCCGTTCGCCGAGAACCTGCCGCAGGCGCGCGCCGGCGCCGCGTTCGTGCGCGCGGGCGCGCTCTCCGTCGACGGCCCGCCCGCCGCGTTCCGCGACGCGTGGGAGCGCGTGCGCGCGCGCATTCCCGAGGACCTGCTGCGGGTGCCCGACCCGAGCGCCTCGGAGCTGTGGCTGGGGCGCTGACTAGGCGAGCTCGCCGCGCCGCTCGAGCTCGAGGAAGGCGCGCACGACCGACGGGTCGAACTGGGTGCCGCTCCCGGCCTCGACGCGCCGCACCGCCTCGTCGTGCGCCACGGGCTCCTTGTAGCTCGAGGCGCTCGTCATGCTGTCGACGGCCTCGGCGAGGCCGATGATGCGCGACTCGAGCGGGATGTCGTCGCCGACCAGGCCGTCGGGATAGCCGCCGCCGTCGAACCACTCGTGGTGGTGCAGCACCATCGGCGCGATGTCGGCCCAGAACTGGATCGGCGACAGCATGCGGAAGCCGAGCGTCGGATGCTGGCGGTTGGCCTTCGGCTCCTGCATGCGACGCGGGTCGAGGCGGAGCATGCCGACGTCGTGCAACAGCGATGCGAAGTGCAGGCGCTGGCGGCGCGCGTCGTCGAGGCCGAGCTCCCGGCCGAGCCGGTTCGCGAGCTCGGCGACGCGCCGCGCGTGGCCGGCCTGCAGATCCATGCGCGTGTCGAGCGCGGCGACCAGCATGTCGGTCACGTGCACGAAGAAGTTGCGCTGGGCGTCGGCGAGCTCGGCGCGGCGCGCGGCCATCGAGGCGAGCGCTGCGAGCGTCGCGAGCGAGCCCAGGTCGGCGGGGTCGAAGGGGCTCTCGGCCGCCGCCACGACGGCGAGCGCGCCCACCTGCTCGACGGGTACGACGGCGCCCGCGAAGCGCTCGGGTGCATCGCCGCCCCACAGCACCGGCCGGCCCTCGTCGAGCGCTCGCGCCAGCAGCGCGCCGAGCTGCGCCTCGAGTCCGGCGAACAGCGCGGTCTCACCGGCGGAGGCCTCCAGCTTGGGCGGCGCGCCCGCGGCGCCGCTCACGAAGAACGCGGCCCGCGCGCGGCCGAGGCGCAGCGCGCAGGCGGCGGCCCTCGCGGCGACCTCGGACTCGTGCGGGGCGGCCGCGAGCCGGCCCGACGTCTCGAGCAGCGCCTCGAGGCGCTCGTTGTCGCCGCGCATGCGTCCCACCGTCTGCCACGTCACGCGCCGCAACACCAGGAAGGCGGCCGCCGAGAGCACGCCGACCGACACGGTGAGCGCGATCAGCCCCTGGCGCGCCGGGCCCTCCGGAAGGTCCGGCAGGACGAACTGGTGCAGCACGAAGGCGAACGCGACGAAGGGGACGACCGCGCCCAGGAAGTAGGCGAGGAAGGCGGCCCGGTCGAGGCTCTGGGAGAAGATGGAGAGACGGTGGGCCTGGGGGGCCATGGGCGGCGTATCGGCCGGCCCCCGCCCGGCCTGAAGCGCACCCGGCCCGATCTCAGAATGTGTAGCGCAGGGTGGTGAAGATCTCGTCGTGGGTGCGCAGCACCGAGAGCCCGTTCTCGACGGCGGTGTCGTAGGCGTGCGAGCCCACTCGGTTCAGCGCCGGCCGGATCTCGTTGATCGGGCCGACCTTGAACTGCTCGCGCCCGAAGAACAGGTTGACGCCGACCGAGGCGGAGAAGGCCTCGGTGAAGCGGTACGTCACCTGCGGCAGGAAGGCGCCCGAGCTCGAGAGGAAGTCGTACACCCAGGTGTATTGCAGCATCAGCCGGTCCTGGTGGTAGCCGGTGAGGATGGTGAAGGTGGCAAGCACGTTGACCGGCCCGTTGTTGGTGTAGCTCTTGTGATAGTCGGGGATGTACTGGAAGAACCACTGGCTGTTGAAGAAGAACGTGCGGTTCTGGTTCAGGAAGTTGATGAAGGTCGGCCGGTCGACCGAGACCGTGAGGTTGTAGGTCGGGGAGTAGGAGATCCCGTCGAACGCGTTGTCGTCGATGAAGGGCTGCCGGTTGACCCACGACGCCTCGACGCCCCAGTTGCTCTTGGTGTGGTCCTCGGCGAAATCGAAGGCGAAGCCGAGCACGTTGTGCTTTTCGTAGCCGAGCAGCAGCTCGCCGCCCGATTGCCAGGCGAAGTCGCGCCGGCCGAACTCCCCGTTTCCGGCGGCGCGGACCGAGTTGCGCGAGACCCCGAGCCCCGCCAGGAAGTCGCTCACGGCATGGCAGAGCTGCGGCTTGTAGAAGCCGCACGCGGCCGCGTTCGCGCCGCCGACCTGGTTCGGGTCGACGCCCGGCCGCACCTGGCCGGCGTAGGGGCCGGCCTGGATGATGCCCGTCCCGTACGGGTCGTTGGGGTCGAACTCGGCGATCGTGGGGAGGTCCGGGTTCACCGGCATCTTGCCCGAGACGAAGGTCATCATCATGTTCGACGAGAGCGCGGCCATCTCGCTGCTGAACATCTGTCCCGTGTAGGGCGAGAGCAGGGAGTGGGCGGCCGCGCAGCCGGGATCGCTCGAGCGGATGCAGCCGTCGACGTTCGCGCTCCAGCCGGCCTGGAACGGCCCGCGCGCGCCGGGCAGGATCACGAGCTTGCCCTGCACGTAGCGCGTGGCGACCGGGCCGCCGCGAAAGCCGAGCGTGCCGGGCTGCGCTTTCGACGTGTCGCGCAGGTCCCAGTTGTAGGCGCTGCCCGTCGTGCCCTCGAAGCCCGGCCACGACTGGATCAACACGCTGCCCTCGGCGTTCAGCAGGTCGACGCCGTCGATGTCGCAGTCCGACGAGAAGTAGGGGCCGCAGCCGAGCAACGCGAGCTGCTGGGGCGTCAGATGCTCGCCGAGCGCCTGGCCGGCCTTCGCGAAGAGCCCCGTGCCGCCGTCCGCGAAGGGGCCGATGCCGTCGGCCGGATCCTTGTTCAACGGGACCAGCGACCCGATGAAGGCCGTGCGGCACGCTGCGACGACGGCGTTCTTGTAGAGGCACAGGTACGGGGAGAAGCCCGTCGCCGAGTTGACCGCCGCCGTGCTTCCGGCCAGCAGCGCCGAGAAGCCATTGGCGATGGTGGCGGTCGGATAGCCGGGCCCGAATTTGCTGTTCACGGCCGCCAGCCCGCAGATCTGCGGATCGATGTCGAGTCCGACGACCCCGCAGTCCATGCTTCCGAACGCGAAGGCCGTCAGGTTCGCGGGGTGGTGGGCGAGGACGTCCGCGCGCTGCACCGGATCGATGATCAGGTCCCCCACGTTGTAGTGGACCTGGTTCGCGGGCGTGCCCAGGTGGTTGACGACGGTTCCGTTGTAGTTGCGCAGCGCCCAGCCGTCGAGACCGAGCAGGACGGCCTTCGCGATGCCGAGGCACGCAGGCTCCGCGCCCGTCGTGCAGGGCCCGTGGTCGCCGAAGCGGCGCGGCCGGCCGCTCTGGGGATCGACGTTGCGTTCGTAGGTCGAGATGCGCACCGGGTGCGGGAAATCGTCGTAGCCGTAGAAGTCGGAGAGCTGGAAGCTGAACTTGCGGTAGCGCCACTCGAGGCGGCCGCCGCCTTCGAGCCCCTTCACGTCGTTCCACGGGCTCGGGGGCTTGTCGGTGCCCGCGAGGCCCGCGCCCGCGATGCCGTGGGCGAAGTAGCCCAACGTGATGCCGCACACGACGTCGATGGCGAACGGCTCGCCGCAACGCCCGAGGTCCGCCGGTTGATACTTGTCGAGGTTCACGGCCAGCTCGAGCCGCACGTCCTCGAACTTCCCGATGTTGTAGAAGGACCACGTGCCGCGCGCCGACCACAGCGCGATGCGCGACTCCTCGAGGCTCGGCAGCGACGAGAGCGCGAAGTCCTGCGGGTTGAACTGATCGGTGTTGCGGAAGAGCTCCGTCTTGCCCCACACGATGGTCTGCTTGCCGAGTCGCATCCAGAGCCGGCCCTCGGCCATCTCGAGGTCGACGTACGCCTCCTTGAGCTCGCCGGTCTGCTCCTGGCTCGCGCCGTGGTTCCACTGCAGCTGCCCCTGGGTGAAGTTCTGGTCGATGTTGTCGAGGTGGCGCGTCTCGATCGCGTGGACCAGCCCCTGGCTCGGGTAGTAGAACCCCTGTGCGGCGTTCTTAGGCGCCGAGGTGTCGGCCGCGACGAAGAGCGGGCGGGGCCGGAACGGGAGCTCGCCGCGGCCGTACACGGAGATCGGCTGCCCGACGTTCGGGCCGCCCGGGTTCAGCGCCTCGTCGCCGGAGTTGGGGATCCGATCGGGGCCGGCCAGGATCGGGTTGAAGTCGTTCGCGTTGAAGGGGTTCGGGAAGTTGCGGAGTGCCCCGTTCTCCTGGATCCGGCAGCGCGGGTTCCAGGGACCCAGCAGATTCCACACGTGGCCGTTCTCGGCGCCGCGCCCTTCCTGCGAAGCGAACTTGCAGCGATCGATGATCTTGAACAGCACGTACGGGGGCGGGTCGTCGCCGAAGCTCTTGCTGATCGGCTCGAACACCTGATCGGGACCCTGTCCGTTGCCGAACAGCGAGACGAAGCCGGGCGAGTTCGCCAGCGTGAGCGGCTCGCGCAGGCGGCTCTGGGGACTATCGCGGTAGGTGATGTCGTAGTTGTAGCGGTTGACCGGCGGGAAGCGGCGGGTGTCTTCGTTGTCGAGCTCGCCGGTGAGGCCCGACTGGTGCCCGCTGCTCAACCGCTTCGGCAGATGGTCGGCACCGTTGCCGTAGACGTCGACGGTCGGGAACATGTTGCAGCCGTGCGACCAGACGCAGTCGAAGCGCGCCTCGAAGCGCGAGTAGAAGGTCGCGATCTCGAACGGGCCCCAGCCGTTCGGCAGGAGATTCGATTCGACCTCGACGTTGAGCACGTTGTACCACTGCGCGAGGTCGATGCCGTCGGTCGTGTCGAGGTTGCGGCCGAGCCAGCGGAGCTGCTCGCCGCCGTAGCCGTGGATCGTCAGCCGGCCGTCGAAGAAGTCGAAGGCCACCGCGGGTCGCGCCGCAGCGACGGCGAGCGCGACCAGGGCGCTCACGCGCATCAGAAGGCGGGCGCGCACCTCTCCCCTTCCTCCGTTTCCGAGGCGCCCGTCGTTCAGCCCGCAGTCCGAAGGTCGGCACCCCGCAGCCCGCACCCGCCGACGCCCCTCGACGCGGCAGCATGATGGCAGCTCCGGCGCGCCGGGGACAACGAAAAAAGCAGACCAGGGGCGGTCGGGCGTTCAGGCCGGCCCGTCATCTGGCTCGTAGTGGACGGCGAGCACGACACAGCGCGTCGGGCCCCGGGGCCGCTCGAGCACGAACGCGTCGCCCTCCGCACGGCCGAGCAGCGCGCGCCCGAGCGGCGAATCCATGCTGATGCGGCCGGCGGCGACGTCGAATTCGTCCGGACCGACGATCTGGTATTTCGAGACGCAACCGGCTTCGTCCTCGACCTCGACCCAGGCCCCGAAGTAGACGCGGTCCGTGCGCTCGGGATCGGGACGCACCACGGTCAGCTCGTCGAGGCGCTTGGAGAGGAACTCGATGCGGCGGTCGATCTCGCGCAGGCGCTTCTTGCCGTAGATGTACTCCGCGTTCTCGGAGCGGTCGCCCTGCGCCGCGGCCTCCGCCACCTCGCGCGTGACCCGCGGCCGCTCCTCGCGCCACAGCCGCTCGAGCTCCAGCTGCAGCGCCCGGAAGCCGCGGCGGGTGATGTACCGCTTGCCGTCCGCCGTCGTCCCCTCCGCTGCGGCACGCCGTCGAGAATGGCGCCCTCCCTCGCCGGCATGAGAGAATGCATAGCCCAGCAATCCCGTGGAGGCGCGGTGAGCGAGCCGCCCGACCCGATCGTGCGCGAGGAGCTGCGCCTGCTCGAGGAGGCGATGCGCGCCCTCGCCGAGGAGGCGCCCGAGGACGCCTCGGCCGAGGAATCGATCGTCCGCGAGCTGGAGCGGGTGCGCGCCCTGCTGGTCTCCGGACAGGAGCAGAAGGACCAGCTCGCGCTGCTCGAGCAATGGGACCGCGGCAGCGCGCTGCTGCGCCAGCTGCGCGCCTCGCGCGCCGCCCCGCGCGTCGACCGCGCTTCTCCGTACTTCGCCCACCTCCGTCTCCGGGAGAGCGGGCGCGAGCGCGACATCTGCCTCGGCAAGGGAACCTGCATCCGGCGCGGCGTGCGCATCGTGGACTGGCGCAACGCGCCGATCTCGCGGCTGTTCTATCGCTATCAGCAGGGCGAGACCTACGAGGAGGAGCTGGCCGGGCGCGTGGTGGCGGGCGAGGTCGCGGCGCGCCGCACCGTCTCGATCCGAGCCGGCGTGCTCGAGCGCGTGGACGCGCCGGAAGGGAGCTGGCTGTGCGACGCCGGCGGGGCCTGGAGCCACGTCGAGGCGCGCGCCGCGCGGCTCGCGGGCGGCGAGGGCGCGGCGCTGCGCGCCCACAGCCCGGCCCTCGTCGGCCAGCGCAGCGCGCAGCCCGCGGGCGGAGCGCGGCGCCTCGGAACCGATGCCGAGGGGCGCCCGCTGCGGGCGGACAAGCGCCTCCCCGACGTCGCCGGCCTGCTCGATCCCGAGCAGTTCGAGCTGATCAGCCGCCCCCGCCCCGGCTGCCTGGTGGTGCGCGGCAGCGCCGGCTCCGGCAAGACGACGGTCGCTCTACACCGAATAGCGTATCTCGCGTACGAGGATCCGCAGGTCGACTCGCCGCGCACCTTGTTCCTCACGCTCTCGCCCGCGCTGCGCGACTACGTGGGCCACGTGCTGCCGGGCCTCGGCGTCGGGCGCGTGCGCGTGCAGACCTTTCCCGAGTGGGCCGCGCGCCAACGCCGGCGGCTCTTTCCGGCGCTCCCGGCGGCGGAGCGCGCCGACACGCCGGACTTCGTGCGGCGGCTCAAGCTGCATCCGCACTTCGAGCGCGCGCTCGCGGCGCAGGTGCGGCGGGTGCCGGGGCCGGCGGATCCCGCCCAGGCGCTGGACGACTGGGCGAGCGCTCTCACCGATCCGCGGGCGCTCGAGGCGGCGCTCGGTCCGGGCGGGCCGCTCTCTCCCGCCGAGCTGCGCGCCGCCACTGATTGGTGTCGGGCGCGCAACGAGGAGCTCTTCGCCGCGCTCGGCGGGGACGCCGATGCGCCGGCCGAGCTCGACGCCGAGGACGACGCGCTGCTGCTGCGCGCCTGGCAGCTCCGCGTCGGACCGCTCCCGGGGGCGGGCCGGGACGCGCTCCGCTACGCGCACGTCGCGATCGACGAAGCGCAGGATTTCTCCCCGCTCGAGCTGCGCGTGGTGATCGACTGCCTCGCCGAGCCCGCGAGCCTGACGCTCGCCGGGGACACCCAGCAGCAGCTCGCCGTCCACGTCGGCTCGGGTTCGTGGGAGCAGCGCGTGCGCGAGCTCGGGATCCCGGCCGCCGAGATCCAGACGCTGCGCGTCAGCTACCGCTCGACGCGCGAGATCATGGCCTTCGGGCGCGCCGTGCTCGGACCGCTCTGGGAGGACGAGGCGCCGCCTGCCGCGCTGCGCTCGGGCCCACGCGTCGAGGTCTTCGCGTTCACCGACCCGGGCGCCTGCGTCGCCTTCCTCGCCGAAGCGCTGCGGCGACTGGCGGCCGAGGAGCCGCTCGCGTCGGTCGCGGTGCTGGCGCCCTCGCGCGCGGCGAGCGCCGTCTACCACGAGGGACTCGAACGCGGCGAGGTCCCCCGCCTGCGCCGCGTCGAGGCCGGGCGCTTCTCCTTCGCGCCGGGCGTCGAGGTCGCCGAGATCGAGGCGGCCCGGGGGCTCGAGTTCGACTACGCCGTGCTGGTCGACGTCTCTGCCGCGAGCTTTCGGGACACGCCGTCCTGCCGGCGCCTGCTCCACGTCGGCGCGACCCGCGCGGTGCACCAGCTCTGGGTGACCCACGCGGGTCCCGGGTCCCCGCTGCTCGCCGAGGCGCGGGCGGAGCCCCGCTAGCCTCCCCGCGGGAATCGCCGAGGCGGGCGGCGCGACGAATCCGCTACCCTCACCGAGCTCGAACGTCGCGGGGGGAGGGTACGCGATGACGCCGACTGCTCACCGGATCGCCGCCGGTGTCTTCGCGCTCGCCCTGAGCCTGGCGCTGGCCGGGCCGGTGCCCGCGGCGGACCTCTCCGACGCGCTCCAGCACGCCCTGCACAAGAAGCAGAAGGACCGGGCGGAGCCGCCGAGTCGCGATCAGATCGCCCAGACGTGGGATGCCTTCCTGACGTCGGTCGTGAAGCGCGCCGGGAGCGATACCAAGGAGAGCAAGCTCCGCAGCGAGCTGCTCGACGTCCTCCTCAACGAGCGCTACGAGCTCGTCTCGCTGCTGACCGATGTCACGATCGACGCCCCCGATCTGCTCGCTTCGCTCTTCGAGAGCTCGTGGCAGCGGCTGGTGCCGCTGCTCGACCGCGTCGCGGCCGAGCTGCCGCCGGCCGCAGCCGCCAAGTATCGCTCCTTCGTCGAGGCCGGCGACATGCTGCGAGCGGCCGAACGACTCGGCGTCGCGCGCGACCTGTCGGGATCGCCGGAGAGCCTGCGCAAGCTCGCCCGCATCCTGGTCGGCGACGGCGGGCGCGACCCGCTCAGCTACGACACCGAGGTCGATCCCGAGCTGCGCGCCATCTTCGGCTTCGGGCCACCGCTCGAGCCGCCGGCCCCGAGCCCCTTGCTGGGTCCTCCCGCGGAACCACCGAGCGGCGCCCACTGGCTCGAGTGGCTCGGCGGCGTAGCGGCCGGCGCGGCGGATTGGCTGGTCGGCACCGCCTGGGCCGCCCCCGCACCCTCGGAGAAGAACGCCCTCGTCGCGCGGCTGAACGCCTGGGTGCCCAGCAAGAAGAGCGAGCTGCGCGAGTACGTGCCGATGGTGCGCGAGATGCTCACCCTGACGGCCGACGAGTCGATCGCGCGCGGCCATCTCGCGGCCGAGCACGCCCAGGTCTACCGCAACCTCGTGCTCGCGACCGCGTGGCAGGAGAGCTGCTGGCGCCAGTTCGTCGTGCGAAAGGGCGAGATCCTCCCGCTCACCAACTCCTCCGGTTCCTTCGGGCTGATGCAGATCAACGCCAAGGTCTGGCGCGGCATCTACTCGCTCGGCGGCATCCTCGGCGACATCGGCTACAACGGGCGCGCCGGCAGCGAGATCCTGCAGCACTACCTGCGCGACCACGCGCTGGCCAGCGGCGAGCACCTGGCGCCGGGCGGCGAGGACAACCTGGCGCGCGCGACCTACGCCGCCTACAACGGCGGGCCCGGCCACCTGCGCCGCTACCGCAAGCCCGACACCTCCCCCGAGCTCCAGTCGGTCGACGAGGGCTTCTGGGAGCGCTACCAGGCCGTCAAGGCCCGCGACGAGCGCTCGTTCCTGCGCTGCTCGAATCCCGGCTGAGTCCGTCTACCCTCCGTGCCCATGATCGAGTCGCTCCCGCCGGGCCCGCCGGCCTTGGTCGCCGCCGCGGCGGTCGCGGTCGCCGTGCCGCTCTACGCGCTCCGCGTTCGCGGGCGCGCCTACGCGAGCTTCGCCGCCGTCATCATCGCGCTCTCGTTCCCGGCGGCGCTGGTGCTCCACGCCCGGCTGATGTCGACGCTGCCGGCACGCCTCGCGGCAGGCCTCGACGCCGGCTTCGCCTACAGCCTCGTCGCGGCCGGCGTGCACCTGGCGTCGTTGGTGCGGGCGCGTCTGCGCAGCCGCTGGTTCCGCTGGGGCGTGAGCGTGCCGGGGATGGCGTTCGTCGCGCTCGGCGCGCTGGCCGGGCCGTGGCTGCTCGTCCTGCTCCCGCTGCGCGGCGCGCTCGCGCTCGCGGGCGCGAACGCGGCGCTCGACTCGCTGCGCTGGCTCGACCTCGCGCCCTTCGCCGTCGTCGCCGTGTCGCTGGCCACCTCGCTGCGACTCCCGCGCGAGGTGGTGCGCGTGCGCCTCGGAGGCGAGGAGCCCGACGAGGTCCGCAGGCTCCCGGTCGAGCGCCATCGGCGGCGGGCGCCGCCGCTCTCCGAGCGGCCGCTGCGCATCGTGCAGATCGCGGATCCGCACCTCGGGCCCTGGCAGCCGGTGCACCGGCTGCAGCGCCGCCTCGACGCGTTGCTCGACCACGATCCCGACCTCGTGCTGCTGACCGGCGACTTCCTCACCATGGAGGGGCAGGGGACGCCCGGCGCGCTGGCCCGCGCGCTCGCGCCGCTGCGCCGCCTGCCGGGTCGCTGCTTCGCGATCTTCGGGAATCACGACCACGAGGCGGTCGGCGAGGTGCGCGCCGCGCTCGCCGCCAACGGGGTCCACCTGCTGGTCGACGACGAGGCCTGCGTCTCGACGCAGCTCGGTGAGGTCCAGATCGTCGGCGCCGACTGGGCGCGCGAGCGCCGCGCCGAGCGAATCGGGCGCCTGCTCGAGCGCTTCCCGCGGCGCGCAGCGCACCTGCGGCTGCTGCTGCTCCACGATCCGCTCGGCTTCCGCGACGTCCCGAAGGGCGACGTCGACCTCACGCTCTCCGGCCACACGCACGGCGGCCAGCTCGGGCTGGTGAGCCTCGGCTTGGACTGGACCGTGCTGGCCCGCTCGCGCTGGCCCGACCACGGGCTCTTCGGCCACGGCTCGAACCGCCTCTACGTCCACCGCGGCACCGGCTTCTACGGCTTCCCACTGCGCATCGGCGTGCCGGGCGAGGCCTCGCTGCTCGAGCTTCTGCCGGCGGCGGGCTAGCGGGCGGCGAGCATCTGGTAGAGCACGATCGCGATCTCCACCACGATCAGGATCACGATGTACCACTCGACGCGCAGGTTCTGGCGATTCTGCAGCAGGTTCAGGTAGGTCTCGACGGTGTGCGAGGCGAGCTCGAGCTTGCGCGTGAGCGCGCGGTCGCGCTCGCGCAGCTCGTACTCGGCGGCGAGGTGTTCGTAGAGGCGGTCGAGGTCGGGATCGTCCCAGGTGATCTCCGGCTTCTCGCCGACCTCGACGCGGCCCACCGTGCGCGTCTGCACGACCAGCACGTCGCCGATCTGGCGCGCCAGCTCGCGCCCGCTCGCCGGCCCGCGCCCGCCGCGCTGCAGGTCCTCGGCGAGCGTCTCGACGCGATCGAACAGCTCCGTGGCGCGCTGCTCGTACCACGCCAGCACCGTGCTCTTCGCGAGCACGTGCGCCACCACCTGCAGGCGCTCGAGCTTCGACTCGCGCAGCCGCAGCAGACCGTTCTCGTCGACGCGCTCGGCCGCCCCCGGCTCGATGGCGATCTCGACCTCTTCGCTCTCCGGCCGCCCGAACGCCCCGATCACGAACGGCGCAAGGGCCTCGAAGAAGGCGGCCTCCTCGACGGGGCTGACGTCGACCAGCGCGACCGCGCCGAAGCGGAACAGCACGCCGAAGCCCCGCTCGCCCGCGCGGATCGTCAGCGGGTGGAGCGCCAGCGGCTTGCCGCTCTCGAAGGAGCGCAGGTTGAGGCGGCTCCCGACGAAGCGCGTCCGCATCCGCAGCGTGCGCGCATCGGTGGGGGGCATGCTCCCAGGATGCGCCGCCGCCCCGCGCTGCGCCATGCTGTGACGTGCCGATGGATTACGACCCCCGCAAGCCCTTCGCCGAGCGCGTGGCCGCCCTCCCACGGCTCGGCGTCGGCGTCTCGACCGAGTTCGGCGCCGGCCGGGATGGCCTCGACGTCGTGGCGCTGCGCCGCGCGCGGCCGGAGCTGGTGCGCTTCCTCGAGATCGGCGTCGACCTCGAGCGCGGCGTCGACGCGGCCGCGCGCGCCTGGCTGCGCCAGGGCTGGCCCACCACGTATCACTTCCTCGACGCGAACCTCGAGGAAGGCGACGACCTGACACCGGAATGGATCGACGCGACGGCCGCCCTCGCGCGCGAGCTCGGCGCCGCTTGGCTGTGCGGCGACGCGGGTCTCTGGCACGTCGGCCCGCGCGACCGCGGCCACGGGACGCTGCTGCCGCCGATCCTGACGGCGTCGTCGGCGGCCGAGATGGCGGCGAACGTGCGACGGCTGCGGGAGGCGAGCGGCTTCGAGGTGCTGCCCGAGAATCCTCCCGCGCACGTCTACCTCGGCGACCTCCACCTGCTCGCCTACTTCGCGCGCGTGGCGGAGGAAGCCGACTCGGGGCTGCTGCTCGACGTCGCGCACCTCGCGATCCACCAGCGCGCGACCGGTCGGGCGCCGCTCGACGGCCTCGACGACTTCCCGCTCGAGCGCGTGGTCGAGCTGCACGTGGCGGGCGGCACCGAGTTCGCGCACGGGGCGCGCCGCTTCGTCGACGACGACCACGCGCCGGAGCCGCTTCCCGACGCGTGGGCGATCCTCGACTACGTGCTGCCGCGCGCCGCCAACCTGCGCGCCACCGTCTACGAGTGCGAGCGCAATCGCCGCGAGCAGGTGATCGCGAACTTCGAGCGTCTCGCGCGGGGGTGGTCCGCCCGTGCCGGCGTCGCGGCGCGAGGGCGGCGCCCGGCGGAGCGCCCCCGCCCCGAGCGCCTCGATCACCGGTCGCTGCAGCGCTCGCTGTTCCGGATGCAACACGACCCCGGATTCGCGGCGCGGCTGCGCAGCGGCGACGCCGAGGCGGTGGCCTCGACGCGGCTCGGCGCGCGCGAGCTCGGCTGGCTGCGCAGCGCCGATCCCGACGCGGTCGCCGCGGATCGCGGCGGCCGGCGCGCGGCCCAGCTGCTGCGCAACGTCGCCTCCGAGTTCCGGCTCTGCGCACGCGTGGGCCCGCGCGGCGACGCCGCCGGCGCATGGGTCGAGGCGTTCCCGCGCTCGCCGCTCTTCCACCGTGCGGTGTCGCGCGACGAGAGCCTGCCGCTCGCGTTTGCGGCCTGGGCCGAGGCGCTCGCGAAGGACGCGCCGAGCGAGCTGTTCCGGGCGCTCGTGGCGCTCGAGGTCGAGATGGCGCGTGCGCGCCGCGAGCTGCGCCCGGTCGCCTCGCCCGGGCCCGGCGAGGTGGTGCTCTCGGCCGCCGCCCACCTGCTCGAGCTGCCGGCGGGCACCCACGCTGCGGCGGCCGCGCTGGCGGGCGGGGCAGCGCTCGGCGCGGCGCAGGTCGACTCCGCGGCGCGCGAGGTCGTGCTGATCGCCGCCGACCTGCGCGACGACGCGCGCTTCGGGCGGCTGCGTTCCGTGCGCGTCGAGCCGCTGGCGCCGCGGGTCGCGGCCTTGCTGCGGTTGGCGCGGGCGCCGCAGGGCGCCGCGGCGCGCCGCGCCTTCGCGCAGCACCACGAGGTCGACGCGGCCGAGCTCGAGGCGGTGGTCGACGACTACGTCGCCGAGGGCGTGCTGCGGCGCGGCGGCTGAGGGGGCGCGTGCGGGGCATCGCGATCGCATTCGCCGCTGCCGCGCTCTTCGGGGCGTCGACGCCGGCCTGCAAGCGGCTGCTCGGCGAGCTGCCGCCGTTCCAGCTCGCCGGCCTGCTCTACCTCGGCGCGGCGCTCGGCACCGGTGGCTGGCTGCTGCGCGAGCGCGGCACGCGGCCGGCGCAGCGCCTCGACCCGGCCAACCGCGCGCGTCTGGCCGGCGCCGTCGCGCTCGGCGGGATCGCCGGCCCCGTGCTGCTGCTCCACGGGCTTCGGCTCGCCCTCGCGGGCTCGGTCTCGCTGCTCCTGAACCTCGAGATCGCGGCGACCGCCGCGCTCGGCGCGTGGTTCTTCCGCGAGCCCCTCGGCGCGCGCGGCTGGCTCGCCGTCGGCGGCATCGCGGTGGCGGGCGCGATCGTGTCGGGGGACGCCGGCTGGCCCGGCCTCGCCGCTGCGGCTCTCGTCGCTGCCGCCTGCCTGTGTTGGGGCGCCGACAACCAGCTGACGGCGCGCATCGACGGGATCACGCCCGCGCGTGCGGCGTTCTGGAAGGGAGCCGTCGCCGGCTCGGTGAACGGGGCGATCGGGCTCGCGACGTCGCCGCTCCCCACGACGCCCGCGCGCGCGATCGCGGCGCTGGCCGTGGGAGCGCTGGCCTACGGCGTGAGCGTGGCGCTCTTCATCTCCGCGGCGCAGCAGCTCGGCGCCACGCGCGCGCAGGCGATCTTCGCGAGCGCGCCGTTCATCGGGGCCGCGCTCAGCTTCGCGCTGCTCGGCGAGCCGCTCGGGCGCGCGTCGCTCGCGGCCGCGGCGCTCTTCGCGGCCTCGGTCGCGCTGCTGCTGCGGGCCCGCCACGAGCATCCGCACGCGCACCAGCGGCTGGAGCACGTCCACGAGCACCGCCACGACGACGGCCATCATCTCCACGAGCATGCCGGCCTCGCCCCGTCCGCCCGACACACGCACTGGCACGTCCACGAGCCGCAGGCGCACGCCCACCCGCACTGGCCGGACCTCCATCACCGGCACGGCCATCGCTGACGATTGCCTATGCTCCCGAACCTGCCTCCGGAGGAGCCCATGATCGAATGGTCCGAGTCCCAGCAGATGATCCGCGACGCCGTGCGCAAGTTCGTCGAGGCGGAGATCAAGCCGCAGGTCGAGGCGCTCGAGCACGGCGAGCAGCCGCCCTACGACGTGCTGCGCAAGATGGTCCGCACCTTCGGCATGGACGAGATGGCGCGCCAGCGCTTCCGCCATCAGATCGAGAAGGATCAACAGAGCGCGGCGGGGCGCGCGACGCCCGAGCGCAAGCCGCGCTCGGACGGCGGCGACTCGGCGGCGATGCAGATCATCCCGATCATCGAGCTGTGTCGCTTCTGCCCGGGCCTGGTGACGGCGATGGGCGTGTCGATGGGCCTGACCGCCGCCTCGATCATGAGCAAGGGCACGATCGCGCAGAAGCAGCGCTGGGGGCTCCCGCTGCTGACGCTCGAGAAGATCGGCGCCTGGGCCATCACCGAGCCGGGCTCGGGCTCCGACGCCTTCGGCGGCATGAAGGCCAGCGCCCGGCGCGACGGCGACGGCTACCTCCTGAACGGCAACAAGACCTTCATCACCAACGGCCCGTACGCCGACACCATCGTGTTCATCTGCAAGCTCGACGAGCCGGGCGTCGACGCGAAGGATCGCAAGATCCTGCACTTCGTCCTCGACCGCGGCATGCCGGGCCTGGTGCAATCCAAGCCGATGCGGAAGATGGGCATGCACAGCTCGCCGACCGGCGAGCTGTTCCTGACCGACGTGCGCGCGGGCCGCGAGCGGCTGCTCGGCGAGAGCGAGGATCGGGCTGCCTCCGCCGGCAGGAGCGGCGCCAAGGACACCTTCTCGATGGAGCGCTCGGGCGTCGCGGCGATGGCGCTCGGCATCATCGAGCGCTGCCTCGAGCTCTCGATCGACTACGCCAGGAGCCGCGTCGCGTGGGGCCAGCCGATCGGCGAGTACCAGCTGATCCAGCTCAAGCTCGCCAAGATGGAAGTCGCGCGCATGAACGTGCAGAACATGGTGTTCCGCCACATCGAGAGCGTGGCGCAGGGCAAGTCGATGTCCTTCGCCGAGGCCTCCGCGATGAAGCTCTACTCCGCGCAGGCCGCCACCGAGGTCGCGCTCGAAGCGGTGCAGCTCTTCGGCGGCAACGGCTACATGGCCGAGTACCAGGTGGAGCAGTTGGCGCGCGACGCCAAGGTGCTGCAGATCTACGCGGGCACCGACGAGATGCAGGTGCGCGCCATCGCGCGGAGCCTGCTGGCGGGCTAGCCGCTCGTGGCGGAGCGCTGACCGGCTGCGGTACCAAGCCGCGGGAGGACACGGCGATGGCGGCGATTCCGTCGGTGCTCGGCCCGCTCGACGTGGCGCAGCTCGGCTTCACGCTGATGCACGAGCACGTCCTGATCGCGAACTGGGCGATGCGGCAGAGCTTCGCCGACTATGTGGACGTGCCGCGCTTCGTCGAGGCGGCGGCCGCGGAGCTGCGCGTCGCGCGCGAGCGCGGCGTGCGCAGCATGGTCGACCTCACGCCGATCAACCTCGGCCGCGACGTGCACGTGATCCGCGAGGTCAGCCAGCGCTCGGGCGTGCAGATCATCGCGGCGACCGGCTTCTACTGGACCGAGGAGCCGTGGATGGAGGCGTGGGATCACGACACGCTGCTGCGCTACCTGGTGCGCGACATCACGCAGGGCATCCAGGGCACGGCGATCCGCGCCGGCATCCTCAAGTGCGCGACCGACCGGCTCGGCGTCACCGACCTCAACAAGAAGGTCCTCGAGATCACGGCGCGCGCGCACCGTCGCACCGGCGTTCCGATCTCGACGCACACCTCCGTCGCGCACCACACCGGGCTCGCGCAGCAGGACGTCTTCGAGGCCGAGGGCGTGGACCTCTCGCGCGTGGTGATCGGGCACTGCGGCGACAGCGTCGACCTCGACTACCTCGAGAAGGTCCTGCGGCGCGGCAGCACGATCGGCATGGACCGCTTCGGGATCGACATCATCCTGCCGACCAAGCAGCGCGTCGCGACGATCGCCGAGCTGTGCAGGCGCGGCTGGGCCGCACAGATGGTGCTGTCGCACGACGCGTCCTGTCACATCGACTGGTTCCCGAAGGACCTGATCCGCAAGGCCGTGCCCAACTGGAACTTCCTGCACATCTGCGACGAGGTGGTTCCGGCGCTGCGCGAGAGCGGCGTGCCCGAGGAGGCGATCCGCCAGATGACGGTCGACAACCCGCGGCGGATCTTCGAGCAGCAGGGCGCCTACTGACGGCGGCGAAACACGAGCGGCGCGGGTATCATCGCGCCCGAAACCGAGGAGGAGAGCGCGATGGCGGCCCAGGCAACCCGGAGGCGCGCCCGCCCGGCGCGCGGCGCCCCGCGAGCGAGAGCGAAGTTGTCCCCCGAGGCGCAGGCGGCCTACGGCGAGATCCGCCAGGGCGTCGCGCATCTCGAGAAGTCGATCGCGGAGATCCAGCGCGGCCTGCGCAAGGCGGAGCGCAAGATCGAGGCCGACGCGCGCGCCCGGGCTCGCGAGCTGCGCAAGGAGGCACGCGTCCAGCTCGACGCCCTCAAGGCCAAGCAGCGCGAGGTGGTCCGCAGCCTCAAGAGCCTGCCCGCCGCCGCCGGCGACTCCTGGCGGGAGATCAAGGCGTCGGCCGATTCGATCCTGGCCGACGCCCGAGTGACCGCGGCGGCCGTGGTGGATCGCTTCCGGGGCGCGTTCCGGGCCTGAGCTCCTGGAATTCCGGCTTCCCGCCGGCGCGGGCGCAGCGTAGAGTGGGGCCATGAGCACCCGACACTCCTCGCTCCCGACCCGGATCGCTCTCGCTCTGCTCGCCGCGGCGATGCCCGTCGCGCTCGGCTTCGACTGCAATCGCCCGCCCGAGGCCGGGCATGGGCCGCCCGGCGGCTTCGACTTCCTCCCGATCCCGGCGCTGTTCCGCGTCGGGGCGGCCGCCGTGGACGTGACGCCTCCGCTCGACGGCACGGCGCCCAATCCCGCGGCGTGCAGCGGAGCCGACGCCTACGGCGGTCCACACCTGCTCTCGCTCGAGGAGCCCTACACCGATGCGAACGGCAACGGCCGCTACGACCCGGGCGAGCCGTTCCTCGACTGCCCGACGCCGACCGCGAATGGCGCGGTCCTGCCGCCCGACGGGCGCTGGGACGGCATCTACCTCGGCGGCGGCGACTGCTGCAACCGGCTGCCGACGGCGGTGCTCGATCCGCTCTGGGCGCGCACGCTCGTCGTCTCCCGCGGCGGCCGCACCATCTCGCTCACCAGCGTCGACAACGAGGGCGTCTTCAAGGAGATCTGGGACCAGGTCCGCCAGAAGGTGCGCGCGGACGGCGTCACCGACATCGACGAGATGCTCTTCAGCTCGACGCACGACGAGTCGGCACCGGACACCATCGGCATCTCCGGCCCGGACGAGTTCACCTCCGGCGTCGATCCGTTCTACGTCCAGTTCCTGATCGAGCGCACCGCGAAGAGCATCGAGGACGCCCGCGCGTCGCTGCGAGCGGCCGTCGTCCTGTACGGCCAGGTGCGGCCCGACGACCTGGTGAGCTGCTGGTCCTCCTATCCGTTTGCGGCGGACGAGCAGATCGGCGTGATGCAGGCGGTGGACCTGCGCGGCCGCAGGGTGGCGACGCTGCTGAACTACGGCATCCACGCCGAGGAGCTCGGCTTCTCCGACGACGACCAGGACCGCCTGCACCTCTCGTCGGACTGGCCGCACTTCGCGCGCGCGGCGCTCGAGGCGCGCTACGGCGGTGTGGCGATGACGCTCGCGGGCTCGGTGGGCTCCGTCGAGATGCCGCAGGTGTACCCGGGACCGCGCGACCACACGCCGGTCGGCGTCTACAGCTCGCAGGGCAACGGCGGCTGCCGCACGATCTACGCCACCGACGACACGCGCGTGCCCTACGGCTACGAGCTCTCGACCGAGGCGCGCGGCGAGCGCATCGCGAGCTGGGCGGAGCGCGCCCTCGCCGCAGGGCGCCTGTCGCGTTCGGGCGTAGTCGACGCGCACCGCACGACGATCTTCGTGCCGCTCGACAACAAGCTCTTCGCCCTCGCATCCGAGCTCGGCGTGATCGCCGGCAAGACCGCCTTCCTGAACGGCGTGGAGGTGCCGCGCGACGAGACCGGCGCGATCATCGACCCGGTCCACCCGAACGAGTTCCAGACCGACATCGCGTGGTTCCGGATCGGCGACGGCGAGTTCGTGAACGCGCCGGGCGAGGTGTTCCCCTACACGTACGCGCGCGACTTCGGCGGACCGGCGGACCAGGCGGTGCCGGACGGCGCGGCGCCGCCGGCCTGGGTCATGGCGGCGCTGACGCAGCCGTTCCGCTTCGTGTCCGGTCTCGGCGAGGACATGGTCGGCTACATCTTCCCGCGCACCAACGCGGTCGGCGTGCCCAAGACGCTCGGCGGCGCCAACGACGTCGACCGCTTCGGCTGCGGCCACTCGGACGACGGAGAGGCGGCGGCGAAGAACGCCGGCGATCTGGTCGTCGCCGCGCTCACCTCGATCCTGCCGCCGCCCGCCGAGCCGATCCGCACCGGCCGCTACGTGGACCGCGACGGCGGCCTGCACCGCAGCCCGCTCGGCGACGGCGGCCAGCAGTGCAAGGGTGCCGGGAACGTCTTCCAGCCGATCCCGGGCGGCGAGGCGGTGGGCGTCTGGATCCTGCCGCCGGGGGTGACCGCGTTCGCGCCGGGCGTCGGCACGCGCCTCGCGGTGGGCGGGCACGGCCCGTGGCACTGGATGAACCTGCGCGGCCGGCCCGAGGCGCACGCCAGCACCCAGACGCGCGGCATCATCGGGCCCGGCGAGCGCCGCATCTGGATCGACGTCTTCCCGGACACGACGGGGCCGTGAGTCAGCGGACGGTGTTGGTGGACGCCAGCTGGAGCACCCGCTCGGTGATCTTGACGCCGAGGTAGCGCAGCGGCTCGGGGCCCACCCACGGCATGCGGTGCCCGACGACCGGGAGCCGGGTCAAAGGACCCTGCTCCCCGGCCACGAGCTGCGCCAGGATCATCCCCGCGAGCTGGGTCATCACGACGCCCTCACCGTTGAACGCGACGGCGTAGAACACGTTCTTGGCGCCGTCGAGCGCGCCGACCGAGGGCATGAAGTCCATCGTGAATCCCATCGTCCCGCCCCAGCCGTGCGTGAAGCGCACCCCCTCGAGCTGCGGGAAGGTGCGCAGCAGGCTCTGCTCGAGCCGCGCGAGGGCGGGCTTGTAGTTCCCGCTGCTCGGCGCGCTCTCGTAGAAGTACGGCGAGCTCTCGCCCCCGAACACGATGCGGTCGTCGGCGGTGAGCCGCAGGTACATGAACTGGACGCGCAGGTCGGCGAGCCCCTCGCGGCCGCGCCAGCCGATCGCCGCGCGCTGCGCCGCCGAGAGCGGCTCGGTGGCGACCACGTAGTTGCAGAGCGGGATCACGCGGCTGCGGAACAGCCCGAGCTGGGGCGCGTAGCCGTTCAGGGCGACGACCGCCTGCGGCGCGCGGAGCTCGCCGAACTCGGTCTCGATGAACACCGGCTCGCCGGGCTCGATGCGCAGCACCTTCGAGCGCTCGAAGACCTCGACGCCCAGGCCCTCGATCACCCGCTTCATGCCGCGCGCGAGCTTGGCGGGGTTCAGGATCGCGTGGCGCGGGTCGCGCAGGCCGCCGACGAAGCGCTCCGACGCCACCGCGCGCCGCACCGCGGCGGCGTCGAGCAGCTCGACGTCGAGGCCCATCGCGTCATAGCGCCGCTTCGCCGCCTCGAGCGCCGGCATCTGTCCGGCCTCGGTCGCGAGCGCGATGTTGCCGTTCGTCTCGAGATCGCAGTCGACGCCGTGCGTGCTCGCGAAGTCGCGGATCTGCCCGACGCCGAGCAGCGTCGCGTCGTACCAGGCCCGCGCCGCTTCCGGCCCCGATTCGTCGTAGATGGCGTGGAGGCCCGGCATGCCGGCGTCGGCGAAGCCGCCGTTGCGCCCGCTCGCGCCGTAGCCGCAGCAGGCCCCCTCGAGCAGCACGATGCGCTTGTGCGGGAAGCGGCGGACCAGGTGGTAGGCCGTCGCCATCCCCGTGAAGCCGCCCCCCACGATCGCGACGTCCGCGAGCTGGCTGCCCTTGAGCGGGGGGTTGATGCGCTGTTCGTAGAGCCCCGCGCTCTCGAACCAGAAGTTGTCGAGGAAGTACTCGTAGAGCTCGGGCGGGCGGTGCGGATCGCGGCTGAAGTGCTGGCGCGGCAGGCTCGTGGCGGCCCACGCTCCGACGCCGCCCGCCGCCGCGCCGGCGAGGAAGGCACGCCGGCTGACGCGGCGCCCCGGCTTCCCGCTCGAGTCGGCCATGCTGGCGGGAGACTATCGGTGCAGCGCCGCCCGCGCGAGCGCAGCGTCAGCGCCCGAGCCGCGCCTCGCTGGTGTCGAACACCCACGCCGTGGCGGTGCTGAGCTGCATGAAGGCGGCCTCCTTAGGCGCCGGCGCGGGCGCCGCGCCGGGCTCGATGGCGAAGTCGACCGCGATGCGTCCCTCGCGCGTCTCGAGCGCCGCGACGCGCGCGCCCGGATCGATCGCGCGGGCGAGGGCCTCGAGCCCGCGCGCGGCGCCGCGCAGCAGCACGCCGAGCCAGCCCGGGTTCGCGGGATCGAGGAGATCGCTGCTCGCAGGCTCCAGCGCGAGCCGGACGCGGCGCGGCCCCGCCTCGACGCTGCGCGCGAATCCGGGCGGCAGCGCGGGATGCAGGCGGAGCACGTCGGCCAGCGCGCCGGCGCGGCCCTCGACGCCGAGCGCGCGCGCCAGGCGCTGGCTCGCGACCCAGCCGATGGCGACCCACTGCGCCTCCAGGATCTCGCGCGCCTTCGCGGCCCCGAAGCGCTCGGCCAGCGCGAGCTCGGCGGAGCTCGACAGCAGGTGCGATTGCACGTGGAACTCGCGCGCCACCGCCGCGAGCGTCGCGCTCGAGAGCTTGCCGAGCTTGAACTCGGGGTCGAAGCCGCCCCGGTAGTCGGTCATGCCCTTCGCGTCGGGCTCGGGCCGGCGCGCGTTCGCGATGCGCGCGAGCGGGAGCGCGGCGACGGCGCCGGTGTGCTTCGCGGGCCCGACCGGCTCGTTGGCGGGGTCGATGGCGATGCTCCAGTGGCAGTGCGGGACGCGGTCGGCCGGCGCGCGCGGCGGCCGGTGGACCGGCCGGACGCGCGCGCGCGGGTTCGTCGCGTATGCGGTCGCGTCGAAGGTCGGGTCCTCGATCGTGTGACACATCCCGATGACGCGCTCGACGCCGTGGGGCTCCACGTCCATCAGCGCGCCGCAGTGGCGCAGCCAGAACGCGCCGTGGCGCGCGTCGATCAGCTCGTAGCCCACGTCCATGTACTGGTGCGGGAAGCCGACGTCGAGCTGGAGCGCCTTCATGATCGCGTCGACGCCGTCGCCCTCGATGCGCATCAGCCGCCGCATGCGGCCGGTGTAGACCGGGCTCGCGCCCATCCACTCGTCGATCGCGACCGACTCGACGCTCGCGGCGTTGCCCGCTGCGATCGCGACGTGCGGCATCAGCGCGCGGTCGAGCAGGTGGCCGACGTGCATGGTTTCGAGCGCGACCGGCAGCAGCCGCTCGCGGGGCAGCGCGTCGAAGTCGGGGCCCGGGGTCGCCATCGGCCCGAGGCTACCTGATTTACATTGCGACCGAAATGTAGGAGCGCCGGCGCCGCGTGCTCCCCAGCAGCCCCACGCCGCCCAGCGCGACCGCCTCGAGCGCTTCCGCGCCCGGCTCGGGGACGGTCGCGAGGAACACGCCCGACTCCGATTCCAAGTGGTAGCCGGTGGGCAGCTCCGCCGAGAAGGTGGCGTCGAGGTCGAGCGTGCCCAGCATGTGCGAGCTCGTGGACTCCTGGATGGGCGCACCGTACGGCGACTTGCCGATCACCGATTCGAGGCCGGCGTCGATGTCGAGCTTCTGGCCGATCACGGCATCTGGACGTAGACGATGTCCGCAGGGAAGCCCGGATTCTGGTAGCCGACGGTCGAAAGGGTCGTGGTCGCCCCCTTGGCCAGCGGGTTGTCGTCGAACGTGGATCCGGTATCGCCATAGTTCTGTGCCGTGACCTCGTCCGTCAGCATGGTACCCGAGAAGTCGTATTCCACGTGCCGCGTGAAGTCGGCGTTGGCGCCGGCAGGGAACGTCGAGATGAGCTTGCTCTCGTCCAGGAAGCCCAGGATCGCGTGGGAGGCCACCGTGAGCCGCTGATTCATGAGCTGCGCCGTCGTCAGCCCGGCGTCGACCTGGATGCCCAGGACGCTGTAGACGTGCATCGTGAAGGTGACGGGCACGTAGAAGAAGCCGGGGCTGTTGGGCACTGGTGTCGGCGGGGTGCCCGTTCCATCCCAGGTGACGGTGAGGCGATCCGCGAGGATCGCCTTGGCGTGACTGTAGTCGAAGAGATTGTTCGCGCGGCCCTGGTCGCTCGCATGGAGCTTGCCCTGCGAAAGGCTGGCGAGCGTGTTGCCCGACGCCGAACCGTCGATTCCGCTCGCTCCGCTGTCGGCCCACGACAGCAGCGCGGAGTCCGTGTCGCAGTCGTCGAAGCTCTGGATTCCGCCGCCGAGCAAGGTGGTCGTGTGCCGCGCCCGCACCCCGGCGGCATAGTGCGGGGGACTGAGCGATCCCAGGTAGGGGTACGAGGAGTCGGGACAGGTGCCCGCCCGGGCCGGCGAAGCGAGGACGCCGAGCATCGCGAGCACGACCGCGATGCGGGAGCCCCGCCAACCGTAGTATCGACGCGGCTCCCCCGCGATCGCGAACATTCGAGCCAGAGCAACGCAAAGCCGCATGGTCCACCTCCGCTTCGTTCCGCATCCGCGCAGATCGGGCGGCGCAATATATCGTCGCGGCGGCGTGACACCATTCCTTCTCGGCACCTGGGCCGCGCTCCACATGGCCAGCGGGACGCCGACAGTGGCGCACCCTCGCCAGTGGTCCCCGAGCACGCAGCTCACCTAGGATCTGGGGCGAGACGCGAAGAAGGCCCGGACATGGCACCCCAGGGACCTTGGCTCACGCTGGCCGGACTGTTGCTCTGGATCGCGCCCGACGCGCATACGGACGTCGTCTATCAGTATGCCGGCATGCCCTTCACGGCGGTCAACGGCTCGTACACGACCGACGATTTCCTCTCCGGCACGATCCAGTTGTCGTCCGTGCTTCCGCCCGACTCGAGCGTCAGTCTCGGACCGGCCACGATGCCCATTGCACTGGTCGCATGGAGCTTTTCGGATGGTCTGAAGACCCTTACGCCGGCGAACTCGAACGTGTTCATCGGCGCGATGGTCGTCACGGATCCATCTGGTGGAATCGTCCAGTGGTCGTTCGATTTCTTCGACCCCCAATCGATCAACGACATGAGCACGAACGATCATGGTCCCGGCGACCAGATCGACCAGGCCACGGACCTGGCGGGCATGAGCGTCAGCCAGGCCTCGAATCAGAACGCCCCGGGGACCTGGACGCTCGTGCCCGAGCCTTCGTCCGACGCTCTGTCGGCTCTGTCCCTGTTCGTGGTTGGGCTCCTCGCGGGCGCTTCGCGCTCCGCCAGCGGGCCGAGGTCGCCGATCATGCACGTCGAGCCAGACACCGAGGAGTGACGCGGGGTTGCGTCTCGTCGCTCTGCAGGGCTCT
>Ga0335070_10000922_pt1 | contig 33759 bp, 26 predicted proteins | sample Lox_Sample_13_FD_206722 | JGI IMG/M metagenome (GOLD analysis project Ga0335070, IMG submission 206722) | Soil microbial communities from Loxahatchee National Wildlife Refuge, Florida, United States - Lox_Sample_1.3 | ecosystem: Environmental > Terrestrial > Soil > Wetlands | place: USA... | reverse complement strand
GTGCTCGGTATACTGCCGCAGGCGATCTATGCAGAAACCAAAATGAGGGAGGAACACGAGCATGGTAACGGTGCAGAACAGAACTCCAAACAGTCGGTAGACAACATACGCGTATGCACCGTTGTAAGCGGCCGACAGCATCGCCGAAATCACGCGGCCGCGAGTATAAGAGGGGGGCCGGTGAATTAAGAAATCACTGAAATTTATGAAAGCGGCGAAGGGCAGAAAAGTCAACCAGTAGCGGCGGGGGATGATGAAATTCAGGAACTCGGAATCGTCTTCGCTTCCGAACTTGGCGTGGTGGGCCATGTGACAAGCGGAATAGTAATCGGGCTCTCCCCCAGCCAACCGGCAAAGATTGTGAGAGAGATACTGAGCAACTCTTGTCAAAGGACCTGTGCCGGCAAAGATGAGGTTGTGCGCGGCGCCTTCGTGTAACGAGAAGACGCTGAGCGAATACAGGATCCAGCTATGGAGGCATCCCGCTGTAAGACTAGCAATCAGGATAGAGGGAACCGGATTGGCCTGAAGGGGCAAGAGGAACAAGCGTGGCACTCTAATCAGCGCACAATAGTCGGCGACGAAAATGCAGAGAATCACGGCTGCGTTGATCAAGTTGTGAACAGCGGGGTGAGCCTTGAACCATTTATAGAGGCTGCGGCCGCGGTCCATGATGAGGCTCATCTGTTGGTCGGAGAGCCCCTCAAACGGAGGACTGGCAACATAACGGCGAGCCAGTTCCAGTTCTTGCAACTGGGTTTTTCGCATGCCCACTACATCCTATGTGCCGGCTCCTCGCCTGCATTTGTGAACAGTCTGAAAGTATATATCATCATTCGGTCGCAGCGGCCGGCCCGCGGTGAAGCCGGCGTTTACCCCATTCGCTTGCGAGCGCGTAATCGATCAAAGTCTGGAAATAGCTGTTTACAGGGGGTGGACTAAGCCCCTTAGACTCAATGGCCGCGCGCATTTGCGTTGTGTCGAAGGAAGCCCCGTAAGCGGCATATGGCACGTAAGCCCGGCCTTTTTTAAGTGCCTGACGTTTTCTCCCCCAAGTCACGAGATACAGCGGTGGCCTGATCATCCGGTAAAAGATAACTGGCGATACAACCAGGGGAGCCCTTTTCTTGAAGGCGCGCGAGGCCAGCACCAGAATCTCGCCTATCGTGGAAGAGCGGTCTGGTCCGGCGGCAACGTGAAAAGTCTTACCTCTTTGTCCTGAATCCGCGCTTATAGTCTCGATCAAGTCGCAGACGTAGTCCACCGGGACCACGTCGACCACGCCGCCACGGTCACCTGGCACGACTCGGATCAGGCCGCGCGAAATCATTTTGAGCGGCCAGTACATCACCTTGAAGGTGGAGGCATAACCGGTGCGCGAATCTCCCACGACCATGCTTAGACGGAACGTAGTGAAAGGAACGCCGCTGGCGCGAACAAGCCTCTCGGCTTCAAACTTCGTTTGTTCATAGCTATTGAAGAAGCCCGAACTGCCGTCCAGATCTTCTTCTAGGATGAGGCCGCGCCGCTTTCCGCAAACATAGCAGGTACTGACATAATCGAACCTTTGTAGAATGCGCCTGCTGGAAGCAGCCTCAGCTAGTTCCAGGATGCGGCGCGTTCCTTCCACGTTGATCCTCTGTGCTTCCGCGAGAGAGAGGGTCCAATCAACGGAGGCCGCGCCGTGCAGGATTCTGGTGACGGTAGCTGCCAGCTCATCCCATCGGCCGGCGCTTAGACCGAAGCGTTCCCGCGTAAGATCTGCGTGCACTGCAACGACCCTGGAGCGCTCCTCTTCGCTGAGGGGCTTCGTGTGCGCAGCCTCCAGTACTTCATTTAGCCGGGCGGTCGCATGCCCCTCATCTTCGGCTCGAATGAAACAAACGATCTTCTGTCCAGGCTCGCGGGCGAGCCTCCACAGCAGTTCCCGTCCCACAAAGCCTGTCGCTCCGGTGAGCAGAACTGTGTCGCTCATGTGGCCTCAGGTATAAGGCTATCGCTCGAGACGCCAGAGCTCATTTCGCCAGAGGCCACCCTGGCCAAATCCGGGCGCTGCTCTGCGACTCCGGGTCTCGATAACCACTCGAGGATATTGGCTCGCGCGCATTCGTATCCGGTGCTCACAATTTCCGCTGCCAGATGAAAATCCGTCCGTTTGAATTTCAACAACTCAGGACACATATACATGTCAGCGTATTGCAGCCGGACTCCTTTGTACGAGACGCCGCTGTACTCCAGAGTGCGGATCATAACCAGGAGGATGCTCGGCGTATAAATGTGCCGCTTTGCGAATGGATTCAAGCGCTTCCAAAAGGCTTGCCAGCCGGAAACATCATCGCCATAGTCCCGGACTGGATGAAGCTCATGCGGGGGAGAAACGTCGACCCCCACCGTAATGCCTTCGTTCGAAAACACCTTCATGATGTCGACGGGGACATTGTTGATCACACCGCCATCTACATGCAGTTCGCCATCATAGACTACCGGTGGAAACAATCCCGGAGCCCGCGTGGTGGCCAATATGGCCTTTGCCAATGGGCCTTGAGTGTGAACTTTGAGCTCCGACCGGTTCAGGTTTGCAGAAATGCAAAAGTACGGTGTCCAAAGATCTTCAATCTGAATATCACCAAACAACCCGCGGACCACCTGGCTGAAATTCTTGCCGGTTTTGAAAGCTATGAAAGGAAATGTCAGATCATCAAAGGAGCGCGCGCAAACGGCTGAAATTTCCTGAACAATTTTGGCGCCGTCCCAACCCGTAGCGTGAAGCGCACCGATCATCGCACCCATGCTGGCACCACCAATTGCATCTACGGGGATACCCAGATCGGTAAAAGCGCGAAAGGCCCCGACGTGAGCCAGACCGCGCGCGAACCCGCCACCCAACGTGAGGCCAACGGCGCGGCCAGTCAGAAATCGCGCTACACGATCAACATCGTCGTGTTGATGCAGGCGCACGTGAAAATGGCGTTCTACCGTGCGTGCGTCCAGCCAACGCTTGGTGCCTTGCGGATTCCCCTCTCCATGGACCAGAACCAGCCATTTGTGGCCGCGATCGGTTCGGCCCGCCGAGTTCAGAAGTTCGGCTTCGATCTCACCTGGTGTCGGATCGGCGGTGCTGTTCCCCACCACGAGAATCTGGTCTGCCTGCCGGACGCAGCGTTCCGTCCAAGGAGAAAGAAACGGATCCGCTTCGTAGAGCACATAATCGTTGGTCATTTCCTGGCTACTGAGCCATTCAACCAATTGGATGTTGTTGCCGGCCCGCTCGTATGCTTGAGAAATTCCTGCTCGCCCGAGATGTTCGTCCACTCGCTGGCTGTTTACGTGAATTGCCGAACCGAATTTACCGAATGCTGCCTGCAGGGCTGCGGAAAATTCGCGAACGGGGGCACTGGGGTGAGCTGGAACAATGGCGAGAGTTGAGATGTTTCGGGTGCGGTGGCCATGATTGACGGTGGTGTCCCTCAGCCGTTCGGCCAACTTCCGGCTCACGGTGAGCATCGCTGATCTCGGGTGTTTCGCCATGAATCTCTCAAAACCAGCCTTACTGAGCTTAGCTAGCTGAGTGTCGCGGATGGCTTCAACGGTGGCAGTTCTCGATTCGCCCGTGACAACTGCCATCTCACCCACTACTTCTCCGCAACCCAATTCCGCCACAGTAATTGGCTCTCGACCACCCTCGGCGATCCGCACACCAACCCGTCCCCGGATGATAAGGCATAAATAGTCCCCTGGGTCGCCTTGCCGAAACAAGACCTCACCACCATAGAGCGTGAACAGTTCAAGTTCTTCTTCCAAATCGCGAAGAACGTTTGCGTCAAGAGTTTCGAATAAGTTGCTCAAGTGGAGCGCAATAGACAACCGATATTTTTGGAGACGCTCGCTCAGCGATTGCATGACGTGTAGAGCAGCCCGCGGGTATTGGGTCGAAAACATTTCAAACGCTGCCCTTGGCAAAGCGGCCACGCACGATTCTCCAACTGACGAAACGGTAGCCATAGCGGGGTCGTCCGTAAGGACGGACATTTCACATACGCTCTCGCCTGGACTTACTTCCAAAAGCACCCTCGGCCCATCGCGCTGGTTTTGTCCGGTCACACGAAGGGCTCCCGACATCAAGAGGTATAGATTCTGATCGCGATCGCCCTGGTTCACTAGGGCATTGCCGTCCGAGAGCCGAACCACCCGCAAGTGGGGCACGATTTCCTCGATCGCAGGCGGATCGATCGAACCAAAGAGTGTCGTGGACCGCAAAAATGAGGTAAGCGTTTCGGCCATACAGGGCGCAAGCCGCGGCCAGCGTCTACAGGGCCGGCAAAGGGGCTAATATACCACGTACCGGTCTCGCTTCAATCGGACTCAAAGGGCGCGGAGAGCCTCCAAGATCTGCTTTCTGGCGGCGCTGCTTGCCGGGAGAATGCCTCCCAGACCGCCCATCAGCAACGAGAAGAGGATTCCTATACCCATCACGGCTGGCGTGACGCGGAACTTGAATGTGGTTTCGCTAAACGTGCTGAAGCTTCCAATCCCAGTGGTGAAATTGTCTAGCGGCAGGACCAGGATACAACCAAGGAGGCCGCCCATGATGGCTAACGTCAAAGACTCTCCAAGAAAGCTCATAAGAATGGCGCTTCTGGAAAAACCCAGCACACGAAGGGTACCGATCTCGCCCGAACGCCTGGATACAGCCGCGTACATAGTGTTCATCGCCGCAAATGCACTGCCCACCGACATGATCAGAGCGACGAGCATGCCGACGAAACGCACTGGCGCCGAGGATGTAGTCTGGCGTTCGTAGTATTGCGTTTCCTCGATCGCGTCGACGTTCAAGCGCTGGTCATCGTTCAAATCATGAATAAGCGACGATCTAGCTATAGGATCTGTCGCCCGGATGAGAACAGAACTGAGGAGTTCGTCCCGATTCAAATCTGACGCCAGTTGGTTCAGATCGCAGAAAATCTCGCTGTTGACAGCCGTCTGCCCGGCCCCCATCACGCCAACCACTTGCCAGTCGCCCCGGCCAAAATGCAGTTTCCCGCCAAGGCCAACCTGCGGATACCGGGAGGCGATTGAACGGCCGACCACGATCTCCCGGTATCCCTGCCGGAACCATCGTCCTTGCGCGATGGTCACGCCGGAGCGCATGGTTAGCCCCACTGGACCGACGCCGCGCATGTTCACATTCATTCCCTCAGGATGCTCTGCGCTCTCGAGATTGACGATGGTGACCAGCTCGAGCGACGCCTCGGGCGTTCCGGAATCGTCTCTCGCGATGCCGGCTTTGAACTTCAGGTCGTTATACGTTGACCGATCGAAGTTGCTGATCAATTCCGTAGGGGCCCCCTTGCGCAAGACCAGAATGTGAGCAGGATCACCAGTTGCACGAAATGTGGCGCGCAATCCCTCCACCAGCGCAAGCACCGAAAGCAGAACCGCCACGGTCAGGGCGAGACCTAAGGCCGTCATGATCGTGTTCGTCTTCCTTTGCCGTAGATTTCGTAGATTGTAAGCGAACGGAACGGCCATCGTTTTAATCAGTAAAGCGAAGAGCGCGAAGTATGGGCGTGCGGGCGGCGCTCCAAGCCGGCACCAGGGAACTCACTATTCCCACCAAGACGCCGAAGATGACCAGAAGCATCGCAAGCATCGGATCCAGACTCAGTCCCGACAGAGGCACAATGACCGCCGGCAGCTTCCGGATCAGGAATAGGAACAGCCAGGCGATACTGCACCCAAACACGCCGCCTAATAAAGTTAGAAGGGCAGATTCGGAAACAATGATTCCGAGAATCGCCCCTGTTGTAAATCCCAACGTCTTCAGTACTCCGACTTCTCGCACCCTCTCGCGAACCGAGATAGCCGTCGTATTCGCCGTCACGAGAAGCAGCGTAAAGGTGAGGGCAAGGCTGATACTCACCAGAAAGCTCTTCACATTGCCCAGCAAAGAGACGAAACCCAGCTCGAATGCCCGCTCAGCTTCCGTCTTGGTTGGCGCGGTCGAATTTCGGAAAATCTCATCGACCTCCCTGCAAATTCGCGGTACATCGTCCGCGCTATCGGTCAACATTTCGAAGGCCAGGATCTTGTTCCGGCGACGCTCCGGTACAAGGTCGATAAGGTAATCGAGGCGGAAATAAAGGAGATCGCTATTCGTCGGGTTATCATAGATCCCCACGACGATCAGATCGACGTTCACGGGAAAAATGTCCCCCTTGAGTGTCAGCCGGTCGCCAATGCGAAATCCATATCGGTGAACCAAACCGCGGCCAACGATGCAACCTCTCTTTTCTCTCCGAAATGCGAGTTTCTGGTCCTCGGGAATAAGCAGATCTGAGCGCACTCTCCAGAGGTGCTCCGGTTCCACAGCGTAACGGGCAAAAACGTTCCTAGGCTCTTTATATACCCCGCCGAAATACTGAAACGGCATAACGTCTACTACCCCTCGCACTTGTTGAATGCGGTCGCGGTAAGAAATCGGCACGGAGATCGCCGGTGAAACCCGGTTGCGTGTGACAACTCTAAGGGCCTGCTGGGGAGGAGCGTCTTCAAAATAAAACGCGTGATAGATCGCCATCAGTGTTCCCAGCAAGGATAGCGAAATAGCCGCACTGGCAACGGTCAATATGCTCCGGCGCCTGCTGCGCATGCTGCTTTTGAAGATGAATGGCAAATTGCGGATCATCACGTAGTCTAGAAGCTTAATACATCAGGCACTGGAAACCCTAGTCCTCGGCCTGCAAACAGGCTGGTATCAGGCCATCGGGACTGAGAACAAATAACTTAACGAACGTTTGATGTGATGGAACAGGCGAGTATCAGGCTGTCAGTTGGAAATTCTTGACGAAACACCAAGCAGAAGACCAGCCTGATAAAGTGCCTGTTCCGTCCGTCCACAATATTGCAACTCACTTCGCAACGGCAGCCGTGATGGAACAGGAGATCGCAGAAACGGGTGGCCCTCATCATCTGGATGACGCGTGAATTGTGGTCCACGCGTTATTGTCGAAGGACAAGCACCGGGTTGGCGGTGGCCATGCCGGGTTGTCCAGCGCGGCCCTGAATGCGGGCGAAGTTTTCGCGCTCGCTTCGTGCGCGATCCGGCTGGCCGAGCTGGTCGTAAATTCGCGCCAGCAGGGAATGAGGCTTGCTATCGGCGAGGTTCAGTTTCGCCGCTCGCGCCAGTTCAGGACTCGCTTCAGGAAGTCGCCCGAGTTCGAACGGCGCTTTGCCCGCGAGAAAATGAGCGTCTGCCGAGTCAGGCCCTACCGCCGATATCACATCGTTACCGAGCGCGACATCATGGAGGCCGGCCGCCGCATAGAGCAATTCTTCGCTAAGTCGCGCAAAGTCTTGCGCAAAGTGAACGGGGTCGAGCCTATCCGCGGGCGAAGACCATCTCGTGATATCATCGACTTACAGCCACACGGTGGGTGTAGCTCAGCTGGTAGAGCGCTGGATTGTGGTTCCAGTGGCCGTGGGTTCGAATCCCACCACCCACCCCAAGTGATCGGCTGCCGGTGCCTCAATCAGAGAGCCGTTGCCTCAATCAGAGAGCAGAGTCTCTTCCCACGTCACCTCGCGCTTCAGATCGATGGCCAGCCTTCCCATGATCGCCGTCAGTGTGCTCTCGGCGGAACGCACAGCCGTGTTCTCGTGGCTTGCCGAGCGGATGCGGTCGACGAATTCGTTGACGGCGTTTGTGGTGATATCTTCCGGGATGGTTTCGGTTACTGCGTCACTGGTTCCACGACAGTGCGTCCAATATTGGCGGCTTGTCTCGATCACGCCGATGGCGCCATAGAACTGCTCCATGGCGGAGCGGTAAAATGGCGGCGTAATTTGAGAACCAGTGAAGGCAGCCTGCACGTTGTTCCTATAAGTGAACGTGACATCCACGTGATCCATGTTGTCTCCGTCACGCCGGATGGTGCGTCCGCCCGTGCCGTACGCCTTCAGAGCGTGACTGCCCAGGAACCAGTTCAACACGTCAATGCCGTGGCAATACGTCTCAACAATGACGTCCCCATACGTGTCGCGCCACAGCTTCCACTGCCGGATTCTTTCCTCGTCCGTCTTCGGCCGGGGCACAGGAACTTCCTTGCCGGTGACATCGCCCTTGATGAAGTGGGCGTGAGCCATGCGAATCGGTCCGATGCCGCCGGCGTCAATTAACTGCTTGGCCTTCCGGTAACCGGGTCCGTACCGGGCCTGCAAGCCGAAAGCGATGTTCAAGCGCCGGTCAGCGAGATCCGCCGCTTTGATCACCCGTTTGCATCCGGCGACATCCGTCGCAGCGGGTTTCTCGATGTAGATGTGCTTCTTGGCTTGGACCGCCGCCTCGAAGTGCTCAGGATGAAGAAACACGGGCGTGGCGATGATCACCGCATCGACGTCGCTCGTCAGAAGCTCCCGATAGTCCTTGTACACGCGCGGCGCTTCAATCGGAATCGCTTGTTTTGCTCGTTCGATCCGGTCCTCGAAAATGTCGCACAGGGCCACCAGCCGCGCGCCGGTGTTCTGCTTGAGCAACCGGGCAACCAAGATGCCCCGGTCGCCGCATCCGAGCAGGCCGACCGTGATGCTGGAGTTCGCAGCAGTAGCCTGCACTCCTGTCAGCGCAAGAGCGCCAATTACATGACGCCTCGAGAAGTCCATCTCATCCGCTCCCTTCATACGTTTGCCGATTCGATTTTATTACGATCATAGAAGACAAACTCCTGTGGCGCTATGAAACTGACGACGATCGCCTCACTGTGCGCGCTCTTTTTTCCAATCGTTTCCGGCCAACAACAGGCTCAAGACCCGCTTCTCCGCTGGATGGACCGGATTGCGCAGCAGCAACTGCAACAGCGGGAAAACACCATCGCCGGGATTCATGATGTGGCGGGCGCTGAGCGCCGGAAGAAATCAGTCCGGGAAAGGCTGTTGTCGATTATCGGGGGGCTGCCGGACTACAAGGGCCCGCTGAATCCCAGAATCACCGGCCGCATCGAGAGTGAGAACTATACGATGGAGAAAGTGATGTTTGAAAGCCTGCCACGCTTCTATGTCACCGCGAACCTCTACCGGCCCAATCAGCCCGGCCACTATCCCGGAGTTCTTCTGCAGGCCGGCCACACGCAAGAAGGGAAGCCAGAGGGGCAGCGGCTCGCGGCGAATCTGGCCTTAAAAGGATTTGTGGTGCTGGCTTTCGATCCCATCGGACAAGGTGAACGAGAACAGACCTATAACCGGCAGGTTGACCGCGCGCTGGCAGGATGGTCAGTCCCCGAGCACATCCAGGCGGGAGCGCAGAGCATCCTTATCGGCGAGAGCGTAGCCCGCTACTTCATTTGGGATGCAAAACGAGCCCTCGACTATCTAGTGAGCCGGCCTGAAGTGGACGCAGAGCGTCTGGGCGCGGTGGGATGCTCGGGCGGTGGCGCTCTGACTACGTTTATTGGCGCCTTGGATCCAAGGATCAAGGCAGTGGCGCCCGCCTGCTTTGTTAATTCCTACCGACTGTTGTTTGCCGGTCCCGACCCTGATTCGGAAATGAGCCCGCCGAATTTACTTTCCAGTGGCCTAGATATGGCGGACTATGTCGAACTGTCCGCTCCGACCCCGTGGCTGATCCTGGCTACCGAGGGTGACTACTTCACGCCTGCCGGCGCCAGGCTCGTCTACGACGAAGCCCGCCGTTGGTTTGGCCTCTACGGCGCTGAGGACAAGCTGCGCTTTTTTGTTGGACCGGGTCCGCATGGCACTCCTCTCGAAACCCGCGAGGAGATGTACAAATGGCTGATCCGCTGGCTTAAGAATGGTCGAGGTGACTTTCATGAACAGCCGGTGAAACTCTATACCAACCACGAACTCCTGGTAACGCCAAGCGGAAATGTCGATGGTGAACCAGGCAGCCGGAGAGTCTTTCAGTTGATCCTGGACGAATTTCGTGCCAGGAGACGGCAGGGAACGATTGAGGAATTGCTCGCCGAACTGCGCCGGTGGAACGTGCCCTCGGACGGAACTCCACCGCAGATCAGGGTATCCGATGAGGCGAACGGCGCGGAGTGGCAGCGTCAAAGCGTTGAGTTCGAAAGCGAGCCGGGAGTCGAGATTGGCGGAAAGCTCTACATCCCTAACTCGGGCGCGCGAAAACCAGCCGTATTGCTCGTGGCGGACCGGATAACTAGCTACTGGATTCCATCGACAACTTCGATAGCCGAAAGGATTGCCAAGGTGGGGCGCGTTGTTCTGGAGTTGGAACCCCGTGATTCTTCCTCCCAAGATGACCACCGGCCGTACGTCGGGAACTGGCTGGCAAACGCGCGCGCCAACCAGATCGGGCGAAATTTGCCGGCGATGAGGGCACACGACATTCTGCGCGGGATCGATCTGCTGGCCGCTCGCAGCGACGTAGATCCGGCCGCGATTCGTGCCGCCGCGCGCGGGGTCAAAGGAGTCTGGCTTTTACTTGCGGCAGCGGTTGACACGCGCATCGGCAAGGTCTGGCTGGACCGAACACCCTACAGTCTGCGGGCCGCTATCGAAAACTCCATGAACACTGACTTGTTTGACGCGGTGATTCCGGACTTCGCGCTGCATTGGGACCTGCAAGACCTTACTAAGGCCATGGGACACAGGGCTGTCTTGTGGACCGACCCTACGAACTGGATGGAGCGGCCCGCGCCTCTCGGCACGCCATTTCAATATCGCTACATTCTCGGCGACACAACGGATCTCCACGACGCGCAAGACAACGCGTACATCAACGAGTTCATTCAGTGAAAGGGCCGGCTAGCGCGGCCAAGCCTCGCCGTTCGCCGACGGGGATCGCTGCAGCACGACTAGCGTTTCGTCGTCTGAAGCCGCAGCCACTCCGCGATACGCCTCTACGCCGGCGAGGATAGCCTCTCCGGCCTTAACGGCAGAGTGGGACGGCACGTTGCGAGCAAGCGCCAGCAAGCCATCCTTTTCCAGTTGCTCGCCGGCATGGTCGGTCGACTCAGTGATGCCATCGGTGTACAGAACCACCAGGTCACCAAGCCCGAGCTGCACGGCCGTCTGCGTATAAGGAGTCCCGGGAATCAAGCCGATCGGCAGATCGCCGATTTCTTTGGCGTAGGGCGTTGATTCGAGCATCAAGCTCCATGTGCCGTCCTCCGCGTGGTACCACAGCGGTGGCAAGTGCCCGGCATTCGTGAAGAGCAGCTCACCGGAGCCGGAGTAGTGGCTCAAGACGAGTGCCGTTGCGTACTCCCCGCCGCTTGCGCCCTTCAGGAAGGAGTCGTTGAGCTCACGCACCACATCGGATTGGTCCCATACATCGGCATGTCTTCTCAAAAGATCACGTAGCCTGTCGGCGGCGGCGCTGACGAACTCGCCATGTCCCGCGACATCGGCGAGAGCAATTCTGGATACGAAGCCCTGACTGCAGACCGAAAGGTAGTGGAGATCCCCGCCCCTTGTTGCGGGAGTCATTGGCCGGCAGCAAACCCATGCCTGCATGCCGGGCAATTCGACGGCATACGACGTCCGCTCATTCCCGCCTCGGAGCTCAAGGCATGTGAGCCGCTGTACCTCTCTTTGTTCGGGCACTTTCCTACGACTATACGATAAACACCGAAACAGAAGCATGGATGATACACTAGAGCGAGCGGCGGCGATGGCACAGCGAATCGAGCCATCCGAGGGCCGTGCCCATTCGATATGAGCGGCTGGCGGTTCTTCCTTCTGCTTGCGGCAGGAGTTCTATCAGCTCCGGCCCAGCAGCCGTTCTCCTTTGCCGACAAGCTTTACCCAGTGCTTCAGAAGGCCGGCTGCCCCCTGTGCCATAATCCCGAAGGCGTAGCCTCACCGACGCGATTGCACTTTCCCGAAGCCGTGGCGCCGAAAGAGCGCACCGAGGCGTTTGGAAAATCGCTGGCGGAATTGGTCGACCGGCAGAATCCCGACTCCTCCATCCTGCTGAACAAACCCACCAATCGCATCAAGCATAGTGGGGGCGAGCGCATTAAACAAGGCAGTCCCGAAGAAGCGTTGCTTAAAGCCTGGATCGGCTATTTGGCTTCGCTCTCCGGGCCGGAACTGGCGCAAGCGTTGCGTTACAAGCAAGACGAAGCCGCGGGACACGGCGAAGCGCCACGGGTGGTCCTGCGGCGGTTGACGCATCAGCAGTACAACAACACCGTCCGCGACCTGCTCAAGGATTCCACGAATCCCGCCAGTCAGTTTCCGCCGGAGGACTTCGTCAACGGCTTCAAGGACCAGTACGCATCGCAATCTCTCTCGCCCATCCAGATCGAAGCTTACAGCCTCGCGGCCGGGCGCATCGCCGCCAACGCCTTTCGCCGTGGCGACTCGCGCCACCTGATTCCGTGCGATGCGGCCGACCCCGGCTGCCCGGTGGAATTTATCCGCACGTTCGGCCGCCGCGCGTTCCGCCGCCCGCTCGAGCCAGAGGAAATCGAGCGCCTCAAAACGCTCTTTCAAGCGCAAGGCGACTTCTTGAAGGGCGCGCAGACCGTGATTGAGGCCGTACTGCAGTCGCCCTCCTTCCTGTTTTGGATGGAGCAGACGCCGAACCCCAGGTGGAAGCCGTACGCGGTGGCCAGCCGCCTGGCGTACTTCATCTGGGACACCATGCCGGACGACGCTTTGCTGGATAGCGCCTCGCGAGGCGGGCTAAACAGCCGCGAAGATGTTGCCCGTATGGCGAGGAGGATGCTGGACGATCCCAGGGCCAAGCAAAGCCTGGATGATTTCGTCTCACAATGGCTGCGTTTCGACCGCGCGTTGACGGCAGCGCGCGATCACCACAGCTTCCCGCTGTTCAATCACGATCTTGTGCTCGCCATGACCGAGGAGGCCAGGCACTTCGTCGGCGACCTGGTCTGGAATGACCGCAACTTCATGGACGTGTTCACGGCCGACTACGGCTTCGTGAACTCGGATCTGGCAGCGATCTACAAGGTGCCGCCGCCCGCACATGAGTATGATCGCGTAGAATTTCCGCCGGAGCAGCAACGCAGCGGCCTGCTGGGCCAGGCGCTGTTTCTGACCCTCACGAGCAAACTCGACGACACCGCACCCACCGCGCGCGGGTTATTTGTGCGTGAGCAGTTCCTCTGCCAGCACGTGCCACCGCCGCCGCCCGGCGTGGATACGAATCTGCCGGCGGTCACCGAGGCCCGGCCGGTGACCAATCGCGAACGCCTCGCCGCCCACACCACAAATAAGACCTGTGCCGGCTGCCACCATCTGATCGATCCGATCGGGTTTGGCCTGGAAAATTTTGACGCGATCGGCATGTATCGCGAAAAGCAGAAACTGCTGTTTTATCCTGAGTGGCACGGTGCGGAGCCCAAGCGGCCGCCGCCGAAGGAGGTTCTGTTGCCTTTGGATATCACCGGACAGGTAGCCGGGCTCCCGCAGCCGCAATTCTCAAGCCCGCACCAGTTGGGTGAGGCGCTGTCCCATACGGCGCAATGCCAGGAGTGCATGGTAAAGCAGGTTTTTCGTTACATGTCCGGCCGCCTGGATACGTCCGCCGATGTGCCCGTAATCCGGCAGGCGCTGGAGGACTTCCAGAACTCCGGATTCCGCTTCAAAGAACTGGTTGTATCCTTAATAAAGCAATGGGACGCAGAAAGGAACATGGATGTCGCAAATAATCACCCGGCGCGTCAGGCTGTCCCGTAGATTCTTTCTGAAGGGCGTCACGCTTTCGCAGGCGCCGGTCATCGTAGGATTGCCGCCGCTGATTTCGATGTTCAACTCGGCGGGCACCGCCTACGCCGCCGAAACCGATCCCACGAAGAAGCCGAGCCCCATTGAAAAGCGGTTCGTGCTTTGGTTTAACGGCAACGGCATCCCGGAACGCTATTGGATTCCCGACCGCACCGGGCCGGACTACGACGTAACGCCGTGCCTCGCGCCGCTGGCCCGTTTGCGAGACGAAGTCCACGTTCTGAGTGGGTTGGACAACTCCGCCATCGGGAATGCTAACGGGGACGGCCACTCCACAGCAATGAGCGCGCTGATGACGCTTACGCATTACACCGGCCGTGGTCCGGGCGGCCCCTCGGTGGATCAGGTGATCGCGCGCCGGCTCGCGGCCGACACACGTTTCCGCTCGCTGCAAATCGGCGTCTCGCAGGAATCCTTCGGCAGTTCCATCCACAAGAACATGAGCTGGGCCGGCTCCGACCGCCCGCTGGCTCCTGAGGAGGTTCCGCACCGGCTCTTCGAACGACTGTTTGGCGCCAAGGACCAGGGGTGGCTGAAGCGCGAGCGCAGCATTCTCGACGCGGTGTACCAGGATGCAAATCTGCTGCGACAGGGTCTGCCGAAGGAGGATGCGCAACGGCTCGACGAGCATCTTTCTTCGGTCCGCGACCTGGAGCGCGCCATCACTTCCTTACCGCCGGAGTATCGCCAGGTTTCAAAGCCCGAAGAAGACTTTGACATGAAGGACTGGCCGCGCATTGCCAAGATCCAAAGCGATCTGCTGGCCTATGCGCTGGCCACTCGCCAGACCCGGGTCGCGAGCTACATGCTTACCAAGTGCCAGGGGCTGGCGCGCTTCCCGTGGCTGGGCCACACCGAGGCGCGGCACCATGACTACACCCACGCCGACGGCAAGGCGCCGGGCGAGAACGGGCCCGTGGGCCAGCGCATCATGCGTGACATCTGCCGCTGGCACGTCTCGGAGTTTGCCTACCTGGTGGCCAAGCTCAAGTCCATCCCTGAAGGCAGTGGCACGCTGCTGGACAACACCTGCCTGGTTTTCGTACACGAACACGCTGAAGCCGATGTTCACAAGGCCAGCGGCATGATCGCCCTCGTGGCGGGTTCGAAGGATCGGCTGGTGCACGGACGCCATACCCGCGTCATGGGTACTTTCGGCGATCTCTACCGCACGCTCGCCGACGGCACGCTCGACAGCAGCTTCAATTCCGAAGCCTTCCCCACTGCCAGTAAGCGGCTCACTGAGTTGCTGGTGTGATCGAGGGCCGGCACTTACTACGCAGCCTGGCCGCACTGGCGCTCGCCGCTGGCATTACGGTGTTGCAGGCGCAAGACCACCCGGATGATCGCGACGTCGCGCTGTGGGTGCTTCGCGAAGGCGGGCGCGTTTTGTTGGATGGCGCCCCTGAATACACCGCCGATCCCTTTGATCTTCCCGACGGCCCCGTCCACGTCGCCGGCGTGGACATGCACGGCACCGTGGCCGATCCAAAGGAACTGGAGCCGCTCAGCAAGCTGGCCGATCTGCGCGAGATCTTCCTTCCGGCGCGTGTATGGAGCCCGGTAAGCGACGTCAAGTCCCCTTACTCCGACGAGATGTTCGACTTCTTCAAGGGCATGAAGAAGCTGGAAACGTTTGAAGCCGGGCTGACAACGCTCGCCTGGCTCGACCTCTGGGACGTAGGTCTCGCCCGCCTTGCTCCGCTGACCCAGATCAAGGATGTGCGCGTGGCGCTGAGCACCATCAAGAATCCGAATTGTCTCGCGTCGCTGGTCAACCTCGAATACCTCGATCTGAACGACACCTACGTCACCGACCAGACCATGGCGGCTCTGGCCGGCATGAAGAACCTGCGCCGCCTGACGCTCGTCGGTACGCTCATCACCGACGAAGGCATCAAGTATTTGCAGGACCTGACGCAGCTTGAGGTGCTGGATCTCTACGGCGTCAAGATCACCGACACCGGCATGCAATACCTGCGCAAGCTGACCCGGCTGCGCAGTCTGAATCTCCTCGGAGCGCAGATCACGGATGCGAGCGCGGGCGTTTTGGCAGGGATGCAGGAACTGCGCGAGCTCAACCTCTACCGCAGCCGCTTAACCAATGCCGGTCTGGCCAGGCTCCAGACTCTGCCGCATCTCGAGCTGTTGGATGTCCGTTATACCGGTGTAACCCTCGCGGGCGTGGACGCGCTGCATAGCGCACGGTCAGACTGCAAGATTGCCTTCGTCAGCGATGCTCCGCCGGTCTCCCTGGCGCGCGGAAGCGCGCGGCCGGCTGGTAACAGTCAGAAGGCCATCGCCGCTTGGATAGAATCGTTGGGCGGCCAGGTTCGCATGGCGGAGGGCCAGATCCAGGCCGTTTCGCTGGCCCGCGTTCCTTTTACAGATGCCCAGGCTGCGTACTTGAAAAGCTTGCCAGGCATCGAGCGCCTGAACCTGGAAGCCACCGACTTGAGCGACGCGGGCCTGGAATCGCTGCGCAATCTTACCAAGCTACGTGAGCTCAACCTCAATTTCACGACGGTTTCCGATCGCGGCCTGGCCAATCTAAGTGGCCTGGTCAACCTGCGGCGGTTGATGCTTTCGGGTGTTCTGGTCCGCGGTCCGGGTTTCCAGCAACTGCAAGGGCTGGCCCAGTTGCAGGAACTGGATCTGACTTCCACTTCGATCACCGATAAGGCGCTCGAACACATTGGCAACCTGCCCTCACTGGAACGGTTGGCCGTCAGCAACTCCGACGTAACCGACGCCGGCCTCGATCACCTGGTGCGGCTGAGCAAACTCGCGTCGCTCGATCTGCGCGGCACCGACGTCACTGATGCCGGCTTAGAGAAGGTGGCGCGCATTTCGAGCCTGCGCGATCTCAACTTGAGCCACTGCCGTTTCACCGATAAGGGCCTGGCGCAGCTCAAGGCGCTGCCGCACTTGGAGCGGCTGCGCATGTATCGCACGCACGTCGATGACGGAAGCGCCGCCAGCCTGGCTCAGATCAAGACTCTGCGTTCCATCACGTTCGACTACACCAAGCTCGGCGACAAGGGGCTGGAACTGCTGAAGTCTCTGCCGCAACTCGAAGAACTCAGCCTCGACAGCACGAGTGTTAGCGACCACGGCGCGGAGCTTTTGGCGTCAATCCCCACGCTCAAGGCTGTGGATCTTTATCACACCCTCATTTCCGACAAGGGCTACCTCGAGATCAAATCCGCGCTGCCGCGCTGCCAGATTTTCTGGGACAAAGACTCCGGGCTGCCGTCGCGGCGCAAGCTCTGACCGATGATCTCCCGGCGCACCGTTCACCTTCTCTTGTTCGCCAGTCCTGCACTGTTTGGCGCCGGCCTGGAATGGGTCGACGGCTTGGGCGGCCGAATCGAGCGGGACGCCGCAGGAGATGTAACCGCCGTCCACCTCGGTCGCACGTGGGTCGGTGACACCGAGCTGCTCGATCTGGCTCGACTCCCCAAGCTCACTCGCCTGGATCTCTCACACACGCGCATCACCGATGAGGGACTGCTGCACTTGATGTCCGTAACGCAGATCCAGGACCTCAACCTCTACTACGCCGAGCAGATTACCGACCAGGGAATGAACGCGATCAAAGGTTGGAAGAACCTGAAGCGGCTAAACGTTCGTGGCACGCGCATCTCCGACGGCACCCTCGCCATTGTTGGTACGGTGACTGGTCTGGAATCGCTCGACGTCGCTTACACCCAGATCACGGACAACGGCCTCGATGCTCTTGTTCCCCTGACGCAATTGCGCGAACTTTGCCTGGGGCGCAGCAAGTTGAGTGACAACGCGCTGGAGGTGCTGCGCCTGATGACCACTCTGCAATACCTCGATCTGGGTGGTCCGCACCCCGGCCCTGGCGGCAAGCGCGAGACGGGTGGAGCGCCGTTGCCGGACGCGGTACCGCGGGCCCTCTCCGGTTTGAAGGAGCTGCGCGTGCTCAAGCTGGCTTACTCGCGCATCACCGCCGACGGGTTGCGCTTCTTGTCCTCTCTCGACAAAGTCGAGAAGCTGGCGCTCGAAGGTTGCGGGCTGGTCGACGACCGGGCGCTGGCCGAGTTGGCCCAGTGGAAAAGCCTGAAGTATCTCGACGTGCAGGCGACGAAGGTCACCCCGCAAGGCGTCGCCGCGCTGGAAAAAGCCAGGCCGGGCATTGTCATTCTGAGCGGCCCGTTTCCGACGCCTTGAAGATCGGGGCGTATGACGCGAACCAGATTTCGCCCGCGATCGCGAGTCATATTTGGCCTCTTCATCAGCGCGGCCGTGATCGGGCTTCCAGTAGCTGCGGACTGCGCCCCGGCGCTTACTTGCGTTCAGTGTCATCGCACAGCAACGGCACACTTCGGCAGCACCGGTATGGCCAACGCCCTGCTCACGGGTACTCAAAGCGAGATCCTCAAGTCTCACTTGAAGCTGGTCTTCAACCAGGGACCCTTCTCCTACACGATCGAGCGGCGCGGTAACGAGAGCTGGTACACGGTCGCTGACGGCAAAAACGAAGTCAGCGTCCGCATCGAATGGGCCTTCGGGCTGGGCGCGGCCGGCCAGACCTACGTCATCCGTCGGAATGGTGCCTGGCATGAAAGTCGAGTCAGTTACTATCGCGAAATCGGCGGCCTCGATCTCACCGTCGGCACGCGGCCTGAGGTTCCAGGCAGCCTCGAAGAGGCTGTTGGTCGCGCGCTTTCGGTGCGAGAACTAAACGAATGCTTCAACTGTCATTCGACGGGGGCCCTTCGGGACGGAACTCTGCACACCGAATCGCTCACGCCGGGCGTTCAATGCCAGCGCTGTCACGAAGGAGCGGACGCCCATCTTGCCGCTTTCGAGCGTACCGGCGCCGCTGAGGCTGTCCCTCACAAGCTTTCCCATCTCACAACAGAAGAAATGTCGGAGTTCTGCGGGCAGTGTCATCGCACCTGGGTGCAGATTGCTTCCCAGGGGCCGAATGACATCAATGATGTGCGCTTCCAGCCGTACCGGCTGACGAACAGCAAGTGCTACGACCCCGCGGACGCGAGGATTCGGTGTACGGCGTGCCATGAGCCTCACACCGAAGTGGTGCGCACCGCCGCATTCTATGACTCCCGCTGCGTCGCTTGTCACTCCGGTTCGAGCGCCGCCGGCAAATCCAGCGCCACGGTCTGCAGGAAAGCTTCCGCGAATTGTGCCTCGTGCCACATGCCGAAGATTCGCATCCCCGAAACGCACAACGCTTTCACGGACCACTGGATCCGGATCGCCAGACCGGGAGAGCCGTATCCGGGTTAGGATTACTGTTCGATTTGAAAGACCTGTTCGACTCGGCCGTTGCGGACGCCGTACATTTGCCGGTGGAGGTTAATGGTCCCGTCGTGATAGTGAACGGCGATCTCGATCTTATCGCCGACTTCTACACTCACCGCGGGATCCTGGATCTCAATGGGAGCATGCTCAGCGTGCAGTGCTTTGAGCTTCAGCCCGGCAACGCCTTTGACCGACGGAAGCCCGCGCTCGCCGCTAACCACTTTGCACCCCGCATCCACCACCAGCCGCTCGCCCGCCGTTTTGCTGATCACCGTCACCAGCACGCTGAGCGCGACTTTGAAATCGGGAGCGAACGGCGCGTACCACGTGTCCATCAGCAGGTACGAGCCGGCCTGGTTCTCGGTCACACCGGGGTATGCGCCCGCAATCGAGTAATCGCCGGTGCCCCCGCAACTGACGATGCCAACCGGAATGCCGGCCGATTCGACCAGCTTCCTGGTCCGCGCAAGCCCCTGCATCGCCTCCGTCACCACGCGTTCCTTTTCAGGACCCGGCAGCAAAGGCTGCAAATGACCTTCGTACCCCATGAGCCCGCGAAATCGCAGCCCGCTTTCCACAACCGTTTTCGCGAGCGCCGCGGCGGGCTCCCCGGGCGGCAGTCCGCAGCGCTTCAGGCCCAGATCGACGTCCACCAGCACGTTCACGTCGACTTTCCGATCGCGCGCCAGCCGTGCCATCTCGGCAACCACTTTCGGGTTGTCCACGGCGACCAGGACGGGCACTTCGCCGGAAAGTTCGACAAAACGACGCACCGGCGCTTCGCCAGCGATCTCATTAGCGATCAGGATGTCGCGAATGCCGAAATTCGCCAGTCTCTCCGCCTGCCAGAGCCGGGCGCAGGTGATTCCGATGGCGCCGTGCTCCATCTGCCGCGCGGCCAGTTCCAGCACACGGTGGTTTTTGAAGTGCGGCCGCAGCTTTGCCGGCCGGTTGCAGAAGAAGTGCGCCATGGTATGGAGGTTCTGTTCCATGGTGTCCAGATCCACCAGCAGGGCGGGTGTATCGATGTCGGCCAGCTTGAGCTTTATCGAGTCAGACATGGAGTTCTTTTAGCGCAGATCGAAGCACAATATCTATCAGGAATCCACGATTTTCTGTTGTGAGCCCGCGACGCCTGGCGGCAGGATTTCGTCGAGCGAGATACAACGCTTCTCAGCCGCGCTTCGGTACGCCGCTTCGACAGCCGCAAAGGTGCGCAGGTACTGGCGTCCTCCGGTTTCGAACGGGCCGCCCTCCTGCAGGCACGAGATGAAATGGGCCTGCGTGGCGCGGACGCTGTCGCCTCGATACCCGGCCGTGACGTCATTCCTCCAAGCCAGCGCGCGATTTCGATAAATGTCGCCCGTGGCTTGAATAGTGATCGTCCCCAGCTCTCCTTCGAAGAAGGCATCGCCCATCGCCGGGCCATCCGGATCGGGATCGAGGAAGCGATGCCCGTCGATCCAGCCATGAACACCGCCTTCATGAGTCAGCACGAGGATGGCCTGGTCTTCAGCAACAACGTGCGGGTTCCTGCGGCTGGCCTGCGCATACACCGATTCAATCTCGCCAAACAGGAACCGGGCCGTGTCCATGTGATGGACCAGAGCCTCGTCAATCAACAGCCGGTGCAATTCTCGGAAATAGGGCTGCTTCGTGTAGGGCTCCGCTCCGGTCCCGTCTCGCGTGCGGGTGCGAAATCCATATCCGATCGGAGGGCCGATATCTCCGCGGGCGATCATTGCATGCGCCACGCGATACCAGGCCTGCCATCGCCAGTTCTCGTGGATCATCAAAGGCACGCCGGCGGATTCAGCCGCGGCGACCATCTCCATCGCGGTATCCCAATCGGGCGCGATGGGCTTTTGGCAAATGATCGGCAGCCTTTTTTCGAGAGCCATCCGCACCAGCGGAAGATGCGTCTCCACCCGAGTGACAATGTCGACGAAATCCAGTTGCTCGCGATCGAGCATTTCCTCCGCTGACCGGTAAGTCCGCTTCGCGAATTTCTCTGCGCGTTCCACTCGCGGGTCCGCGGCGGAGACAATCTCCACCTCAGGGATTCTCCGCCAGGCTTCGATGTGCCGCTCAGCGAAGAAGCCGCAGCCGATGATGCCGCCTCTCAGGACGTTTGGCATGTGGGTGCGGCATGCGCCAGCAGGCGCTCAGGATTTGCCTGCATCATGGTGCGAATCTGGTCGACTGAAAAACCGGTGCTGCGCAGCCGTTCGCCATAGAGCCGCATGCCCTCGGCGGGCGGAGGCGTGTCGGGCTGGCCAAGATCCGTGGAAAGAATCGTGCGCTCCACGCCGGTTTCGACGATGGCCCGTTCAATGGTCTCGAAGGGCACGTTTCCGCAAAGGTGCGTGGTGGAAACGAAACACCGTTCGAAGTACACGTTCGGGAGCTGCGCAAGCCCCTTCTGCGCGTCATAGGAATGATACGTCGGCCCCCATTCGGGATGCGTGACCAGAATCTTCGAAACGCCTAAGTTCGAAGCGGCCTCAACCAACACTGAAGTCTCCTGCGGACTCAGATGGCCAGTACCCAGAATGCAATCGCTCTGCGCCATCGCCTCGAGAATCTCTTGAACCACCGGCAGGAGCGCACCCTGCTCGTTAAGAATGGAGATGCCACCCGGCTGGCTGTGATACAGGCGGTGATTGCGAGCGGAGCGTGTGGGCATCCAGACCTGCCGCGCGCCCAACTTGAGCGCCAGCCGTACCGCTGCCGGATTCAGCCCGCCCACCGTCTCGTTCAACACAAGGCCGCCATAAACGCGGATACCCGGCACACACTGCGACACCAGCCACGCGCGTTCAACGGTGGAATTGTGGTGCGATTTGATCAGCACCGCTCCCATGCCTGCGTTCTTGGCCGCCCGCGCCAGTTCGAGGTCATCGAACCGGCGGCGATCCACGTCCGGAGCGCTGTGCACGTGTAGATCCACGGCGCCTTCCAGGTAGTCCGGCAGACGGCTCATGCGCGCATGCCTTTTACCGATACCATTTCTCTGCTGGCCATCCATCCGGCAATCGCAGCCAACAGAGCAGCGAAAGCTACGGTGTTCATTGGTATGGAGAAGCTATGAGTCTGCTGCGTCACCCGCCCAACCGCCCACATCGCCAGCGCTCCCGCCAGAGAGCCGAAGCCGCTGAGAATGCCGATAGCCGTCGAGACATTCGTGGCCGACACCTCCTGCGCCATGGTTAGGTACACCGCCACCCAGATGCCCAGGCCGAAATTGACCACCACTAGAGCAGTGACCGCTCCCGCCATTGGCAAAAGCGGAACGGTTGCGCAGCACACCACGGCCAATGTCGCCAGGATGAAGACAACTCTCTGCGCCCTTTCGACGGCGCTTCCCCACCGCGTCAGTACCAATATCGCGCTGCCGCACGCGATATTGCCGAGGTCAAGTCCGAGGTAGATCGCCGTCAGAATCCAACCCATCTGCCGGCCCGGGGCGAGACCGCGCTGCTGGGAGAAATAGGTAGGCAGCCAGTTGACGCTGAAGTAGAGGCACGGATTGACCAGCACCGCGACAGCCAGCACGGGTAGAAAACGAGGCCTCTTCGCGATGTCGGCGAAAATGCGCCATTGTCCGGCAAGTCCCAGCGTTTCCGGCGCTGCTGGTTCGCTCCACACGTGCGCCATGTTTTGATCGCGCGTCATGAGAATCCATCCGACTATCCAGATTGCCCCCAGAGAACCGATCAGCACGAACGCCCAGCGCCATCCGAATATCGCCGAGATTCCCAGGATCAGACCCGGAGCCACCAGTGCCCCCACGCTGGTTCCGCTGGTAAAGATGCCGTTGCCGAGCGAGCGCTCCCGCGGCTCCAGAAGCCGGGCCACCACGCGCATGCCGGCAGGCCAGTTGGCCGATTCCACCACTCCCAGCGACAGCCGGAAGATCAGCAAGGCTACGAAGCCATTCGCCAGGCCCGTCAGCACCGACACCACCGACCACAGGAATACCGCAGTGGCAAATGCCCAACGCAGGTTAGAGCGATCCAGAATCGGTCCAACCGCCATCTGCGAAAACGTATATGCGTAGTAGAAGACGGCAAACAGCCAGCCCAGAGCTTCATTGTTGAGATGCAATTCTTTCTGCAAAGCCGGCGCCAGAATGCTCATGGTCTGGCGATCCAGGTAGTTCAACGTGGTCGCCAGAAAGAGCACGATGCAGAGTTGCCATTTTTTCGGCAGGCGCATCTGGTCAGCCCTGGAGCTTCAGGATTTCTTCCACTTCTCCGTTTCGCGTGCCGTACATCCGGTCGTGCAGACTGACGGTGGCGTCGCTGTAGCGCACCCAGATCTCAAGAGTCTGGCCGACGTCGATCGACACGGACGGATCCAGCATGTCGATGATCCCGTGTTCCGCGTTCAGTTTTCTCAAGCACAAACCATCGTGGCCTTTGACAATCGGTACACCGTGCTCGCCGCTGATGGATTTCAACCCCGCATCCACAATGACTCTTTCGCCCTCCGATTTGCTGATCACCGTGCCCAGCACCGTCAGCGCCAAGTCGAAATGAGTGCACGTCGTTGTGTACTCCGTGTCCATCACCAGATACGACCCCGCTTGAAACTCCGTAATGGCCGGGAACCTGCGCGTCAGATGGTACGTGCCCGTTCCGCCGGTGCTCATGATCTCAACGGGTATTCCATTCTCTTCCAGCAGGCACCGCGAATGGATGAGAGCGTTCATCGCCAGATCGTACGCTGCTTCTTTCTCAGGTCCTTCCACTTGATGCGACACGTGACCTTCATAACCCATCAGGCCGCGCAGCCAAAGGCCCTGCTCCAGCACCCTGCGGACCATGTCAAGCACGGGCTGGCCGGGTTTGACGCCGGTCCGGTTTTGTCCCACGTTGACGTCTACGAGCACAGCAATGCGGCACCCAGTTTCACGGCTTGCCGCGCCGAGTGCATCGACGGACTCAGCGTTGTCCACAACTGCAGTAACGCCGGCCTGCCGGGCCAGATCCATGAACCGCCCGATCTTTCGCTCGCCGGCAAGTTCGCTGGAGATCAGGACGTTCGTGAAGCCGCTCGAGACCAGCGCTTCGGCTTCGGAAAGCGTTGCGCAAGTCATGCCGATAGCCCCGGCATCGATCTGCCGGCGCGCCAAAGCCGGACACTTATGGTTCTTGTAGTGCGGACGCAGCCGGGTAGAGCCCGCACTGAAGAAGCGAGCCATCTTCTCCAGATTCCGCTCCATGGCGTCCAGGTCCAGCAGGAGCGCCGGCGTGTCAATTTCGCTGAGCTTCACACCTCATACTCCCCGCCAGATGTGCTGCCGGCAAGACGTCATTGCTTCCGCTTCACACTAAGGGCGATGTCAATTGTATACGACGGCGTTTGCAAGGTCCGGTTTCCACCCTCATGCGAGAAACTCTCGCTGGCTGTCACCACGCCATGCGCAGGATCAACCCACTCCGCTTGATAATCACCTCGCGGCAGGCTGACTGTAAGACTTTCGCGATAGCTCCCCGGCAAAACCTCATACGACCCCCATTGCCCGCCTCTCTTACTGTGATGAATGTACACTGCGTACTGCTTTCCCGGTTCGCTCATTGCACGGAAAAAGGTATCCGCCGAAGGCAGGCCGCTAACGACGAAAGTCTTATCGGGATGCATCTTGAGGAAATCGAAACTGTACATGAATTTTCTCAGGTTCCGGAGCGCGCCTGATAACTGCTCATTGTCCGCCGCCTTCCCGGCCGGGTCCTGAGGTGTGAACAAACCATTCAATTGGTTGAATCCTGCTCCGCCGCCCACGATGAACTCCCACGCCTCCACGCGCGAGGCGCCGATTTTATCTCCTCTGTAGCCAAACGGATACCAGTCGGTTTCATTCAGCTCGATGGGCCTGTTGAGATCGTATTTGTAATCCAGCCCGCGCATCCCGCCCATCTCCCCGCCATCTGCATCAGGCTGGCGTCCCCAAATGTACTGCGCGGTAATTATGGACAATCGCGGGTCAGCCGAAAAATCCATCGGTCCTCCAAACGGCCCTTCCACCTCTTGCGCGATCATGTGCTTCTTCGGCAGTCGGCGTTCCGTCTCCACGATCGTGTCCATCAGGTGGCTGACCCACGGGCCCGCCAGCGCGACTCCCGTCCCGATGCTGGCGGCCTCATCACAGATCTCGAGGATTACGTTATCGAATGAATTGACCTCCTGTGTGATCTTGCGCACGTAGTCGGCCTCGCGCCGCACCAAATCGGCGTGCTTCAGCGTCTGGGCGTCGCGCCACTCGCACTTGCCTACACCCTGGATGTTGTTCTCGTAGTACAGCGGAGAAATGGGCCATGTATCGGAGTATTGCGAATTGAAGAAACAAATCTCGACGACGATTCCCCGTTCTGCCGCTTTGCTGACGTAATCTTTCAGCCGGGTAAAGTATTCCGGATTCCACTGATCCAAATCGAACTTGTTGCCGCCCACCAGATAACCCGGCTGATTGCTGCGCACCCACGGCGCGATAAGATCTCGCGGCTTCGGCCCGAGCGGGTTGCCGGTGATGAACTTGTCGATGGTTTCAAACATCGCCCCGGCATACGGCCGCGTGTAATTCAGCCCATACGCCTTGAGCGTGTCCAGGTAAGGTACATAATCGAAGGCTCTGTTGATGACCGCGCCGTAGTGCTCAGCGGAAGTGATCAGGATTGTAGGCTGACCCTGGTAAAGATAATAGTGCGGGTTGGCGGGATGCGGCTTGATCGGCTCGGCGAACAAAGCAGCCTTCGTAAAAATGCAAAGAAGAACTAGCTTCGCAACGCTTGCCGGCATGTCGTGCCCTACGCCAGGACCTGCCTGTGCAAACCAATGTATTGCTTCTCCACCAGCACGGGCAGCATCTCGAACAGCTTCGCAATGTACGGCATCCCGCAGTGAGCTTCAAAAGCCTGCTGGTCCGCAAAGGTCTCGACGAACGTGAATGTGGCGGGATCGTCCAGCGGCTGGTTCAGTTCGTATCGTAGGCAGCCCGGTTCACGCCGCGTCGGCTCTACCAGGGTTTGCAGAAACACTGAAAGCTCCTCCTGCTTCCCCGCTTTCGCCGTGAAGTGGGCGATTACGACCACCTGCGTCTCATCTCGCTTAAGCATGGCTCCCTTCCTGCCGCGAAACCGGCAGCAGTTCCCGGTGCAGCCGGACCTCTCGCGACTCAATCAGCCCGTCCACCTGTTTCCTGAAACGGAGCACGTGCGGCGTCTTGCCGTGCGCTTCAAATGCCTCGCGGTTTACGAACTTCTCGGCAAACGTGAACGCGCGCGGGTTCTCCACATCCTGGTTCAGCTCGTAACGGAGGCACCCGGGCTCCTTGCGCGTCGGCTCGAGCAGGCTGTGAAGCACGTCGAGCAATTCGCTCTCTTTTCCTGGCCTGGCGGTGAAGTGTGCGACAACAACGACCTCGTCGCTGGTTGCCGGCATAACGTTCCTCCTTCTCAGGAATGTCGCAGTGAGGCTTGACTGAGCCGCACCCGAAGGAAGGGCGCCACCGTTCTGGCTGCGACAGGCCACCAGCCTATAGCACTGCGCAGGCCCGTTGCTATAGCAAAACTATGGAAGATTCTTGGGAAATCACGATTCGGCGCGACGGGCTAGTGTTTGGCCGCCAGTGCCGCCTGCGCCCGGGCCAGATACTCGCGTGCCACCTTATCATTCGGATTCAGCTCCAGCGCTTCTTCGAAAGACTGGATCGCTCCGGCCAAATCGCCTCGGCTCGCCAGGAGCGCGCCCAAATTAGTTCGAATGTCTGCATCGTCAGGCCGCAGCCGGATGGCTTCCTGAAAATGCGGCAGCGCTTCGTCGTAGCGGTGTTGCATGAAGTACACCATGGCCAGGCCGACCTGTCCATCGGCGTGATCCGGTTTTTGTCTCAGCAAAACATCGAGTTCGGTGGCAGCGCCGGGGAGGTCGTCCTTGTGCACCAGAGCCTTGGAAAGATTCCAGCGCGCATTGAGATGGGCGGGATCGATGCGAAGGGCTTCACGCAGCTCGCGAATGGCATCATCCACGCGGCCATCGGCCAGCAAGCCGGCTCCCAGCCCGTTGCGCGCGGTGGCGCTCGCCGGCTGCATGCGCACGGCTTGCTCGAAATGCGAGACCGCCTCGCTGAAGTTCCCGCGAGTGATATAAAGCGCTCCCAGGTTGCAATGTGCCACGAAATCGCCGGGATACTTTTCCAGGCGCCGTCGCATCGCCGCTTCCTGCAGAGCGACACGAGGATCCTCCGCCGATTCGTTCTTAGGCAGGACTTGCAGCCAGACGTGGCCCATCTCATCCTCACTGCGTGGGCCAGTACGAACCCGTCTCGGCGGATGTTTCGGATTCCGCGGATTCGAGTCTGAGTTGTCGTAGGTGATGCGCATTGCAATCGTCGAGCTCTTGGGAAGCCAAACCGGTTTGCGGTACGTATAAACCGCCTGCCAGTTGATGTCCCAATCGCCGATCTTGATCAGCCACTCGCGCGTCCCGTTCGGAAGCGTGGCCCAGACTTCTATCCGCTTCCCCAAGTAATGCGCGTGCGGATAAATAGCCAGCACCTCGACGCCGACCGGCAACGTAACGTGATCCGTCACCGCGAAATCTCGCACGCCTGGCTGGATATCGATCGCACCGTCGTTCTCTAATTGCAGGAGCATCGGATGCACTCGCGACGGCTTTGCGGCGAAATAAAAGCCGATCACCGGCTGAACCGTTTCCTCTTTTCCCGAAGGCTGCAGGTGCAGGTTGAGAATCAGGTCCGTCCCCGGATCCAGCCGCCACGTCATATCGTCGGGCTCAGGTTCGATTACAGTGCCCGGCTTCCAGAAGAGAAAGTGCGAATCCGGATCGAAAGAATCCGAGCGTGCCTCGATCGCGACGTTCTCCATGCCGGGAAAGCCCGGCTGGCCATCCTCGCCGTCGCGCCGGCGCAGAGACTGTCTGCGGTCGATCCAAATATTCGCGTGATGCACCACGCGCTTGTTGCCCGGCCGCAACTCAATCGCACGAACGTACTTTGTCTCTTGTAAATTGACCGGCACCACGAAGTTCCGGAATACATCGGTGCCCCCGGCCGCCAGCCTGTACGGCTTGGGCATCTGCACAATCAGGTCGGGCGGTCCGATCTGCCATCCCTCGGTGAAATATGGCTGGGGCGGCAAATCGGCGGCACTGCCCTCGATCGTGCCCTCCTTCACCCACTCAGCGATCAGACGCAATTGATCATCGGTAAGGCGCCGCTCTCCGGCGAACTCGCCGTAACCCGGCTCAGGCAGCCACGGCGGCATGTAGCGGCGCCGTGTGACGTCGGCAATCTGCGAGGCGTGCTTGCGCACGTCCTGGTACGTAAGCAACGGAAACGGCGCCGCTTCTCCCGGCCGGTGGCACGGCGAGCAATATTGAAACACCAGCGGCGCGATTTGTTTATTGAAAGTGACCGGTTCCGCCGCCATGAGTGGCAGCACCGCCAGCCACAGTGCGGTCCATTTCATTGTGGATCTTCAATTGCGGCATAACCGCTGCCATGGCCAGCCGGCAGCGCCGCGCCATTGCTATCATAACAACCGTTCGGGTAAGGACCCATGCGCCGGATTGCTGCCGCTATTTCCGTGATCGCTGCCTGCGTAGCCAGTGCCGGTCTGTTTCATGCCCTCGCGCAGGCACGCCCGTCAGGCGCGCCCGCAAACTCCCGCGCGCAGCAGAGATTCGAGCTTGGTTTCTCACTCGCGCGGGAAGGGAAGAACACGGAAGCGATCGAAGCCTTCCGCGACGCCGTCAAGCTTAACCCTGATCTGATCGAGGCCCATTTCTCGCTGGGCGTGCTTCTGGCGCGGCAGGGAAGGGAAGACTACAGCGAGGCTATGCAACAATTCCTCGAAGTGCTCCGCCTCAATCCACGCGACGTCGATGCCCACGTCAACATCAGCAACCTCCTCGAGCAGGAGGGCGATCTCGCCGCTTCGGTTGCCGCCATGCAAAAAGCAGTCGCGCTGGCTTCGGAGAAGACCGAACTTTACGTCATGCTCGGGCAGAAACAGGACAAGGCCGGGCAGTACCCTGCGGCCGCCGAATCATTTCGCGGCGCTCTCAAGTCCGGTCGCCCTCTGCCGGCCGCTCACTTCGGGCTCGGGATGGCCTTGAAGCATCTGCGTAAGTTTGACGAGGCCGCCCGGGAATTCGAAACCGTCCTGCGCCTGACCCCCCAAGACCCCGTGGCCCACTTCGAACTTGGTTGGCTGCTGGCGGAGCAGGGCCGGACCGCCGACGCTGCGACGCAGTTGGAAGAAGCCGCACGCCTCCAGCCCGGCATGGCGGAAGCGTACGCCGAGCTCGGCAGAGTCTATCGTGACCTGAGCCGCCCGCAGGATTCCGAAACGGCCTTTCGCAAATCAATTCAACTGAAGTCGGATCAGGTGACGGCGTTATATGGACTGGCCAGGAACTCCAAGGACCAGCAGGATTCCCGCCAGCTCTTCGCCAGAATCCGCGAACTAAAAACGCGCTCTACGGAATCCGGCCAGGCCGACGGCCTCAATGCCCAGGGCGTGCGCCTCATGGCGGAAGGCCACCTCGACGATGCCCTGTCCGCTTTTCGTCGCGCGCTCCAGGATAATCCGAATTTCGCGCTCGCGGCATACAACATGGGCGTCGTCCTGGCGCACAAGGGCCAGATGAGCGAAGCAGCCGAGGCCTTCCGCACGGCCATTCGCTTGCGTCCCGGCTTCAGCGCGCCGCACGTTGCCCTGGGCTTGGTTCTCAAGGCAACCGGCGATCCCGCCGCTGAAGCTGAGTTCCGCACAGCGCAAATGCTGGATGAGGTCACCCGGCCGCAAGCACAAGAGCCGCAGCACTGACTATCGCTCGCTAGCCGGCTCGATCCCGGTCTCCTTCAGCCGCTTCGCCTGCTCCGCCTCGTTCAGCCGCCGCACGATCTCCCGCTCGCGGTTGCCGTCGGCGGTTCGCTTCAAGTGGAAGTAGGTCTGCGCCAGCAGCACGTGGGCTCGCGTGTGATTAGGCTCCGCTGCGACAACGCGCTCCAGCAGCGCGAGCGCTTCGTCGAAGTGTTGCCGGGCTCGCGCCAGCCGCGCAAGTTGAAACATGACCTCGGGATCCGCCGGCCGGATCTGGTGAGCCTTGTTCAGGTCTATCTCGGCATCGTCCCACCGTTCCGCTTCCAGGTACATCCAGCCGAGGAACGCCAAGGAATCGAAATCGGACGGGTTCTTCTTCAGGTACTCCTCGAACAATTGCGCCGCCATTTCCTGGCTGCCAGTCATCGCATAAGCACCGCCGAGGCTTGAACCCAATTCGGGCAGCGCGGGATTCAACTGCTGCGCGCGGCGCAATTCATCCACCGCCTGCCGGTATGCTTGCGCCGCCATGTAGTAGGACCCGGCGATCAAATGCGCTTCCGCCGTATCGTGACGAATGATCGCGCTATCGATCAACTGCCGCGCTTTCTCGAGCTGCTTGTCTTTGATATACGCCGAGGCCAGCGTGTATAAAGCGTCCAGGTCTTCCGGATGGCTGCCGGCAACGGCTTCCAGCTCCGCGATTCCTTGCTCCGTGCGCCCCAGCTTCAGAAGCGACACCCCCAGGTAATGCCGTGCCAGGTAATTGCCGCTCTGCTCCCGGACAAGCGCACTCAAAGTAACACGTGCCTTCTCGCTTTGTCCGGCCTGAAGGTAAGTGAGGCCCAGGTTGAAAAGTACCGCCGGCTGCTTCGGGTCGATCTCCAGCGCCTTCTCAAACGAGTGAATCGCGCGGTCGTATTGATGTGAACCCCCGTAGGCAAGTCCAAGGTTGGAAAGTGCGTCGATGCGCCGCGGCGAAAGTCTGAGGGCGGCTTCATAGGCACGGCACGCGCCCGCCAGGTCTCCGGCTTGTTGCAGTCGCACGCCGCGGGCGAATTGTGCGTCGGATTCGGACGAGGGCGCCTGCGCTCCCATCCCGAGGCTTAAAGCCAGCAACGCTGCAACGCAAACCGGGACGTATCGTTCCAACACCGGAATCATAACAGACGGGCCGTCCCAACCCCCGTACAGCGCCGCAAACTCACGCCTGCGATTTGACGAACCGTTGCGCCTGCTCCGTGCACGACACCCACTCAATGTCGTTGCCGAATACTTTTTTAATGCGCTCCGCCAGGGCGCGCAGCCCATCCAACCCCAGCCCCGTTCCTTGCGTATAGAGCGACTGCCAGTGCGTCAGCAGGATCACCGGATAGCCGCCGTCGATCAACTGGCGAATCCGCCCGCTGCGCCCGTCTGGCGCAAGCAGCCGGTCGATATTGTCGTTGATGAACTGCTGCCGCTCGGCGCGCGTCGGCCGTTCCATGCTCCAGAAGGTGTCCGGGCCGTTGGCCGGTACGCTTACCACCACTTGGCCGCGTTCGCGATTCTCATACTCCACCGAGAGCTTTCGCGCCTCACCCCAGTCCGCCGTGTGTAGGAAATACCAGGTAAGCTTCCGGTTGAAAACCTTCCATTGCGCGTCGCCGAGCGCCTGCGCGTACTTCTTCTCCACGTCGATGCCCGAGTTCCACGGCGACGTGATGCCGGTCGCGTTCAGCCCCACGTTCTGGAGAATCTGAAAGGCCAGCACGAAGTACTCCACGATTTCTTCGAGCGGCGCGTGCGAAATCCAAACGTCTTCGTAGATGTGCTGGTAGTCGCCCTTCTTGAGGTCGTACGCGCGGAGATGCGTGAGAAACTCCGGCGTGATATCGAACCGCGGCGCGATCTGTTCGCGTACCACTTTCAGAAAACCGGCCAGATGATCTGCCGGCACCCGCTTCAAGGATTTGTCGATCCGGCCCAGGCAGCTCGGCATCGGAATAATGGTCAGCTTCCCCCGCAGGTCGTACCGTTCAAAGGTTTCCGCTACACGCTGCGTAAACTCCACCGGAACCAGAAACGGCGTCTCATATCCCGGAATCTCGTAAAACAGCGGATCCACCGGCGACCCGTCGTCCACAATCAGCGAAATCGGGACCTTCCCCGCCGCCGGGTGCGCCAGCGCGGTAGCTGAAAACAATGTGGCGCTCAACATTTCCCGCCGTGAAAGCGCCTTTGTCTTTTTCATAATCCTCCCGACGCCGAGATGGCAGCATACCGAGCCGCGACCAAAGGGAGCGGTTGCTGCGCAGAGTTTCAACGTCACCATCCTACCAACTCGTATGCGCAACCAAGCAACTCCTGTAAACCCTCTCCCTCTCAAACTCGTCTACACTTTCGAATGCAGCCGATGGCCCCGGTCGTGACGGTGGCGGAACCCGTGGAGAGTTTGCAGCTCGAGGATTTCGACCAGGTCGTGCGCCTCTACTGGCCCAGAATCTTCCGCTTCGCGCTGGCCTCGCTGCGCGACCAGGAGGCCGCCGAAAGCGTCGCGCAGGATTGTTTTCTCCGGGCGCACCACGCCCGGCAGCGGTTTCGTGGCCAGTCGTCCCTCAGCACGTGGCTGATGCAGATCGCCGTGAATCTCGTTCGCGATCACTGCCGCAACCGGCGCATTCAGTTTTGGAAGCGTGCGCGGGCTTTGGCTCCGGACCTCGACGCCGTCAGCCGGTCGATCGCTGACCGTGGGGTCTCGCCGGAGGGAAAAGCACTGGTGAAAGAACAGATCGAAGCCGTGTGGAAAGCCACGGAAAAACTGCCGGAAAAGCAGCGGACCGTCTTTTTGTTGCGATTCGTCGAAGATTTGAACCTGCTCGAAATCGCCGCCGCCACCGGCTTGAAGGAGGGAACCGTGAAGACGCATCTTTTCCGCGCGACCGAATCGATTCGCCAGAGGCTCGGTGGCATCGTATGAACAAACATTTTTCATCAGAGCAGATTTCGCGGTGGATGATCGGGGAGCGCACAGCACAAGACGAGGAACACGCCCGCCAGTGTCCGGAATGCGCCGCGAAAGTGGCTGGCTTCGAATCCGCAATCACGCTGTTTCGCGAATCCGTGCGAGCCTGCGGCGATTCGTATCGCCGTCCCGAGATTCCATTGCTCGCCGGCGTCCGGCGCGCGCGGCGCAATTTCGTGACGCGACCTTCGCGCTGGGCGCCGGTGGCCGCGGCGCTCGTGCTGCTGGCAGCCATTCCGATTTATACGAATTCCCGCGACCGGCGCCGCCAGGCGGAAATGGCCCGCGCGGACGCCGCGCTGCTCGAGCAGGTAGACGTGGAAATCTCGCGCGCGGTCCCCGCGCCGATGGAGCCTCTCGTCAAGCTGGTTTCGTGGAATACAAACGGCACAACCCAAACTGGAGAAAACCGATGAAACTCTACGGGAACCATCTCGCATTGATCCCGCTTCTGACCGGCGGCTTGGCTCTGGCCCAGCAGCCGCCAGACCCGCCGGCGCCTCCCGTGCCGCCGGCTCCCGCAGCGCGGGCCGTTGAGGCTCCTCCCCCTCCGCGGCCCGCCCGTCCGCCCATGGAGCGTGCTTTTCATCCCGGCCCGCCGGGCCGCTGGTGGAATAATCCGGAAATGGCCCAGAAACTAGGCCTCACAGCCGACCAGCAGAAGAGGATGGATGAAATCTTCCAGCAGCATCGCTTAAAGCTGATCGACCTGAACGCCTCGCTGCAAAAAGAGGAGGCTATTCTCGAGCCGCTCATGGAAGCCGATCAGCCCGATGAATCGAAGATCGTGGCGCAGATCGACCGCGTCGCGCAAGCTCGCGCCGAACTCGAAAAGGCCAATGCGCGCATGCTGCTGGGAATCCGCAGAGTCCTGAATTC
>Ga0335070_10000919_pt1 | contig 33792 bp, 32 predicted proteins | sample Lox_Sample_13_FD_206722 | JGI IMG/M metagenome (GOLD analysis project Ga0335070, IMG submission 206722) | Soil microbial communities from Loxahatchee National Wildlife Refuge, Florida, United States - Lox_Sample_1.3 | ecosystem: Environmental > Terrestrial > Soil > Wetlands | place: USA... | reverse complement strand
CCCGTGGGAACCCTGGCACTTCGGGCTCGGGCGCAACCCGGGCAGCGCGTCCGTCGGGTTTGCGCCGGCGAGCGGCGGGGCGGCGAGCGCGGTCCCCCCGTACGTTCCGCGGGCGCTCGCCGGGCCGCTGCGCGCCGCCTCGCGGCGCTGGTCGGTGGGCGCAGCGCTGCTGGCCGCCCAGCTGCAGCAGGAGTCGGGCTTCGACGCTCGGGCGCGCTCCCCGGCCGGAGCGCTGGGGATCGCGCAGTTCATGCCCGCGACGGCGCGTGCCTACGGGCTGGCCGACCCGTTCGACCCGCGCGCCTCGATCGACGCGCAGGCGCACCTCATGCACAACCTGCTGCGACGCTTCGGCTCGGTGCCGCTGGCGCTGGCCGCCTACAACGCCGGCGCCGGCGCGGTGGCGGCCTGCTGGTGCGTGCCCGGGATCGCGGAGACGCAGGGCTACGTTCAACGGATCGTCGCGCTCGCGCGCGGCGGCGGGCTCGGCGCGGGCGGCGGCGGGCCGCTCGTGCGGCTTGTGGCGTGAAGCCGGACGCGCGGCGCGATGCGGCAGACTGCGCGGGCCATGGCGCCGTTCGTCCACACGCTGCGCGTGCGCTACCACGAGTGCGACGCGCAGGGGATCGTCTTCAACGCGCAGTACTTCGCCTACTTCGACATCGCGATGACCGAGCTGTGGCGCGCGGCGTTCGAGCGCTCGTACGCCACGATGATCGCCGACCACGGCATCGACATGGTCGTCGCCGAGGCGACGGCGCGGTTCCTCGGCTCGGCGCGATTCGACGACCTCGTCGACCTCGAGGCGCAGATCACGCGCCTGGGCACGACGGGGATCACGACGCGCATGCGCGTCCTGCGCGCCGGCGAGCTGCTCGTGGAGGGCGAGCTGCGCCACGTGTTCGTCGACGCGACCTCGTGGACCAGCACCCCGATGCCCACGGCCGTGCGCAGCGCGCTGGGCCGGTTCGCGGCCCCCTCCTGAGGACCCGGCAAGCGGCGCGGCGCGCGCTCGGGCCGTGGTACCGTCGCGCATCCGCCGGCCGCACGGAGCGCGCACCGGCGGACACCCTCAGGAGATCGCCCGTGAGCAGGCACATCCTCGCCGCCCTGGCCGGCGCCATCGTCATGGCGCTCGCCGCCGTCCCGTCCGCCGTCGCCAAGAGCGCCCCGCAGCACGGCTGTGACCCGATCGACCCGCGGGCCTGCCTGCTGCCCTACCCGGACGACTACTTCACCGTCGCCGACAGGCGCGCGGACACCGGCCGGCGCCTGAACCTCAACCCGACGGAGCTGCCGGCCAACACGAAGGGGCAGACGGTCGACACGACCGACTACGACCGCAGCGACGGCTTCAGCCCTGGCACCGGCATCCTCACCTACGTCCCGGGGATCGACCTGAAGAAGACGGGCGCCGTCCCGATCAACGACCTGCGCGAGAGCCTGGATCCCGGCCAGCCGATCGCCGTCATCGATGCACAGACCGGCAGGCGCCAGCTCGTGTGGGCCGAGCTCGACTCCGGGGCCACGACCGCCAAGGACCGGATCCTCATGATCCACCCGGCGCGCAACTTCGACGAGGGCCACCACTACATCGTGGCGCTGAGCAACCTGCGACGCGCGAACGGCTCGATCATCCAGCCGAACCCGGCCTTCAGGGCGCTCCGCGATGGGCTTCGGGTCAAGAGCCCCGCCCTGGCCGCGCGCCGCAAGCACTTCGCGTGGATCTTCGCGACGCTGCGCAAGAAGGCGAAGATCAAGCGCTCGTCGCTCTACCTCGCCTGGGACTTCACGGTCGCCAGCCAGCGCAACATCGAGGAGCGCATGCTCTCGATCCGCGACGGCGCGTTCCATGTGCTCGGCGACGACAACCTCGTCGACGGCAAGGTCAGCGGCCGGCCGCCGGCGTTCCACATCGACAGCGTGCAGGACTTCGCGCCGTGCGATCCCGGTGGCTGCAAGGACGGGCAGAGCGACCAGCTCGCCCGGAAGGTCACCGGGACGATGATCGCCCCGTGCTATCTCGACAAGCGCGGCTGCCCGCCGGGGTCGCGCTTCGCGTACCGCAAGCTCAAGAGGACCGCGTTCGCCTGGATCCCGCGGCGCATCCCCGGGAACACGATGAACGCGCAGTTCGAGTGCATCATCCCGCGCGCGGCGATGACGGCGCCCGCGCGCGCCGCGCTCTACGGCCACGGCCTCTTCGGCAGCCCGGACGAGGTGATGGCCTCGAACGTGCAGGCGATGGCCCAGGAGCACGACTTCGTCTTCTGCGCCACGCGCGAGATCGGGATGGCCGATGAGGACGTCCCGAACGCGATCTCGATCCTCAAGGACTTCTCCGGCTTCCCCTCGCTCGCGGACCGCCTCCAGCAGGGGATGCTGAACGCGCTGCTGCTCGGGCGCCTGATGATCCATCCGCAGGGCCTCATCCACCAGGCGGCGTTCCAGACCCCGTCCGGCAAGCCCACCATCGACACGTCCGCGCTCTTCTACGACGGCAACAGCCAGGGGGCCATCTTCGGCGGCGCGCTGACAGCGGTCGCGCCGGACTTCCAGCGCGCCGTGCTCGGGGTGCCGGGCATGGACTACAGCCTGCTGCTCCCGCGCAGCGTTGACTTCGACACGTACGACCAGTTCTTCCAGCCGTCCTACCCCGACCGCTTCAATCGCATCCTGCTGCTGACCGTCGCGCAGACGCTCTGGGATCGCGGCGAGGCCGACGGGTGGGCCGAGCACATGACGGGCTCACCGCCGCCGAACTCGCCGCTCCACAGCGTCCTGCTCCAGGGAGCGGTCGGTGACCACCAGGTCGCGCAGATCAGCGCGGAGAACGAGGCGCGCACGATCAACGACGGGCACACGCAGGGAGCCGTGGGGCGCCTGCCCGCATACGACCCGGGTCGCACGTTCGACAAGATCCCGCTCTACGGGATCACCCCGGCGGGCTCGCTCACGCTCGGCTCGGCGATCGTCATGTGGGACAGCGGCCCGATCCGCGACGGCGGTGCGCTCGGGACCGACGTCGCCCCGCTCGGCGACGTCCCGCCGCGGGCCGGGAACGACCCGCACGAGCTCGTCCGGGCCACGCCGGCGGCGCGCCAGCAGAAGTCCGACTTCCTGCAGGTCAGCGGCCGCCTGACCGATCCGTGCCCGCCGGATCGCGGCTGCCACACGCAGGACTGGCCGTACTGACGCCTGACCGGCGCCCTACACCGCCGCCGGCTGGCGCGCCGGCGCGAGCTCGACCGGGATCCCGTTGAGGACGGCGGTCCCGGTCAGCGGCTCGAGCGTGCTCGAGTCGCCGAGAAGGTTGACGTTGGCCCCGGCGTGCGCGCGCGCCACGTTGAGCTCGACGCCGTCGAGGTCGTGGCCCCAGCCGTGCGGGACCGACACGACGCCGGGCATCACGTCCTCGGTCACCTGCGCGGTCAGCCGGATCTCCCCGTGGGCAGATGAGACGATCGCCTGCTCCCCGTCGGCGAGCCCGAGTCGCTCGGCGTCCTGCGGGTGCACGAGCACGGTGCAGCGCTCGGGGCCCGAGACGAGCTTTGGGATGTTGTGCATCCACGAGTTGTTCGAGCGCAGCTGGCGGCGCCCGATGAGCAGCAGCCCCTGCTGCGGCTCGCGCCGTGCCTCGAGCGCGTCGCGCAGCCGCGGCACGTCGTCGACGAGTGGGCCGGGCGCGAGCTCGATCCGGCCGCTGTCGGTGCGCAGCAGGTCGGGCACCCGCGGCTGCAGCGGCCCGAGGTCGACGCCGTGCGGCGCGGCCTCGAGCACGGCGAGCGTGAGGCCGCGGGGGTTCGCCCCGAACCCCTCGCCGTACGGACCGGTGCGCAGCATGAGGTCCAGCAGCCGCTCCGGGCCGACGCGCGGCGCCAGCGCGGCGAGCACCTCCTCGGGGTCGCGTCCCTCAACCGGCGAGCCCGTGGTGCGCACGGCGCGGCGCACGGCCTCGCCGGCGATGAGCTCGTCGATCGCGGCGATGTCCGTCTCGGCGCCGGCGCCGCCGGCGATGCCCGCCAGGCGCGCCAGGATCTGCCACTCGTCCAGGGCTCCCTCGGGCAGATCGAATACCGGGGGCGAGTAGTTCGCGATGTTGCGCACGGCGAACGGGTAGAGCGCGAGGTCGTAGTGCGCGCGCTCGAGCGTCGAGGGGACGGGCAGGATCACGTGTGCGTGGCGCGTCGTCTCGTTGAGGTAGATGTCGACGCTGACCATCAGGTCCAGGCGGTCGAGCGCCGCGGCCAGCCGGTCGCCGTTGGGCGTCGAGAGCACCGGGTTGCCGGCGATCGTGAAGAGCGCGCGCACCTGGCCCTCGCCAGGCGTCTCGATCTCCTCCGCCAGGCACGCGACGGGGAGCTCGCCGAACACCTCGCCGCGGCCGCCGACGCGTGAGGCCCAGCGGTGGATCGCCGTGCCGCGCCCGCGGCCCGGCGCACCCTGCGTATTGGCCGACCCGGCGGCCGGCGCGTTGAACATCGCGCCGCCCGGGCGGTCGAGGTTGCCGGTGAGGACGTTGACGACGTCCACGAGCCAGCTGGCGAGCGCGCCGAAGCTCTGCGTCGTGGTGCCGATGCGGCCGTAGACGGCCGCCGCCGGCGCCGCCGCCAGCTCGCGCGCGATCCGGCGGATCTCCGGCGCGGCGACTCCAGTGGCGTCCGCCACGGCCTCGGGGGTGAACGGCTGCGCCAGCGCGCGCACCTCGTCCAGGCCGGCGAGATGCGGGTCGAGGTGCGCACCCGGCGCGGCGAGCCCCTCGTCGAACAGCACGTGCACGAGCGCGAACAGCAGCAGCGCGTCGGTGCCCGGCCGGATGAAGTGGTGCTCGTCGGCCTCGCCGGCGGTGCGCGAGCGGCGCGGGTCGACGACGACGACCTTGCCGCCGCGTGCGCGGATCGCGCGCAGGCGCCCGCGCACGTTCGGGGCGGTCATGAGCGAGCCGTTGGAGACCATCGGGTCGGCACCGAGGATCAGCAGGTGATCGGTGCGGTCGAGGTCCGGAACCGGGACGCTCAGGGCGGTGCCGAACATCAGCGCCGACGCGAGCTGCTTGGGGAACTGGTCGATCGTGCTGGCCGAGTAGATGTTGCGGGTGCCGAGCGCCTTGAGCAGGGCGCGGCTGTAGAGCATCGCGCCGAGCGCGTGCGCGGTCGGGTTGCCCAGGTACGCGGCGAACGCCTGGCGGCCGTGGTCGGCGTCGACCCGGCGCAGGCGCTCGTCGATCTCGGCGAACGCCTCCTCCCAGGTGACGGCCTCGAACGTGCCGCCCGCGCGGCGGCGCATGGGGGTGCGCAGCCGGTCGGGGTCCTCGTGCAGCTCGTGGATGCTGGCGCCCTTCGGGCAGATGAACCCCTTGCTGAAGACATCACCGGCGTCGCCGCGCACGCGCGTCACGCGGTCGTCGTCGATCGTCAGCTCGAGTCCGCAGGTCGCCTCGCAGAGCGGGCAGGTGCGCAGCGCCGTTCTCGTCATGGGGGGATCCTACGCCGGTGCGCGCTCGTATCCTCGAGGTGAGGTGCCGGCACGGAGCGACAGCAGCGAGCGCGCGCAGCGGCTGCGCGAGCAGCGCCGGCGGCTCCCCGACGGACCCGGCGTCTACCTGTTCCGCGATGGCGCCGGCGAGGTCATCTACGTCGGGAAGGCGCGGTCGCTGCGCAAGCGCGTCGCGAGCCACTTCTCCAATCGCGTGACGCGCGGCGCCGCCGAGATGGTGGACGAGGCCGCGGACGTCGAGTTCCTGCTGCTGGCGACCGAGGCGGAGGCGCTGCTCGCCGAGCAGAACCTGATCAAGCGCCACCAGCCGCGCTTCAACATCCGCCTGCGCGACGACAAGAGCTACCCGTACATCGCGATCTCGATGGACGAGCAGTTCCCGCGCGTCTACTTCACGCGCGAGCGCCATCGCCGCAACCGCCTGTACTTCGGCCCGTACTCGAACGCCAAGCGCACGCGCGCGACGCTCGACGTGCTCGGCAAGGTCTTCCAGTACCGCTCGTGCACCGGCGCCGAGCCCGGACGGCGCTCCGGCTCGCCGTGCCTCGACTACCACATCAATCGCTGCGGCGCCCCGTGCGTCGGCTACGTGACGCGCGAGCAGTACCTCGAGGCGATCGACGGCGTGGTCGCGTTCCTCTCCGGCCGCTACCGCGAGATCGAGCAGCAGATCGGGGAGCGCATGAGCACCGCCGCGGCCGCGCAGGAGTACGAGACCGCGGCGCTCGAGCGCAACCGCCTGCGCGCCGTCCGCTCGCTGCTGGAGCGCCAGCGCGTCGCCAACGAGGGAGTCGGCTCGCTCGACGCCGTCGCCGTGGCGGTCGACGGCCGGGAGGCCAACGCGCAGGTCTTCCAGGTGCGCGACGGGGTTCTCGCCGACCGCCAGTCGTTCTACCTGGAGAACCCCGGGGAGCTGGGGCCGGGCGAGGTCGCACTCGAGTTCATCGCCCAGTACTACGAGGGCCGGCACGCCATCCCGCCGCAGGTGATCGTCCAGCACGAGCTCGGGGCGGAGGACCGCGCGATGCTCGGCGAGGCACTCGCCGGGCGGCGCGGCGCGGCGGTCGAGGTGCGCGCCGCCGAGCGCGGCGACAAGCGCCGGATCCTCGAGCTCGCCGAGCGCAACGCGCTGCTCGCGCTGGACCACGAGCGCCTGAAGGCCGAGCGCTCGCGGCGCCAGCGCGTCGAGGCGCTCGACGAGCTGCAGGCGGCGCTCGGGCTCGAGGCCCTGCCGGTCCGGATCGAGTGCTTCGACATCTCGAACCTGATGGGCACCCACGCGGTCGCCTCGATGGTCGTCTTCGAGGGCGGCGCTCCGAAGCGCTCGGACTACCGGCGCTTCACCATGCGCTCGCTCGCGGAGGGGGTCCCGGACGACTTCGCCGCGATGCGCGAGGTGCTCACGCGGCGGATCCGCAACTGGGAGAGCCAGCGCGAGCTCTCGCCGCACGACCCGGCGTTCAACGAGTCGTTCGCGGCGCTGCCGAACCTCGTCGTGATCGACGGCGGCAAGGGCCAGCTGTCGGCCGGGCTCGAGGTCCTGCACGACTTCCGCGAGCGCGGGGTGGCCGTCGTCTCGCTCGCCAAGCGGATCGAGGAGGTCTTCCTTCCCGGCAGCTCGACGCCGGTGGTGCTCGCGCATGACACCGCGGGGCTGCAGCTGCTGCAGCGGGTGCGCGACGAGGCCCACCGCTTCGCGATCGGCCACCACCGGACGCGCCGCGACCGCGCGATGACCGCCTCTGCGCTCGACGCGCTGCCAGGCGTCGGCCCGTCGCGCAAGAAGGCGCTGCTCGCGCACTTCGGGTCGCCCGACGCGGTGCTCGCCGCCAGCCGCGAGGAGCTCGAGGGCGTGCCCGGCCTGCCGCCGAAGGTCGCGCGCGACCTTCACACCTTCCTGCGCCGGCCGACGCCGTGAGCGCGCCGCACGCGCACGTGCGGCACCGGCCGGGCCGGCGTCGATACTTCACCTGATGCCCCCGGACGACAGCGCGCTCGCCGACCTCGTCGTCATCTCCGGCGTCTCCGGCGCCGGCAAGTCGACGGCGATGGACGTCTTCGAGGACGCCGGCTACTTCTGCGTCGACAACCTCCCGCCGGAGCTGATCCGCGGACTGGTCGAGCTCTTCCTGCACGGAGGCTCGAAGGTCCAGCGCGCCGCGATCGTCTCCGACGCGCGCGGCGGGGAGTACTTCAGCCAGATGTCGGCGGTCCTCGACGACCTCGACGCCTCGGGGATGAACCACCGCGTCCTGTTCCTGGATGCGAGCGACGAGGCGCTGCAGACCCGCTACAAGGAGACCCGCCGGCGCCACCCGCTGAACCCCGCGGGGAGCGTCGCCGAGGGGATCGCGACCGAGCGGCGGCTCGTCGAGCCGCTGCGCGCGCGCGCGGACGTGATCATCGACTCGACCGGGCTCAAGGCCCACGAGCTGCGGCGCAAGCTCGTCGACGAGCTGCTGCCGCGCGCGAGCAGCGCCCGCATGGCCGTCACCTTCCAGAGCTTCGGCTTCAAGAACGGCCCCTCGCGCGATGCCGACATGGTGCTCGACGTGCGCTTCCTGCCGAACCCGCACTACGTGCCCGAGTTGCGCCCGCTCACCGGCCGCGACCGGGAGGTCGTCGACTACGTCGCACGCGACGGCCGGCTCGACGAGTTCTACGACCACCTCCTGCCGCTGCTCGACTTCCTCATCCCGCAGTACGTCGCCGAGGGCAAGGCCCACCTCACGATCGCGATCGGCTGCACGGGCGGTCGTCACCGTTCCGTCGCGATCGCCGAGGCCCTCGGCGGCCGCTACGAGGGCCGCGACGACGTGGTCGTGGACGTGGCGCACCGGGACTCCTGAATCGCGGCGGCGCGGGGACCGGTGGGCGGTGACCGGCTCGGATGGGCGTCGAGGCGCGCTCGTCGGCCTGAGCCAGCGCGGCCCCGCGGGGCGCGGGCCCGGGCCGCCGAGGGCACGGGCGGCCCCGGGGCGCCGAGGGCACGGGGCGTCCACGGCTGGGGCGCCCGGGCGACGGGCGGGCCGGATCGAGGACGGATGAGGTCCGCAATCCGGCCCAGCTGCGGCCGGCCGGCGGTCATCGATCGCGGTGGGCCGGCTCAAGGACGCGTGACGTCCGCAATCCGGCCCACCGCCGAGCGCCGGCCGCGCCGCCCGTCACACGCGGCCGGGCCGGACGGCGCGCGCACGCCCCGGCCCGATACGCTCCAGCGGCCGCCACCGCGAACCGCGCGCCCGGCGCGGCGCGTCCGCTCAGAGGAAGGACCGAACACCGCATGCCCGTACGCGTGGGAATCAACGGCTTTGGCCGGATCGGCCGCAACATGGTGCGTGCCGCGAGGGCCGCCGGCGCCGACATCGACATCGTCGCCGTCAACGACCTCACCGACGCCAAGACGCTCGCGCACCTGTTCAAGTACGACTCGATCCTCGGGCCGTACGACGGCGTCGTCGAGACGACCGCGGACGGCATCTCGATCGACGGCGACGAGATCCGCGTGCTGGCCGAGCGCGACCCGGGGGCCCTCCCGTGGGGCGAGCTGGGCGCCGACGTCGTCGTCGAGTCGACCGGGTTCTTCACGAAGCGCGACGACGCCGCCAAGCACCTCGCCGGCGGGGCCAAGAAGGTCCTCATCTCCGCGCCGGCCACCGATCCGGACAAGACCTTCGTGCTCGGCGTGAACTTCGACGAGTACGACAAAGACGCCCACCACGTCATCTCCAACGCCTCCTGCACGACGAACTGCCTGGCGCCGTTCGCGAAGGTCGCCAACGACACGGTCGGCATCAAGCACGGGCTGATGACGACGATCCACGCCTACACCGGCGACCAGGCGCTGCAGGACGCGCCGCACAGGGACCTGCGTCGTGGCCGTGCGGCCGCCGTGAACCTCGTGCCGACCTCGACCGGGGCCGCCAAGGCCGTCGGGTTGGTGCTGCCCGAGCTGCAGGGCAAGCTGCACGGCTTCGCGGTGCGCGCCCCGGTGATCACCGGCTCGCTCGTCGACCTGACCTTCGAGGCGAGCCGCGCGACGTCGGTGGAGGAGCTCAACGGCGCCTTCGAGGCCGCGGCGAACGGCCCGCTGGCGGGGATCCTGAAGTTCACCACGGACCCGATCGTCTCGACCGACATCATCACCGACCCGCACAGCTCGATCGTCGACGGGCTGCTGACCTCGGTGATCGACGACACCCTCGTGAAGGTCGTGAGCTGGTACGACAACGAGTGGGGCTACTCCAACCGTCTCGTCGACCTCGTGCAGAAGCTCCTCTAGGAGCCGCGGAGTGCCGCCGGGGCACATGCGAACGCTCGATGACATCGACGTCGAGGGCCGGCGCGTGTTCGTCCGCGTCGACTTCAACGTCCCGCTCGACGCGGCGCAGCAGGTGACCGACGACGCGCGCATCCGGGCGGCGCTGCCGACGCTCGAGCGCCTGCGCGACGCGGGCTGCTCGCTCGTCCTCGCCGCGCACCTCGGGCGCCCGAAGGGCTGGGACCCGGCCTTCTCCCTGCGCCCGGCCGCCGACCGGCTCGCCGAGTTGACCGGGTGGGACGTGACGCTCGCCCCGGCCGTCGTGGGCGAGCAGGTCGAGGGGTTCGCGCACAACCTCGAGTCGGGTGACGTGCTGATGCTCGAGAACGTCCGCTTCGAGCCGGGGGAGACGAAGAACGACCCCGTCCTCGCGGCGGCGTACGGGCGCCTGGCGGAGGCCTTCGTCGACGACGCGTTCGGGGTCGCGCACCGGGCCCACGCCTCGAACGTCGGGATCGTGCAGCACCTCTCGCCGAGCGCCGCGGGCCTGCTGCTCGAGCGTGAGGTCGAGACGATCACCGGCATCCTCTCCGACCCGCCGCGGCCGCTCGTCGCGATCGTCGGCGGGGCGAAGGTCACCGACAAGATCGGTGTGCTCGACGCGTTCCTGCGCGTCGCCGACGCGGTGCTGATCGGCGGCGCGATGTGCTTTCCGTTCCTGCGCGTGCAGGGCCACGCGGTCGGCGCCTCGCTGTGCGCCGAGGAGGACCTCGAGCCCGCGCGCCGCGTGCTCGCCGACGCTGCCGAGCGCGGGAGCCGCCTGCTGCTCCCCGTCGACCTCGTGCTGGGCGACCGCTTCGCCGTGGAGGCCGAGCGCCGGGCGCTCGACGGCGTCGACGTCCCCGACGGCTGGATGGGGCTCGATGTGGGCCCTCGCACCGCCGAGGCGTACGCGCGCGAGATCGCGGTCGCGGGCAGCGTCTTCTGGAACGGCCCGATGGGCGCCTTCGAGCTGGAGCCCTTCGCGGCCGGGACCCGTGCCGTCGCGGAGGCCGTCGCCGCCTGCCCGGGCACGACGGTCGTCGGCGGCGGTGACAGCGCCGCAGCGCTGAAGGCCTTCGGGCTCGAGAACCGCGTGACGCACCTCTCGACCGGCGGAGGCGCGACGCTGGAGCTCGTCGAGGGACGGACCCTGCCGGGCGTGGAGGCCCTGAGCACATGACGCGCATCCCGCTGATCGCCGGCAACTGGAAGATGTTCAAGACGGTCGCGGAGGCCGAGCAGTTCATCTGGGCCCTGCTGCCGCGCGTCTCGTCGTCCGAGGGCGTCGACGTCGCGATCTGCGTCCCCTTCACCGACCTGCAGGCGATGGTCGATTCGACGCGCGGCTCGCGCGTGCAGGTCTTCGCGCAGAACATGCACCAGGAGCCGAGCGGCGCCTTCACCGGTGAGGTCAGCGCCCCGATGCTCACCGAGCTCGACGTGCACGGCGTGGTGCTCGGCCACTCCGAGCGTCGCGAGCACTTCGGCGAGACCGACCGGGCGCTCGCCGAGAAGGTGCCCGCCGCCCTCGACGCCGGGCTCGTGCCGATCCTCTGCGTCGGCGAGACCGAGGCCGAGCGCGAGTCCGGGGCGACCGAGCGCAAGCTGCGCCATCAGGTGCAGGAGGACCTCGAGCGCGTGCCGTCCGAACGCCTGCACGAGGTCGTGATCGCCTACGAGCCGATCTGGGCGATCGGCACCGGCACGGTCGCCACGCCCGAGCAGGCGCAGGAGGCGTGCTCGTTCGTGCGCGCGCTCGTCGCCGACCGCAGCCCCGACGCCGCGGAGGCGATCCGGATCCAGTACGGCGGGAGCGTCAAGCCCGACAACGCCGCCGAGCTGCTCGGGCTGCCCGACATCGACGGGGCGCTCGTGGGCGGCGCGTCGCTCGAGCCGGAGTCGTTCGCCGCGATCGTCGAGGCGGCACGGCGATGACCCTCCCGGCGTCGTCGGCGGTGCTTGTCGTTCTCGACGGCTGGGGGATCGCCGAGCCCGGTCCCGGGAACGCCATCTCGCTGGCGCGCACGCCCGTCTTCGACGAGTTGTGGGCACGCTACCCGCGCACGCAGCTCAGCGCGTGCGGGCGCGCCGTCGGCCTGCCGGAGGGGCAGATGGGCAACTCCGAGGTCGGGCACCTCAACCTCGGCGCGGGCTCGATCATCCGCCAGGACCTCACTCGGATCGACGATGCCGTGCAGGACGGCGAGCTCGACGAGAACCCGGTGCTGCGCGACGCGCTGCGCGGCGGCGGGCGCGTGCACCTGATCGGCCTGGTGAGCGACGGCGGCGTCCACTCGAGCATGGACCATCTGCGCGCGCTGATCCGCATGGGCGCCGACCTGGGCGCCGACGACCTCGTCATCCACGCGTTCACCGACGGCCGCGACACCTCGCCGACGTCCGGCGCCGGCTTCCTCGAGACCGTCGACGGCTGGTGCGCCGAGACCACCTGCGCACGCATCGGAACCGTCATCGGGCGCTACTACGCGATGGACCGCGACCGGCGCTGGGACCGCCTGCAGCAGGCCTACGACCTGCTCGTGCATGGCACCGCCGCCCACCACGTCGACGCCGCGCCCGCCGCCTGCACGCAGGCCTACGAGCGCGACGAGACCGACGAGTTCATCACGGCGACGACCGTCGGGGCCGAGTCGCGCATACGCCCGGCCGACAGCGTCGTCGCGTTCAACTTCCGCCCGGACCGCATGCGCGAGATCACGCTCGCGCTCGCCGACCCCGCGTTCGGCGAGATCGACCGCGGTGGCGCGGGCACGGTCGAGCGCTACGCGTGCCTGACCGAGTACGAGGAGGGCTGGCCCTACCCCGTCGCCTTCCCGCCGGCACACCCGGGCACGACGCTCCCGCACGTGATCGCCGCGGCCGGCGGGCGTCAGCTGCACGTCGCCGAGACCGAGAAGTACCCGCACGTGACGTACTTCTTCGGGGGCGGGGAGGAGACCCCCGAGCAGGGCGAGCGACGCGAGCTCGTGGACTCCCCGCGCGACGTGCCGACCTACGACTTCAAACCGCAGATGAGCGCGCGCCAGGCCGCCGACGCGTTCGTCGCGGCGTGGCGCGAGGACGCGCCGCGCTTCGGGATCATCAACTTCGCGAACGCCGACATGGTCGGTCACACCGGTGTCATCCCGGCGGCCGTCGCCGCGATCGAGACCGTCGACGCGTGCCTCGGCGACGTGGTGCGCACCGTGCAGGAGAGCGGCGGCGTCGTCGTCATCACCGCCGACCACGGCAACGCCGACCACATGCTGAACGAGGACGGCTCTCCGAACACCGCGCACTCGCTCAATCCCGTGCCCCTGATCATCACCGAGGACGGCCTGCGGCTGCGCGACGGCGGCGTGCTCGCCGACGTGGCGCCGACGATCCTCGAGCTGCTCGGGATCGAGCAGCCGGCGGGGATGACGGGGCGCTCGCTGATCGCCGGGCAGGCGTAGCCGCTCGGCCTCAGGCGGTCGGCGGCACGACGCGCTCGATCCACGCCGGCAGTGCTGCGAGCGCGCGTGGGTCGACGTGGTGGGCGGCGTCGCTCTCGTCGTAGGTGACCTCGAGGTCGCCGGCGCTGAGCAGGTCGCGGGCCGCGCGACCGAACTCCACGCCGATGACCGGGTCACGCCGGCCGTGGGCGATCCAGACCGGCAGCCCGCGGCGCGCGTCCAGGTCGGGCACCCAGCCGTGGACCGCCGGCACGAAGCCGCTCATCGCGATGATCGCCGCCGGCCGCGGGCGCCCGGGCCCGAGGCCGAGCGCGTATGCCATCACCGCCCCCTGCGAGAAGCCGCCCAGGACGATCCGGTCCCACGGCACGCCGGCGGCCTGCGGGATCGCGTCGACGAACGCGCTCAGCGTCGCGTAGCCGGCGGCGAACGTGCCGGGGTCGGGGTAGCCGACCCGCTGGACGATGTACCAGTGGCGCCCACCGGGCGGGAGGTGCAGCGGCCCGCCGGGCGTGATCCCGAGCAGGCGCCGGCGCGGATCCAGCAGGTCGAGGAATCCCAAGAGGTCGGTCTCATCGGTACCGCGTCCGTGCATCAGGACGAGCGCGCCCTGCGGTGCGCCGGCGGCGGGTCGCACGCGGTGGACGAGCGTGTCGGGGAGGGCGGTGGTCACGCGGCGGCGCGCGGGTTCGCGAGCGGCGTCAGGCGCGGCTCGATCCGCGCCCGCTGCGCCTCGTACTGCGGCGGCAACTTGAGCGCCTGCCCGAGTTCGGCCGCCGGCTCGTCGACGGTGAACCCGATGTCGCGCGATGCCAGCTCGAACAGCACGCCGCTGGGCTCGCGGAAGTAGACCGAGTGGAAGTACTGGCGGTCGATCACCGGTGTCGGGCGAGCCCCGGCACGCGCGGCCACGGCGCCGGCTTCGGCCAGCTCGGCGTCGTCGGCGGCCGACCAGGCGACGTGGTGGATGCTGCCCGCGCCCTGGCGCGCGCGCTCTGCCGGTGGGCGGTCGAAGACCAGGCGGGCGTGGCGCACGCCGTCGCCGAGCAGCCAGCGCTCGCCGTCGCCGTCGCGGCGGAACCCGAGCGCCTCGAGGAGCGGGGTGCTGCGGCCGGGCACCGAGGCGTAGGCGCGCACGCCCTCGAACCCCTCCAGCGCGTGCTCGGCGGGGATGTCCGGCGCGTCGGCGGTGAGCGGCGCGTCGGCGCCCGCGTGCGGCGGGGCGTGCAGCTCGTGCGCGAGGCCCTCCGGGTCGTGGAAGAGCAGCGCCCCGCCGTCACGGCCGGTCGCGACACCCGCGCCCTGCAGCCGCGCCTCCCAGAACGCGAGCGCCTCCTCGCCCGCCACGCGCCACTGGATCGCGTGCAGCTGCCCGTCGCCCGCGCGCCCGGGTGCCGCGCCCGGGAACTCGAAGAAGGTGAGGATCGACCCGGGCGCGCCGAGCTCGTCGCCGAAGTAGAGGTGGTAGACGGACGGCTCGTCGAAGTTCACGGTCTTCTTCACCAGCCGCAGGCCGAGCAGCCGTGCGTAGAAGTCGACGTTCGCTTGCGCGTCGGCCGTGATCGCGGTGATGTGGTGCAGACCCTGGAGTGCCATGACCTGATGATTGCATGTGCAACAATAGGAAGCGAATTGCTCCGCTGCGCTTGGTAGGTTCAGCGCGCGCGGGGCCCCCGAAACTCCGATTCCACCATGGCGACGACCGACGCGACAGCCCGACGCAGCGCCCCGTTCGACGCGCAGGAGCTGCGCGCGTGGCGCGGGATGCTGCGCGCGCACGCCGCGCTGACGAAGGCGCTCGACGCGGAGCTCGAGGCCGAGCACGGCCTCCCGCTGAGCTCGTACGAGGTCCTGCTGCACGTCTGGCACGCGGACGGCCGGCGGATGCGCATGAGCGACCTCGCCGAGTCGGTGATCCTCAGCCGCAGCGGCCTCACGCGGCTCGTCGACCGGCTCGAGCGCGAGGGGCTCGTCGCCCGCGAGTCCTGCCCGAGCGACGCGCGCGGCTCGTTCGCGCGCCTGACCCCGGCGGGCGCCGCCAAGCTCGAGGCAGCGCGCCGCACCCATCTGGCGGGCGTGCGCGAGCGCTTCCTGGATCGCGTGAGCGCCGAGGAGCTCGAGGTCCTCGGCACGGTCTGGGACCGTATCCTGGCCGGCGACGACACCGGCGCGAACGCGCCGCCCTGCAGCTAGAACCGGGTTCGGAAAGCCGGCGGCCGGCATCCGCGATCCCCGCGGACGGCTGGGTGGGTTGGGTTTCGGACGTCGTGCGTCCGCTTCCCGGCCCACCGTCCCCAGCGCGGGCGCGTGTGCGTGGGGTGGGCTGGGTTTCGGACGTCATGCGTCCGCTTTGCGGCCCACCGTCGCCGGTGCCCGGGCCGTGCCCGCTGTGCGCCCGCGGGGCTGCGCCGTTCGCCGCTCTTCCGGCCCGCCGGTGCGCCGCCGGCCCGCTGCGTCACCGGCCCAAGGGCCCTGAGAAGGTGTCTGGAAATGAGCCGCAGGGCGTGGGACGGAGCATCCGCGGCGTCGTGCGCCGCGCGGCTTTTCGAAAGCCTTCTTACCCGAGCGCCGCAGCGATCTCGGCGAGCGGCTTGCGGATGCCGGTCAGGAACGGCAGCTCCTCGCGCGTGTGGCGCCGCGCCTGCGCGCCGCGCAGATGGCGCATGACGTCGACAATCCGCTCGAGCTCGTCGGCCTCGAAGGCCAGCAGCCACTCGTAGTCACCCAGCGCGAACGAGCTGACCGTGTTCGCGCGCACGTCGGGGTAGTCGCGGCCCATCCGCCCGTGCTCGGCGAGCATCTCGCGGCGCTCGTCGGCGGGCAGCAGGTACCACTCCAGCGAGCGCACGTACGGGTACACGCACAGGTACTTGTGCGGCTCCTCCCCGGCGAGGAAGGCGGGGATGTGGGCGCGGTTGAACTCCGCGTCGCGGTGCACGCCGATCGCGCTCCAGTACGGCACGAGGCTGCGGCCGAAGGGGGTGAGCCGCAGCGCGGTGATCGCGTCCTGCATCGCGTCCGCGCTCGTCCCGGTCAGCCAGACCATGACGTCGGCCTCGGCGCGAAAGCCGGTCAGATGGTACGCGCCGCGCAGGGTCACGTCCGGGATCGCGCTCAGCTCGGCCTCGGCGGCGGCGCCCGCGGCGGCGGCGCCGGCGGGCGTGCCGGCCTCGGCGGGCGCCTGGTAGGCGGCGTACACGGTGTAGGTATGACCCTCGCTGGAGGTGCTCATCGGTGCGCTCAGCTCCTGGTGGTTGTTGGCGACGGCGCGGGCGCGGCGAGCACGCGCCGCGCGGCCGCCTGGCCGCTCGTGATGCAGCTCGGGACGCCGACCCCGCGGTAGGCGCCGCCGGCGAGCTCGAGGCCCGGGAGGGCCGCGGCGAGCTCCGCCTCGACGCGTGCGACGCGCTCGAGGTGGCCGACCGCGTACTGGGGGAATGCGCCGTGGTGGCGCGCGACGAGCGTCTGCGCGGGCGCGCTGCGCACGCCCATGGTGCGCTCGAGCGCACGGCGCGCGCGCGCCACGAGCTCGTCGTCGGCCAGGTCGACGGCGGCGTCCTCGCCGGCGCGGCCGATCGAGCACTTGACGATCGTGTCGGTCGTCTGCGCCGCGAGGTGCGGCCACTTCGACGTCGCCCACGTGCACGCGGTGATCTCCAGCGGCTCGTCGCGCGCGGTGACGAACCCCGTGCCGGCCGGCACGGCGACCGCGCCGCGCGGGAAAGCGAGCGCGACGACGGCGACGGAGGCGGCAGGGATGTCGCCGAGCTCGGCCGCGGCGTGCGGCGCGCTGTCGCGCACCAAGCCGGCGGCGACGGCGGCGGGTGTCGCGAGCACGACGTGGTCGGCGTCGATCCGCTCGCCGGACGCGAGCACGACGCGCAGGCCCTCCGCCACCTGCTCGATCCGCCCGGCGGGGGCCCCGAGCCGCAGCTCCGCGGCGCCGAGGTCGGCGGCGACCGCGTCGACGAGCCGCTCGAGCCCGCCGCGCAGCGTCAGGAACACCGGCGCGGGGGGCGCGCCCGGGGGCGGCGCCGGGACGGTCGCGCGCAGGCCGCGGATGATGCTGCGGTCGGCGCGGGCCGCCGCGGCCAGGTGCGGCGCGGTGGCCTCGAGGCTGAGCTCGTCGCAGTGGCCGGCGTTGATGCCGCCGAGCAGGGGGTCGATCAACCGCTCGAGGACCTGTCGCCCGAGCCGCCGGCGCACGAGCGCGCCGATCGACTCGTCGCCCTGCAGCCGTTGCCCGGGAAGGACGAGGTCCATCCCCGCGCGCACCACGCCGGGCGGGGAGAGGATGCGCGAGCGCAGCAGGTCGCCGGGACCGGCGGGCAGCCCCGCCAGGAGCCCTGCAGGCAGCGGGCGCAGCGCGCCGCGCGTCCACACGAACGAGGGGCCCTCGCCGGGGGGGACGAGGTCCTCGCCGAGACCGAGCTCGCGGCACAGCTCGACCGCGCCGGGCGCGCGGCTGAGCAGCGCATCCGGGCCGACGTCGAGCGCCGCGCCTGCGAACGGCACGGTCCGGATCCGCCCGCCCGGGCGCTCCGACGCGTCGAGGACCGTGACCTGCGGAGAGTCGTCGGCATGGGCGAGCGTCCGCGCGGCCGCGAGCCCGGCGATGCCGGCGCCGATGACGACGACGCGGGTGCTCATCGGGCCGCGGCCTCCCGCGCGCCGAGCCCCGCCTGGGCGAGCGCGACACCCGCGAGCATGCGCGTGAACGTGGGATCGGCGTTCGGCGAGCGCGTCCGGGCGAACGCCAGGCCGAGCTCGTCGGCGACCCCGCGCGCCTCGATGTCGAGGTCGTAGAGCACCTCGAGATGATCGGCGACGAAGCCGCAGGCGCAGACGACGACCGCGCGCGTTCCTCCGGCGGCGCGCTCGCGCAGCACGTCGAGGACGTCCGGGCCGATCCAGGGATCGGCGGTGCGCCCGGCGCTCTGCCACGCCACGGACCAGCGCTCGACGCCCGCGCGCGCGGCGAGCGCCGCGGCGGTCTGCGCCAGCTGCTCGGGATAGGGGTCGCCGGCCTCCAGGATCCGCTGCGGAAGGCTGTGGGCCGTGAACAGGACCTCGCAGCCCTCCTGCCCGCCGACGTCGGCGAGGGCATCGGTGACGTAGCCCGCCAGCAGGTCGAGGTAGCCGGGCTCCAGGTGCCAGGAGCGCACGACGTCCACGGGGACGCGCCCGTCGACCGCCGCGATAGCGCGCTCGGCGTACTGGGCGATGCTCATCGTCGAGAAGTGGGGGGCGAGCACGAGCCCGACGATGCGCTCGACGCCCAGCGCGAGGAGCTCGGCGGCCCCGTCCTCGATGAACGGCGCGGTGTGCTTCTGACCGAGCGCGACGACGAAGCGCCCGGGGTGGGCCTCCTCGAGCGCCGCGCCGATGCCGGCGACCTGCGCGCGCGTGATCTGAAGCAGCGGCGAGATCCCGCCGATCGCCTCGTAGCGCTCGCGCAGCTCGGCGAGGAGCTCCGGGGTGGGCGCGCGCCCGCGGCGGATGTCGGTGTAGTAGCGCTCGACATCGGCCGGGCTCGCCGGGGTGCCGTAGGCCATGACGAGGACGCCGACGCGCCCGCGCTGCTCAGCTGACATGCGCTCCTGCCGGGATCGGGGGGCTGGCGGTGCGCTCGTGCACGTGCGCGACGAGCGCGGTGAGGATGCCCGGATCGGTCTCGGGGAAGACGCCGTGCCCCAGGTTGAAGACGTGGCCGTGCTCGGGTGCGTCGGCGAGCACGGCGTCGGCGGACGCGCGCGCGACCTCCCAGCCCGCCAGGCACGCGGCGGGGTCGAGGTTCCCCTGCAGCGCGACGCTTGCGCCGAGGCGCGTGCGAGCCTGCGAGAGCGGCGTGCGCCAGTCGACGCCGACGACGTCGGCGCCGGCCGCCGCGAGCAGCTCCAGCAGGTGCCCGCCTCCGAGCGCGAAGGAGACGACGGGCACGCCGAGCGGGCGCAGACGCTCGACGAGCGTGCGCATCACCGGCAGCACCTGCGCCTCGTAGCGCTCCGCCGACAGCGACCCCGCCCAGCTGTCGAAGAGCTGCACCGCGGCCGCGCCGGCCTGTACCTGCGCGGTGAGCGAGGTGACGGCGTGGTCGGCGAGGCGCTCGCAGAGTGCGGTCCAGAGCGCCGGGTCGGCGAGCATCAGGGCGCGGGTGCGGGCCTGCATCTTGGAGGGCCCGCCCTCGACGAGGTAGCTGGCGACGGTGAACGGCGCGCCGGCGAACCCGATCACAGGGACCGACAGGTCCGCGCGCACCAGGCGCACGGCCTCGGCCAGCTCCGGCGCGTCGGCATCCGGCTCGAAGGGGCGCAGGCGCTCGAGGTCCGCGCGCGTGCGCACCGGCTCGTCGAGCACGGGGCCGACGCCTGGCCGGATCTCGACGCCGACGCCGATCGCGTGGAGCGGGAAGACGATGTCCGAGAACAGGATCGCGGCGTCGACACCGTGGCGGCGCACCGGCTGCATCGTGACCTCCGCGGCGAGCGCCGGGTCGTGGCAGAGCTCGAGCAGCCCGCCCGCGCTGCGCAGGGCGCGGTACTCCGGCAGCGAGCGGCCCGCCTGGCGCATGAACCACACCGGCCGGTGCGCCACGGGCTCGCCGCGCATCGCGCGGACGAGCAGCGAGCCGGCGCCCTGTGGATCGAGGTCGGCCGTCACCGGATGGATGCTAGGCCCCGCGCGGCCTCCGGGGTCCGCTCGTCACCGCACTGGGCGCTCCGCAGTTCCCCGCAGCGCTTCCCCGGCGGAGGCGCGCCGCCGCGCATGGCACGCTCAGATGCAATGCGAAGATGGAAGATCACTTGACATGTGTAGACTTAGATTTCATACTTCGTGACCAACAAGGTCGCCAGCACGTCAACGACCACGAGAGGTGAATGCCATGGCACTTGTCCGTTGGGAGCCGGCCCGGGACTTCCCCACGCTGCAGAGCGAGATGAACCGGCTCTTCTCCAGCTTCTTCGACCCGGCGAGCGGCGGCTCGGCCGTTCCGCGCTTCGTTCCGGCGATGGATCTCGTCGAGACCGACGACGCGTTCGTGCTCAAGGCCGACCTGCCGGGCGTTCCCGAGCAGGACGTCCATGTCGAGGTCGAGGGCGACGTGCTCACGATCTCGGGCGAGCGCAAGTCCGAGCACCGCGAGGAGAAGGCCGGCCAGGTGCGCATCGAGCGCGCCTACGGCAGCTTCCGCCGGGCCGTCACGCTGCCCGAGGGGGTCGACGCCGCGCAGGTGAAGGCCTCGTTCGACAAGGGCGTGCTCGAGGTGCGGATCCCCAAGCCCGCCGAGCGCAAGCCGCACAAGGTCCAGATCGCCGTCGGGAACGCCCCGGCGGACATCGAGGGCGAGGCCGGCAAGACCTCCTAGCGTCCGCGCCCGAACGCTGACACGCAGGGCGTCCGGGATTCCCCGGGCGCCCTCGTATCATCCGGGGTGGGCGTCACCGCCATGCACAACCTCGGCCTCTACATCATCTGCTTCGCGATCCCGCTGGCGCTCGGCCTCTGGGCCCAGCACAAGGTCAAGAGCACCTTCCAGGAGTACTCACAGGTGCCCGAGGACACCGGTCTCACCGGCGCCGACGTCGCCCGCCGCGTGCTCGACGCCAACGGCCTGCAGGGCGTGCCGGTGAACGCCGTGCCGGGCGAGCTCACGGACCACTACGACCCGCGCACGCGCACCGTCAACCTCTCCGAGCCGGTGTACGCCGCCGCGACCGTCAGCTCGACCGCGGTGGCCGCCCACGAGTGCGGCCACGCGATCCAGCACGCCAAGGCCTACAAGCCCATGACGGTGCGCTCGGCGCTGTGGCCGGCGACCGCGTTCGCTTCGAGCACGTGGTCGATCGTGCTGCTCGTCGGCTTCGTCCTGCAGTCGCTGAACCTCATCCTCGTCGCGGTGGTGCTGTTCGCGGCGGTCGTGCTGTTCCAGCTCGTGACGCTGCCGGTCGAGTTCGACGCCTCGCGGCGCGCGGCGGTGCAGCTCAAGACGCTCGGGATCGCAAACCCGGATGAGAGCGTCGGCGTGCGCAAGGTCCTCACGAGCGCGGCGCTGACCTACGTCGCCGGCGCGCTCGCGTCGCTGGCGCAGCTGCTCTACTTCGTGACCGTCTTCCTCGGCGGCAACCGCAACTGAGCACCGCGCCCTGGTTCGACGTCACCGCCCGCGACCCGGGGTCGCGCGCGCGCGCCGGCGTCCTGCGCACCGCGCACGGCGACGTGGGTACGCCGGCGTTCGTGCCGCTTGCCACGAAGGCGACCGTCAGGACCCTGCTCCCGGCGGAGGTCGCGGGGCTCGGGTTCGACATGGTGCTCGGGAACACGTTCCACCTGCACCTGGATCCGGGCGACGAGCTGATCGCGCGCCTCGGCGGGCTGCACCGCTTCATGGCCTGGGACGGGCCGATCGTCACGGACTCCGGCGGGTTCCAGGTCTTCTCGATGGGCCACGGGACCGTCGCCGACGAGATCAAGGGCCGCGCGGCGCACGGCCCCGAGCGCCAGGGGCGCATCCTTGCGATCGAGGAGGAGGGGGTCCGCTACCGCTCCTACCTCGACGGCAGCGAGCGGTTCATGGCGCCGGAGACCTCGATGGCCATCCAGGCGAACCTCGGCTCGGATCTGGCGCTCGTCTTCGACGAGTGCACGCCCTTCCACGTCGACCGCGAGTACACCGCGCGCTCGACCGAGCGCACGCACCGCTGGCTGCGTCGCTGCCTGGACTGGCATGAGCGGCACGGGCCGGACGGCCAGCTCGTCTTCGGGATCGTCCAGGGCGGCGTGTACGAGGACCTGCGGGTTGCGAGTGCGCAGGAGGTCGCGGCGAGCGGCTGCGCCGGCATCGCGATCGGCGGCTCGCTCGGCGCCGACAAGCCGCAGATGTATGAGGTCGTGGGGTGGACGACGGCGGTGCTGCCGGATGATCGCCCGCGCCACCTGCTCGGCATCGGCGACGTCGACGACCTGATCGCCGGGGTCGAGCTCGGCATCGACGCCTTCGACTGCGCGATGCCGACGCGCCTGGGGCGCCACGGGATGGCGCTCGTCCCCGCACCGGGCGAGCGCTGGCGCGTCGACCTGACGGCGGCACGCTGGAAGGACAGCGACGAGCCGATCCTCGACGGCTGCCCCTGCCCGGCATGCGCGATCGGCTACAGCCGCGCCTACCTGCGCTACATGACGCGCGCGCGCGAGCTGACCGCCCAGCGCCTGCTGACGCTCCACAACCTCGCCTTCGTCGAGCGCGTCATGCGCCGCCTGCGCGAGGCGCTCGCGGCCGGCACGCTCGCGCAGGCTGCCGCCGAGCTGCGCGCCGGCGCGATGCCGTAGCCCGACGCAGACACGCGAACGTCCCTGGCTGCCGCCTATGGGCGGCGCTCCGGGACGCTCGACGCGCGCGGTGCGCGCTCAGCGCGTGTTCTGGCGGATGAGCTGCTGGAGCTCGCTGACGGTGCGGTCGACCTTCGGGTAGACGACCTGGCGCAGGCGCACGCTCTGCGAGGAGCTGGTCGCCAGGACGATCACGGCCGCGCCCGCCGCGAGCGCGAGCAGCACGACGATCACGGGGCCGACGCTGCGCCGCCGGCGGGCGGGGGCCTGCGCGGGAGCTGCGACGGCGGGCGCCGGCTGGTTGCGCGGGTGCGCGGGCTGGATCGGCCGGCGCTGCTGCACCGGGGTGGGCGGCGCGGCCTGTATGGCGGCGGCCGGCGCGACGCTCGTGGCGTGGGTGCGCGCCGGAGCGCCGCGGTCCCACGCGATGCCGCGCGCGCCGTCGCCGAGCGCCTGGCGCATCTCCTCGGCCGTCGCGTAGCGGTCCTCGGGGTCGAGCGCGAGCGCGCGGTCCACGGCCGTGGCGAGCTCGGGCGTGACCTCCGGGTTCAGCTGGTCGAGCAGGGGCGGCGCCTCGCGCTGCTGCTTGAGCGCCAGCTCGGTGAGCGTCGCGGCCTCGTACGGCAGGCGGCCGGACAGCAGCTGATAGGTCACGACGCCCAGCCCGTAGATGTCCGAGCGCGCCGTCGCCTCCTGACCGGTCGCCTGCTCGGGCGCCAGGTAGGCGGCGGTGCCGAGCACCGAGCCGACCTGGGTGATCGACGACTCCTCGCTGATCGCCTTGGCGATGCCGAAGTCGGCGAGCTTCACGACGCCGTCGTCGGAGCGCAGGAGGTTGCCGGGCTTCACGTCGCGGTGCACGACGCCCCCCTGGTGCGCGTAGTCGAGCCCGCGGCAGGCCTGCGAGATGATCCCGAGCGCCTCCGCGACCGGCAGCATCCCGCGCTCGCGCAGGATCTCCGCGCACGACTGGCCCTGGACGTACTCCATGACGATGTACTGGCGCCCGCTGCCCTCGTCGAGCCCGAAGTCGAAGACCTGGACGATGTTCGGGTGCACGAGCCGCGCGACGCTCAGCGCCTCACGGCGAAAGCGCGCGACGAACTGGCGGTCGTCGGCCAGGTGCTCGGCCAGCAGCTTGATCGCGACGGGGCGCTCGAGCCGGCGGTCGAACGCCAGGACGACCGTGGACATGCCGCCCGTGCCCAGGCGCTCGCCGAGCTCGTAGCGACCAGCCAGCAGCTCGTCGCTCATCCCGAGCCCGCCCCCTGATCTGGGCTGACGCCGCCGGGGTTGGCGGGCGTCGTGGACTGGGTCGTCCCGGTCGTGGGCGTCGTCGTGGGCGTCGTGGTGGTCGTGGTCGTCGTCGTGGGCGTCGTGGTCGTCGTCGTGGTGCTCGTCTGCGTGGTCGTCGTCGAGGTCGAGGTCGACGTGCCGCTCGAGGCGGGCGGCGTGGCCGGGGTGGTCTGGGCGGCCTGGCACTGGGCCGGCACGGAGACCGCGAGCCGTTGCAGGCCCTGGCCGATGCGCGCGGTGAGCGCCGGGGAGACGCTCGCCGGCAGCCGCGCGTACGCCTGCTGGGCGCGGCGCAGCGCTGCGATCGCGCGCGCGCAGTCGCCGGCGGCGGTCGCGTCCGAGACGTCGGCGAGCGCGTTGTCCATCGCCGCCGCGTCGCCGGCCGGCAGCAGCTTGCTGCTGGTCCCGCAGGCCGTCATTCCCGTCGCGGACAGGCCGAGCAGCGCCGCGAGGGCGAGGACGATCGGATACCGGTGCATCGTCATTGACCGTACTGAAGGCGCTCGGCGAGGGAGTCAGGCAGGCGGGCCGCGCGGATCGCCGCCGCCGCCCCGTCGATGTCGTACTCGGTGCGCCGCCAGGTGGCCAGCCCGGCGGTGAGGTCGAGCAGCAGCCACGCCGCCCGCGGGTCGCCGTCACGCGGCTGGCCGACGCTGCCAGGGTTCAGCAGCCACGCTCCGGACGAGATGTCGACGGTCTCGTCCGCACGGCGCGCCGCGCCGGTCGCCGGCTCGCCCTCGGGCCGCACGAACGAGAGCGCGACGTGGCTGTGCCCGACGAGCGCGACCCGCGTGCGCAGACGGTCGAAGCACAGCTCGGCCAGCAGCGCGCTGATGACGTACTCCCAGATCGGGTCGCGCGGGCTGCCGTGGAAGAGGCCGACGTCGTCCGCCTCGCCGGCCGGGCGCAGGCTCGCGAGCCACTCGAGGTTCTCGGGGTCGATCACCTCCTGCGTCCAGCGGGCCGCCAGCGCCGCGCCGCGGGAGAACTCGTCGAGCGGCAGCTCGCCGGTGACCGCCAGGTCGTGGTTGCCGGCGATGCAGCGCGTCGCGTGCTCGCGCACGATCGCGACGCAGTCGTTGGGGTCGGCGCCGTAGCCGACCAGGTCGCCCAGGCACCACAGCTCCCGCGCCGGAGTGCCCTCGATGTCCTCGAGGACGGCTTCGAGGGCCTGGATGTTGGCGTGGATGTCGGAGACGACGGCGACCTGCATGGCGCTCGTGACGACCGTAGCGTCACGGCGCCTGCGTGGGGCCCGCTCGCGCCTAGAAATCCTCGGGCTGGCGCTCCACCTCGGGGAGGTTCTTGATCGTCTCGCGGGCCTTCCAGCGCCCGTAGTTGTCCTCCATCGCGTCGATCAGCTCGCGCATGAAGCGTGGCGAGAGGTTGATGCGCGAGACGACGACGCCCGGCATCTCGCCCTCCTCGACCTCGTGGTCCACGCGCGCGAACGTCACGGTGAACTCGTAGTCGGAGTGGCTCACGTTCGCGAAGTTCGCGTAGTGGCCCGCCATCTGCTGCGGCTCGATGTGGATGTTGATGTGCCGCTCGGGCTCGTTGGGTGCGTCGGCCATGGTCCGCCTAGTATCCCGCCTCGTGACCACCGGTGTCGGCGCAGCATGAAGATCGTGGTCATCGCGGTCGGCCGCCTGCGCCCGCCGTTCGTCGACGACGTGCGGCACTACCAGCGCATGATCGCCGGGCACTGCCGGCTGGAGCTCGTCGAGGTGCGCGAGAACGACGCCGTCGAGCGGCGCATTCCCGAGCGCGCGTTCGTCACGCTGCTCGACGCCGGCGGCGAGGCCTGCGACAGCATCGCCTTCAGCCGCATGCTCGAGGAGCGGCGCATGAGCGGGCGCGACTGGTGCTTCGTGATCGGCGGTGCGTACGGGCTGCAGCTGCCGAGCCCCGATCAGCGGCTGTCGTTCGGTCCGATGACGCTGCCCCATCAGCTCGCGCGGGTCGTGCTGGTCGAGCAGCTCTACCGGGCCCACAAGATCCTCGCCGGCGAGCCCTACCACCACTGATGCCCGCCGCCGACACGCACGCGAGCGCCGTCCCGCGCACCGAGCTGCACCGTTTCCTGCGCCGTTTCGCCTGGGTGGCGCTCGCGGTCGTCGTCCTGCTCGCCGCGGGCACCGCCGGCTACGTGGCGACCGAGAGCGTCTCGGTGTGGGACGGCTTCCTCTGGTCGCTGGACACGGTTGCCACCGAGGGCGCGCGCAACCGCCCGCACACCGTCGGGGGGGAGCTCGTCTGGGTCGCGCTCATCGTGCTGGGCGTCGGTACGCTGCTCTATGCGCTGGTGACGGGCGTCGAGGTGCTCGTCTCCGGGCACCTGCGAACCCTCCTCGACGATCGACGCGAGCAGCAGGCCATCGACGCCCTCAGCGACCACGTGATCATCTGCGGCTTCGGCCGCGTCGGCCGCCAGGCCGCCGCCGACCTGCGGGCCGCGGGGACCCGCTACGTCGTGATCGACCCCCACCACGAGAACCTCGAGGAGGCGCGCGGGGTCGGCGTGCGCTTCATCGAGGGGAACGCGACCGTCGACGACGTGCTCGTGCAGGCCGGGGTGGAGCGCGCCAGGACGCTGATCGCCGCCGTCGACGACGACGCCGAGAACGTCTTCATCACGCTCTCCGCCCGCCAGCTGAACCCCGAGATCGCGATCATCGCGCGCGCCTCCGACCGCTCGACCGAGCCCAAGCTCCTGCGCGCCGGCGCCAACCGCGTGATCTCGCCCTACCGCTCCAGCGGCTCGGAGATGGCTCGCCTGGCGCTCACGCCGCAGGTGTCCGGGGCGCTCGACGTCGCCCCCCAGTACCGGCTCGAGGAGATCGAGGTCGACCCCGGCTCGACGGCCGACGGCGCAACCGTCGTCGACGTGCGCGGCGGCGCGATCATCGTCGCCGTGCGGCGTCCCGATGGCAGCTTCCTGCCGCAGCCGCCCGGCGGCACGCAGCTCACGGCGGGCGACGTGATCCTCGCGATGGGGCCGGTCGCGACGATGGAGCGCCTGGAGGGGGCGCTGGCATCGGCCTCTCGCGACAACGACGGCCACGGGTCGCGTCGATGAGCACGCCGCTCGAGGCGCTGCGCGCCGCGCTCGACGGCGCGGTGGCAGCTGTCGCCGACGGCGGCGCGCCGCGCGCGGCGCCCACGCTCGAACGCCCACGCCAGGCCGAGCACGGGGACTACGCGACGAACGCCGCCCTGATGATCGCCAAGGCCGTCGGCGAGCCGCCGCGCGAGGTCGCCGCACGCCTCGCGCAGGAGCTCGCCGCCGCCTTGGGCCCCGCGCTCGCGGCCTGCGAGGTCGCGGGACCCGGCTTCCTGAATCTCGTGCTGTCGGAGGCGTGGTACGCCGAGGCGCTCGGCGCCATCGCCGAGGCCGGCGAGCGCTGGGGCGCCGGGGGCGCGGACCCTGTCCGCCAGGTGAACGTCGAGTTCGTGAGCGCGAACCCCACCGGGCCGGTGCACATCGGCGGCACCCGCAACGCGGCCTATGGAGACGCGCTCGCGCGGCTGCTCGAGTTCCGCGGCCACCGCGTGCACCGCGAGTTCTACGTCAACGACGCTGGCTCCCAGATCAGCCTGCTGGGGGCCTCGATCCAGGCGCGCGCCCGCGGCGAGCAGCCGCCCGAGGGCGGGTACATCGGGGACTACATCGGCGATCTGGCCGCCGAGATCGACGGCGCCGCCGGCCTGCCCGTGGACGAGGTCGCGCGGCTCGGCGTCGAGCTCATGATCGGGCAGGCCGAGCGCAGCCTGGCGCGCTTTCGGATCGTCTTCGACACGTGGTTTCGCGAGCACACCCTGCACGACGGATCTCCGACGGCGGTCGAGCGCGCCTTCGCCGTCCTCGACGCCCAGGGCCGCACGTTCCGCCGGGAGGGCGCGCTCTGGCTGCGTACGACGGAGTTCGGGGACGACAAGGACCGCGTGCTGGAGCGCTCCAGCGGCGAGCACACGTACTTCGCCTCGGATATCGCCTACCACCAGGAGAAGCGCGAGCGGGGCTTCGACCTGCTGATCGACATCTGGGGCGCCGACCACCATGGGTACGTCCCGCGGATGCACGCCGCCTACCGGGCGTTGGGGGGCGGTGAGGGCGAGCTCGAGCTGATCATCATGCAGCTGGTGCACCTCGTCGAGGGCGGCGAGCGGGCGCGGATGAGCAAGCGCGCGGGCGAGTTCGTGACGCTCGACGACCTCGTCGACGACATCGGCGTGGACGCGGCACGCTGGTTCCTCCTCGCGCGCTCGCACGACACGACGATGGAGCTCGACCTTGAGCTGGCGCGCAGCCAGTCGAACGAGAACCCCGTCTACTACGTGCAGTACGCGCACGCTCGCATCGCCTCGATCCTGCGACGCGCCGCGCAGGAGGGGATGCAGCCCCCGCCCCTCGATGCGCGCCGCGAGCTGCACCCCAGCGAGCGTGCGCTGGTGCAGCGCCTGCTGGAGTTTCCCGACGAGGTGGCCGAGGCCGCCGACAAGCGCGCGCCCCACCGCATCGCCGCCTACGCGCTGGACACCGCGCGCGCGTTCAGCGCCTTCTACCGCGACTGCCAGGTCCTGGGCGTGGCGCCGGCCGACCTGGGCTTCCGCCTGCGGCTCTGCGCCGCCACCCGGCAGGTGCTCGCGCGGGCGCTGGACCTGCTCGGCGTCGCCGCGCCGGACGAGATGTGACGGGCCTCAGACGCCCGCGCGCAGCGTCGGCGCCGGTGCCTGCTGGGCGTCGAGTGCGCGGCGCTCGACGGTGATCTCTTCGCCGGGGGGATCGGCCTCGGGGGGCAGCCCGCCGCCGCGCAGCCGGCCCCAGGCCAGCACCGCGCCCGCGGCGCCGGCGCTGGCGAGCAGCGGCAGCAGCGGCAGGTTGTGGCGCGGCTGGGCGACGAAGGAGACGTTCACCGCGGTGCCGCCGGCGACCGTGAGCAGCAGGAGCCCGAGCTCGGCGCGGCGGCGGCGGACGAGCGCCAGCCCCGCGAGCGCGCCGGCGAGCGCGAGCGCGACCAGCACCCGGTGCCAGGCGGTCAGCCACGCGCGCGGGTTGTGCGTGCCCCCGCGGTAGTAGCCGCCCCACATCCGCGCGACCTTTCCGAGCTCCATGCGCGCGTAGGCGATCGGCTGGTGCACGAGGAAGGTCTTGAGGTTGCGCTCGGCCTCGAAGGTCAGCGCGTGGCGCAGCGCGGCCTCGGGGATCGCCCGGTAGGGACCCGGGACGAGCTCGGGATGGCGCTCGCGGATGTAGGCGCGCAGCACGAACTCGCCGGGGAGGTCGTTCACGGGAACGGTGTGCAGGTTCGGCATGTGCCGGCGCACGTACGGCTCGAGCACGCGCCGGGTTCCGCTGAGCCCGCCGTCGCCGGGCAGGAACGTCCCAACGAACAGCGTCGAGGGGCCGCTGCTGGCGACGGGCACCAGGCGCCCCGCCTGGGTCGAGGCGTAGGCGATCCACGGGGCCACGACGAGCAGCGGCACGAGCGCGAGGACCGCGCCCTGCGCGAGCGCCGTGCGGGTGGCGGTGCGCCGGCGGGCGAACAGGACCCAGGCGGCGCCCAGCAGGACGGGCAGGGCGAGCGTGTCGGCCCGTACGAGCAGCGCCACGCCGAGCGCGGCCCCCGCCAGGGCGAGCCGCCGCCACGAGGGGCGCCGCCATGCGCCCAGCAGCGCGAGCATCGCCAGCGCGAGCGTCAGGGCGCCGAGCGGCTCGCTCACGAGGTCGCCGGTGGCGGACACGAGCGGGGGGTAGGCGGCCACGGCGCCGGCGGCGAGCAGGCCGGCAGCCGGGCCGGCGATCCCGGCGGCGAGCAGGAAGGCGACGACGATCAGTGCCGTCCCGACTGCGGCCTGCGCCCAGAACGCACTGCGCAGCTGCTGCACCGAGCCGTCGCCGTCGGCCCAGGGTGCGGCCAGGTGGGCGGCGGCGAACAGGGCCGGCGTGCCTGGCGCCCAGTGCCACGGGTCAGCCAGGCCCGGGGCGGCGTACACGCCGTGGTCGGCCAGGCTCGTCGCCACGCGCGCGTACGAGCGCTCGTCGGCGGAGAGGTAGCGCCCGGGCGCGACCGCCTCGTGCACCCGCAGGCCCGCGCCGAAGGCGACGATCGCCAGCAGCGTGATGATCACGCGGTGGCGGACGAGCGCGTGCGCGAGCGTGCCGGCGGTGGTGCGCGCCCGGGGCGCGGAGATCGTCGAGGGCAGCTGAAGCCCGCCGGTGCTGGCGGCCATGGGGTGGGGTTCGCCGCGCGCGCGCATCTCCCTCGCTCCGCGCGGCGGATTGGGGCCGATCTTGCAGCCTCGTCCGCCGATCCTGTGCGTCTGCGTCGGCGGCGCCGATGTCATCGCACGAGAGATCGGAACCGGGCCGGTGGCCGGTCGGTCCGCGCTCGGGCGCGTCCGCTGGGATCGCGTGCATCTGCGCCGGCGGCGCCGATGTCAATGCACGCGATCGGGTGAGGCCGCGGCGGTGGCCACGCGCGCTGGGTCGCCCGTGGTGGGTCGTGTGCTTCTGCGTCGGTCCCGCCGGCGCCGACGCACACGATCGGGCGCCGCGTCCGCGGCGCTCAGATGTTGTAGAGGAAGTTGAGCCCGACCGAGTTGAGGAACTGCTGCGCCTCGGAGTTCAGGCGCGTGAGCTCCCCGCTGAGGATGAGGACGCCCATCGCCACGAGGACCGCTCCCGACAGGAAGGTGATGACGAGGTAGCGATCGCGCAGCCAGCGGAACGCGCCGGTCGCCTTGTCGAAGGCGATCGCGGTGAGCAGGAACGGGACGGCGAGCCCCGCCGAGTAGAAGGCGAGCAGCACGCCGCCATGGGCGACCGAATCGGAGGTCGACGCCGCGGCCAGCACCGCGGCGAGCGTTGGGCCGACGCACGGCGTCCACGCGATCGCGAACGCCAGCCCCGCGATCACCGGGCTTCCCGCGCCCGCGCGGCGAATCAGCGTCTCAGGCCGCCACTCCTGGTTGAAGCGGGTGATGAACGGCGTGAGCATGAAGAACACGCCGAGCCCGACGATCACGAAGCCGGATATCCGGTCGAGCGTCGCCTTGTGGTCGCGCAGCGTCGCGCCCAGACCCGTCGCGGTCATGCCGAGCGCGACGAACATGATCGTGAAGGACAGGCAGAAGACGATCGCCGGCCACAGGATGTGCGACAGGCGCCGCTCGCCCGAGCGGATCTCCGCGAGGCTGATCCCCGAGATCGACGACAGGTACCCCGGCACGAGTGGCAGCACGCAGGGGGAGATGAAGGACACGAAGCCGACCGCGAACGCGGCGACGACCGTGGTGTCGGTGGTGGCGATCGGCATGGCGCTCAGCCGTCGAACTGGGCGAGCTCCTCCTCGAGGCGGTGCTCGTCGAAGGTGCTGATCGGCGGCGCGGCGGCGTCGGGGCGCCCGCCGCCGGAGCGGCTGCGCCGGCGCCAGCGCGGAACGAGCAGGACGCCGAGCAGGAGCAGGCCGGCGGCGACCGCCGCGGGCACGAGGTAGGCCGCGAGGTCGAACCCGCGGCCCGGCGGCAACGGCAGGATGTTCGGGCCGTACTCGGCCTTCAGCCGGGCCTTGATCTGGGGCTTCGTCAGCCCCTGCGCGATCATCCCCTTGATCTCGCGGCGCAGCTGGTCTGCGCGCGGGGAGTCGGCGATGTTCAGCGGCACGTTGCACGTGTCGCACATCACCTCGTCCTCGATGTCCGGGAACGACACGCGCGGCTGCGCCGCGGCCGCGAACGCGGGCAGGGCAGCACCGGCGCAGAGGAGCACGGCGAGCAGCAGGACGAGCGACCGGCGCATCAGGCGGCCGTCCCCGCCGTGCCGGCGCTCTGGAGCGCGCGCGTGATCGCCTTGTTCAGGAAGCTCGCGTCGAGCTGGCCGCGCGAGATCGCCACGATGCGCCCCCGGCGGTCGATGACGAACGTCTCCGGCAGCTTCGAGGTGCCGAACTTCGGCGCCAGCCGCAGCTGGTCGTCGCGCACCGACGGGTAGGTCAGGTGGTACTGGCTGACGAATTTGCGCGAGTCGCCTGCGAAGTCCTTGTAGGTCACGCCGAGCACCGTGCCGTTCTCCTGCTGCAGGCGCTGCTGCGCGTGTTCGAGCGTCGGCGCCTCAGCACGGCAGGGATCGCACCACGAGGCCCAGAAGTTCAGCACCACGACCTTGCCGCGCAGCGCCGCCAGCGAGGTCGCAGGGTTGCCCTCGAGCCCCGGCAGTGAGACGTTCTGCCCAGGCGCGAGCGGCCGCTTGCCCGCCTTGACCTGGTTGTCGAGCCCGGTGTCGGGCCCCGTGTGGACCACGCCGTAGGCGAGCAGGCCGAGCAGCGCGGCCGTCAGCACGATGACGATGGTTGGCACGAGCCCGGGACGCTTCACCGCCCCCGAAGGGTAGACCGGCATGACGCGCGCTGAGTCACCCCCGGCGGTATCCTTCGCGTCCCTGCGGCGGTAGCTCAGTTGGTAGAGCATCAGCTTCCCAAGCTGAGGGTCGCGAGTTCGAGCCTCGTCCGCCGCTCTCCGAGGGCCCGCGTCGTCGCGGGCCCTCGCCGTCTCAGCCCCCTGCGCCCGCATCGTGCGGACCGGCGCCCCGGTCACCCGGCGCGGCCGTGAAGCTCCTCGGTCAGCTTGAGGGTGCGCTTCGAGAGGTCGAGCAGCTCCTTGTTCTGCAGGTTGTCCTCCTCGGCCTTGCCGGCCAGCGAGTGCAGCTGCGTCGTCGCCGCGAGGATCTGGTTCGAGAGGGCGATCAGCTGCGTGTTCTGCTGCTCCCCCTCCTTGGAGAGCCTGAGCAGCTCCAGGTTCTGGCGATCCTCCTCCTGCACCATCCGCCACTGCTCGTCGGCGATCGCCTGGCGCTTGGCGTCGGCCCGGTTCTGGCTGATCATCACGAAGGTCGACAGGAAGATCGCCTCGAGCGAGACGATCATCGTCAGCAGTCCGTAGGGGTAGGACTCGACCCCGAACCCGATCCAGCACCCGAACCAGAGGATGTGCAGATACACGAACGCCATCGAGCCCGCGAATGCGGTGATGCGGTCGGCGATGCGGTTCTGCGCGTACCGTGCGCGGTCGGCCGCGTGTCGGAGCAGCGCGGGGTTGATCGGATGCGCGTGCGGCGGCGGGAGCACCCAGCCGTGCAGGCGCCCAGGATGGGGCGGCTCATGCGCTTCAGCCTGGGCCGGGGGCCCATTCGTCGTCGGGCGCGTCGTCATCTCGGGGTCCTCTCGTCGGCGGGTGTGCCGCCCGGAAGTCTGCGCGATCTCGGCGACGGCGTCATCCGCGAGGACGGGTTGGCCTTGGCCCCGGGCCAGCCGTCCATCGTCAAGCGACCCGGCCCGCCCGCCGCCCGTCCTCCAGATACAGGCAACCCTCCATCGCACCGCGTCCCAGCGTCGCCAGGACCCGCCGTCGCACCGGGCCGCTGAGCAGCCGCTCCGCCTCGGCCGCATCCACGAATCGGTGCTCGGAGATCTCGTCCTCCTGCAGGCGGATCGCCGCGAGGCGCTCGTCGTCGAAGGTGCCGCAGTCGAACACGAAGCGCATCCCTCCGGGGCGGCCCGGTTTCGGGCGCAGGAAGTCGACGCACACCAGCCGCCCCGCGGTGACGTCGAGCCCGCACTCCTCGTGCGTCTCGCGCCGGCAGGCTTCCCACGGCGTCTCGCCGGTCGCCTCGACCTGACCGCCGGGGATGGTCCAGCGCTTCTTGTAGGTCGGGTTGAGGACGAGCAGCCGCCCGGCGGCGTCGAAGATGAGCGCGCCGGCGGAGGCCGGGATGCGCGGGACCTCCCAGCCGCCCGCTTGCGGCGCGCCTGTGCTCACGAAGGGCGGCTCTCGACGAGCAGCAGCGTGTTCGCGTCGCGGTCGCGGAAGAAGAACATCGCGGGCACCGTGCCGTCGCCGCCGATGAGCTCAGCGTCG
>Ga0335070_10000918_pt1 | contig 33799 bp, 31 predicted proteins | sample Lox_Sample_13_FD_206722 | JGI IMG/M metagenome (GOLD analysis project Ga0335070, IMG submission 206722) | Soil microbial communities from Loxahatchee National Wildlife Refuge, Florida, United States - Lox_Sample_1.3 | ecosystem: Environmental > Terrestrial > Soil > Wetlands | place: USA... | reverse complement strand
CTTCTTGCAAAGATAGCATCGGACCTGCAAAAACCGGATGGACTCACGATACTGACTGATGATGCGATAGAAAGCCGCATTTGGCCTCTCCCGGTCAGGAAGCTTTGGGGCGTGGGTCCCAAGACAGAGGGCTATCTCAAAGAAATGTCGATCCACACCGTAGGGGACCTCGCGAAAATCCCTCTGGACACGCTTATCGAACATTTTGGGCCGTCATACGGGAACTATCTCCACGACTCATCTCTTGGAATTGACCGCACTCCACTGATAACCGATTGGGAGCCAAAATCTGCGAGCAGGGAGACTACATTTCAAGCAGATACAAACAGCTGGCAGACCATAGCCAGGAGTCTGGCCGAATTAGTAAAAGACGTCGTTGATGACATCAAGGGAAGGGAATACAAGGGGAAGCATGTTACCGTAAAGATACGATTCAGCGATTTTCAGACACAGACAAGGGCTTGCACACTCAAAGAACCCACAGACAATGTAGAGCTCATCAGGAAAACAGCGTTCTTGTGCCTGGGTAAGTTTGAGTTAAAGAAGAAAGTGCGTCTGGTGGGTATCAGGGTAGGATTGTCAAAGTGAATGTAATCGGAGCGGCTAACACCCGCTAATCCACACTTCTGCTTGTTCGCCAAGGATATCGTTTTCCTATTGGAGCTAATGCTTCGCTCCTTCCGTAGCGTTCTTTTTGCGGGTTATAATAGAAAAGTGGATAGACCATACAAGGCAGTTTCAGGCAAGACTTACTCTCTATTCGGTGTCGATGTATCAACTGATCAATACTTCAGCACCATCCACGCCATTGCGGAAAGCCTTTTAGTCCTTTGTCCTGATCAACAGGTCCTTCTTTCTCACGTCCAGAAAGCAGGCGGCATGAGGTTCAGAAAGAGCTTTGCCTATGCATATGATGATGCCCTCATTGCCCACATACGAAAGAACCTCTATGAAGCGCTTCACACCTATACGCGGGGGGTTCAAGAACATTTGAAGAGCATCCCAATCTCTCAGAGGTTCGACAAGACCATCCGAACACGAGAGGAAGGGTATCATCTTTACATGCTTGAGATCGAACTCGTTAACCGAATATGCAGGAATGCTTTCAAAAAAAGCAGCTACAAGTTTGCGCTTCTTCCACATTGCCTGAGAGATTTCAGACCACAGTGCAATTCAGTCCCCGGAGATATCGAGCATGTCTGTATAGGGTGTACCGAGGATTGTTCTATCCGTTTGGGCAGCAAGCTGCTTACGAAGTACGAGATCCAGCCTTACATATCAATAACAATAGACCAGGAGAAGCTCTTCAGGAGGCTAAAGGCAGAGCACCCGGACATCGGAGCACTCGGGATTGCGTGCATTCCGGAACTGGCTCAAGCGATGAGGCTCTGTATTAAACTTGGAATCTCTCCCATTGGGATACCGCTGAGCGCCAACCTATGTGCCAGGTGGATGAAACGGACTTATGAGAGTTCGTTCAGCCTTAAGGAACTCGAGAAACTCATAAGGTGAACCTTGCGCTGCGCTCTACTCCACCTGCTACTAAACACTTCGGGCATCTCGCCAACAATGTTGAGGTCCGATAGAAACCTTACGTGAAGTCACTCGACCGATAACGCTCTGTCCTTTCTGACCTGATCTATATCTTATCACCAGAGACTCTGACATTCCAAACCTCAGGCGCTTTCATTGTGTCCCCTAACAGGGAATTAAGGGCAATAGAGGAATTCTGCCTATTCTCTTGTTTAAAAAGATCTTCTCATCTTGTATGATAATAATAAAAGATCACTTAAGAATACTGTTCTGGCCTTTATCGAATCGTCAGACAGGAAGGAGGTCTCATGATGAAACGTCGGGATTTTCTCAAGGTGGCTGCGTTCACTACAGTCACTGTGGCGACCTCTCCGCTTCACGCTGAAACAGGAACGGAGACACCCTCCGTGAAGAGCTATCGCGGAATAGGTAAGACCGGACTGAAGATGAGCGATATTTCCTTCGGGGCCGGAAAACTCTCTGCGGCATCTATGGTTCTCAGGGCAGTAGACATCGGTATTAACTATTTTGACACTGCTCCTGATTACGGTCAATCCGAGAAGACAATCGGAGAAGTCATGAGCAGGATTCCGAGAGAGAAGGTCATCATTGCGTCGAAATTCTGCAGACCCGCACCTTATCCTGGCCATCTCCCTCTGGGGACCAAGAAGAAAGATTACATCGCCTCTGTCGATGGGAGTCTATCGAGGATGAATACCGATTATCTCGACTTCTGTTTAGTCCATGCGATTGGCGAGATGAATAAAGACTTGGACGCTGAGAAGAAGAGGCTTCTCGACGACGAGATGCTAGAGGCGGCGGCTGGTCTGAAGAAGGCGGGGAAGATCCGCTTCCTCGGCACCTCTTCGCACGGTCCCAACAATATGGAAGATCTCCTGATGACCGCGGTCAGGTCAGGGCATTTCGATATGATCCAGCCGTCCTTTAACTTCATGAAATTTCCGAAGCTGCCTGAGGTGATGAAAGAGGCCTACAAACGGGGGATCGGCGTGATCGCCATGAAGACCCTCGCCGGCGCGAAGGAAATGAAGGTGGAAGGTACGGGGGAAGAGTTTTCCCATGCGGCCTTCAAGTGGGTACTGAAGTACCCGGAGGTGAGCGGTCTCATCGTAACAATGAACACGGCTGCCGATATGGAGCTCTATCTCAAGGCATCTGGTAAACAATTTACCTCTGCAGACCAGCGGATCCTCGATCGGTACGTCGGCTTATATAGCGGGGAATACTGTAGGACTGGCTGCGGTGAGTGCCAGGGGGCATGTGCCGCCGGAGTAGAGATCGCCTCGATCATGAGATATCGCATGTATTTCAGGGATTACGGGATGGAGAAAAGAGCGATGGAGTCCTATGCCTTGCTGAAAAACAAGGCTACTCCCTGCCTGGGATGCAGTGAGCGGACCTGCGTCGGGAGCTGTCCATACGGTCTTCCTGTTCAGGATATGCTCTGCGATGCCCATAAGTCAATGTCGTTCATGGCGTGATGAACTCGGTTCCGCTTATATATCGTCTCCTTCTCATCGGACTGCTTCCGCTTATCGCTGCGGTTCTCTACTTCAAAGGCCAGAGGTATGACCCCGCCCTGATCGACTTCAAAACAGTGGCGCGGCAAGAAGCACCGAGCTCCATAGCATCGTTTCAGTCTGTCCGAGAGTCCCCGGCTCCTCCCGCACTTGGCGGGATTACGGGCTTCCGGCAACTGGGTCAGCCGCATAATTACTCGAAAGAGAATCTCTATGAGCATGTCGACGGCCACGCAGAGTATTTCATCAGTGCAGGGTTTATGGGGCTTACGGTGACGGAGTACATCGCTGCAGGCTCAAAGGCAACGGAAGCGGAGATCCAGACCGAGGTCTTTGATATGGGAAAAGGTATCCAGGCCTTCGGGGTCTTGGCCGATGAGTCCGGAGAAAATCCCCCCCCAATCTCCGTTGGTGCCATGGGATTCAAGACTTCTGGCGGCATAAACTTCATCAAGGGTCGTTATTATGTGAAGATTTCTGCGCTCGATCCCAAGGCACCGGTACTCACATTTGCGAAGTTATTCGCTGAAACCTTGCCTTCGGGAAAGGATTCATTCCAGGTATTTGCGAAGCTCCCGGATATAGGAAAGGTAACAAATACGAGATTTATAAGGGAGGGATATCGAGGTCTCGATTTTCTTCACAATGTGATCGAGCGCGAGTATTCGAAAGGCGGCAGAAAGATCACGGTGGCGCTTATTACCGGCAGTGAACGGGAAATTCGTTCGGTCATGTCTTCCTTTTACGCGTACTTCAAAAAATCCGGCATACCGAATGAAAAGGTGGAAAAGGACGGGAAAGAAGTATACAAAGTGATGGATAAATACGAGGGCAACTGGCTTCTCATTCCGGGGCGCGATGCGATCTTCTGTGTCTTCGGGACTGACGACGAAGAAATCGTGGGTTACTTCACCAAGGAGAAAGGCTAAGGGAGCTTTGAGGTAATCCATGCCGTCCAAGAATAACAAAAGAGAACCGGGAATCAGCAGAAGGCAGTTTCTCCTGCGGGCAGCTGGGACCTGCGGCTTTGCTGCTGCTGCAGGCGCATGGGGATATGTCTTTTACAGTAAAGAGCCTGTCCGTAGGAGCGACACCAAAATACTCACCTTCAAGGACTACCGCACAGAAGAGAAAAAGGTCTACCCTCATATATCGGTTGTCCGTGGCAAGGATGCTGAAAAGATGGTCCGGGCCGCAATCGAGAGGATCGGGGGCATGGGCCGTTTTGTGAGCCCCAACGACAAGGTCCTGCTTAAACCGAACGCAGCATGGGACAGACAGCCTGAACAAGCGGCTAACACTAATCCAGCGGTGGTTGGCGCTATCGTCAAGCTCTGTCTTGAGGCGCGAGCATCGGAGGTCTGGGTGACGGATGTCTCTGTGAATGACCCCTACCGGTGCTTTACCCGCTCCGGCATCGAGGACGCGGCAAAGAGGGCCGGCGGCAAGATCAAACTTGCCTCGGAGAACGACTTTGTCCTCACAGACCTGAAAGGCGAAGCTCTCAAGGTCTGGCCTGTCAGCGCCTTTTACCACGAGGCGGACAAGCTCATTAATCTTCCTGTGGTGAAGCATCACTCTTTGAGTAAGTGCACAATGGCGATGAAAAACCTTTACGGCTCTCTGGGCGGCCAGAGGAACCGCCTGCATCAGGACATCAATACCGCCATTGCAGACCTCGCCGCTGCAATCAGGCCGACGCTCACCGTTATGGATGCAACCAGGGTACTCAGGAGAAATGGTCCAACCGGCGGGAACCTCTCTGACGTGTCTATCGAGAATACGGTCATAGCGGGAGTGGATCTGGTGGCGGTAGAGTCCTATGGACTCAGGTTCCTCGATCTGAAGGTCGAGGATGTTCCTTTCATCACCATGGCTGAAAAGAGGGGCATCGGGATTTCCGATTTGAAACTGCTCAACGTTGCCGAAATAGAAGTATGATTGGAAAATTCCTGACCTTGCGGAATATCAGGCGCATTTACGCCATCTTTTTCTTGGTTCTTTTCATTCTTCTTTTGTGGCTCACGAGTTTTAAACATATGAAGGGTTACGAGACTCCGCTTTTTCTTGAACTCGACCCCCTTGCCGCAATCGCCTCGTTTCTCACGAGCTGGACCGTTTACAAAGGACTCGCACTTTCGCTCATTGTCATCATCGGTACGCTTCTCGTCGGCCGCTTTTTCTGCTCCTGGGTCTGTCCGATGGGTATCGTCAACCAGATTATCGGAAGCGTCTTCAACCGGTTAAGGGCAGTGGATACCGTTGCACTGAATTCCTATCGCGCCCTTTATCGTCTCAAATACTATATCCTCGCTCTATTTCTCATCCTCGCAGCGCTCGGTTCTCTTCAGATCGGATTGCTCGATCCGATCCCCTTTATCACCAGATCTTTTACGATCTCGATATTCCCGGCTGTCAATTACGGGGCTGGCTCTATCTCAAGCAGCCTCTCTTCAACGGAGGAACTTTTTTGGGACTCGTCTTTCTCGCCGTTGTTTTCGCCAATAGGTTTCTGCCAAGGTTCTGGTGCCGCGTGCTCTGCCCCTTAGGGGCGCTTTTGGGACTGCTTTCATTCAAACCTCTCCTTAGGATATGGCGGGATGTCGAACTCTGCACCGACTGCAAAAAATGCCTTGGCCACTGTCACGGTGGCTGCGACCCCCATTCAGAACTGCGAATCACTGAATGCCACCTCTGCATGAACTGCATCGAGGACTGTCCCGAGAACGCGATCCACTATGGCCTGCCGAGACCCTCAAGTTCGGTTCATGTGCCTCTTGATGTGAGCCGTCGCAGGCTGATCGAAAGCGTCCTCGCGGGGGTTGTGCTCTTTCCGATGATGAGAAGCAGTATCGCCTCAGGAACCACGCCGCAATACCGCGTGATCAGACCTCCGGGCTCGATCACCGAAAAGGACTTCCTCAGAAGGTGCGTCAAGTGCGGGGAATGTATGAAGGTCTGCCCGACGAACGTTATCCAGCCTGCATTACTCGAGGCTGGATTTGAGGGGATATGGACACCTGTCCTCATCAACAGGATCGGTTACTGTGAATACAACTGTGTGCTCTGCAGTCGCATATGCCCCACAGGGGCGATCAGCCCTCTTACCGTAGAGAAAAAAATTGGAAAGGGTGCGGGACAGAAGCAGATCAAGATCGGCACCGCCTTTTTCGACCGGGGACGGTGTCTGCCCTGGGCGATGAATACCGACTGCATTGTCTGCGAAGAGGTCTGCCCTACGTCCCCGAAGGCTATCTGGTTTCAAACCTTCGATGTTCAGCTTCGGGATGGAACGACGAAAATACTGAAGCGCCCATATATAGATCCCACCCTCTGTAACGGCTGCGGAATCTGTGAGAATAAGTGTCCTATCCGGGATCATGCAGCGGTTCGCGTCACATCTATTGGAGAGACACGGTCTTCATTGAACCAGATGACATTGAAGTCGTGAAATACACCCGCTCCAATCGCTGCTAGAGAAAGGTGGCCCAACTGGAAATTCCTACCATTGATCATCTTGAGCTTCCAGCATGATAGCTGACGGTGTTAGTTTCTTCCGCCATTCGATGGACAACGGCTCTATTGTTCGCAGAAGATAGTTTTGTCCCTAAGCATGCACAGTTTCCAATATTCGCGTAAGGCAGTCCCGCGATCTGGGCTTCACCGAGAGTCCACAGTTATTACGAATGGCAACTATAGTAGAGTTCCGCTAGAAACCGCGCTTTTTTAGTCCACTCGGTAATTTCTTGTCCGGCCTATAATCAAGGGTCAAAAGTGACCGCTTAGGATCCTGGCTTAGGCCCTTGATAATCTGAGGATCTTTACTTGCATGACACAGATTTCGTCCTGGACCACGCATTGTCTTTCGCGGCTCAGCTAATAGAACAATAATGTTCATTTAAGAACAATTATGTTCTACGTCGTTTGAGGCCGTCTCGTTTAACGCCTTGTTATTGGTAGCTTTTCGACATTGGCATGCCAATTGCTTAAAACAAGACATAAAAAACTTCTGAAGGAGGAAATGATGAGACAGATAGCGATTTACGGAAAAGGCGGAATAGGCAAGTCAACAACAACTCAGAATACAGTAGCCGCACTGGCAGAGGCAGGATACAAATGCATGATCATAGGCTGCGACCCCAAGGCGGATTCTACGCGGCTCATTCTCAACCGGAAGGCGCAGAACACAGTCATGGACATGGCCCGGGAAAAGGGCACTGTGGAGGATCTTGAACTCGACGAGGTGTTGCTGCATGGATTCAAGGGCATCAAGTGCGCGGAGTCCGGCGGTCCTGAGCCCGGTGTTGGCTGCGCCGGACGTGGTGTGATTACGGCTATTAACTTTCTGGAGGAGAACGGTGCATACGGTGAGGACACAGACTTCGTGTTTTACGACGTACTAGGGGACGTGGTCTGCGGCGGTTTCGCCATGCCGATCAGGGAAGGAAAGGCAAAGGAGATATATATCGTCACCTCAGGAGAGATGATGGCCATGTACGCTGCCAATAACATCTCACGCGGCGTGCTTAAGTATGCGCAAACCGGAGGCGTGCGGCTCGGCGGCCTTATCTGCAACTCGCGCAAGACCGATAAGGAGTATGAACTCATCTCGGAGTTGGCAAATAAGCTCGGCACCCAGATGATCCACTTTGTGCCCAGAGACAACGAGGTCCAGCGGGCAGAGCTCAGGAAAAAGACCGTGATCGATTATGCTCCAGATCACCCGCAGGCAGACGAGTACCGAGCGCTTGCCAAGAAGATCGCTGAGAACAAGAACTTCGTTATACCCACACCGATATCGATGGATGAGCTGGAGCGGTTGCTAATGGACTTCGGCATTATGGAGAGCGAAGAAGCGGCAGCATGAACTGAAAGGGCCCTTGAATTCTTATTAATATAAGGAGGAGACAATGAGCACTGCGATTAAAGACACCCAAAAAATGATAGATGAAGTTCTGGATGCATATCCTGAGAAGGCAAAGAAGGACAGGGCAAAGCACCTTGCAGCGAACGACCCGTCCGGCAATTGCAGCACCTGCAAGGTGAAGTCGAATATCAAGTCCCGTCCGGGCGTCATGACTGTCAGGGGCTGCGCTTATGCAGGGGCAAAGGGTGTTGTCTGGGGCCCGGTGAAGGATCAGATAACCATCAGCCATGGCCCCATAGGATGCGGCCAGTATAGCTGGTGGTCACGCAGGAACTACTATAACGGCCAGACCGGGGTGGACACGTTTGGCACGATGCATATCACCACAGACTTCCAGGAAAAGGACATTGTGTACGGGGGCGACAAGAACCTCGACGCAGCGCTCCATGAACTGCATGATCTCTTTCCGCTTGCAAAAAGCGTCGGTATCCTTTCTGAATGTCCCGTCGGGCTCATCGGCGATGATATCGAAGCGGTATCAAAGAAGGTTGAAAAGGAATTCAAGATGCCGATCGTGCCGGTGCGCTGCGAGGGCTTCAGGGGAGTAAGCCAGTCCCTCGGCCATCATATCGCTAACGACACAATAAAAGACTATGTTCTCGGCAAAGGCAAGCTTGAAAAAACCACCCCGTACGACGTGGCACTTATCGGTGACTACAACATCGGCGGCGATGCCTGGGCATCACGGAAGATGCTTGAGGAGATGGGTCTGCGGGTAATCGCCCAGTGGACTGGTGATGCGTCAGTGAACGAGCTTGGCATCGCGCACAAGGCAAAGCTTAACCTCATCCACTGCTACCGCTCCATGAACTACATCTGCAGGCATATGGAAGAGCAGTACGGCATTCCATGGGTTGAATTCAACTTCTTCGGCCCGACGAAAATATATCAGAGCATAAGGAAGATCGCCTCTTATTTCGATGACACAATCAAGGAAAACGCGGAGAAGATGATCGAGAAGTACAAACCACAGATGGATGAGGTTATTGCTGAATTCCGGCCGCGGCTCGAGGGGAAAAAGGTGATGCTCTACGTGGGTGGTTTGAGGCCAAGGCATACCATTGGCGCCTATGAAGACCTCGGCATGGAAGTCGTTGCTTCAGGATACGAATTCGGTCATAACGATGACTACAACCGTACCTATCCTGAACTGAAGGAAGGAGCAGTGGTCATGGATGACGCAAGTCTTTATGAACTCGAGGAGTTCACCAGGAGGCTGAAGCCGGACATGGTCGGCTCGGGCATCAAGGAAAAGTACTCCTATCACAAGATGGGCGTGCCCTTCAGGCAGATGCACTCATGGGATTATTCTGGCCCTTATCACGGATTTGACGGGTTCCCGGTCTTTGCACGGGATATGGATATGACAGTCAACAGCCCGACATGGAACCTTATACGGAGGAAAAAATGAAACTGAAAATAAAAGACCACAACGAATTATTCCGTGAAGAGGCTTACTGCAAGCAGTTTGAAGACAAGAAAGAGTTCGAGAACGGTCCGACCAACGAGGAGATTAACCGGATTGCCGAGTGGACGAAGACCGAGGAATATAAAGAACTTAATTTCAAGCGGCAGAACATCAAGATCAACCCGGCAAAGGCATGCCAGCCCCTAGGCGCAATCTTCTGCTCCTCGGGATTCGACGGCACCCTGCCATTTGTCCAGGGCGCCCAGGGATGTGTTGCGTACTTCAGGAGCCACCTGAACAGGCACTTTAAGGAGCCCATGGTAGCGGTGTCAACATCCATGACTGAGGACGCGGCAGTTTTCGGAGGGCTAAACAACATGCTCGAAGGGATTGAGAACGCCTACACGCTCTATAAGCCGAAGATGCTCTCGGTCTGCACCACATGCATGGCTGAGGTGATCGGTGACGACCTCAATTCGTATATCAGGACTGCGCGGGAGAAGGAACTCATCCCGAAGGACTTTCCTGTGCCGTTCGCCAATACTCCGAGCTTTGTGGGTTCGCACGTCACAGGATACGATGTCATGATGAAGGGCATCCTCACAGCCATTACCGCAGGCAAAAAAAAGGAGCCGAACAGCAAAGTCAACATTATCATGGGATTCGACACTTATACCGGGGACTATCATGAGATCAAGAGACTGATGAGGACAATGGGTGTTGACTTTACGCTCCTGTCTGACGCAAGCGCCACATTTGACTCTCCAAATACTGGTGAATACAAGCTCTATCCTGGCGGAACGCCTCTTGCTGATGCTGCTGATTCCATCAATTCAAGAGCTACAATAGCGCTCCAAAGGTACTCGACTACGAAGACCATGGAATACATCCGCAAGGAATGGGGACAGGATGCCCATGTGATGCCCATGATCGGCGTAAAAAACACGGACAGGTTCCTTGAAGAACTGAGCAAGATCACGGACAAACCAATACCCACGGAGATCGAGGACGAACGGGGCCGTGCAGTGGATGCAATGATCGATTCCCACGCGTATGTGCATGGCAAGAGGTTCGCGCTCGTGGGCGATCCGGACCAGCTCCTTGGCCTGATCAGTTTCCTGCTCGAGATGGGGGCAACGCCTGTGCACATCGTCTGCACCAATGGGGACAAGAAGTTTGAGGAAGAGGCCACTACGCTCTTGAGCGAAAGCCCTTTCGGTGCAGAAGGCAAGGTTTACATCAACAAGGATATGTGGCACCTCAGGTCTCTCATGTTCACGGAGCCTGTTGACTACCTGATAGGAAATTCGTATGCGAAGTTCCTCTGGAGAGACACTGGCACACCTCTCATAAGGGTCGGCTTTCCGCTCTTTGACCGGCACCAGCTGCACCGGTATCCGATCATCGGCTACCAGGGTGTAATCAATCTGGTGAACTGGGTAGTGAACACCATCCTTGACGAGATGGACAGGAAGACGATTGATACGACCAGCTTTGATGTAATTAGGTAGGGACAGAGAAAGGTGGTATGCGATAAATGCACGCCATCAAAACTGGCAAATACGAAAGAGAGATATGGGAATGATCACCAACGTAGACAGACTCACCGAAAGCGGATGTGGTACAGAGAAAAAAGATCGGATATGCAGGTCTCGGGGAGGAGAATCGTGCGCCTTTGACGGTGCAATGATCGTTCTTCAGCCCATCGCAGACACCGCCCACATTGTCCATGGCCCTATAGCATGCTGTGGCAACTCCTGGGAAGGGAGGGGAACCCTTTCTACAAAGGGAGACCTACACAAGATAGGATTTACTACAGACATGGGAGAAATGGATATTGTCTACGGTGGTGAGCGAAAACTCTATGACGCAATACTCCAAACGTATGAAGCAGTTAACCCAAAAGCGATCTTTGTGTATGCAACCTGCATAAGTGGCCTCATTGGAGAGGATCTGGAATCAGTCTGCAGGAAGACCGAAAAAAAACTTGGTATCCCTGTCATCCCAGTGAATGCACCCGGCTTTGTGGGTCCCAAAAACCTTGGCAACAGAATAGCAGGTGAAGTACTGCTTGATCATGTTATCGGAACGGGCACTGCGAGGAGCTCCTCGAACCACGATATCAACCTCATTGGAGAGTACAACATCGCGGGCGATCTCTGGCTGATCGAGCCAGTGCTAAAGAAAGCAGGATTCAGGGTGCTTTCAAGGATCACCGGGGACTCAACTTTTGAGGAGATCACCTATGCGCATAAGGCACGTCTGAATGTTGTTGTATGCAGTAGGGCTCTGATCAATATTGCCAAAGGCATGGAAAAGAAGTACGGCATACCCTATGTTGAGGTTTCCTTCTTCGGAAAAACCGAAATGGCAAAGGCATTAAGGGCATTTGCGGCAAAGGGTATGGAACATGCAGCGTGGGACAGCAAGACAAGGGAAAACATTGAAGAGGTGATCAGGACAGAGGAGCTGGCCCTTGAGAAGAAGATTCTGCCTTACCGGCACCTGAGAGGCAAGAAGGCGGTGCTCTACACGGGTGGGGTGAAGAGTTGGTCATTCATTTCAGCCTTATTGGACCTCGGTATTGAGATTGTCGCTGTCGGGACAAAGAAAAGTACCTTTGAGGACGAAAATAAGATGAAGGAGATCCTCGGCCCGGATGCGCCCCTTGTGGAAGACGTAACGCCAAAAAACCTTAAAAAACTGCTTAGAGAGCGGGAAGCCGATATTCTGGTCGCAGGGGGCAGGAATCAGTATCTCGCCATAAAAGAAGGGTATCCATTCGTTGATGTAAATCAAGAAAGGCATATTGCCTATGCGGGCTACGACGGCTTGGTCAACCTTGCGGAACAGATCAGCAACAGCATACATTTCTACGAACGGAACAAGGAGAAGGGAGCAGGACTCAAGGCAGAAAATGTGCCTGAAGTCATACTGGATGCTCATAGCATTATGTGCCATGCTCGGAATAACCACGTTGTCATTAACCCTCTGAAGCATTCTGCATCTATCGGCGCTGCCATGGCATTCCAGGGGGTGCACAACGCCCTCCCCATAATCCATGGAGCTCAGGGCTGCACATTCCTGGCAAAGGTGCTCCTCACAAAACATTTCAGAGAGCCGATAGCCCTTGCAAGCACCAAGCTTTTTGCAGAGGATGTGGTCATGGGGAGCGATGAGAATTTGTCAAAAACCGTTCAAGGGTTCATTGATAAAAACCAGCCTGACGTGATCGGTATTCTGACATCTGGCCTTACCGAGGTAAAAGGCGATGATGTTGCAGCATCAGTGAAAGATTTCAATGCAAACCTCTCAGGCACAAGAGTGCTTTACGTATCTACCCCTGACTATGAAGGAGGGATTGAGGCAGGTTACTGTCAGGCAGTCTCATCGCTCTTGAGCATTGCCAATGCGCCGCACCATCCGTTGGCGTTTACAAAAGGGCAGGTCAATATCCTTGCAGGACCTCACCTGACGCCAGCGGATTTCCTTGAACTGAGGGAAATAGCTGAGTCGTTTGGTCTCAGGCCGATCATACTGCCTGATCTCTCCTCTCTTGATGGAAGCAGGCCGGGAATATCACCCATTGCAATAGGGGGCACCGAGATTCGGGATATCATCTCCATGGGCTCATCAGAATTTACCATTGCAATCGGGATGAGCATGGAGCCAGCTGCACAAGTATTAGAAGAACGATTCGGCATTGAATACCGGGTGTGTAGGGGCATCGCAGGCATTAAGGATACCGACATTTTCATGGAGATATTGGGCCTCCTGAGCGGCAGACCTGTGCCCGCACGCTACCAGAGACAGCGGCGTATCCTTGTTGACGCAATGCGTGACGCCCATTCTTTCTTTGCGAAGAAAAGGGTTTGCATTGCCCTGGAACCGGACCATACACTCCAGACATCACAATGGATAACCGAGATGTGTGGCGTGATTCCTCTGAGCATAGTTCCTACTGCATCAGGAGCTGCGGAGCATATCCATGCAGAGCGCGTAATTATCGGTGACCTTTCTTCGATAGAAGGCGAATTCGATCTGCTTATATCGAATTCCCATGCTGCGGATACGGCAGAAACCCACGGAGTCCCGCTCCTCCAGGTAGGATTCCCTGTGTACAAGATCTTTGGCAACACGAACAAAGTGACCATAGGATATGAAGGGACTGCGTCCCTTATACAGGAAGCAGCCAATCTTTTTTTGGCAAAGGAGGTGCATCGATGAAAGTGGCATTTGCAACAACAAATGGTGTCTCGGTAGATGAACATTTCGGGAGGGCAGGCACGTTCGCTATTTATGACCTCACCAGTGAAGGCTACCGTTTCGTCGAAATGCGGAAATTCGCTGACGGCAGGGACACTGCTGTCGAGGAGACAAAGGGTATGGGGAGAACGCACGACGACCTGGTGGAGAAGAAGGTTAATAAACTTGCGGACTGCAAAATAATCTATCTCACCGAAATCGGCGGTCCCTCTGCATCACGTCTTATAAAAAAAGGCGTTATGCCTGTCAAGGTGAAGGAGGTAGTTTCAATAAAGGAATCTCTCGAAAAACTATTTGAGACCATCAAGACATCCCCGCCTCCGTGGCTTAAAAAAGCACTCCACGGGAAGAGTTAAGGGTTAGGATGAAACGCTGCCCATAGGCAGGAAGAAACTGTACAAGAAAACAAACAAAGGAGGAATAAAAAATGAAGATGATCAGAGCTTTTATCAGGCCTGAAAAGGAACAGGAAGTGGTACTTGCCCTTGAAGGCGCAGGGTTTCCCTCACTCACCAAGATACCGGTATTCGGACGTGGGAAACAGAAAGGCCTCACTGTAGGGCCCGTGCACTACGACGAGTTGCCAAAGACCATGATCATGACTGTTGTGGCAAATGAGGATGCTGACAAAGTGATCACCATCATCAAGGACAAGGCAAGAACCGGCTTCATCGGCGACGGCAAGATATTTATCAGCCCTGTGGAATCTGCATATACAGTCAGGACCGGCGAGGCTGCGCTATGAAAGAGATCACGGCAATCATACGAAGGGACAAACTTCCCGAGACAAAGAGGGTTATGGAAGAGTTGGGATATCCATCTCTAACTATCCAGAGTGTTGAAGGAAGAGGGAGGCAGAAGGGCGCGATGTGTGCGGAGATGGACTCAGAGATGCCTGAGAGCTTTTGCACGGCAGTCAAACTGGCACCGACACCCTCATCCTATGCTCTGGAGCATACTCTGCCCAAGGTGGCACTCTTTGTCCCGAAAAGACTGCTCACTATTGTTGTGCCGAATGACGTAGTCACAAAGATCGTGAAATCTCTTATTAAGGTTAATCAGACTGGTAAAGCAGGCGACGGAAAGATCTTTGTCTCACCCATTGACGGCGCTTTGAGGGTCAGAACTGGAGAGACCGACGGAGAAGCAATCGCTTAGAAGAAACCAGGCAGGGATAATAATATAATTGAAGGGAAGGGAGATAGGATTCGTATTCTTTCCCTTCCCTTCATGAAACTGAGCCCGCCCTGCCTTACCCTGAAAGGAGAAACATTATGGCAATCTTAGGATACACTCGCGGAGGACAGGCATGGTCCCCGCGGTTCATCGAATCAATCGACGTGAACAAATGCATCGGCTGTGGCCGCTGCTACAAGGTCTGCAGCAGGGAGGTACTCGAACTTATCGAAAAGCCCTTTGAGGGAGAAGATGAGTTCGGCGACGATATGGGCAATAAGGTGATGTCTATTGCCAATCCGGACAATTGCATCGGCTGTGAGGCATGTTCCAGGGCCTGCACGAAGAAATGCCATTTCCATATTGAGGTATGAGTGCGAACTTGTGAATCGACTATTCGTAACTTCCAAGGAACGTACAAAATTGTCATATAAGATACAGAAGTGTTCGATGTTTATATGCTGATCTAGTTTGCACTTGCAGCAAAATCAAGAGTTTTAGACATGGCATTGATCTTGCTCTCTAGAGAGGAAACGTGAGAGTGAGGTGAGCCATGATACCACTTAAGGTCGGTAGCACAAAAGCAAAGAAGAGCCCGGATATTACGAAGACCCATCCGTGCTTTTCAAAAGAAGCACACCACAGATTCGGAAGAATACATCTGCCTGTAGCCCCGGCATGCAACATCCAGTGCAAGTATTGTGTACGAAAATATGATTGTGCCAACGAATCAAGGCCTGGCATTACCAGTAAAGTCATGACCCCGCACGAAGCGGTGGAACGGGTGCGGATCCTTATGGAGAGGAATGACCGAATCACTGTCATTGGTATCGCTGGCCCGGGAGATCCCCTTGCAAACGATGCCACGTTCGAAGTCTTAAGTGCAATCAATCGGGAGTTCCCTGAACTTATCCTCTGCGTATCCACAAACGGGCTTCTTCTCACTGACAGACTCGAAGAACTCATGAAGTGTGGCGTGAGGAGCCTTACGATTACGATGAATGCGGTGACTCCTGAGACCGCAGAGAAGATATATTCATGGGTATCATACAGGGGGAAAAAATATATTGGTAAAGAGGCAGCTGAGTGCCTTGTCTGTAACCAGACGCGCGGACTGAGAAATGCCATTGACGCCGGGTTCATGGTCAAGATTAATAGCGTGTTTATCCCCGGAGTAAATAACACTGAACTACCCCTTGTTGCATGGCTTGCCGGGATGAGAGGAGCAGATATTATGAACGTACTTCCTCTCATTCCCCAGGCGGAATTCGCAGATCTCAAGAGGCCTCCTCGTGAGATAGTAGATAAGATGCGTGATGAGTGCACAAGATATATCCCCCAAATGACCCACTGCAGGCAATGCAGGGCGGATGCCTTCGGGGTCCTCGGAGAGGACAAAGATATGGAACTGGAAGCCTTAAACGCGAGAATCGGGGAAGAATACTGTGAAATGGTATAGACACATGCTCGCTTTTATATTCTGCCTTCTGTTGGCAGCAGTTGCTGTTGAGGACGCTTTTGCTGGGACCGAGATCATGATCTCAGCAGCTCTCAGCCTCAAGGCGCCTTTTGAAGATATCGGCAGGATATATGAAAAAAAGTATCCTGGATCAAAAGCAGTCTTTAATTTCGGCCCGTCGGGTACACTTCAGAAGCAAATAGAGGGAGGCGCACCTGTAGATGTCTTTGCATCGGCATCACCAAAAGAACTTGATGACCTTGCATCCTCTAAGCTGATCGTGTCGGCTACGCGCGTCGACTTCGCAGGAAATTCAATCGTACTCATTGCTGCCTCAAAAGCGGCGGTTCGTCCTGCGGCCTTCAGTGACCTCGCTAAAAAGAATATCAACAGGATAGCCATCGGAAATCCTGCCTCAGTACCGGCCGGCAAATACGCCGAGGAGGCTCTAAAAAACATGGGACTTTGGGAAAATCTCAAGGTTAAGCTCGTCTATGGAGAACACGTGAGGCAGGTCATGGACTACGTGGCAAGAGGCGAAGTCGATGCGGGTATGGTATTTCTTACTGACGCAATTCCACGAAGCGGGGAGGTGGAGGTCATCGCGGAGGCTCCCGCATCAGTTTATAAGCCAATTGTCTATACGATGGCAGCAATAACAGGAACCAAGAACGAATCCGCGGCGCGTAACTTCATCGCTGTTGTAATTTCAAAGGAAGGCAAAGAAGCTCTGCGTAAGCACGGTTTTGTCGTAAATTTGCATAGGTGAGGCAAGTTATGGACTTCGCATCATGGTTTTCTCTAAGACTTTCGCTTCAGGTAGCGTCAATGGCGACAGCATTTGTTCTGTTGTTCGGCGTTGGCCTTGCCTATCTGTTTGCTATGAAAGATTTCAGAGGCAAGGAGGTTGTGGACATGCTGTTTACATTACCCCTTGTGCTACCGCCCACAGTCACAGGTTACTACCTGATTGTCCTTTTCGGCAGGAAAGGACTTATTGGCAGACCGCTCTTCGAAGCGACTGGATGGTCTTTCATGTTCACCTGGCAAGCGGCTGTACTTGCCTCTTTTGTAGTGGCCCTTCCCCTGATGATAAAGACGGTACGAGCTGCAATCGAGTCGGTAGACAAGAACCTGATCCGTGCTTCATATACACTTGGTCATTCAAGGTTTACAACGGCAATTCAGGTAATCTTCCCTCTTGCCGGAAAAGGCATTGTGGCAGGAACAGTACTCTCCTTTGCCAGAGCTATGGGCGAGTTTGGTGCAACACTGATGCTTGCTGGCAACATTCCTGGGAAGACCGACACCATGCCACTCGCAATTTATTCAATTGCAGGCAGCGGGGAATGGTCCAAAGCAAACGCTATGGTGATACTTCTTACGGTCATATCCGGACTCCTCCTTTATATCGCAAACCGGTTCGGCAGGAGGTTGATCTGATGTCCCTATCGGTCAAAATACGAAAAAAAATGGACAGTTTCGTCCTTGACGTTTCGTGGCAGATGAATAATGAACTTGCCGTGCTGTTTGGTCATTCAGGTGCGGGCAAGTCCCTTACGCTCCAGATGATCGCAGGCCTTGTTGAGCCGGATGAGGGAAAAATACGGCTTGGTGATGTGGTATTTTTTGAGAGTAAAGCAGGCACACGACTGAAACCGCAGGATCGGCATCTCGGCTACGTGTTTCAGGATCTGGCGTTATTTCCCCATATGACGGTTTACCAGAACATCCTGTACGGGGGCTACGGCATATCAAAGACTGAGAAAGAAAGTATGGCTGTTGAAATGATGAGACGTTTCCGCATCGCCGAGTTACGGGACAGGCTCCCCGGAAGGATATCAGGAGGTCAGAAGCAACGGGTCGCGCTAGCGCGAGCTCTCATGAGAAAACCCCGTGTGCTTTTGCTTGATGAGCCGTTCTCCGCGCTTGATGCTTCTATTAGGCTGGGAATGGGAAGGTTGCTGAAGGAAGTGCAGCATGAATTCAACATACCGGTTGTTTTGGTTACCCATGATCTGCATGAGGCACGCGCACTGGCGGACAGGATGTTCGTATACTCAGCGGGAAAAATTATTCAATCCGGCAGACCAGATGATATCATCCATTTGCCGGAATCCCAGGAGCTGATGGACCTTGTAGAAAGCAGTGCCTACAGAACGCAGGAGCCTGCAGCCATTTGGGCTGATCCCTTGCGCTGGGAACTGAACAGGACACCATGAACACAGCACTCTATCTCATCGATGTGACGAACAGGGACGGCGTCCAGACGTCAAGGATTTTACTTCCGAAACTGTCAAAAACGATGCTGAACCTGTATCTTGACGAAATGGGGGTTTATCAGAGTGAAATAGGATTCCCCACGCTTAAACATGAAATTAACTATATCAATGCAAATCTTGATTTGGTCAAGGCAGGTGGTATCAAGAGACTGCATCTTGAGGGATGGTGCAGGGCATTGCCTGAAGATGTCGAGCTTTCCTTTAAAAACTGCCCCGGTCTGCGCCATCTCAATATCTCGGTATCCACATCGCCTATTATGATACAGGGGAAATTCCAGGGCAGAAAGACATGGAAAGATGTTGTGGAATCGATGTATAAGTCTGCAAAACTCGCAAAGCAGTTGGGGGTAGTGACGCTGGGGGTGAATGCGGAGGACGCTTCTAGGACTGACCTGGACAAACTCATCGAATTTGCATTGGCAGCGAAAGAGGCCGGAGCAGACCGAATGAGGTACTGCGATACCCTTGGGGTTGATGACCCAATTACTATATATGAGCGAATAAAGGCACTGGCGTTGGCTACTAAAGTTCCTATCGAAATGCATTGCCACAATGACCTTGGCATGGCAGGAGCTGTTTCTGTGGCAGGCGCCCAGGGGGCATTCGAGAGCAATGTTGACTCCTACATCAACACAACAATTAATGGCTACGGGGAGCGGGCAGGGAATTGCGACTTGGTATCCACAATCCTCGCACTTAAGTTTTCCCATGCATTAAAGGCTAAGATAGCCTTGGATGAACACATCAATCTAAAGACAGCCTGGAAAATAGCAAAGTATGCATCTTATGCATTCAATATCCCCATACCCATAAAACAGCCGGGTGTGGGTGCCAATGCATTTGCCCATGAATCCGGGATCCATGCAGATGGTGCCCTGAAGGACAGGCGGAGTTATGAACTCTATGATCCAGAAGATGTGGGGAGAGGTGAACCCGAATTGCTCGAAACCGGAAGGATCATCACGACAGGAGAATACGGTGGCCTAAAGGGATTCAGGCATGCGTACGACAAACTAGGAATCAGCTTCCACAATGACAGCGAGGCAAGAAGAATTCTCGAGCTTGTCCAGTATGCAAACCTCCACACGCAGAAACCTCTGACTGATGATGAACTGCGGTTCATCGCAAACTATCCCGAGATTGTACAAAAGATCCTGGTTGTGCAACCATAAATACACGGCGAAGAAAAGAAGAGGCCTAGGCAAGGCTTGCTGGAGCTCGGCCTATCTAGGAATGCTAAAGGCGAGTTTCAGATGGCACATGTAACGATTTTCACTCGAAACCTACAGAACGATTGGGACGCTCGGCTCTGCGGAGTTCTGTGAGAAGGCGAGATTGCTCCCATTCAGTGAAATAAGAAAAAGTTTTGCACCCTGTCCATAAGCCTGATACACTATATTCTTAGGAATGACGATCCTATTGTCTGAGCAGACAGCAAAAAAGTAAGATGCCAAAGTTTGTGGTCCATGAACATCATGCGAGCCATCTCCATTTCGATTTCAGGATCGAGATGGAGGGGGTTCTCAAGTCCTGGGCTGTTCCCAAGGGGCCATCCATGAACCCGAAAGACAAGAGGCTCGCCATTATGGTGGACGACCACACCCTTGAGTATGGCTCCTATGAGGGAATCATTCCTGAAGGCAATTATGGGGCAGGCGCGGTGCTCATTTGGGACAGCGGCGAATACGGATATCTCGGGGGAAATATCAGGATGGGCAGGCTGGAATTCTCCCTTAAGGGAAAGAGACTGAAGGGCATCTTCATACTGGCAAGGATGTCAGGCAAGGAAAAGGAATGGCTTCTGATGAAAAAGAGGGATGAGTTCGCAGAGGATAATTTTCAGATGAAGACAATGCTTACTCCTTCGTTGCTTAAAAAACTCAAAACACAAACTCCGCCTTGCGACGCCTCATGGGATTCTTGATGGTCAGATGAATTAACCGGACTCTGAAGAGTCTCTGTGTTTGCTTAACAGTTCATCAGAGAGCCTGGCAAACTCTTCCATACTTAATGTCTCCGGTCTCCTGGTTGGATCGATTCCAGCAAAGACAAGTCTTTCTTTTATATCCCCGGAGATAGGCTTCAAGGCGTTGAGGAGCATCTTTCTCCTCTGCGAAAAAGCGGTCTTTATCGCTCTGAAGAAAAACCTTTCGTCTCTCACAGCGACCGGGGGCTTTTCGTGGAGTTCAATATGAACTACTGCTGAATCAACCTTCGGCACAGGCCTGAAGGCGCCCTTAGGTACAACAAATTCCAGTTTCGGTTGCCCATAATACTGGACCATCAGGGAAAGAACGCCATAGTCCTTGCCCCCGGGTCCCGCAACAATCCTGCGCGCCACTTCTCTCTGCACTGTTACGGTGATTGAAGAGAGGCGATTTCTGTGCTCAAAGAGCCTGAAGATGATGGGTGTGGTGATGTAGTAGGGTATGTTGGCAACCACTTTGAATGTATCGAGGGTGTCATATGGGTAATGGAGGGCATCGGCATGAACGACCTCGATATTGTCGTATGCTAATAGTGTCTCGCGCAGTCTCTCGTAGAGCGTCGCGTCAAGTTCGATGGCGATGACCCTTTTGACCTTTTTTGCGAGCATGGCGGTCAGTCTTCCGTGACCAGGGCCTATCTCCACCACGGTGTCCTCTGGCGAAAGGCGCGCGATCTCTATCATTCTGTTTAAGATGGAAGGGTCAAAAAGGAAGTTCTGTCCCAGGCGCCTTCTGCTCATAGGTCGTGGTGCGAAGGAGCCGCTTGAATGTGTTCCCTGACGTATTCCCCCAGGAAGGGAGAGAGCTTGCCTATGGCTTCTGTGGAGGGGAGGGTGCTGATGAGTTTGTTTATATAATTCCTTTCCTCTAACAGGATGAACGATGTTCTGAAATTGAGGTCATACACCCACGAGAGCTGCATAAGGATGAAATCATTGAGTGTCTTCAGGTTTGAAAGGGAGGCGACCTCTTTGCTTAGTACACAGGAAAGGACATTCTCGGAATACTCAGGGACATCAGGCAATCCAAGCCCCACAGCAGATGCCCTCTCCTTTTCCGGCAATGCCAAGTATTCGATAAATACACGCCAGATGTCAAGCTTGTCCGCATCCCGTATGAGTTTCAGAAAGAGTAACATATCGTTATCCCGAATGTCCGGAACGGCATATGCATTGTGGAATTTTATGGCCTGAAGAATTATCCGCTGTTCATTCTTCGGGAGGGTCTCCAGCACACCCTCCCGTGAGAGGACCTCTGTTCCCAAAGTGGCATGATTGACGGAAATGCTGTCCCTGAAGGTCTTATATTCCGCGTACTGCGGAAATCTTCCGACATCATGGAAGAGGGCGATGGTTTCGGCCAGCATTTCTTCGGCGCTCTCCAGGGAGAGGTCCTTTGCGATACGTCGCATGTTCTCGCACACATGACGGGTATGGTCTTTTTTAAGGAGCAGATTTCTCCGGTCCTCCTCATTGCCGGTATAAAAAGACCTGCAATATCGGGAAAACCATGATTGAAAAAAACTCAGGTCCTTTTCGGTCACTGTCTCATTCCCTCCGGTGAAAAAGGTCGTTCATCCCCAATGGTCAGGGAAGCCTCTTTTCCTCTTATGATATAATACATGAACAGCAATGAGAGCGGAACTTACCGAGAAGCCCGGCTTTATCCTCGAGGTTTTTGATTTCCTGAACATCCCTGCCATTATGATCGATACACAGCGCCGCGTTGTTTTGGCGAATACTGCGGCAAATACCATTTTTGAGGTCATGCCTGACAGTATGAGCGGCCGGGAGGTCTCTGAGTTCGTCTTTCCCCAGTCGTTCCCTCCCTCATGGAGCGGGAAAGAGGAGGGGGGAAGCCAGTTCGAATCGCTCTGCAAAAAGAAAAATGGTAAGTCTTTTCCTGCAAGAATATCATTTGTCCCCTATCCTCACGATGATCTGCAGATTGTGACCGTGCAGGACATGTCTGTCCAGAAAAAGCTCCAGCAGAGGGCATCCCAGCGGGCAAAGGAGCTCGCGGTGTTTAATAACTTTGCGAAGACCCTTGCGCGATACACGGGTGCAGGGAAAATCATCCAGGAGACGGTCTATATGCTGCGTTACCTTATGGAGGCGGACAATGGATGGGTTTACCTCATGGACGATGCCTCCGGAGAACTCCGTCTTGTTGCCCATCAGGGGCTCCCCAAAACCCTTCTCAACGAAATCTCCTGCCGCAAGGCTGGGGAGGGCTTCATCGGCAAGGTCTTCTCGTCCGGCAGACCCCTGATAGTGGAAAGTGCGTCCGAAGACCCAAGGGTGCTTCACAAAGGCGCGGGAATGCAGAGCATGGCGGGGGTACCCATCACCTCGAAAGGAACGCCGCTGGGAGTTCTCGGACTTGCGAGCAGGAAGGAATCCTATTTCACTTCTCTGGATACTCAGCTCCTCACCACGATCGCAAGTGAATTGGGTGTCGCTATTGAAAATACAAAGCTCATAGGACAGCTGAAGGACAGGATGAAGGAAATCAAGCTCATCAATGAACTGAGCAGTATGATCAATTCAAGCCTGAGTATGCGCACGGTCTTCAGGATCATGATGTCAGAGATCAAGAAGCTCATCGATTATGACAGGGGCAGCATCCTGCTCTATAATGAAAAGGAGAACAATCTCCTCATCTTTGCACTGGATACCAATATGAGGACAATATTGAGAAGGGGGGTGAGGGCACCTCTTGACGGCATAAGTGCCGGATGGGTGATCAAGAACAACCGGCCATGGATAAACGATGATCTCGAGAAAGGGATTGCGTTCACTCTGGACAAGAAACTCCTCGATGAAGGCATACGGTCTACCATCAGTATTCCCCTTGTCCAGGATAAGATCCTCGGGGTATTCAATCTCGACAGCACAAGGCCTTCACAATACTCTGAAAGGGACCTCCATCTCTTGCTCTCGGTTTCCAAGCATATATCCATTGCCCTTGAAAACTCCCTTCTTTTTGAAGAGATTTCCAGGGAGAAGAAGGAATGGGAGCAGACCTTTGACGCCATTACGGATATGGTATGGATTGAAGACGGCAGGCAGCGCGTCATTCGCGCAAACAACGCCCTCCTCGCAAGGTCCGGTGTTTCCCTCGTCGAGGTCGTGGGAAAACACTGCGGCGAGGTCCTGGAAAGAATCGGTATCAACCCCGTGGAAAGCTGCACGCGGGATGCCCTCTCCATGGAAAGACCGTCCTTTGCGGAGCTGAAGGGCAGCGGCGGGACCCTCTTCCACTTCTGGGCCTATCCCCTCACTGACGATGAAGGACAGCTGTATGCCATTGTGCGTTACCTGACGGACGTGACCGCACAAAAGCGCCTCGAGCAACAGCTCATACGGGCAGACAAACTTGCGTCCCTCGGCACCCTTGTTGCAGGCATTGCGCACGAAATCAATAACCCCCTCGGTATTATCGCAGGCTACTCGGAAGCGCTCCTTGAACGGGCCAAGGACATATCCCTTTTACGCATGAAGGAGTTTGAGGACTTTCCCGAGTATCTGGAGACAATTCATAATGAGATATTCAGGTGTAAGAGGATTTTGAACACCCTCCTTGAATTTGCACGACCCCATGGGGGAACCTTCCGCGAGTTGGATATAAATGAGCTCATAAAAGAGGTGATACTCCTTGTGAACCATAAGGCAACAAAATTCAATCATGATATTGAGTTCAGACTCAGCCGTGATCTGCCGAAGATAAGCGCGGACCCCGGAAGCCTGAGGCAGCTTTTCATGAACATCATTATCAATTCTCTCTATTTCACGCCTGAGGGTGGAAGTATCATCATTACCACACAACCAGGCATATCCGCGTCTGATCACCGGGGCGAGACCGCGGAAATGATTGAGGTATCCATTTCAGACACCGGTCCGGGAATTCTTCACGATATCATTGATAAGATATTTGATCCTTTTTTCACCACAAAGCCTGTGGGTGAGGGCACCGGACTGGGGCTCGCCATCTGCCATAAGATTGTGGAAGAGCATAGCGGGAATATCTATGCGGAAAGTGAAGCGGGCAGGGGAACCACCTTTACCATTCATCTTCCCGCAAAGACGGCATGATCAGGGTACTCGCGGTTGACGACGAGGAGCCCTTCAGAAGGCTCCTCAAGAAAGAACTCGCCAGGAAGGGGTTTTTTGCCGAGGTGGCGCCGGACGCTGAGACCGCTCTCCGGCTCCTTAAGGAAAGCTTTTTTGATGTGATGCTCCTGGACATTCTTATGCCAGGACTTAACGGCATTTCACTCATGAAGAAATTAAAGGCTGATCCTGCTCCCCCGGTTATCATCGTATTGACAGGCAAAGCGACTGTAGAGACCGCGGTGGAAGCAATGAAACACGGCGCCTATGATTACCTCACAAAACCCTATAAGCTTGATGAGCTCGTGATTCTTATCAACAGGGCCTATGAATACGGGAAGCTCAAGATAAAGAACGAGCAGTTCCAGCAGGAGCTCCTCAGAAAAGAAACAGCGGTTGATTTTGTTGGCGGGAGCAGCCAGGTCACCCATATTCTTGCGCTTATCAGGAAGATCGCGCCCACGGATTCCACGGTCTTCATTCAGGGGGAGAGCGGAACCGGAAAGGAGCTCGTTGCGAATACCATATGGCAGCACAGCAAGCGAAGCATGTTTCCCCTTATCGCACTGAACTGTGCGACACTGTCAGAGAACTTTCTCGAGTCAGAGCTCTTTGGGTACGAAAAAGGCTCCCACTCCACTGCGTACCAGGCAAAGTACGGCCTCTTTGAAGTGGCAGACAAGGGGACGCTTTTTCTCGATGAAATCGGTGAGATACCGCGGGGTCTCCAGGCAAAGCTCCTACGGTTCCTCGATTCGGGGGAGTTCAGAAGACTAGGAGGGAACAAGACGCTCAAGGTTGACGTAAGGGTCATTACCGCTACCAACAAGAATCTTGCGGAAAGTGTTGCTGCAGGAGGGTTCAGGCAGGACCTGTATTACCGCCTGAATGTGATCAACATCACCATCCCCCCTCTCAGGGAGAGGAGGGAAGACATTGCCGAACTTTCTCGCCACTTTCTGAAAAGATACAGCCGGAAACTCTCAAAAACCATTTCGGGGTTTAGCCCTGAGGCATTGGAGGGGCTCCACAGCTATCACTGGCCCGGCAACGTGAGAGAACTGGAAAATGTGGTCGAACGGGCGGTGACCCTGTGCGATACCGATACCATACATTCCCATGACCTCTCGATTCCCCTCCTCTCTTCAGTCAAAGAAACGGGGATGCATGCTTCACTGGAGCATATGGAGAAGGAGCATATCCTCAAAGTGCTCAGGGAAAGCCGCGGCAACCAGTCAAAGGCGAGCCAGCTCCTCGGCATAGACAGGAAGACCCTTTATCTGAAGCTGAAGAAATACGGTGTCGCCGAATTCCCCGAGAAGTAAGACATACACCCCTCCGGTGAAGACCCCTGTGTGTCGCGGAAGGATAAACTACTTCCTTAACCCTGGAATTATTCTTACCTCCTCATTTTCTTAGTCGGCATGTGCACATGGGGAAATCTGTTATAATGAGACGTATTTTCCCCGGAGTAATTGAACCCAGGGGCTTTGATTGATGGCAGGCGAAGACCTTTCAAAATTGAAGATAGACAAATCTCCCGCTGCACGTCATCTCAAGAGGGGGAAACCGTTCCATAAAATAGGGGCAATGCTCCTTGTTGCCCTCATTGCCCTGCTTTTTGTTAAGGGAGCGTTCTCTCCTGCTGTTCAGGTCGAGGTAGCCACTGTGACGCAGGTGTATCCCTCACGGACATTCACCCTTCTGAATGCGAGTGGGTACGTGGTGGCGCAGCGCAAGGCTTCTGTAGCATCCAAAGCGACCGGGAACCTCGAAGCCCTTTATGTGGAGGAAGGGAGCCGGGTGGAAAAGAACGCGATCATCGCCCGCCTCGAAAACAGGGATGTGGTCGCTTCGCGAGACCAGGCAGTGGCAAACCTCAATCTTGCCCGTTCCAGTCTGGAACAGGCGCGGGCTGAACTCCATGATGCCACTCTTGCATATGACCGGGCCAGGGATTTGGTTGCCAAAGGGTTTATCGCGAAGGCTGACTATGATACTGCGGAGGCTCGGTACCAAAAGGCCGTTGCGGGTGTTGCGGCAAGTGAAGCCGGGGTAAAGGCAAATGTCGCCGCGCTTCGGGCGGCAGAAGTGGCCATTGAATATACCCTGATACGCGCCCCCTTTGATGCAGTGGTGCTGACAAAGAATGCGGACGTGGGAGACGTCATCACCCCGTTTGGCGCAGCTGCAAATGCAAAGGCAGCGGTGGTCACCATCGCTGACATGAACTCCCTCCAGGTCGAGGCTGACGTCTCTGAATCTGACCTTGAGCAGGTGAAACCGGGACAGCCGTGTGAGATACAGCTTGATGCCCTTCCTGAATCGCGGTTCCGCGGTGAGGTGCATATGATCGTGCCCACTGCTGACCGTTCCAAGGCGACGGTAATGGTCAAAGTCCGCTTTCTGGAAAAGGATCCCCGCATATTGCCGGAGATGAGTGCAAAGGTCGCCTTTCTCCAGAGGCCGGTTACTGCCGAAGAGCAGAAACCACGCACTGCCATCAATCCTGCGGCGGTACTGAACCGCAACGGAAAGAAGGCGGTATTTCTCATTAAGGACGGGCGGGCGGTGGAGACACCTGTCACCCTCGGGTCCCAGATCGGCGACATGGTGGAGGTGCTTGGAGGGGTGAAGGCAGGTGAAAAAGTGGTGCTAAAGCCCTTGAATAAGGTGAAGGGCGGAGACAAGGTGAAGGTAGCAGAGAAGTAGATGGAAGTGCCAAGGCAGCCCATTGTCGAGATCAAAAACCTGAACAAAACCTACCGTCGCGGAAGCCAGGTCATCAGCGTACTTAATGATATCACCTTTGATATTGAGGAAGGGGAATTCCTGGCCCTCATGGGGCCGTCAGGTTCAGGGAAGACGACGCTGCTGAATCTCATCGCCGGCATTGACAAGCCGGACAGCGGCAGTGTCAGGGTGGGCGAGGTCGAGATCACTTCCCTCTCGGAGACGGAACTCGCCCGTTGGCGCGCCTCCCACGTAGGCTTTATCTTCCAGTTCTATAATCTTATCCCGGTACTGACCGCGTTTGAAAATGTTGAACTCCCTCTCCTCCTCACAGGGCTTTCGAGGAGAGAGAGACGGGAGCACGTGGAGACAGCCCTTTATGCGGTGAACCTGTCGGACCGGATGGACCATTATCCCTCCCAACTTTCGGGAGGGCAGCAGCAGCGGGTTGCCATTGCCCGGGCTGTTGTGGCGGATCCGACGATACTGGTGGCTGATGAACCCACTGGTGACCTCGACAGGGTCTCTGCCCGTGAGATTCTGGACCTCATGGAACGCCTTGTGCATGAGTTAGGCAAGACTATCATCATGGTGACCCACGACCCCCGCGCAGCAGAAAAGGCCCATATGGTGAGGAACCTCGATAAGGGTGTGTTGAACAATGTTCTTTCTTAAGCTTCTCTTCCGGAACGCCTTTCGCCACAAGCTCCGCACTACCCTTACTGTGGTGGGCGTCGCCATAGCTATCCTCGCCTTTGGTCTGCTCCGCACCCTTGTGGGCCTCTGGTATCTCGGGGTGGAGCGATCTTCCGCCACCCGGCTCGTCACCCGGAACGCCATTTCCCTTGTCTTCACACTCCCCATTTCATACAAGGACAGGATCCTCCAGATACGGGGAGTGAAGAGCATCTCCTACGGGAACTGGTTTGGCGGTATCTATGCTGACGAGAAACACTTCTTCGCCAACTACGCAGTGGAACCCAGAAGCTATTTGGAGCTCTACCCGGAATTTGTGCTCCCGCCGGATCAGAAGGCGGCATTTCTCAGGGACCGTAAGGGCTGCATTGTGGGCGCCAAGCTGGCGGAGCTGCACAAATGGAAACTCGGCGATATCATTACCCTGAAGGGGACCATTTTCCCGGGCCAGTGGGAATTCGTTTTGCGCGCTATTTATAAAGGTGCGGATAAGAGCACCGAAGAGCGTGCCCTCATGTTCCACTGGGACTATCTGAATGAGACGATGAAGAAGACCGTGCCCCGGCGGGCTGATCAGGTCGGCTTCTATATGATCGGGGTGACGAATAAGGATCTCGCTCCAGAGGTAGCGGTGGAAATAGACAGGACCTTTAAAAATTCTCTGGCAGAGACCATGACCGAGACCGAGCGGGCCTTTCAACTCGGGTTTATCTCGATGACCGAGGCCATCCTGATTGCCATTCAGATCGTATCGTATGTGGTCATTGTCATTATCATGGTTGTGGCAGCAAACACTATGGCGATGACTGCGAGGGAGAGGATATCCGAGTATGCTACCTTCAAGACCATCGGCTTCGGGAAATGGCACATTGGGGGGATTGTATTTGGGGAGTCTCTCGTGATCGCCATGACAGGAGGAATCATAGGGGCGCTCCTCACCTTTCCTGCAGCCCGCTGGTTCGAGGTTGAACTGAGCCAGTACTTCCCCGTATTCAGCGTGTCACCCTTTACCATATACCTGGACCTCCTTGCTGCCATGGGAATAGGTGTGGTGGCAGCGGTCTTTCCCACGTGGCGGAGTGCGACTATCCGTATCGTGGAAGGTCTCCGGAGGATAGGTTAGATGGGTATCCCCTATTCCTACAGCATCAGAAACCTCCTTACCCGCAAACTTACCACAGTCCTCACTGCGTTGGGTATGGCCCTGGTGGTCTTTGTCTTCGCTGCTACCCTCATGTTGTCAGAGGGGCTCAGGAAGACATTGGTGGATACAGGCTCTTACGACAATGTGGTGGTAATCCGCAAGGCAGCCAATTCAGAGGTGCAGAGCGGGGTTGAACGGCTCAAGGCCTCGATCATCGAAACCCAGCCTGAAGTTGCCATAGGGGAAAACGGTGAGCCACTCCTCGCAAAAGAACTGGTGGTGCTCATCAATCTTCCCAAAAGGGGAAGCAGCAAGCCTGCGAATGTGGTGATCAGGGGCATTGGGGCTGGTTCCCTTCTCCTGAGACCCCAGGTGAGACTGGTTGAGGGCCGCATGCCAAAGCCGGGTTCTGCCGAGGTGATCGCAGGGGGTAGTATCGCAAAGCGTTTTCAGGGAGGGGGCATCGGGGAAACCGTGAGGTTTGGTATGCGTGACTGGACCGTGGTGGGGATTTTTGATGCAGGCAACACAGGATTCAGTTCTGAAATATGGGGAGATGTAGATCAGCTCATGCAGGCCTTCCGCCGTCCGGTCTATTCATCCGTCATATTCAGGCTGAGGGACTCCACTGAATTTGAAGGGTTTAAGACGCGCATTGAGGGTGATCCCCGACTCAGCCTCGAGGCGAAGCGGGAGAAAATATTTTATGCTGAGCAGTCAGAGGGCATGGCCAAGTTCCTCAACATACTGGGCATGACGCTCACCGTCATATTTTCCCTGGGCGCGGTGATCGGCGCCATGATTACCATGTACGCTGCCGTGGCGAACCGTGTCACCGAAATAGGCACCCTCCGCGCACTCGGTTTCCAGAAGGGGAGCATCCTCGCCACCTTTGTCCTGGAGTCCCTTTTCCTTGGATTTATAGGAGGATGTATAGGGATCTTCTTCGCATCCTTCATGCAGCTTATCACCATCTCCACAATGAACTGGCAGACTTTTGCAGAGCTTGCCTTCAGCTTTACCCTGACTCCGGATATCACAGGGAAGTCCCTGGCCTTTTCCCTCATCATGGGCTTTGCCGGAGGCCTGCTGCCCGCAGTGAGGGCTTCCCGGATGAGCATCGTCGAAGCGCTTCGGGCAACGTGACCGGACTTCAGCCCGCAAACAAACGGTTTTGTGATCAAAGGCGCTGAAAGAACTGCTCACAGTTATGTGGAGCTCAACATAACTGTGATTATGTGGAGTTCCCCGTTATGTGAAGTAAACATTGCAAGTCTTTGAATCACAATAATTTTCGCTAAATCTACTCCACATAACGGGGAAGCCTAAAGCGATTCAAGCCAGCATATTATGTCGTTGTTTTGCTTGATCAGATGCTGTAGTTTGTCGATCTTGCACACAGGCGCACAAGAAGAAAGGGCCTTACGTTTCATTTCAAGATCGATTTCCACATATGCATGGGTTGTATCGAGACTGACATGGCCAAGCCAGTTCTTGATGATGGTGAGGTCAACTCCCGACTGGAGCAAATGCATCGCCGTTGTGTGGCGGAACGTATGAGGACCAACTTTCTTTCTTGCGAGACTGAGGCAGTGTTCCGCGGCAGCAGCAATCCTTGACCTAATGATATGACGTACGCCGAACCGTGTTAACGATTGGCCTCTGGCGTTAAGAAAGACATTATTCAAAGGATTCATAGAAGGTCCACGTTCTGCGATGTATGACGTCAACAGTGTTGCTGTTTCCAGCCATAGAGGTACCTGTCTGGTTTTACGGCCCTTGCCTGTAATAGTGACAGTAGGGGGTGGTTCAAAATGTACGTTTTCGATGCGAAGATCACAAGCCTCCTGGACGCGGGCTCCCGTATTATAGAGGAAGTTTAACAAAGCATAGTCTCTCCTGCCGGTTGCTTTACGGCGGTCAATGCAGTCCATAACTGCCTTTACTTCCTTAACTTCGAGGTACTCCATCATGCGATGAGAAGACTGTTTAATGGGGATTGAAACCACTCTTTGATATTGACCGGCATGCAAAGTGTCTTGCGTTACAAGGTATTCGAAAAAGGTGCGCAAAGCACTGAGGCGAAGATTTCTGGTGACAACAGAGCAGTGCCGTGTTTTCTCTATGTCGCTCAAAAACGCAAGAGCATTTTCCGCGCTTAGATCATCCAGCGATAGGTTTGTTATCTGGCTTCTTGTATGCTTCGATAAGAAGGCCAGAAAAAGTTTTATCGCATCCCTATATGCCAAAACGGTATTACTACTCAGTCCACGATGAGCTTTGAGGTAATCCTGGAAGAACTTTTGGACATAGTGCGTCAATTGTTTAGATTTATTCACGGCTGGCCTCCTTTCAGGACATTGTCAAACTCATGGACATGTTCAAAAAAGCGCTGCCCAGCGGTTGCCAAAAGACCGGATGCCGGGTGCAGATAAACCTGTGTGTAAGTGATCTTGACGTGTCCAAGATATGTTGCAAGTAAAGGCAGTGCGGCATTGGGATCTTTCCCTGTTTCGTAGACCTCATTAAGGTAACGTGTGGCAAATGTATGACGAAAATCGTGGAGACGAGGGGTATTTCCTTGGGAAGTTCTGATGCCCAATTGGCGTATCAGAACGAGGAACGTGGCCTCGACGGCACTGTAGGAGCATCTCCTTGCGTGTTCATTCATGAAGAAGGGTGCATCGGGCCTTTGGTCATAGCCGTGCTCTGCACGAAGTTTTCTGTATGTTTCAAGCGCAGCGGAAGAGGATAGCGTCAATGGGACAAGTCGCGACTTGAAGAATTTGCTTTCTCTGATCTGTAAAACAGCATTGTCCGTATCAACGTCTTCCAAATTCAGCTTCAGAGCTTCTCTAATACGCAGACCGGATACCCACAGCAGAGAAAACAATGTGCTATAGGTGTGGGGACGCCATGACCCGTGAGGAGTGAGCATGCTAGCCAGTTTGATCAATTTCATTGCCTCTTCAGTTGTGTAGATATGGGGCCGTCTGATAATCGATCCTCTGCGTATCAATCTTTTTTCAGGAACATAGGTATCCGGGTTGAGTTGGAACAAGAACCGGCAAAACTGACGCAAAGCCATAAAGCGAAGATATAACGTAGATGCATGCAGGTGTTTGACCGATTGAAGATAGCCGACTATCATTGGCTTTGTTACGGTTTTTGCATCTGGAAAGTATCTGGATAAATAGAGGTCGAATTTATTCAGAGTGTACTCGGCGCCTTGAAGGATAAAGCCAAGTGATCGGCGTAGCTGCAGATATTGGTTAATAAAACTACCGAATGGTCCATTTGATAGTTTTTTCATGACAAGACCTCCGGCCATTCATACGCCACAAGACGAAGGTGTTTGAGGTCGACTTTTGTATAGATGAATGTGGTGCTTATAGATTTATGCCCCAGCAAATCAGCGATCGTCTTGATGGGGGTCTCACGTTCCATCAGTCGTGTCGCAAAGGCATGCCGTATGGCATGTGCACTTGCCGCGATGCCTGCATTACGGAAACACAGCTTCATTGAGGACGAAAGTGACCTGGCATTTTCGAGAGGTCTGGTTTTGTCAACAGTAAGAAACACCTCGGGATAAGGAGCTTTCCCACGTGTTTCCCTGATATATGCAAGAAGAGCATCTGCAACCTCCGGGTAAAGAGGAAGACACAGAGGGTTACCCCACTTGCTTGGCTGAAAATAGATTGAGCCTTCACGCCAGTTGATGTCCTGTAATCGGAGTTTTGTTACCTGCCCTATCCGAACTCCATAGGTCGCCAACAGTTGTAATATTGCATAAATCCTTCTTCCGCCATGAGTTTCACGATCAGGCACAGCAAGAACTTTTTCGACGGACTCCCATGGGATACACCGAGGAACGCTCCCTAATTTCAGATTTCCGATAACCGGGACAGCCTCTGTAAGATCTCGCTGGACATATCCTTTGAGATGGCAAAACTTTAAAAAGCATCGAATTGATGCAACGAGATGTCTTCGACTTGAACGGTTCATGGGTTTAGCGGCCTTGATTATGTAAGCGTAAATCTGGTTTGCTGATATCTTCCCTATATCCACCAAATCATTTTGAAGTCTCAGCGACTGAAGAAATGATGTGACATCATTCCTTCGAAAGTAGACAGTATTTTTGGCAAGGCCCCGATGGCTGCACAAAAAGTTCAAATACTCACTGAGCAGCTCGGATTGATAGGATACCTCGCAGCTCAATTCTCCGCGCTTCAGAGACGTAACCATATAAACCTCCTCATTAAAAATTTGGATTTCAATGAGCAGTATATCTATTATCGGCGTATTATTATGTGAAGTAAATTTTTGTAGAATACTTATTTAAGAAGGAGTTGGGGCAACTACTTCACATAACGGGGAACTCCACATAATCACAGTTATGTGGAGCTCAACATAACTGTGAGCAGATGTTATAGGTTCTCTGATCGCTGAAACGTTTGTTAGTGGCTGTAACAGACGAACTCAAACCTTCCAAAAAAGGCGCGACCTTCTGCATGCTATCCGCTGTTCGCATTTC